>Ga0210409_10003184_pt1 | contig 18678 bp, 16 predicted proteins | sample IncBWH17MmetaG_FD_161649 | JGI IMG/M metagenome (GOLD analysis project Ga0210409, IMG submission 161649) | Forest soil microbial communities from Barre Woods Harvard Forest LTER site, Petersham, Massachusetts, United States - Inc-BW-H-17-M | ecosystem: Environmental > Terrestrial > Soil >... | reverse complement strand
ACCCGCTCGAGTGCTGGACCAGGGCTCATTTCGAACAGCCGATCGTGCTCGGCGGATTTCCGTTCGCGCGCGTTGCGCTCATCAGTGATCCAGCGGCGATCCGTCAGGTTCTCATCGAAGATCAGTCAGCCTATCGCAAAAGCGCCATCGAGCGCCGCGTCATGGCTGCGCACATGCCCACGGGGCTCGTCACCGTGGACGGAGAGCACTGGCACAGATTACGACGCCTGCTGGCGCCGATGTTCGGTCGGAAGATGACGGCGGGATTTGCTCAGGCGATGGCGCGCGTCGCCGCCGCGCTCGTCGAGCGCTTGCAAAGCCGCCCGGACGGCAGCGTGTGGGAGATCAAGACCGAGATGAGCCGCGTCGCGCTCGACGCGCTCTTCGGCTGCATCTTTTCCGATGGGCTCGGCGATCCTGAAGCGATCCGCGCGGCGACCACGCGGTACTTCGCGACGAGCAGCGGTCTTGATCCATTCGATGTCATCGGCCTGCCCGATTTCGTCCCGCGGCTCACGCGGCTTGGCGTGCGGTCCACGGCGAAAGCCTTCAACGACGCGCTGACCGCCGCCATCGCCGAACGGCGGCGCAACCTCGCCGCCGATCCGGATGCTCCGCGCGACATGCTCGGCGCCATGCTTGCAGCCAAGGACCCGCAAACCGGCGCGCAAATGACGGAAGCGGAAGTCAAGGACAACGTCATAACCTTCATCTTCGGCGGACAGGAAACGACGTCGACGACGTTGACCTGGGCGATCTATCTGCTCTCGCAGTCTCCCGAATGGCGCGAGCGCCTCACCGAGGAAGCAGAGAACGCGGCCGACGGCTCCGGCCAAGATGCTGCGCTGGTGCAGACCCGCGCGGTCGTGGAAGAGGCGCTGAGGCTCTACCCGCCCATCATCGGCATCACGCGGACGGCGATGCGGCGCGCCGAGCTCGCCGGGCATAAGATCGAACGCGGCACGATGGTCGTCATATCGCCCTACGTGCTGCACCGGCATCGGCTGCTGTGGCGCGACCCGGACCTGTTCGATCCATCACGTTTCCTTCCCGGGGCGGCGAGGGCCATCGAGCGATACGCCTATCTTCCCTTTGGCGTCGGCCCGCGCGTGTGCATCGGTGCGGCGTTCGCGCTACAGGAAGCAACCCTCGTGCTGGCGACGCTCATGCGCAACTTCACGCTCGACCTGGCGCCCGGCCAATCGGTGTGGCCGGTCATCAATTTCACCCTGCGACCGCGCGACGGCCTGCGTGTGACGGTGAGGCGTCGTCACGCGCAGCCGGAGCTGCGCGCAGCGGAATAGCGAGGCGCCCCCGCGCAACCAGCGCAGCTGCCGGCGCCGTTCAGTCGGCGATGGAACGATCGGGGCGGCGATAGAAGCTCAAGGCGCGCTATTGTGGCGCCTTGCCGCCCGCGTGCTTGCACTCGGACCTGAATTTCTTGCGGGCCTCGCCATGCAGGCCCTTGGCATTGGCCTGGTCGGAGCAGGCCTTGGAGATTGCCTTCTTCTCGTCCGCGCTCATCTTGGACGCCGCTGCAGGCTTGTCCGCCGGAGCGGGAGTAGAGGTCTGACCGAGCGCGGCGCCGACCCCGATCGCGAGCAACAACACGGTACCGCCGATGAGCGATTTCACAGTGGCCTCCCCTTGAAAGTGTCGTGCGTTAAGACTTCGGATCCGGGCGCCAAAATCACGTGCCGGGCGTCCGCAACGGCATTGGCGAAGCTCGCCGATAACACTCAGCCGCCGGTCACGCTCATGTGCCGCGCGACGGCGGGCCGCTGGTGCCGGCGGTCGATGATGAAATCGTGTCCTTTGGGCTTGCGCGAAATCGCCTCCTCGACGGCGCCAGAGAGGAGGTCGTCGCCCTCGGAGGCGCGCAGCGGCTTGCGCAGATCGGCCGCGTCCTCCTGGCCGAGGCACATGTAGAGCGTGCCGGTGCAGGTGATACGGACGCGATTGCACGACTCGCAGAAATTGTGGGTAAGCGGCGTGATGAAGCCGAGCCGCCCGCCGGTCTCGGCGACGCGGACGTAACGGGCGGGTCCGCCTGTACGATAGTCGAGATCTTCGAGTGTAAAGCGTTCGGCAAGGCGCGCGCGCACGACCGAGAGCGGCAGGTACTGGTCGAGGCGGCCTTCGCCGATCTCGCCGAGCGGCATCACCTCGATCAGCGTGAAATCCAAGCCGCGCCCGTGAGCCCATTCGATCAGGCCGGGGAATTCGTCCTCGTTCACGCCCTTGAGCGCGACCGCGTTGATCTTGATCTTGAGGCCGGCCGCCTGCGCCGCGTCGATCCCGGCCAGCACGTCGGGCAGCGAGCCCCAGCGGGTGATGGCGCGGAATTTCTCCGCGTCGAGGGTGTCGAGCGAGACGTTGACGCGGTGCACGCCGTGTTCTTTGAGCTCCCGCGCGTATTTGGCGAGCTGCGAGCCGTTAGTGGTCAGCGTCAGTTCGTCGAGGTGGCCGGACTCAAGGTGCCGCGTCAGCGAGGCGAACAGGGTCATGATGCCGCGGCGCACGAGCGGCTCGCCGCCGGTCAGGCGCAGCTTGCGCACGCCGCGCGCGATGAACGCCGAGCACAGCCGGTCCAGTTCCTCGAGCGTGAGCAGATCGGCCTTGGGCAAAAAGTGCATGTCTTCCGCCATGCAGTAGACGCAGCGGAAGTCGCAGCGGTCGGTCACCGAAACGCGCAGATAGGTGATGGCACGCCCGAAGGGGTCGACCAGCGCCGGGCGCATTGCAGCGCCATCAAGGTCGCGGCCTTGCACGCGTTCCACTTCCACGCTGTCCATCGGCAGGCGTTTCCGTGTTCTTGTCGGTAAGCACGGTCTTTCCGGCAAAGCGGCGTCCGCTCTTCCGGACCATGCTTCCGGCTCCATTTGAGCCGCTGCCGGGGTCTGGCTCTCCATTACCGGCATATAGTCAGCTTTTGTGCCCGATAAAGGCCTGATCGTCCACCATATTCTTTGCGCTTGCGAGATCCGCGACCGCTCCCGGCAGCGCCGCAAAGGAGCTAATGACCCGGTCCGGCCCGAGCGTCGCCACCGGCACGTCCGCATAGCCGAAATCGACAGCGATGACGGGGGCGCCGGCGGCGCGGGCGGTGCGGAGATCAGTCGCGGAATCGCCGACCATGACGGCGCGCTTCGGATCGCCGCCGGCGCGCCTGACCGTCTGCCGGAAAATCTCCGGATCGGACTTCTGCACGCCGAACGTATCCTGGCCGCAGATCGCGGCAAAACGGCCGGCAAGGTGCAGCGTGTCCAAGAGGCGCTTTGATAGCCATTCGAGCTTGTTGGTGCATACCGCGAGCTGGTGACCCCTCTCGGCGAGGCGGTCGAGCGCCATCTCGACCTGCGGATAGGCGCGGGAGCGGTCGGCGATGCGGGCGGCATAGTGGGCGATGAACGGGGCATAGAGGGCGTCGACATCGGCGGCTGAAGGGTTGCGGCCCTCCGCAACCAAAGCCCGTTCGATCATCGCCCGCGCGTCCCCGCCGATCAGCGGGCGCGAGGCCTCCAACGGGACGGCGGACAGTCCGTGCTGCGTGAAGATGAGATTGAGCGTGCCGATGAGGTCGGGCGCCGTGTCGACCAGCGTGCCGTCAAGGTCGAAGACGATGGTGAGCATGTGCTTTCGCCTAGCGGCCGCGCGCCTCGGGCGCAAGCATTCGCGCCGGTGACTCACCGCGACGGTCGATGTTGGTACTATGATCGCGGCTCCGGGACCGCTACACACCGGCCATGACCGCCGAAGTCCACAAACGTGCCGCCGCCGCCCGCGCGCTCGATTTCGTGCGCCCGGGCATGCGCGTCGGCCTCGGCACCGGCTCCACCGCCAAGCACTTCGTCGAACTGCTTGCCGAGCGCGTGCGGGCCGGGCTCGATATCCTCGCCGTTCCGACATCCGAGGTGACGCGTGCGCAAGCGGAACGGCTCGGCATCGCGCTCACGACCCTTGAGGAGACGCCCGAGCTTGATCTCACCGTTGACGGCGCCGACGAGATCGCGCCGGACCTGACGCTGATCAAGGGGGGAGGGGGGGCGCTGCTGCGCGAGAAGATCGTCGCCGTGGCCTCGGCGCGGATGGTCGTGATCGCCGACGAAACGAAATGGGTTTCGATCCTCGGCAGCTTTCCGCTACCGATCGAGATTGCTCTCTTCGGCGCGGCGGCGACCCACGGCTCGGTCGAACTGGCGACGGCCGAAGTCGGCTGCCCGGGACCGGCGGCGTTGCGCAAGGGGCCGGACGGCCAGCCCGTCGTTACCGACGGTGGGCACTGGATCCTCGACGCGCAATTGCTGCGCATCAACGATCCGCCGGCCCTGGCGGCGCGGCTTTGCCGGGTGCCGGGAGTGATGGAACACGGCTTGTTCATCGGCATTGCGCAGACTGCTATTGTCGCCGGTTCCGACGGGGTGCGGCTCATCGAGCGACGCTGATCGATCGGCAAGGGAGCGCGCGCAATCAGCATGGCCGACTACGACGTTGATCTTTTCGTTATTGGAGGCGGCTCCGGTGGCGTCCGCGCCGCGCGCATGGCTGCCCAGCATGGCGCGCGGGTGATGGTCGCCGAGGAATACCGCGTCGGCGGCACCTGCGTCATCCGCGGCTGCGTGCCGAAGAAACTTTTGGTCTATGCGTCGCGCTTCCGCGCCGAGTTCGAAGACGCGGAAGGGTACGGCTGGACCACCGCCCACTCGAAATTCGATTGGCCGACGCTCATCACCAACAAGGACCTCGAAATTGCGCGTCTGGAGGCAGCCTACACCGCAGTCCTGGAGAAGGCGGGCGTCACCATCGTCAAGAGCCGGGCGCAGCTCACCGACGCCCACACGGTGCAATTGGCCGACGGTAAAAAGGTACGCGCGGCCTACATCCTGATCGCCACCGGCGGGGCGCCGAGTTATGGCGACCCGATTCCCGGTATCGAGCACGCGATCTCCTCGAACGAGGCGTTCCATCTCCCTCAACTACCGCACCACGTCGTCATCCAGGGCGGCGGCTATATCGCGCTGGAGTTTGCCGGAATTTTTGCCGGCCTCGGCGCACACGTGACGATCGTTTATCGCGGCGAAAATATCCTGCGCGGCTTCGACGATGACGTGCGGGCGCACTTGCGGATGGACATGGAGAAGCGCGGCGTTCGGGTTGTCACCGGCTGCACGATCGCCGCCATCGAGCGGACCGGCTCGCGTTTTTCCGCGCGGCTGTCGAGCGGCAATCACCTCGCTGCCGACTGCGTGATGTTCGCCACGGGCCGCAACCCGAACGTGACCGGCATCGGCCTTGAGAAGGCGGGCGTCGCGATCGCCGCGAACGGCGGCGTTGCCGTCGACGAATACTCGCGTACCGCGACGCCCCACATCTATGCGATCGGCGACGTGACCAACCGCATCAACCTTACGCCGGTCGCCATCCGCGAAGGCGCCGCGTTTGCCGACACGGTGTTCGGCGGCAAGCCGACCGCCGTCGACCACACCAACGTGCCAACCGCGGTGTTCTCCGATCCGGAAATCGGCGCCGTCGGCCTCACCGAGGCGGAGGCGCGCGCCCGCTTGGCGCGCACCGACATTTATCGCGCGATGTTCAGGCCGCTGAAGGCGACCTTGTCCGGGCGCGACACGACGGTGCTGCTCAAGCTCGTGGTCGACGGCTCGAACGACAGCATGGTCGGCTGCCATATCGTCGGGGAAGGCGCGGCCGAGATGGTCCAGCTCGCCGCCATCGCCGTGAAGATGGGAGCCACCAAGGCCGTTTTCGACGCCACCCTGGCGCTGCATCCGACCACCGCCGAGGAGCTGGTCACCATGCGGCACCGAAGTGCGAGTTATGCCCGCGAAGCAGCCGAATAGCGAAGTCGCCGGGCTGTCGCCGGCTGGGGCCGCCGTGTATATATCCGGGCTCATTCCGGCCGGGCCGCGATAGTGGCGCGAGCCGGAATCCATAGCCGCCGTTCGTGAATATGGATTCCGCGCACGCGGGCTGACGCCGCGCCCGGGTGACGGCTTGGAGAGACGCATGTCGAAGCGAACCGCCGCGGCCAAATGGAGCCCCGACTCCTGGCGCGCCAGACCGATCGTGCAGATGCCCGGCTACCCGGACGGCAAAACGCTCGCCGAGGTCGAGGCGCAACTGGCGAGTTTTCCGCCGCTCGTTTTCGCCGGCGAGGCGCGCAATCTCAAGCGCACCCTGGCGCAGGTCGCGGCCGGCGAAGCCTTTTTGCTGCAGGGCGGCGATTGCGCCGAGAGCTTCGCCGAGCACGGCGCCAACAACATCCGCGATTTCTTCCGCCTGTTCCTGCAGATGGCGGTGGTGCTCACCTATGCGGCGGCGTCGCCGGTCGTCAAGGTCGGCCGCATCGCCGGACAGTTTGCCAAGCCGCGCACCTCGCCGGTGGAAAAGCGCGGCGGCGTCGAGCTGCCGGCCTATCGCGGCGACATCATCAACGGTACCGAGTTCACGGCGGAGGCGCGCACGCCCGATCCGCGCCGGCAGCTCGAGGCCTATCGGCAGTCGGCGGCGACGCTCAACCTGCTGCGCGCCTTCGCCGGCGGCGGCTACGCCAATTTGTCGAACGCGCATCAATGGATGTTGTCCTTCGTCAAGGACAGCCCGCAGTCGAAGCGCTATTCCAATCTCGCCAACCACATCACCGAGGCGCTCGGCTTCATGCGCGCCTGCGGCGTCGATCCCGAGCGGCATACCGAGCTGCGCACCACCGATTTCTTCACCAGCCACGAGGCGCTGCTGCTCGGCTACGAGCAGGCCTTCACCCGCGTCGATTCGACGACCGGCGACTGGTACTGCACCAGCGGCCACATGCTCTGGATCGGCGACCGCACCCGGCAGCCGGACCACGCCCATATCGAGTTCTGCCGCGGCATCAAGAATCCGCTCGGGCTCAAGACCGGCCCGACGCAGAAGCCGGACGAACTCATCAGGCTCATCGACCTGCTCGATCCGGACAACGAGCCGGGTCGCCTGACGCTGATCTGCCGCATGGGCGCCGACAAGGCCGGCGACTGCCTGCCGCCGCTCGTGCGCGCGGTCAAACGCGAAGGCCGTAACGTCGTGTGGTCATGCGATCCGATGCACGGCAACACCATCACCTCGGTGACCGGCTACAAGACGCGGCCGTTCGACCAGATCCTCAAGGAGGTGCGTACGTTCTTTCAAGTGCACGGCGCCGAAGGAACGTATCCCGGCGGCGTGCATCTGGAAATGACCGGGCAGAACGTCACCGAATGCACCGGCGGCGCGCGCGCAATCAGCGACGAAGACCTCAACGACCGCTACCACACTGTGTGCGACCCGCGGCTCAATGCCGAGCAGTCGCTCGATCTCGCCTTTTTGCTCGCCGACCTGCTCAAGGCCAAGCGCCAAGACAAATCGAAGCCGCTGCCTGCGGTCGCAGGATTGTAGCGGGGACGGAGGACGGACCGAGGACGGCGGACAGACGGCGGAGTCGCATCAAACAAAGAGATGGAAAGCGAATATTCCTTTTCTATCATTCGTCCTCCGTCCTCCGGCTACCTACGAACCGTTTAGCCTGATGCGTCCGCGCCTGCTGGCCGAACCACCGGCGGTGTGAAGTCTTCGAGGCGATGCCGGCCGGATCGTGGAACGACGCGAATGGAATGCCGCTCTGCCGCCATACCGGCTATGAGGCTGGATCACTTTCCAAGAATTGATGATCCTTGTATACCGAGAGGGAAAAACCAGAACACGATCGGAGAAGAACAATGGACGCCAAGACAGACGACAAGAGCGCAGGCAAGTGCCCCTTCGGCCAAGCGCACACCAACCGAGACTGGTGGCCGAGCCAACTGAACATTCAGATCCTTCACGGGAACTCGTCCCTGTCCGATCCGATGGGCAAGCAGTTCGACTACGCCAAGGAGTTCAAGAGCCTCGACTTGAACGCCGTGATCAAGGATCTGCATGCCTTAATGACAGACTCGCAAGATTGGTGGCCGGCCGACTTTGGACACTACGGTGGATTGTTCATCCGCATGGCGTGGCACAGCGCGGGCACGTACCGCATCGCCGACGGCCGCGGCGGCGCCGGTGCTGGGCAGCAGCGCTTCGCCCCGCTCAACAGCTGGCCAGACAATGCGAACCTCGACAAGGCGCGCCGGCTGCTGTGGCCGATCAAGCAGAAGTACGGCCGCAAGATCTCCTGGGCCGACCTGATGATTCTCGCCGGCAACGTCGCGCTCGACTCGATGGGCTTCAAGACGTTTGGCTTTGGCGGCGGACGCGCGGATGTCTGGGAGCCCGAAGAGCTCTATTGGGGTCCCGAGGGAACGTGGCTCGGGGACGAGCGCTACAGCGGCGAACGCCAGCTGCAGAATCCGCTCGGCGCCGTGCAGATGGGCCTGATCTACGTCAATCCGGAAGGGCCTAACGGCAAGCCTGATCCCGTTGCGGCGGCCAAGGACATCCGCGAGACGTTCTTTCGCATGGCGATGAACGATGAGGAGACCGTCGCGCTGATTGCCGGCGGCCACACCTTCGGCAAAACCCACGGCGCCGGCGATCCGTCGCTGATCGGCCGGGAGCCGGAGGGGGCCGCCGTCGAGGATCAGGGCCTCGGCTGGAAGAGCAGGCATGGCACAGGCTTTGGGGCCGACGCCATCACCGGCGGTCCGGAAGTCACCTGGTCGCAGACGCCGACGAAGTGGAGCAACCACTTCTTTGACAACCTGTTCAACAACGAATGGGAGCTGACGAAGAGCCCGGCCGGCGCTCATCAATGGAAGGCGAAAGGTGCCGCCGCCACAATCCCGGATGCCCACGACAAGTCGAAAAAGCATGTGCCGACCATGCTGACGACGGACCTGTCGCTGCGGATGGACCCCGCCTACGAAAAGATATCGCGACGCTTCTACGAGCATCCGGATCAGTTTGCGGATGCGTTTGCCCGCGCGTGGTTCAAGCTCACGCACCGCGACATGGGTCCGATCCATCGTTACCTCGGCCTGCTAGTCCCGAAGGAGATCCTGATCTGGCAGGACCCGATCCCCGCAGTGAATCATCCGCTGATCGATGAAAAGGATGTCGCCGCGCTGAAAGCAAAGATCCTCGCGTCCGGCCTGTCGGTATCGCAGCTTGTTTCCACGGCCTGGGCCTCGGCCTCGACCTTCCGCGGTTCCGACAAGCGCGGCGGAGCGAATGGCGCGCGTATTCGTCTGAGCCCGCAGAAGGATTGGGAGATCAATCAGCCGAAGCAGCTCGCGACGGTGCTGGCGAAGCTCGAAGCGATCCAGAAGGAGTTCAACAGCTCGGCCGCCGGCAGCAAGAAGGTCTCGCTTGCCGACCTGGTCGTTCTCGGCGGCTGCGCCGCGATCGAGAAGGCCGCCAAGGACGCCGGGATCGACGCGAAGGTTCCCTTCGCGCCGGGGCGCATGGATGCATCGCAGGATCAGACCGACGTCGACTCGTTCAAGCCACTCGAACCGGTCGCTGACGGTTTCCGCAACCATTACCGCGGCACGTCGCTCATGTCGCCGGAGGAGGCGCTGATCGACAGGACGCAGCTGCTGAAACTGACCGCGCCGGAGATGACGGTGCTCGTCGGCGGCCTGCGCGTGCTCGGCACGAACGCCGACGGGTCCAAGCACGGCGTCTTCACCAAGAAGCCAGAAACGCTGACCAACGACTTCTTCGTCAATCTGCTCGACATGAGCACGCAGTGGCAGCCGTCCGGCGACGACGTGTACGAGGGTCGCGACCGCAAGACGAAGGCGGTCAAGTGGACCGGCACGCGCGTCGACCTGATCTTCGGCTCGCACTCGCAACTGCGGGCGCTTGCGGAAGTCTATGCGTGTGCGGACTCGAAGGAGAAGTTCGTGAAGGACTTCGTGGCCGCCTGGACCAAGGTGATGAACGCTGACCGTTTCGACCTCGCCTGATCGCGGCGGAGTGGTCGGCGAGGGCTTCTGGAGCGGAGCGTGATCGAGAGGCCAGGCCGGGGCCGCGGCCTGGGCTGCTCGCGCGCACTCCCGCGGGTCGGTCGGGCCGTAGAGAAGCAGCCCGGGCCGTCCCGGCGAGCCCATTGCCGGAGCGGACGCTCCGGCGCTAGACCTTGGCCATGAACAAGGTTCCCGCCGACGGCCTCGCCATTGCGGTGGCGCAGCTCAATCCGATCGTCGGCGACGTCTCCGGCAATCTGGAGCGTGCGCGTATCGCTCGCGCCGAAGCCGCGCGCGACGGCGCTGACATCGTCGCTTTTTCCGAGCTTTTCATCGCCGGCTACCCGCCGGAAGACCTTGTGCTCAAGCCCGCGTTCCAGGCTGCCTGCCGCGCCGCCGTTGAGGCCTTGGCGCGCGAGACCGGCGACGGCGGTCCTGCCGTCCTCATCGGCACGCCCTGGGTCGAGGACAACAAACTCCACAACGCCTACGCCCTCCTCGCCGGGGGGCGCGTCGAGGCGATCCGCTTCAAGGTCAACCTGCCGAACTACGGCGTGTTCGACGAGAAGCGCGTCTTTGCGCCAGGGCCGGTCCCCGGCCCGGTGAATTTCCGCGGCGTGCGGCTCGGGCTGCCTATCTGTGAGGATACCTGGACCGATTGGGGCGACTACGAGAACGTGGTCGAGTGCCTGGCGGAGACCGGCGCCGAGCTTCTCCTCGTACCGAACGGCTCGCCGTACTGGCGCGACAAGGTCGACACCCGCCTCAACGTCGCGGTCGCCCGCGTCACCGAGGCGGGCCTGCCGCTGATCTATGTGAACCAGGTCGGCGGCCAGGACGAACTGGTGTTTGATGGCGCATCGTTTGCGCTCAACGCCGACCGATCAATCGCTTTCCAGCTTCCGGCTTTCCGCGAATGCGTCGTCACCACGCAGTGGACGCGCGCCGGGGGTGTCTGGCAATGCGCGCGTGGGCCGATGGCGCCGGCCCTCGATTTCGACCAGGCCGACTATACCGCCTGCATGCTCGGGTTGCGCGATTACGTCGACAAGAACCGTTTCCGCGGCGTCGTGCTCGGGCTTTCCGGTGGCATCGATTCGGCCCTCTGCGCGGCCATGGCCGTGGACGCGCTCGGGCCCGAGCGCGTGCGCTGTGTGATGCTGCCGTTCCGCTACACCTCGCAGGCCTCGCTCGACGACGCCGCGGCGATCGCGCGCGCTCTCGGCGTGCAATACGACGTGGTACCGATCGAGAGCGCGGTGCGCGGGCTCGAAGAGGTGCTCACCGCCGTCTTTGCCGGCGCGCCGCGCGACGTCACCGAAGAGAACTTGCAAGCACGCACCCGCGGCACCATCCTGATGGCGATCTCCAACAAGTTTAGCCTGATGGTGGTGACGACCGGCAACAAGTCGGAAATGTCCGTCGGCTATGCGACGCTCTACGGCGACATGAACGGCGGCTTCAATCCGATCAAGGACCTGTACAAGACCGAGGTGTTCCGCCTGGCGCGGCTGCGCAACTCCTGGAAGCCAGAGGGCGTGCTCGGTCCCAATGGGCCGGTCACTCCCGAGAATGTGCTGACACGCGCGCCGAGCGCGGAGCTGCGCGAGAATCAGACCGACCAGGACACGCTGCCGCCCTACGAGGTGCTCGACCAGATCCTTGAGCGGCTCGTCGAGCGCGAGGAATCGCTCGCCTCGATCGTTGCCGCCGGCTTCGATCGCGAGACGGTGATGAAGGTCGAGCGCATGCTCGCGCTCGCCGAGTACAAGCGCCGCCAGGCGGCGCCGGGCGTGAAGGTCACGCTGAAGAACTTCGGGCGCGACCGGCGCTATCCGATTACCAGCCGGTTCCGCGACCCCGGGACGGCGCCGCCGGCGCCCGACCGCACGCTGCTCAAGAGCCCGGTGATCGCCAAGGCGGGCGCGGCGGATTTTTGATCTTGGTCGCCGGGCGTGCCGCCTTGCGGCGCCCGATGACCGGAGCGGTTGTTTAAGTTGAACTCAATGCGACGCGACGAACGGCGGTCCGACAGTGCGCACGGGGCCCTTCGGCTGATCGGCGCTGGGCGCGTCGGCGATCGCCGGCGCGGGAATGGGATCAGCTTTCGGTTGCGCAGCGCCGCCCTTCGGCTTACCGGCGGCGCCCTTCTGCGGCGCCTGCGACAGGGCTTTTGAGTTCTGCTCGGTCACCACGATGTCGCCTTGCTCGAGCGTCGTGCTGTCATCGGAATTCTTCAGCGCGTCGGCCCAACTCTGGCCGGGGCGACGGCACGAGCAGTTGGAGGTGAATTCGCGCCGGTAGCGGAAGGCATTGGGCAGCTCGGTATAAGTACGCCCGCCGATCGACACGGCCTGCGTAATGTCCTCGCCGGAGTTGCGATAGGAATAGACCACGGCTTCCGAGGCCGGACACATCCGCTGGCAGGTGCGCTGATCGTCGGCGAAATGGTCGGGTACCGTCGAGTAGGAGACAGGGAAGAAAAAGCCGTCGCAGGTGCGCACGCAGACAGTGCGATAAGTACCGGCCGGTCCGCCCTCGCCGCCGCCCGGGTTGATGATGCCGCCGAGGAGGGTCTCGAGGAAACCGCCTGGCCCCGGGGTCTGTGCCGCGGCCCTGCTGTACTGCGCTCCGCAATTGTTCTGCGCCAATTGCGCGATGACGACGCGGCGCTGGCCTTCGCGGTCGGTGTTGCCGCTCTTGAGCCGTTCCAGATCGCTCATCATGCGGTCGAGATTGCCGCGGATCTGCTGGATCTGCGCGTTGAGCGGCTGGCACTGCTGTGACTGGCCGGTGAACAGGGAGAAGAACCCCGCGATCCCTTCGCAGCCGACACGGTGCGACTGCGCCGCCAGGCGGTCGAGATCAGCCTGCTGCTTGCCAATGGCCTCTTCGGCATGGCTGATCAGGTCGGCGCGCGCCGGATCGGGGGTGCCGCGGTCGACGGTCGCGAGCTGCGCCTCCAGCCGTGAGCAAACGGAATTTGAGGGCGGTTGATCAGGGGAAGTCTGCGCTGACGCAACGCCGGCGCAAGCGGCAAGCGCGCCGGCGGCAAGAATGAAACGGCCGAGGCCGCGTGACAGCCCGATCATCGTTGCGTCCCGGTCCCCGATTCCACCCAAGCCCCATGCCTGCGACGCAATGGTGACCAAAGTGTGAAGTGGAGAAAATCCCCGCAAGTCATGCCATCCCCAGGGTTTTTCCTCCAAGGCTGGGTCACTCTGCATCCGGCTGCTTTTCCGGACACGCGCGGTCGAAGGCGGCAAGCGCGAGGCAGGCGGCTTCGATGCCGACGATCTTCGGGAAGGCATCGAGCGGCACCTTCAGGCGCCGCGCATTGTAGACCTGCGGTACCAGGAAGACGTCGGCGAGTGTCACCTCCGTGCCGAAGGCGTAGGGCGCCGGCCGCACCAAAGCCTCAAGGGTCTCGAACCCGCTGCGCACCCAGTGATGGTACCACGCATCGATCGCGCTCTGCTCCTGATGCATTTCGTTTTTCAGGTAGCGCAGCGGCCCGACATTGTTGAGCGGATGAATATCGCAGGCGATGATGTCCGCCAGCGCGCGCACCTTGGCGCGGGCAATCGGGTCTTTGGGCAGCAGCGGCGGTTCGGGATGAGTCTCCTCGAGATATTCGATGATCGCGGGCGACTGGATCAGCAGCTCGCCGTTCGGCGCCACCAAAACCGGGACGCGCATCTGCGGATTCACCGCGCGGAATTCCGGCCGCTTGTTGTGGCCACCATCCTTTACGAGGTGAACCGGCAGCGTCTCGTAGGCGAGGTTTTTCAGATTGAGCGCGATGCGTACCCGGTAAGCGGCGGAGGATCGGAAGAAGGAGTAGAGTTTCATGGTTCGACCTGGCCGTTATTTCAAAACGCCGCAAAGCACGGGAGCGGCATGACAGGCCGCGCACGCAACGATCGCGTCGAAGGAGATGGGCGCGTCAATTCTCGTCCTTCCCCTGCTGGACCACTTCGGCGGCGAGCTCGGCGGAGCGGGCCGTGAGCTGCTGCACCGCGCGGTTGAACGCTTCGCGGTCTTGCGGGGTCAGAATCTCCGTCAGGCGGCGCGCGAAGTCGAGCGCATGCGGTGCCAGCTCCTCGTACATCGCCCGTCCGGCGGCGGTGAGCGACAGGAAGGCCTCGCGCATGTCCTCGCGGTTGGCGCGCCGCACCAGGAGCCGGCGCTTTTCGAGGAGCGCGACCGCGCGCGATACCTTGGTCTTGTGCATGTGCGAGTGGGCGCCGACCGCCTTTCCGGTCATGACCCCGTACTGGCCGAGCGTCACCAGCACCCGCCATTCCGGCACGCCGATCCGGTAGCGCCGCGCGTAGACGCGCGAAAGCGCCTGCGAGGTAAGGCTCGCCACCACGTTGAGTTGGTAGGGAAGGAAATCCTCGAGCTTCAGCACCGCCTGGTTGCCGGGCGCCGGGGCCGCGGATGGATCGGTCCTGACTTCGCTTTCGATCGGCCCGTGACTGCCCATGGCACCATCTATGGCACCGCATCCGGCGTGCCGTCTGCGTCGGCGCAAACCCGGTTGCCGCACGACCACGAGAGGATGGACGAAGTTGCCGTGCGGCGCAACGCGTGCCAGAGCGGCCGCCGATCCCGCACGGCTGGCGGCGGCGGCACACAGCGGGCTTGATCGAACTCATCGAATTCCATAGGTGAGCGGGTAATTTCAGGGATAGGGGAAAGGAAACGCCCAGCGCGTATGTCGATGAGCTCGGATTTTGCCTCCAGCGCGGATCTCGCCGACAAGACCATCACCTTCGATGCGATCGGTCCCGATCTCTATGCCTTCACCGCTGAAGGCGATCCCAATTCCGGGGTGATTGTCGGCGACGATGGCGTGATGGTCGTCGACGCCCAGGCGACGCCGGTGATGGCGCGCCAGGTGATCGATCGCGTGGCGAAGATCACCGACAAGCCGATCAAATACGTCCTGCTCACGCACTACCACGCCGTGCGCGTGCTTGGCGCCTCCGCTTATGTCGGGGCCGAAATCCTCGCCTCGGACACGACGCGAGCGCTCATCGTCGAACGCGGCAAACAGGACATGGATTCCGAAATCGGCCGCTTCCCGCGGCTGTTTCGCGCGGTCGAGTCCATTCCCGGCCTCACCTGGCCGTCGATCACCTTTCCCGACCAGATGTCGGTATGGCTCGGCCGGCGCGAGGTGCGCATCATGCGCATCGGCCGCGGCCACACGGCGGGCGACGTGGTCGCGCTGGTGCCCGACGCCAACGTGGTGTTTTCCGGCGACCTCGTCGAGTATCAATCGGCGTGCTATTGCGGCGACGCGCATTTCACCGACTGGCCGGCCACGCTCGACCGGCTGGCCGAGTTTTCCGCCCGGGCCCTGGTGCCGGGCCGCGGCGCGGCGCTCAAGACGCCGCACGAGGTCGCCGACGGCATCGCGCTCACCGAGGATTTTCTGACCACGCTCTATGGTTCGGTGGTGGAAAGCGTCGCCAAGGGCCACTCGCTCAAGGAATCCTATGACGCGGCACGCGCGGCCATGGATCCGCGGTTCGCGAGCTTCGCCATCTACGAGCACTGCATGCCGTTCAACGTCTCGCGCGCCTACGACGAAGCGAGCGGCATCGACCATCCGGTGATCTGGACCGCCGAGCGCGACCGCGCCATGTGGGCTGCGCTGCGTGGCTGAGCATGCGCGGTGTCGGGTGGCGGGGCGCCGTCTGGAGTTCTGGCCTGGGCCAATCGGGCACTGTCATGCCCACCCGGCAAGGCCCTGACGACATTTTGCCGACCCTGCGGCGTTGAGCAGTGAGCGAAATGCACAAGTCGGTCTACCGCTACGAGTACCGCCGTTCCCGCGACCAGGACACGCGATCCCCGGTGCGCCACGCGGTGGTTGTCGTGGGCGCCGGGCCGGTCGGGCTTGCCGTGGCGGTCGATCTCGCGCAGCGCGGCGTGCGGGTCGTGCTGCTCGACGATTCCGATCGCATCGGCGAGGGCTCGCGCGGCATCTGCTGGTCGAAGCGCACGCTTGAGATACTGGACCGGCTCGGCGTCGGCGAACGTCTCGTTGCGCGCGGCGTCACCTGGAAGCTCGGCAAGGTCTTCTGCGGCGACGAGCTTCTGTTCGCGTTCGATCTCCTCCCCGAGGAAGGGCACAAGATGCCCGGCTTCATCAACCTGCAGCAATTCTACCTGGAGAAGGCGCTGGTCGACCGCGCCGGCGAGATCGAAAACATCGATCTGCGCTGGAAGAACCGCGTCGCCGGCCTCGAACAGCGCAACGATGGGGTGCGTCTGACAATCGAAACGCCCGAGGGCGCCTATCGGCTCGACGCCGACTGGCTCATCGCCGCCGACGGCGCTCGTTCGACCGTTCGCGGCCTGCTCGGCCTCGGCTTTTCCGGCGTCACCTTCGAAGACAAGTTCTTGATTGCCGACGTGCGCATGGCCGCGGATTTTCCGACCGAACGCCGCTTCTGGTTCGCGCCGAAATTCCATGCCGGCCAGTCGGCCCTGATGCACCGCCAGCCCGATAACGTCTGGCGCATCGACCTGCAGCTCGGCCCCGACGCCGATCCGATCGCCGAGCAGGAACCGGAACGCGTCCGCGCCCGCCTCGCCAAAGTGCTGGCGCCGCACGACTTCGAGCTCGAATGGGTCTCGGTCTACACCTTCAATTGCCGGCGGCTCGACCGCTTCGTGCATGACCGCGTGATCTTCATCGGCGATGCGGCGCATCAGGTGTCGCCGTTCGGTGCCCGGGGCGCCAATTCCGGGATCCAGGACGCCGAGAACCTAGCGTGGAAGCTCGCGGCAATGCTTGCAGGGGAAGGCGGCGAGGCATTGATCGCGAGCTACGATATCGAGCGGACCCAGGCGGCTGACGAGAATATCGGCCACTCGACCCGGTCGACCGATTTCATGTCGCCGCATTCGCGCGCTGAGCGCGGGCTGCGCGATGCCGTGCTCGCGCTAGCGCCGAAGGCCGAGTTCGCCCGGCGCATGGTCAATTCCGGGCGCCTGTCGCTGCCTTCGGTCTACGATTCTCCGCTGTCGACGCCCGACGAGGCGCCGTTTGCCGGTGCGTCGAAGCTCGGCGCGCCGCTGCCCGACGCGCCGATGACGCGGCCGGACGGGACACCGGCTCACCTCCTGGAGAATCTGCGCGACGGCTTCGAACTCATCTGCGTCAAGGCCGACGCCGATGGCGATGGATGGCGGCACGTGCCGGACGGCATCCGGCGCACCGTCATCGGTGAAGATCTTTTCGACCGCACGAGGATTTTAACGCAGCGCTTCGACGCCACGCCCGGCGCAGCCTATCTCGTTCGCCCCGATCAGCATCTGTGCGCACGCTGGCGCCGCTTCGATGCCGGCAAACTGGCCGCGGCGCATGCGCGCGCGCTCGGGCGCTGACGATCCCGACCAACGAGGTGCCCGATGGCAAAGCTCGTCACCGCGTCGCGGTTTGCCGACCCGGACGCCGCCTATGTCGCGCTCGTCGATGCGAGGCGGAATCTGTCGGACGCCGAAGCCGCCGCTCTCGATACCAAGCTCGTGCTCATTCTCGCCAACCACATCGGCGACCTCGACGTGCTGAACGAAGCGATTGCGCTCGCCAGAGAACCGGCAGGCTCTTCGCCATGACTGCCGACAGGGCTGCGCGATTTCCCTCCGGAACGCTGGTCGCCGGGCTTCTCGCCGGCAACGGCGTGCTGTGGGCGGTGATGTTCTTCGGCACGCTCGCGCACCTGCAAGCCTTGGCCGGCGGCGCCGCGCCGTTCGACATCAGGCCGCTCGGCTACAGCTACGACGAGGCACGCGCCTTTCTTGAGGCCCTCGGCGAACAGGGCCGCGCCTATTATCTCCGGCCCGAACTCATCCTCGATACCATCTATCCGCCGTTCTACGCGGTATCGCGGGCGCTCGCGCTATGGTGGCTGACCATGCCGGGACGGCTCTACGACGGAGCCGTGCCGCAGCGCTGGCGCTGGACGCTGGTAGCGATGCCCATCGTCATGGCGACCTGTGACAGCGTGGAGAATGTCTGCATCGCCAAGATGCTGTCGAACTGGCCCGATCTGTCGCCGGGCCTGGTGCAGGCCTCGAGCCTCGCCACGCGGGTGAAGTTCATCGCCGGCGTGTTCACTGAAGTCCTGATGGCAGCGCTCGCCATTCCCGCGCTGCTGCGATGGCGCCGATTGCCGCCATCCCCGCGTCCCCCGCGGCCGGCGCCGCGGACCGCAGCAAGCCCAAGCCCGACTGCTTCCGCCGAGGCGGAACCAGCGAATTCCAGCGAGCCCTAAAGGAGCCGAAATGTCAGCGCGAGCACTCGATGGCGACGAAGTCGTCGCAATCGGTGGCGCGGCAAGCGGCGGGAATGACCCCCGTCATGTCGTCGCGGTCGACCTTTCGGTACGACAGCGCCTGCGCGAACTCGCGCGCCCGGCAGTAGGAGTTCGCCGCCGCCCTGCCGCAAGATTCGCCGGAAGCGAGGCAACGGTCGATGCCGTAGCCATCGGCGTTGTTGGCGATGATGAAAATGCGCTTGTCCGCCTGGGCGGCTGCAGCAGCGAAGAGGACTGCCGCGAAAGCGGCGGCCGCGATCACGGAGCGCATAAAACCCCCAGATCCCCGGCGCCGGAGGCGCCCCGAAGCCCGTCAGCTACGGCCGCCGACAATGCGATAGCCAAGTTAAGGTTCCGTTAGCTGCTACTACGAGCAACACAATCGCAAACTTTTCCACAGGGCACCGGGCGCTTTGCCC
>Ga0210409_10003183_pt1 | contig 18684 bp, 16 predicted proteins | sample IncBWH17MmetaG_FD_161649 | JGI IMG/M metagenome (GOLD analysis project Ga0210409, IMG submission 161649) | Forest soil microbial communities from Barre Woods Harvard Forest LTER site, Petersham, Massachusetts, United States - Inc-BW-H-17-M | ecosystem: Environmental > Terrestrial > Soil >... | reverse complement strand
AATCACCCTAGCGGAAGACAAGACTCGCCTTGAAGATCTCTACCTGCCTTATAAGCTGAAGCGCCGCACCAAGGCGCAGATCGCCGCGGAAGCCGGCCTGACCGTGCTGGCCGACGCGCTGCTGGCAGATCCGGAACTGAATCCTGAACTGGAAGCCGAAAAATACCTGAAGCCGGCCTTCAGCACCGACAATGGCGACAATCCCGGCGTCGCCGACGCCAAAGCCGCGCTGGACGGCGCCCGGCAGATCCTGATGGAGCGCTTTTCCGAAGATGCAACGCTGCTGCAGGCGTTGCGCGAATACCTGACCGAACACGGCGTGGTCGAATCCAAAGTGGTGGAAGGCAAGCAGGATGCCGGTGAAAAATTCGCCGACTACTTCGATTATTCGGAAACCATAGGCACGATTCCATCGCATCGCGCGCTGGCCTTGTTCCGCGGCCGCCGCGAAGAAATCCTCAACGTGGTGCTGCGCCTCGACAGCGAAGAAGAAAAACCGAAGTGGGATGCGCCGCACAACCCGTGCGAAGGCCGCATCGCCGCCCGCTTCGGCATCAGCAACAAGAGCCGCGGCGCCGACAAATGGCTGAGCGACACGGTGCGCTGGAGCTGGCGCGTCAAGGTCTTCATGCACCTGGAAACCGAGCTGATGACCAAGCTGCGCGAAAAGGCGGAAGTCGAAGCAATCAATGTCTTCGCGCTCAATCTGAAAGCCCTGCTGCTGGCGGCGCCGGCCGGTCCGCGCGCTACCATGGGCCTGGACCCGGGCCTGCGCACCGGCGTCAAGGTGGCGGTGATCGACGCCACCGGCAAGGTGGTCGCCACCACCGCAATCTATCCGCACCAGCCGCGCAACGACTGGGACGGCTCGCTGCACACGCTGGCGCAGCTGGCGCAACAGCACCAGGTCTCGCTGATCTCGATCGGCAACGGCACCGCTTCGCGCGAAACCGACAAGCTGGCGCAGGACCTGATCAAGCTGCGCCCGGAACTGAAGCTGACCAAGATCGTGGTGTCGGAAGCCGGCGCTTCGGTTTACTCGGCCTCCGAATTCGCTTCGCGCGAACTGCCCGACATGGACGTCTCGCTGCGCGGTGCGGTATCGATTGCGCGCCGCCTGCAGGATCCGCTGGCGGAACTGGTCAAGATCGATCCGAAATCGATCGGTGTCGGCCAGTACCAGCATGATGTCGGCCAGACCCAGCTGGCGCGCTCGCTAGACGCCGTGGTGGAAGACTGCGTGAATGCCGTCGGCGTCGACGTCAATACCGCTTCGGCGCCGCTGCTGGCGCGCGTTTCCGGCCTCAACGCCAGCGTGGCGCAAAGCATCGTCACCTATCGCGACATGAAGGGCATGTTTGCTTCGCGCGCGGCGCTGCGCGACGTGCCGCGGCTGGGCGATAAAACCTTTGAACAGGCCGCCGGCTTCCTGCGCATCATGAACAGCGACAATCCGCTGGACGGTTCGGCGGTGCATCCGGAATCCTATCCGCTGGTGGAAAAAATCCTGGCCGACATCAAGAAAGACGTCAAGGGCGTAATCGGCGACAGCCGCTTGCTGGGTTCGCTCAACCCGGCCAAGTATGCCGATGAAAAATTCGGCGTGCCGACCATCGCCGACATCCTCAAGGAACTGGAAAAACCGGGGCGCGACCCGCGTCCGGAATTCACCACCGCCACCTTCAAGGACGGCGTCGAGGAAATCCGCGATCTGCGTCCGGACATGATCCTGGAAGGCGTGGTCACCAACGTGGCGGCCTTCGGCGCCTTTGTCGACATTGGCGTGCACCAGGACGGACTGGTGCATATTTCCGCGCTTTCCAACACCTTCGTCAAGGATCCGCACAGCGTGGTCAAGGCCGGCCAGGTGGTGAAAGTCAAGGTGCTGGAAGTTGATGAAAAGCGCAAACGCATTGCGCTTACCATGCGCCTCAGCGACAGCGCGCCGGTCGCCGGCGCCAAGCCGGAACAGCGGGCCGACCGCAACGACGCCAAGCGCCTGTCCCAGCACCAGCAACGGCAAGCTGCCCCAGCCCCGGCCAACAACGCCATGGCGGCGGCTTTCGCCAAGCTCAAGGGATAGCAGTTAAGCAACTCCGCCAGCCGGCGCCGGTTCACCGGCGTCGGCTGAATCTCCGCCACGCGGACAAAATCAATCTGGACCTAATGCCTGGCCCCTTGTCATCGTATAATCACGGCACAATCGATTTCCAACAGGTTTTATTTTGTCAGCCGCTCCCAATACCTCATCCTCACAATTCATGATGTCCCCGATCGCGGCCGATATGGACGCGGTCAATGCGGTGATTCGCCGGCAGTTGCATTCGGAAGTGCCCTTGGTGAATCAGATTGCCGAGTACATCATCAGCGCCGGCGGCAAACGCCTGCGCCCGGTGCTGGTCTTGCTGATGGCGCGCGCCTGCGGCTATGCCGGCGCCAAGCACCATGAACTGGCGGCGGTGATCGAATTCATCCATACCGCCACCCTGCTGCACGATGACGTGGTGGACGAGTCTTCCCTGCGGCGCGGCCGGCAGACCGCCAATGCCCTGTTCGGCAACGCCGCCTCCGTGCTGGTCGGCGATTTCCTGTACTCGCGCGCCTTTCAGATGATGGTTGCGGTGGATAATGCGCGCGTGATGCAGATCGTCGCCGACGCCACCAACGTCATCGCCGAAGGCGAGGTGCTGCAGCTGCTGAACATGCACAACCCGGATGTTTCGGAAGAAAATTATCTGCAGGTGATCCGCTCCAAGACTGCCAAGCTGTTCGAGGCCGCGGCACAGCTGGGCGTGCTGATCGCCGGCGCCGATGACGCTGCGATTGAAGCCGCGGGAGAATACGGCCGTTCCCTGGGAACCGCGTTCCAGCTGATCGACGACGTGCTGGACTATTCCGGCAACGCCAGCGATATCGGCAAGAACGTGGGCGACGATTTGCGCGAAGGCAAGCCGACCTTGCCGCTGATTTACCTGATGAGCCATGGCACGCCGGCGCAGCGGGAGCTGGTGCGCAGCTGCATCGAAAATGGCGACGAACAGCATTTCGATGAAATCCTGGCGGCCATCACCAGTTCCGGCGCCCTGGACTACACCCGGCGCGAAGCCGAGAAAGCGGCGCAGCGCGCGGCGGCGGCAATCGCAGACTTGCCAAATAGTCAGTTCAAGGATTCTTTGCTACAATTATCTGTGTTCGCAGTGGATCGCAATCACTGAGGATCCACGAGTAACGGGACTGCCGCTCCACCACCGTAAGGCGCGGCAGCCCAAAAACCTGTTCAAGTTATTGAACGGCTAAATCGGGGTGTAGCTTAGCCTGGTAGAGCGCTACGTTCGGGACGTAGAGGCCGGAGGTTCGAATCCTCTCACCCCGACCAACCAATATTGGTTTATCAACCTTTTCTTTACGGTGACCCTTTGGATGCCGTGCCCTTTTGGGTGCAGATTCTTGCACTAGTCGTACTCATCTTCCTGTCAGCATTTTTCGCCATGGCGGAAACTGCCTTGATTGCCGCCAACAAGCACCGCCTGCGCCATCTGGCCAAGCGCGGCAGCAAATCCGCCGCCACCACCCTATGGCTGCTGGAACGCACCGACAAGCTGCTGTCGCTGATCCTGATCGTCAATACCCTGGTCAATGCCCTGGCTACTGCGCTGGTGACGGCAATCGCCATTACGACATTCGGCAATCACCAGAACGTGATCACGGTGGCCACCGCCGGCATCGCTTTCCTGCTGATCGTGTTTGCCGAAATCACCCCGAAGGTGATCGGCGCCACCTATCCGGAACGGATCGCGCTGCCGACCAGCTTCATCCTCAAGCCGTTGATGGCGCTGGCCAAGCCTTTGATCTGGTTTGTCAATCTGTTCGTCTCCGGCATCCTGAAAGTGCTGCACATCAAAACCGGCAAGCATGCACAGGAACAGCGCGTCTCGCCGGAAGAACTGCGTTCGATCGTGCTGGAAGGCGGCAACTTCATGCCGCAAAAGCACAAAAGCATTTTGCTGAACCTGTTCGACCTGGAAAAGATTTCGGTGGAAGACGTCATGACGCCGCGGGCGCAAGTCGAAGCGTTGAACCTGGCCGCTTCGGTGGACGAGATCAAGCATCAGCTGACGACTTGCTATCACAATAAATTGCCGGTGTACGAAGGCGAGATCAACCAGATCGTCGGCATTCTGCATGTCCGCAAGGCGATGGTATTGCTTAACCAGGAAGCCGAGCTGACGGTCGACCATTTCCGCCAACTGCTCAGCACGCCATATTTCATCCCGGAAGACACCGACGTTTTCACGCAACTGCAATACTTCCAGGAAAATCACGAGCGGCTCGGCATCATCGTCGACGAGTACGGCGAAGTGCAGGGACTGGTGACGCTGGAAGACATCATTGAAGAAATGATCGGCGAATTCACCACATCCAAACCCGGCGCAGCCCGCGCCGACAGTTTTTCCTGGAATGCCCAGGGCCAGTGCCTGCTGGAGGGCGCCACCACCCTGCGCGACATCAATAAGCGCCTTGGCCTGAATTTCCCGCTGGACGGCCCCAAGACCCTGAACGGCCTGCTGCTGGAATGGCTGCAAGATATTCCGGACAATAATGTCAGCCTGAAAATTGCCGGATGCATCATAGAAATCGTACAAGTGCAAAACCAGGCGATCAAGGTTGCTAAATTGATTCGGCCGAATACACTATAAGAACGACAAAAAACTGCCATACGGCAATTTTTGCGACACATTTCTTCACAAAACCTTTACAACCCAGTTTCCCGTAGGGCATCATTGGCCGGTTGTAATGGCTCCACACATCTTTTGATATTGATCCCCTATGGCTGCAGTATTTCCTAACACCAGTACCACCGGTCCGATCTCGGGACTTGCCCGCGCATTGCTGCAAGCCGGTCGCTTGTCGACGGTGCAGATGGAAGCCTTGCACAAGAAAGCCAGCGGCGATCAAACGCCGTTCATCGCCGTCTTGCTGGAGAGCGGCCATCTCGATGCGCGCGCGCTGGCGCTGTTTTGCGCCGAGACCTTCGGTTATCCGCAGCTGGACCTGAGCGTGCTCAACCTGAGCACGCTGCCGGAAAAAGCCATCGACGCCAAGCTGATGGAAAGCCACTTCGTGCTGCCGCTGGCGAAGCGCGGCAACAAGATCTACGTGGCGCTGTCCGACCCGACCAACATCCAGGCGCTGGACCAGATCAAGTTCCAGACCGAACTGATGGTGGAGCCGATCATTGTCGAGCATCCGGTGCTGGTGAAGCAGATCCAGAAACTGGTCAAATCGGCCGAGCAAAGCCTGAGCGAAATGGTCGGCGACGACCAGGAAATCAATTTCGTCGAAGAGGATGCGGCGGCAGTTGCCGATGCCACCGCCGATATCGATGACGCGCCGGTAGTGCGCTTCCTGCAAAAAATCCTGACCGACGCCATTAACCAGGGCGCATCCGACTTGCATTTCGAGCCGTTTGAAAAATTCTACCGGATCCGGTTCCGGGTCGACGGCGTGCTGCGCGACATGGCGCAACCGCCGTTGTCGATCAAGGAAAAACTGGCTTCCCGCATCAAGGTGATCTCGAAGCTGGATATTTCCGAAAAACGGGTGCCGCAGGATGGCCGCATGCGGCTGGTGGTGTCCAAGACCCGCGCCATCGATTTCCGGGTCAGCACCCTGCCGACCTTGTTTGGCGAAAAGATCGTGATGCGTATCCTGGATCCAAGCCAGGCGCAGATGGGGATTGACGCGCTGGGCTACGATCCGGACCAGAAGGCGATCTTGATGGACGCCATCCAGCGCCCCTACGGCATGGTGCTGGTGACTGGCCCTACCGGCTCCGGTAAAACCGTGTCGCTCTACACCTGCCTGAATATCCTGAACCAGCCCGGCATCAATATTTCCACCGCCGAAGATCCGGCTGAAATCAATTTGCCCGGCGTGAACCAGGTCAACATCAACGACCGCGCCGGCCTGACTTTCCCTGTGGCGCTGAAGGCCTTCCTGCGGCAGGATCCCGACATCATCATGGTCGGTGAAATCCGCGACCTGGAAACCGCCGACATCTCGATCAAGGCTGCGCAGACCGGACACATGGTGTTTTCCACCTTGCATACCAACGATGCGCCATCGACGCTGACGCGCCTGATGAACATGGGCGTGCCGGCATTCAATATCGCCTCTTCGGTGATCCTGATCACCGCCCAGCGGCTGGCGCGCCGCTTGTGCAGCTGCAAGCAGCCGATCACGATCCAGGATGAGGCCCTAGCTGAAGCCGGCTTCACCGAAGACGACATCGACGGCAGCTGGCTGCCCTACAAGGCCGTCGGTTGCGAGCGCTGCAACGGCACCGGCTACAAGGGACGGGTCGGCATCTATCAGATCATGCCGATCACAGAAGAAATAGAACGCATCATTCTGGCCCATGGCACGGCGCTGGAAATCGAAGCACAAGCCAAGCGCGAGGGCGTCAGGACTTTACGCCAGTCGGGACTGATGAAGGTTAAACAAGGGATGACCAGCCTCGAAGAAGTGCTCGGTTGCACCAATATCTAATTAGGGGAATAGTTCATGGCAACAGCGGCAAGCTCACGTCAGGTCAAGGAATTGGTTTATCTTTGGGAGGGCAAGGATAAAAAAGGCAAGGTCGTGCGCGGCGAACTGCGCGCAGGCAGCGAGACCGTGGTTAACGTCACCATGCGCCGGCAAGGAATCCTGGTCACCAAAGTCAAAAAGAAGACCTTCCGCAGCGGGAAAAAAATCTCGGAAAAGGATATCGGCCTGTTCACCCGCCAGCTGGCGACCATGATGAAAGCCGGTGTGCCGCTGCTGCAATCCTTCGATATCGTAGCCAAGGGCCATGCCAATCCATCGGTTTCCAAGCTGGTGAATGATATTCGCGGCGATGTCGAGACAGGCACCAGTTTGAGCCAGGCTTTCCGCAAGTTCCCGCTGTATTTCGACCCGCTGTTCTGCAACCTGGTCGGTGCCGGCGAGCAGGCAGGTATCCTGGAAGACTTGCTGGAACGGCTAGCAATCTATAAAGAAAAAACGCTGGCTATCAAAGGCAAGATCAAGTCGGCATTGTTTTATCCTATTTCCATCCTGGCGGTGGCGTTCATTGTCACTGCGGTCATCATGATCTGGGTAGTGCCGGCGTTCAAGCAGGTGTTCTCAAGTTTCGGCGCAGATTTGCCGGCGCCTACCCTCTTCGTCATGGCGATCTCGGATTTCATGGTGGGCAACTGGTACATCATTTTCCCCACCATATTTGCCGGCTTGTATTTGTTTTTCCAATCCTGGAGACGTTCACTCAAGATGCAGCGCGTCATGGATCGTTTGCTGTTGAAAGCGCCGATTTTTGGCGAAGTGATCCGCAAAGCCACGATTGCACGCTGGACCAGAACCCTGGCGACCATGTTTGCCGCTGGCGTGCCTTTGGTCGAGTCGCTCGACTCGGTCGGTGGCGCGTCCGGCAACGCTGTATATCTGGATGCGACCAAGAAAATCCAGAGCGAAGTGAGTACCGGCACCAGCTTGACTACTGCAATGGAAAACGCCAACGTGTTCCCGAATATGGTGACGCAGATGGTTTCCATTGGCGAAGAATCGGGTTCGCTGGACCAGATGCTCGGCAAGGTCGCCGATTTCTATGAAGCAGAAGTCGACGATGCGGTAGCCTCGCTGTCCAGCCTGATGGAGCCTTTGATCATGGTGATCCTCGGCGTCCTGATCGGCGGCCTGGTGATTGCCATGTATCTGCCTATTTTCAAACTGGGTTCGGTGGTCTGATGCAAGAAGGTATTTTTTTCCTGGCGGCGGGGAGCCTGCTTCCCACCGCCATCGCAGCTATTTTTGGCTTACTGATTGGCAGTTTCCTGAATGTCGTGATTCATCGGCTGCCGATCATGATGCAGCGCGAATCGGATAACTACGTGGCGCACGAAAGCGGCCAGCCGCTGCCGCATACCGACCGCTACAACCTGGTAGTACCGCGTTCTGCCTGTCCGCAATGCAAACACCAGATCGGCGCGCTGGAAAACGTGCCGGTGCTGAGCTATCTGGCCTTGCGCGGTAAATGCACCTCCTGCAAGACGCCGATCTCAGCGCGCTATCCGATCGTGGAGGCATTTACCGGCGTCCTTTCGGGGCTGCTGATCTGGCATTTCGGCAGCGGCTGGGCTGGCCTGGCGACCCTGGTCTTTGCCTACCTGCTGATCGCCATGACGTTTATCGACGCCGATACGCAGCTGCTGCCTGACGACCTGACCCTGCCGTTGCTGTGGCTGGGCTTGCTGCTGAATATTTCCGGCTTGTTCGTACCGCTCAGCGAAGCGGTGATCGGCGCCGCCGCCGGTTACCTGAGCCTGTGGCTGATCTACTGGGCATTCAAGCTGCTGACAGGCAAGGAAGGCATGGGCTACGGCGATTTCAAGCTGCTGGCGGCGCTGGGCGCCTGGCTGGGCTGGAAAATGCTCCCCATTATCATCCTGTTCTCGTCGCTGGTAGGCGCCGTGGTCGGCCTCGTCCTGATCATCGTTGCCCGCCGCGGACGCGACATTCCCATCCCATTCGGCCCATATCTGGCAGCCGCCGGCTTGCTGGCGCTGTTCTACGGCCACACAATCATGGAAACTTATTTCAATTTCGTTGCCTAACACCGCATGAACCCGCGCCATGCCAGCAATCCCGCCCCACCAGCGCCGCTCAAGCCAAGATTCAGGGTTGGCCTGACCGGCGGCATCGGCAGCGGCAAGAGCACCGTCGCCGACATGTTCGCTGAACGCGGCGCGGCCGTCATCGACACCGATGTCATCGCGCGCCAGCTGACGGCTCCTGGCGGCATCGCAATTGCACCAATCAGAGCCCGTTTCGGCGATGATTTCATCGATGCCAGCGGCGCCATGGACAGAGCCAGGATGCGCGCCCATGTATTCTCCGACCCGACGGCGAAGCGGCAGCTGGAAGCGATACTGCACCCCCTGATCCGCACCGAGACAGACTATGCCGGCGAACGCGCGGCAGGTTCGTATCTGATCTTCGCCGTACCGCTGCTGGTCGAGTCCGGCAACTGGAAACAGCGGGTTGAGCGCATACTAGTCATAGATTGCGATGAACAGGTCCAGCTGCAGCGCGTCATGCAGCGTAACGCACTGACTGAGCCACAGGTGCGCGCCATCATGGCGACGCAAGCCACCAGAGAGCAGCGCTTGCAGGCTGCCGACGACGTCATTGTCAATGACGCCGGACTCGCGGCGCTATTGCCGCAGGTAGAGCGCTTGCACGCCTTATATGAGGCATTTAGCCGATCGTTATAAATGGTATAAAGCCATATGCGCTTGCCACGCAAATCTATCGCGTAATGTTAAAAACAGACCGGCATTTGTAATTTCTGTTCGCATCGTTCAGAATCATGTCTTATCTGGCTCAAATTTTTAAGGGATGTCACTTTGATCGTCTACGAATATCCTTTCAACGAGCGCATTCGCACCCTGTTGCGGCTGGAAGATCTGCATGAAAGATTCGGCTTCTTCGTGCACCAGGAAAGTCCGCTGCAGCACCATATCGCGCTGTCCACCATTTTTGAAATGCTGGAGGTCGCCGGGCGCGCCGACTTGAAATCGGATCTGCTGCAAGAGCTGGAACGACAAAGACAAACCCTGCTCGGCTTCAAATCGAATCCGAATGTAGCGCCGGACATGCTGGACGCCATCCTGCAAGAGATCGACCGCATCAGCACCGCCTTGATGGCGACCCAGGGCAAGACCGGCCAGCACATCCGCGACAATGAATGGCTGATGAGCATCCGCGGCCGCACCATCATCCCCGGCGGCGCCTGTGAATTCGACCTGCCGTCCTATTACGCCTGGCAGCAACATCCTGCGGAACAGCGTTTTGCCGACATTCTCGGCTGGTTCGGACCGCTGGCGCCCTTGCTCGACGCTATCAGCATCGTGCTGCGTTTATTGCGAGAAACCGGAAGTTCGGTAAAAATAGATGCACAAAACGGTAGTTACCAGCAAATGCTGCAAGGAAAATCTTATCAGATGCTGCGCCTGATCATCGACGAGCAATTGCAGGCGATTCCTGAAATATCCGCCAACAAGTATATGCTGTGGGTGCGCTTCACCTCGCAAGGCGGCGACCTCAAGCCCAAGGCTTACGAAGGCGATGTGCCGTTTGAACTGACCTTGTGTAATTTTTAATTGTTTTTTGAATAGAGTTGTATGACTACTACCGTCGATTGCCCAACCTGCGGCACAAAAGTTGAATGGATTGCAGCAAACAAATTCAGGCCGTTTTGCTCGGAGCGCTGCAAGCAGATCGATCTGGGCGCCTGGGCTGAAGAGAAATATGCCATCCCGGCAGTCAATCCGCCAGACGAGATCGACGACGATAGCAAGCTGAAGCAATAATTTTCCACAATTTACGAGAAGATAGACGCTTAAACTGGCATTTCACGCCGCAACTCGTCCAGCCACTCAATCAAAGGGATGGCCGCCGGCAGCAGAGGCTCGACGCCGACGCTGCCCTGCCAGGAAAAAGCCTGGCCTTCCAGGCTTTGCGGTTCGCCCTGCCAGTCGCGGCTGATGTAAAAGTGCAGGCGGACGTGTGCATGGGCGTATTGATGCTCGATGCCGCACCATGGCTCGGCAGAATTGACCTCTATTCCCAGCTCCTCCAACAGCTCGCGCTTCAGCGCATCGAAAATCGATTCTCCAGACTCGACCTTCCCACCCGGAAATTCCCAATAGCCCGCCATCGGCTTGCCCTCGGGCCGCTGGCCGAGCAGCACATCGCCATTCGGCTTCATCAAAATGCCGACGGCTACGTTGACCGGCAATATCTGTTCTTTTGTCATCAAATTCCTGCTTAATCGTTGCTGTTCATGCGGCCGGCATAATCACGCGCAAACTGCCAGGCGACCCGGCCGGAGCGCGAAGCCCGCTGCAAGGCCCAGCGCAAGGCGTCGGCGCGCGCTTCTGCGATCTGCTCGGCGTTGCAGCCGAAATGACCGAGCCAGTGGCCGACAATATCCAAGTAGTCGTCCTGCTTGAAGGGATAAAACGACACCCACAAGCCGAAGCGTTCGGAAAGTGAAATTTTTTCCTCGACGGTTTCGCCCGGATGCAGGTCGCCGTCTTCAGTCGTCTTGTAAGTAGCATTGTCGGACATCCGCTCAGCCAGCAGGTGACGGCGGTTGGAGGTGGCATAGATCAAGACGTTGTCCGACTGTGCTGCTATGCTGCCGTCCAGCGCCACCTTGAGCGCCTTGTAACCGCTCTCGCCCTCTTCAAACGACAGGTCGTCGCAGAAGATGATGAAACGCTCGGGACGCGATGCTACCAGGTCGACGATATCCGGCAAGGCCGCCAGATCGTCCTTGTCCACCTCGATCAGGCGCAACCCTTGAGACGCATACTGATTCAGGCAAGCCTTGATCAAGGATGACTTGCCGGTGCCGCGAGCGCCGGTCAGCAGCACATTATTGGCCGGCCGGCCGTCGACGAACTGGCGGGTATTCTGGTCGATCTGCTGCTTTTGCACTTCGATATTATGCAAATCGGCCAGGGCGATATCCGAGATGTGGCCCACCGGCTGCAGATAGCCGCCGGCCGCGCCGCCGCGATGGCGCCAGCGGAAAGCAGTTGCAGCGCTCCAGTCAGGCACGGCATTGGCGCTGGGTAGAATGGATTCGAGACGGCCCAGCAGGGCCTCGGCGCGGATAAGAAACTGGTCTAGTTGGGTCATGGCTCAAGAAATCAGGAATGCAGGCAATCGGATGACGCTGGCTGACTATCATTTTGACGCAAAGGACAATGATAGTAGATGAATATTATTCGTCGCACTGACTGCGCGCCGGGGCCGCGGCCGGAGCAGAACCGGCCGCAACTCTTTTTACAGCAGCTCAGGAACGGTAGTCTGCGTTGATCGATACGTAGTCGTGCGACAGATCGCAAGTCCAGATAGTCGCCTCAGCGTCGCCGCGCGCCAGCTGCACACGCACCGTAATTTCGCTTTGCTTCATCACGCGCTGGCCATCCGCTTCCTGATATTCAGGATTGCGGCCGCCGTTCTTGGCCACCAGCACATCGTCCAGGTACAGGTCCAGCTTGCTGACATCCAGGTCGTCGACGCCGGCATAACCTATCGCGGCCAGGATGCGGCCCAGGTTAGGATCGGAGGCAAAGAACGCCGTCTTCACCAGTGGCGAATGGGCAATCGAGTAAGCGATCTTGCGGCATTCCGCGACATTCTGCCCCTGTTCGACCGTCACCGTGATGAATTTGGTGGCGCCCTCGCCGTCGCGGATGATCATCTGCGCCAGGTGCTGCGAAATATCGGTGACTGCGGCCGCCAGTTCGGCATATTCAGGACTGTCGACGCTGGTGACTTCCAGCTCGCCGGCGCCGGTGGCGATCAGCATGAAGGAATCGTTGGTCGAGGTGTCGCCATCGATCGTGATGCAGTTGAAGGAACGGTCGGCAGCCTGCCGCACCATCTTCTCCAGCACGGGCTGCGCCACTTTTGCATCGATCGCCAGGAAACCCAGCATGGTCGCCATGTTCGGCTTGATCATGCCGGCCCCCTTGCTGATGCCGGAAAAATTCACCGTTTTGCCGGCGATGACCAGGCTGCGCGAGGCCGCTTTCGGCTGCGTATCGGTAGTCATGATGGACTCGGCGGCATTGAACCAGTTATCGCTCTTCAGGTTGCCGATCGCCAGCGGCAAGCCGGCAATGATGCGCTCGACCGGCAGCGGTTCAAGAATCACGCCGGTGGAAAACGGCAAGATCTGCGCTGCATGGCAGTCCAGCAATTCCGCCAGCGCATCGCAGGTCGCATTGGCTGCCGCCAGGCCGGCTTCGCCGGTGCCGGCGTTCGCGTTGCCGGTATTGATCAGCAGTGCACGGATGGGCTCGCCGGAGATCTCGGCAGCGGCCAGATGCGCCTTGCTGACCTGCACCGGTGCGGCGCAAAAACGGTTTTGGGTAAACACGCCGGCAACGGTAGCGCTTGGCGCCAGTTTCATCACCAGCAAATCCTTGCGATTCGCCTTGCGCACACCGGCTTCGGCATGGCCAAGCTCGATGCCGGCAACGGGCAGAAGGTCAGCAGCAACAGGAACGGGGGAATTGACGGCCATGAGAATCCTTAACTAAATATAAATATTAACGTTGATAACTACAGCATCTAGATGCTGCTGAATGCGGCCAGCACGATATTTTAAGGCGTATGGCCAGGCTGCGTGCGATCTGCTGCAACAAAAGCAAAGGGCGGAGATCTCTCCGCCCTGCTCTGCTTCTTCAACCACGGCTGGCCACAGCGTTTACATCAGCTGGCCATGGCATTGCTTGTACTTCTTGCCGCTGCCGCAAGGACAAGGATCGTTACGGCCGACCTTCGGCACTTCGCTGGCCGACTGCGACTCGTCGCTACGAGCCGTTGGCGCCAGCAGTGCTTCTGGCGCTGCCGCCGGATCAAAGTCAGCATGCTGATAATGGACATTTTCAACATGCGACTGCGCCAGTTCTTCTTCCACCGCAGCGATTTCTTCGCGGTTTTCGATGCGCACCGTCATGACAACCTTGACCACTTCATTCTTGATCAAGTCCAGCATCTGGCCGAACAATTCAAAGGCTTCGCGCTTGTATTCCTGCTTTGGATTCTTCTGTGCGTAACCGCGCAGATGGATACCTTGGCGCAGATGGTCCAGCGCCGCCAGATGCTCGCGCCAATGGCTGTCGACGCTTTGCAGCATGACGCTGCGTTCGAAGCCGGCGAACGATTCCTTGCCGACGATCTCGGTCTTGGCGGCATAACTGGTTTCGGCAGTCTTCAGTACGCGTTCCAGCAATTCTTCGTCGGTCAGGTTCGGCTCCGACTTCAGCATCTCGCCCAGCGGTACTTCCAGGTGCAGCTCGTTGGCCAGGGTCGCTTCCAGCGCAGGAATATTCCATTGCTCTTCCAGCGACTCCGCCGGCACGTGGGTGCGGAAAGTGTCGTCCAGCACGCCTTCGCGCAGCGATGCCACGGTCTCTGACACGCCCTGCGATTCCAGCAATTCATTACGCTGCTGATAGATCACCTTGCGCTGGTCGTTGGCGACGTCATCGTATTCAAGCAATTGCTTGCGGATATCGAAGTTGCGCGCTTCCACCTTGCGCTGCGCCGATTCAATCGAGCGCGACACGATGCCGGCTTCGATCGGCTCGCCTTCCGGCATTTTCAGGCGGTCCATGATGGCGCGCACGCGGTCGCCGGCGAAAATGCGCAGCAAGGCGTCGTCCAGCGACAGGTAGAAACGGGAAGAACCCGGATCGCCCTGGCGCGCGGCACGGCCGCGCAACTGGTTATCCACCCGGCGCGATTCGTGGCGTTCGGTGCCGATGATGTGCAAACCGCCGGCATGCACCACGTGGTCATGCAGCGATTGCCATTCGTCGCGCAGCTTGTCGGAACGCAGCTGCTTTTCGGTTTCGCTCAGCGCTTCGTCGGCTTCGATGAACTGGATCTGCTTCTCGACATTCCCGCCCAGCACGATATCGGTACCGCGACCGGCCATGTTGGTGGCGATCGTGATCGCTTTAGGACGGCCGGCCTGGGCAATGATTTCCGCTTCGCGCGCATGCTGCTTGGCGTTCAGCACATTGTGCGGCAGCTTGGCTTTGCTCAGGATGTCGGCCAGCAGCTCTGAATTTTCGATCGAGGTGGTGCCGACCAGCACCGGCTGTCCGCGCTCGTAGCAATCCTGGATATCCTTGAGCATCGCATTGTATTTTTCCTGCGATGTCTTGTAGACCTGGTCCTGGCGGTCTTTACGCTGGTTCGGACGATTTTGCGGGATCACCACGGTTTCCAGGCCGTAGATTTCCTGGAATTCGTAAGCTTCGGTATCGGCAGTACCGGTCATGCCGGCCAGTTTGCCGTACATGCGGAAATAGTTCTGGAAAGTGATCGAGGCCAGGGTCTGGTTCTCGTTCTGGATCTTGACGCCTTCCTTGGCTTCCACCGCCTGGTGCAAGCCGTCCGACCAGCGGCGGCCGGTCATCATGCGGCCGGTGAATTCGTCGACGATGACGATTTCGCCGCCCTGCACCACATAGTGCTGGTCCTTGAAATACAGCGAATGCGCGCGCAGCGCAGCGTACAGGTGATGGATCAGGCTGATGTTGGCAGCGTCGTACAGCGACGCGCCTTCCGCCAGCAAGCCCATGCTGGTCAGGATCTGCTCGGCCTTTTCGTGGCCGGCTTCGGTCAGCAAGACCTGGTGCGCCTTCTCATCCTTGGTGTAATCGCCGGGCAATTCAACCTTGCCCTTGCCGTCCGGCGTTTCTTCGCCGATCTGCTGGGTCAGCAGCGGCGGCACTTCATTGATCTTGTAGTACAGGTCGGTGTGGTTCTCGGCCTGACCGGAAATGATCAGCGGAGTACGCGCTTCATCGATCAGGATCGAGTCGACCTCATCGACGATGGCGAAGTTCAGGGTGCGCTGCACGCGGTCGGCAGCGTCGTACACCATGTTGTCGCGCAGGTAGTCGAAACCGAATTCGTTGTTAGTGCCGTAAGTAATGTCAGCGCTATACGCGACCTGCTTGGCGTCGTGCTCGACCGAGGACAGGTTGACGCCGGTAGTCAGGCCAAGCCAGCCGTACAGGCGGCCCATCCACTCGGCATCGCGCTGCGCCAGGTAATCATTGACGGTCACCACATGCACGCCCTTGCCGGACAGCGCATTCAGGTAGGCCGGCAGGGTCGCCATCAGCGTCTTGCCTTCGCCCGTGCCCATTTCGGCAATCTTGCCATAATGCAAAACCATGCCGCCGATCAGCTGGACGTCGAAATGGCGCATTTTCAAGACGCGCTTGCCGGCTTCGCGGCAGACCGCGAAAGCTTCAGGCAACAGGTCGTCCAGCTTGGCGCCGTCGGCTATGCGTTGCTTCAGCTCAGGCGTCTTGGCCTGCAGCTCGGCATCGGACAGTTTTTCGAATGCCGGTTCGAGTGCATTGATTTGTCGGACGACTTTTTTATATTGTTTGAGCAGACGCTGGTTGCGGCTACCGAAAATCTGGGTCAGTAATGACATGCTTGGATTCTAAAAAAGAGCGCCGGCGACATTCCGTGACATCTTGTGAATGAACACGTGAGCACGAATCCGGGCTGTGGCTAAATAATCGGAGAATTTTATCATGCAGTCCCCGACACATTGGGGTTATGCACCAGGAAACAATAGCAAGTTGCGCAAATTGTGCCGCATTCGCACGGCCCGCGCCTAATCTTCCGTGCAACTCGCTGATATACACTTACTTCAATACAACAATCTCTATTATTTTCCTGCCAATATTGCCGCTTTGGCCAGATCAGTGCCGGCATTCAGGAACTTGCGCGGATCCTGCGCCACGCCCTTGATCCTGACTTCGAAATGCAAGTGCGGCCCGGTGGAACGACCGGTGGTGCCGATATCGGCGATGTGCTGGCCGCGCTGCACGATATCGCCCACCTTGACCAGCAAGCGCGAGGCGTGCGCGTAGCGGGTGATGATATCGTTGCCATGGTCGATATCGAGCATGTTGCCGTACTGCGGATGATACTCGGCGTCGATCACCACGCCGCCCGCGGCCGCCACGATTGCGGTGCCTACGCTGGCTGGAAAATCCAGTCCTTCATGAAAGGCGCTGCGGCCGGTGAACGGATCAAGGCGCCAGCCGAAACTCGATGAATTGTAGGCGACATTGACCGGCTGATTGGTTGGCAGCAGCTTGGACTTGATGCGGTCGCTCATCAGCACGGTTTCGACCACGTTCATGTAGTCGGCGCGATAGCCGACGTCGCGCGACATGGCGTCCAGCGCCTGCTGGAACTCGCTCATGCTCATGTCATGCGACGCGCGGCCGCTCAGGCTGCTGGATTCGGCGCCGCCGCGTCCGGGTGCTTCCTTGAAATTGAACTCCTCTGGCTTGACGCCGGCCAGGCCCTGCACCCGCTCGCCAAGAGCGTCGAGACGCATCAGCTGCGCCTGCATTTCACCGAGCTTGATCGCCATCGCCGCCAGGTTTTCCTTCAGATACTTGTCCTTGTCCGGCATGCCGCCGGCCGCCGTGCTGACCGCGCTCTTGCCGACAAACGGCAGACTGATCGAATAATGGATGGTGAGGAAATACAGCAGTACTGTCGCCAGCACTACCGACAACAGGAAAGCCGCGACCATCAAGGCGAGGTGCCTGGCGCCCAAAGTAATGGACTTTGCGCGGTTGAAGCGCGGATGCAACAGAATTACCTGCATTGCAACTCCTGTGACGCGCCGAGAGGATCACAGGTGTGATAAGGTTTCACTATCATGCGCAGACTCTCACCTTCAATCTCACCTTCTTCTTACCGGCCATCGGCATTCGGCTCCAGGCCGCAAACCAAAACATCCAGGGACGCCACGGATTTTTTACGGGGAAATGACAGGATGGCGGCGTTACTGCCCGCTGTCACACGCATGGCGGCCTTGCAAAAGCAATGCGCCGCCGAATTGCCATCCATGTTCAGTGCTTGCGAAGTATTGCAATGTGAAGCAGGACAACTTGTCTTGTCGGCGCCCAATGCCGCTCTTGCAACTAAACTGAAGCAACAGCTGCCACGCCTGCAAAACCAGTTGCAAACAGGAAATTGGCAGATTAATGCAATCCGAATCAAAGTGCAAGTGAGCCAAAACCTGGTGAAAGCGCCGCCGGTCAAGCAAGCCCTGCTGACATCCAACGCCGTGTCGGCATTCGCTTCGCTGATGGCGGATCTGGAACCGTCTTCTGCGAATGAAGCGCTGAAAAATGCGATCGCCGCGATGGTCAATCGTCATCGCAGTAAAAGCGGCAAAGACAGCAAAGACTAATTTCTTATTACTTCAGGAAAATAAAATATTGCATAAAAAACATTATACGCTAGCTGTCTCTCCTCCTTCCTGATTTAGCCCTCAAAAACGCCAAGGAATTTCTTAATTCCGACGGTCAGCAGAACAAGCAACCGCAAGATGTAAATTCGGCCGCTGTAAAAAAGTTGTTGCAGACGCACAAGACGGATATCCTGTTGCCTGCCGACAGAAATCGCTGTCCCGCATTCCATTGAACCTCGACCCACGATAGACGGATTCATGAACAGTATTGGTGAACTGCTGGCAACCGAGCATATCCTTCTTGATATGGATGTATCGCGCAAAGAACAGGTTTTCGAGGCGGCGGAACAACTCTTCGGCGGCCGCCACGGCTTATCCAGAAATCAAGTACTGCTTGCCTTGACGGCGCGCGAGGCGCTGGGCTCCACCGGGCTGGGCGCCGGCGTCGCAGTGCCGCATGCGCGCATCCGCGGCCTGGCGCAGGCGGTACTGGCTTACCTGCGGCCGCGCACGCCGATTCCGTTCGATGCGCCGGACGCCGGGCCGGTATCCGATATCATCGTCATACTGATCCCGGAACACGCCACCGACCAGCATCTGAAACTGCTGGCGGAGGTCGCCGAAATGTTCCAGGACCGGCGCTTTCGTGAACGGCTGAGCTCCTGCGGCGATGCCGGCGCCGCACGCCGCATCTTCACCAACTGGCCTGAATAAAAAAATGCCCAATCGCGCATACCCGGATATCACTGCGCCCCAGTTGCGGACTAGCTGGCGCTTTGGCTGGGTCGACATCCAGGTGGTGGCGGCGATGCTGC
>Ga0210409_10003182_pt1 | contig 18685 bp, 15 predicted proteins | sample IncBWH17MmetaG_FD_161649 | JGI IMG/M metagenome (GOLD analysis project Ga0210409, IMG submission 161649) | Forest soil microbial communities from Barre Woods Harvard Forest LTER site, Petersham, Massachusetts, United States - Inc-BW-H-17-M | ecosystem: Environmental > Terrestrial > Soil >... | reverse complement strand
CGCGACACGTAAATCGAAGTAAACACGTTTGCGATCAAGCCAATCGTCAAGGTGACCGCAAAGCCGCGCACCGGTCCGGTACCGAATAGAAACAGAAAGACGGCCGAAACGACGGTCGTCACGTGGGTATCGATGATGGTGAGAAATGCGCGGGCAAACCCCACGTCGACAGCCGAGGCGGGGGCCTTGCCGTTGCGCAATTCTTCGCGGATACGCTCGAAAACCAGCACGTTAGAGTCCACGCCCATGCCGATCGTCAGAATGACGCCGGCGATGCCCGGCAGGGTCAGCACGGCTCCGGCGTAGGCCATGAACGCCACCAGGATCACCAGGTTCAGCACCAGGGCTATGACAGCATTGACACCGCTCAGCCGGTAGTAGATTACAAGAAAAATCATCACGACAATCAAGCTGCCGACCGAGGCGCGAACGCCTTCACGGATCGAGTCGGCGCCAAGCGACGGCCCGACCGTCCGCTCCTCTAGATACTTGATCGAAGCCGGGAGCGCGCCGGCGCGCAGCACGAGCGCCAGATCATGCGCCGAGTCCTGGCTGAAATTCCCTTCGATGATGCCGGAATCCTCGATGCGGCTGTTGATGACCGGCGCGGTGTAAACCTGATGGTCGAGGACGATGGCCATGCGGTGCTGGATGTTGGCTTCGGTGAACGGGCCGAAGCGGGCCGCTGCCGACGATGAGAGATGAAAGAGAACCTCGTACTGGCCGGGATTGCTGGTGCTCGGTTCAGGAGTCGCGCTGACCAGGTCCTGTCCGGTGACGATCGGCGCGCGGTCAAGCACGTAGTAGACTTGCTGCGGCGGTTGGCCAGCCGGCGTGCCTTCCGCCCTGCCGGGAACGATCACCGTCCCCGGAGGCAGAACGCCGCCATGCGCGGCGAGAGAGGCAACCTCGGAGGGGTAGGTCTGTTCGTCAGCCACGCGCTGGAGCGCGAGCTGGCCGCCGGCCTGAATCACGGATTTTGCGCGGGTGGGATCACCTTCGCCCGGAAGCTGGACGAGGATTTCATCGTCGCTGCGGCCCGTGAAGGCGATGGTCGGCTCCTTCAGGCCAAGCTCGTTGATCCGCCGCGCAATGGTTTCAAGGGCCTGGTCCATCGTCTGGCTGCGCACCTCGGCGACAACCGACGGCTTCATGGTCAGTAGATAACCGTTCACCTCTCCGGCAGCCGGGTTCATGGTCCAGTCGGTCAATTGACTGTTGACGAGATCGCGAAAGCCGCCCGAAGTAGCCGGATCCACGTTGCGCAGCAGAATGTGGGTGTTGTCCACACGGCGAATCTCGCCGAACTGGATCTTCTTGCTGTGCAGCTGGCTGGTGAGTTGATCGACCGTTGCATCGCAACGTTGCCCGACGGCCTCGTCGACCTGTACCTGAAGCACGAGATGACTCCCGCCCTTCAGATCGAGCCCCAGCTGGATGCGGTTCGCCAGGTTCTGCCCGGCCTGCGCGAGCGAAGTCGGGAACTCCGGCATGCCCACAACGCCAAAAATGCATAGAACAATCACAATCGATATGAAGGTGAACTTCCACTTGAGTTGGGAAGCCATGCGGCCGGCTAGCTCTCCTTCGGTTCGGCTTGGAGTCCTGCGATGGCGCTGCGTGACACTTTGATCTTCACCTGCTCGGCGACGCGCAACAGCACGGAGTCGCTTTCAAGCCCAACGATCGTGCCATAGATACCGCCGTTCGTAATTACCTTATCTCCGGTCTTCAGGTTGTTCAGCATCTCCGCGGTCTTTTTCTGGCGCCGCTGAGCCGGAAGGATCATCAAAAAGTAGAAAATGACCATGATGAGGATGAGCGGAAGAAACAGAGTGAAGCCTCCGGGCTGGGACCCGGCCTGCATGAGCAAGGCCAACTCACCCGGAATCGTTGCTCCGAATCTCACGATCGTTGCGCCCTTCTCGCGATGGCGGACAAGCCTGTCGGGGCCGGCGGCCCCCCGAACCGTTCTTCGAAGATGCTTCCCCGCCCTGTACCACGCCTAGCGCCCTTGTGTTTGCCTATTTGAGGCGTGCCTGAAGGACAGAGCGGAAACTTTCGAGCTTCCCAAAACGGATAGCCTCGCGAATTTCCCGCATGATGTCAAGGTAAAAGTATAAGTTGTGATGGGTGCTCAAGATGGCCGCAAGGAGTTCTCCTGCGGAATACAGGTGGCGCAAATAGGCGCGGGAATAGCGCCGGCAAACCGTGCAACGACATCTCTCATCAACGGGCCGCGGGTCGTTCGCATAGCGCGCACTCTTAATGAGCAGGCGGCCTTCGGAGGTGAACAGGCAGCCGTGGCGAGCACCACGGGTAGGAAGCACGCAGTCCATCATATCGATACCCAGGCGAGCGTAATCGATCAGTTGCTCGGGCTTGCCAACGCCCATGAGATACCGCGGTCGGTCTCGGGGCAGACGGGCGGTGACCAGGCTCGTCATGGCGCAAGTCACCTCGTGAGGTTCGCCGACTGCCAGCCCGCCGATCGCGTAACCGGGAAAATTGAGGGCGCCGAGCGCATCGGCGTTTTCGCGGCGGAGCCCGGGATGAGTGCCTCCCTGAACGATGCCGAAGAGCATTTGCCGCGCAGGGTCGCCATGGATTTCGAAGTAGTCGCGCGAGCGTCTCGCCCATCCAAGCGTCCTCGAGGCCGCTTCCAAGGTGCGCGGTTCGCTCGACGGCGCCTCGATGCATTCGTCGAGCACCATGATGACATCCGCGCCGAGCGCGATTTCGATCTCGAGGGCTTTCTCGGGCGAAAGGAAATGTTCGGAGCCGTCGAGGTGCGAGCGAAACCTTACGCCGTCGTCGGTCACCTTGCGGAGCTCGCTCAGGCTGAAAACCTGAAACCCACCCGAATCTGTGAGGATCGGATGCGGCCAGGACATGAACTGGTGCAAGCCGCCCATCGAGCGGATCAGCTCGTGGCCCGGACGCAGGTAGAGATGATATGTGTTTGCGAGCAGGACTTGGACATGGAGATCTTCGAGATCCCGCTGCGTCTGGCCCTTTACCGTGGCCGCCGTGCCCACGGGCATGAACGCGGGCGTTTCGATCGTGCCGTGCGGCGTCACGAGACGTCCGAGCCGCGCTCCGGTCGGGTCGGTCGTGAGAACCTCGAATTGAAACCCCATCCGAGCGAGTGTATCAGCAGAGCTTCCTAAGCAGGAATCCGGGGGACGGCCGCGAGAAGGGCCTGGGTGTAGGGATGCTGCGGCGCCTGAAGGATCTCCTCGGCACTCCCCGCCTCGACGAAGCGACCGGCCTGCATCACCGCCACGCGCGTCGCCAGCTGCGCAACCACGGGCAGGCTGTGCGAAATCAAGATCAGCGTGAGCGAGAACTCGCGCCCAAGACGTGCGAGCAGTTCAAGAATCTGCGCGCCGATCGAGACATCGAGCGCCGAAACTGGCTCATCGGCGATCACCAGTTCCGGCCGTAAGATGAGCGCGCGAGCGATGCCGATGCGCTGGCGCTGACCGCCGGAGAACTCGTGCGGGTATCGGCGGAGCGCCTCTCCGCCGAGCCCGACAGCTTCCAGCATCTGGGTAACGCGCGCGTCGCGGTCCCTCCGGCAAAGCTTCGGCTCATGAATCTCAAGCGGTTCGCCGATGATCGCACCGGCGCGCATTCGCGCATCGAGAGAGGAGACCGGATCCTGGAACACCATCTGGATTCTCCTGCGCAGAGCACGAAGGTTGCGGCCGCGCGCGCCAAGCCAGTCCTGCTGGCCGAAGAAGATTTCACCGGAGTCGGGTTCGATCACCCGCAGGAGCATCCGGGCGAGCGTCGTCTTTCCGCAACCCGATTCGCCGACGATGCCGAGCGTTTCGCCGCGCTCGAGCGAGAAGCTCACCCGATCGACAGCCAGGGTCGAGTGCCGGTCGGTCGTGAAGGCGCCTCTGGCGACAGGGAAAGATTTCCGAAGGTCGCGCACTTCCAAAAGTTGTTCGCGCTCGCTCATGGACTCCTGTGGGCCGACATCCGTTCGCGCTCGCTCGCATCGACGAACGTCCCAGGCCGTGGCCGTTCCAGGCTGGGACCCCTGCCTCTCGGGCCCGCCGATTCCCCCCGGGCTCGTCGACCGCGCCCAGCAGGCCGCCGTCATGCGAATCAGGTTAATTCTTTTCTGCGGCGATGTAGAGAATCGTGTGCAGGAAGTGAATATCCGGCTCTTCGCTCGATCCGCCGGGATCGGCGGGCGCCCATTGCGCATCAAAATCCGCGGAATTGTCCGGTATCGTCGACTCGAGCAGACCGCGCGTCTCGACGTACTCCCGATCGCCGCGGTGCCAGCCGGCGACGTGCATCCAGTTGTCGAACTGGCGGGGATCTCGCCGAATTTCGCTCGCGAAGACGCGCAAACCAGCGGCGGCAAAGATGGCTCCGAATTCGCTTCTTGCCAGAGTGCGAATGTGCGAGGGGTCGCGAATTCGCTCAATCCGATTGCTCATCCAGGCGATCTGCGCATCCTCGGGCACGCGAATGTCGATCACGCCGACGCGGCCACCCGGCTTCACGACGCGTGCCATTTCGCGGATCACGCCGGACGGATCGGCCATGTGGTGCAGGCTGTAACTCGTCACGGCAATGTCGAGCGAGCCGTCCGCGAAGGGCAGCGCCTGTGCATCACCGAGAGCGAAGGAAAGATTGCCGAGCCGCTCGGCGGCAGCCGCGAGCCGCGCGCGCTCGAGAATTGCCGGCGTCAGGTCCAGCCCGCAAATCGAGCGGACGTGCCGGGAGAATGGCAACGCGAGAGTGCCCGGGCCGCAGGCCACATCGAGCGCGCCGTCGGTGGCGCTCGCTCGCACAATGCGGGCAAGCATTTCCGCGTCGCCCAGTCGATGCGCCCTGGCGTAATCGCCGAAGACTTCCGCGGTTCGCGTGAACTGTTCGCGCACCCGCTCCCTCTGCTGCCGGTCAGTTGGCGTGCTCATCTCGATCCTCCCGAGCGGACAAGAATACACCGGGCGCGATGAAATCGGCCGGCCCCTCCGGCAGGCAGGAGCTCGGGCACGGCGGAATCGCACTCGGCGATGTGGTACGGGCAGCGCGGCGAGAAGGCGCAGCCGGGCGGAAGCGCATCGAGTGCGGGAACTACGCCGGGAATCGGGACCAGCTTTTCGCGCGTGAGTCGCGGCGCCGCACGCAGCAGACCCTCCGTGTAGGGGTGCCGGGGATGGCGTAGCACGTCTAGGGCGGGGCCCTGTTCAAGGATTCGTCCTGCGTACATCACGGCAACCCGGTCGGCAATCTGTCCGACCACGCCAAGGTCGTGGGTGATAAACAGGAGCGACAGCTGAAGTTCGCGGCGCAGCCGTCCGAGCAGCTCGAGGATCTCGTTCTGCACGGTCACATCGAGAGCCGTTGTCGGCTCATCGGCGATCAGCACGACCGGACCGGCAGCGAGCGCCATCGCGATCATCACGCGCTGTCGCAGACCGCCGGAAAGCTGGTGCGGGTACTGCCGCGCGCGGAGCTTCGCCTGGGGAACGGAGGCACGCTCGAGTGCCTCGAACGCGCGCCGGCCGATTTCAGCTTCATCGAGATTCGGTTCGTGGACGCGAATGGCTTCCTCAACCTGTGCTCCGATGCGCATGACAGGATCGAGCGCCGTCATCGGCTCCTGAAAAATCATCGCGATTGCGCGGCCGCGAAGCGCGCGCATTTCGCCGGGAGCGGCGAGGATGAGGTTCTTACCCCGAAGCGCATCGAGCGAGTCCGGCCGGAGGGCGGGTCGAGCGTTTCGACCGGCGGCTCCGCGCGGGCCGAGCCAAGCCCCGCCCGTCCGGCGCGCACCTGGAGGTTCGAGTCCCATGAGGGCGAGCCCGAGCATCGTCTTGCCGGATCCCGATTCGCCCACGATGCCGAGCGTCTCGCCTCGCTCGAGTGTAAACGACACGTCGTTCACCGGGCGGACCCAGCCCTTCGGTGTGGGCAATTCAACTGACAGACCGCACACTTCAAGCCTCGTAGCCACCGAACCATCATAGGCGCGGTACGTACCGCGCGGGGCGGTTTTGCGGTATAGATTGTCTATGCCCAAATCGGAGTGCCCCGTCTGCCACCAGGCAGCGGCCTCCGCCGCTCGGATGCTTTACTGTCCCCATTGCGGCTGGCAGAGAAAGCAAGCCGAGACGGCGCTGCGCATGAAGTTAACTCTCGCTCCGGTCGCCTTGCTCGTGCTAATGGCCGTCTCAGGGCTCCTCTTCTTTCGTGGCGGGCGGTCCAACAGTAGCCGTCGGGCGATGGGCGTGTTTCTCTCACTCCCCGCCCTTGTATTTCTTGCGAGCTACACCCTCACACGGAGGAGCCTGAAGCGGTTGCTCGAGCAGCCGCCGCCCGCGCCACTACCTTTGGGAATCGCAGCCGATTCCCGTCGGGACCGAGGCGATTCCGAGCCGAGTCCGGAGTTCCGCGCGCTGATCGAGACGTCGCCGCCGCGCGGCGTGCGCATGGCCCGCCGCGGGGTATTCAATTTGTCGGTGATTTTGCTGATCGTCCTGTTATTTGTCACGATCATGGTGGTGCGGTTGGTTAGAATGTGGGTCGTCCTCCATTCGTTCGCGAAATTCGAAACGCGGGAATGGGGCATGGTTGGATTCACCGCATTTCTGCTCCTGGTTCTCCTGTTGCAGTGGCGGAGGATGGCCCGCGAACGCGATCTGCTCGAAAACGGCCAGATCGCTCTGGGAAGAGTCGTACAGAAGTGGGCCAGCCGGAACAACTCCACGATCACCTACGAATTCCAAGACGCTGCGGGGCGGAATCACCGTGCTGCGGACACCGATTACACGCGGAGGCTCGAGCCAGGCATGACCGTGCCTGTTTTCTACAATCCCGATCGTCCGCAGCGCCGGGTCGCCGCCTGCGCGACCTTTCACGAAGTCGTCCCCAGTACGCGGGCGTAAGAGACGGGTGAAGACCAGGTCGTTCCCATCGGCACAGCAGGTGCGGTACGAGGGCCGGGCTTCCAGTATTTCCAAGCGATGGAAATGGATCTGGTCGCCGCTTCGGCGGCCGGGAATTTCCCGGACCTGGACGCGCGGGGCGCTCGATCGCCCCCGGGAAATGATTCAAGGAGCAGCTTGAAATAATTGATGCCTGGGCCGAGAGGTGTATATTACCGGTCAACCGGGAACTCGAATTCCCGGTTGCGAGTTGCCGTCGGGCTCGGCGAGGGCGATCGGGTCGGGCGAAGCTCCGAGGCCTGTGCGTGAAAGACGAGCGCACGCTGATCCGATTCCCGGGGGAAAAATGGTGATGAAAAAAATCGTCCTGGGTGCGCTGTTGGGACTTTTGTTGTCGCTCTCCAGCGCGGCACAAACAGCGGAGCCGGCTCCGCCCGCAAATCCACTGGCCGCCTGGCTCCGCAATGCCTACACCAGGAACCGGAACAACATCGGAAAATCCGCGGAGAAAGTACCGGAAGACTTCTACAACATGCGCCCCGGCACGCAGACCGAAGTGCGCACATTCGGACAGATCATCGGGCACCTCGCGAACTTCAACTATCTCTGGTGCGCCGAGGCCAAGGGCGAGAAGAATCCCAACGAGGGTAACAATTTCGAGAAGGTCACCGCGAAAGCTGACCTGGTGAAGGCGTTGAACGGTGCCTTGACGTACTGCGACGGCGTATACTCCGCGCTGACCGATGCTTCCGCCAGGGAGATGATCGATATCACCGGGCCCGGCGGGCGGCACAGCCAGGCGCCGAGGATAAGCCGGCTAATCCAGAACTTCGCGCACAACAACGAGCATTACGGTAACCTGGTCACCTACATGCGAATCAAGGGCATCGTGCCGCCGTCGGCGACCGAGCCTTGAGGGCGTCGGCGGCCCTCCCCCAGGGCCCGAGAACGAACTCCGGCCCGGACCGATCTCTCGGTGGCCCGCCTGTCTTTCATGTACGAATGAACTAAGAACCGCCTGGGCTACGAGCGATCAGTAGTCGTTGGCGGAGCCTTCGAGGAAGGCGCGCAGCTTGCGCGAGCGCGACGGGTGGCGCAGCTTCCGCAGGGCCTTCGCTTCGATCTGGCGGATGCGTTCGCGGGTGACGGCGAACGACTGCCCGACTTCTTCGAGTGTATGTTCGCTGCCGTCGTCGAGGCCGAAGCGCATTTTGATCACCTTTTCTTCCCTCGGCGTGAGCGTCTTCAGCACCGAGGAGGTCTGCTCCTTGAGGCTCAGGTTGATGACCGCGTCAGACGGCGAGACGACGGCCTTGTCCTCGATGAAATCGCCGAGATGCGAGTCTTCCTCCTCGCCAATCGGAGTCTCGAGCGAGATCGGCTCCTGCGCGATCTTCAGAATCTTGCGCACCTTGGCGACCGGGGTATCCATTCGCTTCGCGATTTCTTCCGACGTGGGCTCGCGGCCGAGTTCCTGCACGAGCTGGCGTTGGGTGCGCACGAGCTTGTTGATCGTCTCGATCATGTGTACCGGGATGCGGATCGTGCGGGCCTGGTCGGCGATGGCGCGGGTGATGGCCTGGCGGATCCACCAGGTCGCGTAGGTCGAGAACTTGTAGCCGCGGCGCCATTCGAATTTATCGACCGCCTTCATCAGGCCGATATTGCCCTCCTGAATCAGGTCGAGAAACTGCAGGCCGCGATTGGTATATTTCTTAGCGATCGAAACGACAAGTCGAAGGTTGGCTTCGATCAGCTCCTTTTTTGCCTGCTCGGCTTCGGCTTCGCCTCGAAGGATCACCTGCAGCCCGCGCTTCAGCTCCGTCGGGCCCACCTCGCTCGCGATTTCGATCTCGGCGAGCTCCTGCCGTCGGGCCTTCAGATCCTTTCGCGCCTCAGCCTGGACGTCGGCCTTCGATGCCTCGACGCGCCGCTCGAGCTTTACGATTTCACGCTCGAGGAAATGGACGCGCTCGACCGTCTGGCGGATCTTATCGATCAACCGCTTCTTCTCGAGCGGGTTAAAATCCAGGTCCCGGACGCGGTTGGACATCTCGACCCGAGCGCGGGAGAGTTCGTAGCGGGCGTGCAGGTACGGGCGCTTCCTCGAACGGGGGACTTTCTCGAGTCTTGCGGCCTGCTTCATCGCGAGCAGATAAAGCCTGCCGATCTTGTCGATCTCCTTGAGTGTTTCCTTCGTCTTCGCTTCGATCTTCTCTTCGGTCAGCTCTTCATCATCGAACTGCACGATTTCTTTGATCGAGCGAGAGCCGTTGCGCAAGTCCTCGCCGACCTGCAAGAGCTCTTTCAGAATCAGCGGAGCGCGCGAAATGGTCTTGAGGACCAGCAGCTGTCCGCGCTCGATGCGTTTGGCAATCGCTACTTCCCCTTCGCGGGTCAGCAGCGGAACTGTGCCCATCTCGCGAAGGTACATGCGAACGGGATCGTTCGTCTTTTCAAGTGTTCCCGGCGTCAGGTCGAGTTCACCGTCCTCGGCCGCGGGTTCCTCCTTGCTGATCTCGACCGGTTCTGCCGAATCGGCCGCCGCAAGCGCTGCCTTTGCAGTCGAGAGGTCTTCGTACACATCGATCCCGTAGCGCTCGAACGTCGACAGCAGGTCGTCGATTTCTTCCGACGAATGCACCTCGGCAGGAAGGATATCGTTTACCTCATCGTAGAGGAGGTAGCCGCGCTCCTTGCCCATGGCGATGAGCTGTCGTACCTGGTCGTATTTTTCCTCAAGTGCCACCGTCACGCTTCTTCCCCCCTCCATGCAATGCGTATCTGCCAATTCCCGAGTGCAAATCGGCCGAAGCTAGACACCTCGACATGTCCTTGAATTAGTTTCGTATGGACAGATGAAAGAGATTTCGAACCCGTTCCCGGCCCACGCCGCCTGGGCGCCCGACTCGCCAATGCTCGTGCCCGCCGACACACCTATATGATGCTCGGCACAAGCCGCTCGTTTCCATCAAAACCCAACAATGATACATGAGGAGATAACAACCCGTCAATCCAATGCGCGGCCGGGCGGAGGGCGAGATAGAGACTCGAAATCCCGAGGCCGAACAAGTTCAATCACATGAGCAAAATAGCAGGGTGATCTGCGGTGGTCCCCCGGACCGGCCGGCTCCCGGGAATCCGCCTCGGCTATCGAATATGGCAGGACTTCATGCCCCGCTTTTCAAAATACTGCTGGTGATACTCCTCGGCGCGGTAGAACTCGGAGCGAGGGACAATCTCGGTCACGATCGGGCGCTTGAACTTCCCGGCCTTCTCGAGCGCGGTTTTGGCCTCGAGCGCGGCGGCCTGCTGCTCGGCGTCGTGGAAGAAAATTGCCGAGCGATACTGGGTGCCGATATCGGGACCTTGCCGGTTCGGCGTCGTTGGATCGTGGCTCTCAAAGAAGACGGCCAGCAGTTCGCGATAGGAAACGAGCGCGGGATCGAATTCCACTTCAACTGCCTCGGCGTGCCCGGTCCTGCCCGTGCACACGTCTTCGTATGACGGGTTCCTCTTCGTCCCCCCGGTGTATCCGACCATCGCCGAGGTAACGCCTTTCAGCTGTCGAAACGTATCTTCGACGCCCCAGAAACATCCAGCCGCAAAAGTGGCCTTAGCCATTGTCTAGAGTCCTCCGCATGTCGTGCCCCGGAACTAGGCTCGATTATACGCCTCAGCCCGGAACCGAAGCTCCCTGCGTATTCGATTTGCTGCGGTGGCCCTTGGTTGCAGCGGGCTTCCGCCGCGGCGAAGCCCTTCAGAAGGAAATGCGCGCGATCGATTGCAGGACGGCCGGTGCGTTAGATGACGTTGTCCTCGAGCAGCGCGCTCTGCCTTCCGGTCGCCACGGCCCGCGATTGCTCGAAGATTCTCTCGAGCATATCAGGGATCTCAAAGACGGCGCGATTGTTGAGAGCAGCGGCGTTTGCGCGATAGCGGGCCAGCGTGGCAGGCTCGATCAATTGCGCGACCGCCCGGTCGATCTTTTCAAAGCTCCGCAGCACCGCGCCGACTTCCCTCTCGAGTATCCAATCGGCGTTGTAGCGCTCCTGGGGAAGAGTCCAGATGTTGCATTCGACGATCACCGGAAGCCGCATGGCCAGGGCTTCGCTCACGCTTCCGGGACCTGGCTTGCCGATGAAAAAATCAGCCAGCTGCATGTAGTAGTTCACCCGGTCCGTGAACCCCTCGACGAAGCGCGGCAGGCGCGACTTCTGCGCGCGCAGAGCGTTCACAAGTTTATCATTTCGCCCGCAAACGAAGATCAACTGAAGCTCGAGGGCCGATCGGTCCAGACGTTCGGCGATTTCGAGCATGGCCTGCGAGCCGTGGCCGCCGAATAGCACCAGGCCGGTTGGCAGATCGGGCCGCAGTCCCAGCCGAGAGCGTTCGGCCACTCGATCCTCGACCGGAGGATCATAGAATCGCGGATGCAGGATCATGCCGGAGGCTCGAAAGATGCGATCCTCCGGGTGGCCCATCGAGCGTGCCTGGGCAACGGCCCGATCCGATCCGCAGATGAAGAATTGCGATTGGCGCTCGATCCAGAAGTGCGGCGGGTAATCGGCGATGTCTGTGAGTACCGTTACGAACGGGCGGCCTGGAAATGCGCGGGAAAAACTCTCCCCGAGCGCGCGATTGAAGTGCGGGACAAACGAAACCAGCATGTCCGGATCGGTCGCCCGCCAGTGCGCTTCGAGCATCCGGACCGTGGGCCGGTGGTAGAGGAGGATTGCGAGCTGCAACACCTTCATCAGCTGCGCGCTACCGAGAGTCCAGCCGGTGCGCAGCATGGAATTGTAGAAGTCCTGTATGCGTATACCCGCATATTTCTTGAGTATGTCGAGCGTATCGAGCAGTTCTTGCAGGTTCGTAAGCTCGACTCGCCAGGAGCGTTTCTGCGCCCGGATGGCCATTTCGAGGGCTGTGGCAGCGGCCCGGTGGCCACCGCCAGCGTCGAAGAAGCCGAATTCGATGCGTCCCATTCGCCCGACATTCTGGCACTTGGAGGGCCGCAGATTGCTACAGGAGTGTTAAAAAGATTAATTTTGTGCCGAAATGATAAAATTCCTTTGTTTTCAGAACTTTAGTGCAAGAGTCATCTGTGAGTAATGCTGTGCATTTACTGTGGAAATCGTGAAGTGCGACATGCATGTCCACACGTACTTTTCCGGCGCCTGCACCACGCCGGCTGTTGCTCGCCATTTCTGCCGTGAAAGCTACAGCGATCCTCGAGACGTCTATGCCGAGCTCGGGCGGCGCGGCATGAGTCTGTTCACGCTCACCGATCACGATTCAATCGAGGGTGCCGAGAAGCTCCGGGGGCATCGGGATTTCTTTCTGAGCGAGGAGGTCACCTGCCGTATGCCCAGCGGGACCGAGGTCCACGTTGGCGTGTACGACTTCCATGAGCGTCAGCACGCTCAGCTCCAGCGGCGGCGGAATGACCTGGTCTCGCTCGTCATGTATCTCACCGAGCGGCGCCTGTTCTTCAGCATCAACCATGTGTTCTCAAGCGTCACCGGCCGGCGCGATCCCGACGACTTCCTGTGGTTCCGGAGATACTTTCCGGCGATCGAAACGCGCAATAGCCACATGCTCGAACAGGCGAATGGTCATGCTGCGGCTCTCGCGACACGGTGGCAGAAGATCGCGATCGGCGGAAGCGATGCCCATGCTCTGCCATCGGTCGGAACAGCTTACACGGAAGTTCGCGGCGCGCGTGACAAAGAGGATTTTTTTGCGGGGCTGCGGAACGGAATGGGTCGGGTGGCAGGTGAGTCCGGCCATTTCACGAAACTAACCCGCGACGTCTTTTTGATCGCCTTCGAAATGATGCGCGAGAAGCATTGGACCGCGCTTCTTGCGCCGCTCGCCGTGCTCCTGCCGGCGATTACCTACCTGAATTATCGCGACGAGCGCGCGTTTTGCCGCGACTGGGCGGCGCGGATCTTCGACAAGCCCGAGGCCCGGAGACATCCCCGCTGGATCAGCGTGCCGCAACCGGCGGCCGAGGAATGGGTATGACGGTAACGAAAGCGGTCTGGAACCAGATTCAATCGAACGACCACCGGTTGATGCGGCGCGTGCATCGCTGGCGCGCCCCCCGGTGGTTTCGCATCCTGATGATCATTTCATCACGCGGGGGAGACGGGTGGCTTTGGTACGCGCTCGGTCTCATTCTTCTTCTTTACGGCGGAGAGCACCGCTTGCTGGCCATCGCCGCGGGCGCCGCTGCCGCGGCTACCGGAATCTGCCTGTTCCGGGCGCTCAAGCGCGCGAGCCGCCGGAAGAGGCCCTGCGATATCGAGCCGCACTGCTGGGCGGCGATTCTTCCTCCGGACAAATACTCGTTTCCATCGGGCCATTCGATCACGGCATTCGCAGTGGCGGTCTCGCTCGGGCTCTTCTATCCGGAGCTCCAAGTCTGCCTGCTCGCCGCAGCCTCCCTGATTGCTGCATCGCGTATCATCCTGGGAATGCATTTCCTCAGTGACGTGCTCGCCGGGTCGGCGATCGGCGTCGCGCTCGGCATGATCAGTTTTCACATGTTCTCGGCCCTCTAGCAATTCGCGCCTCCGGGCCCAGGCCGCTCTGACGGTCGGGCTTCGCGGCCCCTCGATCGATGCTGGGATGCGGCGCGACTGCGAGATTCGAGGCGGAGCACTCCCGACTCCCCGAAGTCAAATTCCCATAACCCTCGGCTCTCCGGGCGCCCGGCTCGATCGGTGGTGAACTCCGAGCGAGAGCGTCCGCTCGGCGTAGTCCTGTTCGGTGCCGGTCGCGGCAAGCTGGGCCAGTCGTCGGGCGCTATCGAGCAGGTGCGTATCGACGAGATCGTGGAATCGACGGGCGTGTGCTTGCGGGCACCCGGCAGCGTTTGATGATCCTCCGAGCTGCGAGTGACAAACACTGCGACCGCTTCCGGTCGCTTGACCCCTTGGCCGATTCAAGCGGACAATTCATCTCGCGCCCGCCGGAAACTCGTCCCCGGCCCGGCGGCTCGATTCCGGCAGCGACGGGGGACGAAAAGGGAGACGACCGGATTGAAAGTGAGTACGAGGGCTCGGGTGTCAGAAGGGCTGCTCCTCGAGTAATGCACAATCTTGGTCCAACCCTCGAGGAGCGAATCGCCGCAGGAAAGGCTCTGCGGGGCCGGGTGCCGAGAGCATCCCACGCCAGATGGAGCGTCCCGGGGAACCGTCCGGATCCGGTCGAACTGCTCAGGAGCATGGACCGGGGAAGACTGCCCGGGCTCTTGCCGGTTCGATATGGCCGGATGCGCCAGTCGGCCTTCGCTTTTTTCCGGGGCGCGGCCGCTTTGATGGCCGCCGATCTAGGGACGATGCCGGCAACGGGAATACGCGTGCAAGCGTGCGGCGATTGCCACGTCGCAAATTTTGGCGGCTTTGCAAGCCCCGAACGGCGCCTGGTCTTCGACATCAATGACTTCGACGAAACACTCCCCGCCCCCTGGGAATGGGATCTGAAGCGGCTGGCCGCGAGCGTCGTACTGGCCGGGCGCCAGAGGGCTCTCGAGGAGCGCCACTGCGGGGATGCGGCGCGCATGGCCGCGAAATCCTATCGCGAGCGCATGCGCCAGTACGCCAAGATGCGTGCGCTCGATGTTTGGTACTCCTGCCTTGACGCCGAGATTTTCGTCGACGAAGCGGAGACCCGGCGGGCGAAGAAACACTGGAGGGAGGCTGAGGACAAGGCGAAGTTAGAAACAGCGGAGCATCTCTACCCGGAGATTACACGCGCCAAAAACGGCCAACGGCGGATCATCGATCACCCTCCGCTCGTCGATCACAGGCGTCCGACCGCCGGGATCGGAAAATACGTGCACGCGGTGTTCGAACGCTATCGGCACACGCTTCCCGAAGAACGGCGCGTGATCCTGGACCGCTATCGGATCGTTGACGTGGCGCGGAAGGTGGTAGGGATCGGAAGCGTCGGAACGCGATGCGCGGTCGCCCTGCTGATGGCCGGTCCCGAAGATCCGCTGTTTCTGCAGTTCAAGCAGGCGCGCCCGTCGGTGCTCGAACCGTATGCGGGTAAGAGTCGGTACAAGAACCAGGGCGAGCGGGTCGTCACCGGCCAGCGCATACTGCAGTCGGCGAGCGATGTGTTTCTCGGTTGGGCGCGGGACGACGAGGGGCACGACTTTTATTTCCGGCAACTCCGCGACATGAGAATGAAAATCGATCTGGAACGAATGAGCAAGCAGGAATGGTTGGAGTATGCCGTTCTCTGCGGAAGGGCCTTGGCGCGCGCGCATGGCCGGGCGGGTGACCCGGCGGGGATCGCCGGTTACCTAGGCAGGAGCGATGCCTTTGATGAGGCGATCGGGGAATTTGCCACCGCCTACGCAGATCAGACCGAGCACGACCACAGCGAGTTCCTCAAAGCACTTCGCTCCGGGCGGCTTCGAGCCCGCCGGCATGCCGCGGCTTGATTCAGAAATCAAGAGGAAGCGGGTTCTCGCCCGTGATCAGGCGGGCCGAGCGGTCAAAGCTGATGTATAGCCAGGCCCATTGCAGCATGATCAGCAGGCGGTTCTGGAATTGCACGATGTAGAGCAGGTGAATGAAGATCCATAGCAGCCACGCTGGCAGGCCTGCGACCTCGAGCCCACGCAAATCGGCCACTGCGGCGCCCCGTCCGATCGTCGCCATATTGCCTTTGTCAAAGTAGTGAAACGGGCGAGTTTCGTCCGCTCGCAGCCGGCGTGCAATCACCTCCGCGACGTATTTCCCCTCCTGGATGGCGGGTTGCGCAACGCCCGGGAGCGGCTGGCCCGTCTGGTGGAGGTAACTGGCAAGATCGCCGATCACAAAAATCTCAGGATGTCCGGGAACACTCAGATCTGGTTCGACGATGACGCGCCCTGCTTTGTCAAGCGGCGCTCCGGCCTGTTCGAAAAGGCAGCGGCCGAGAGGAGACCCGAGCACCCCGGCCGCCCACAAAACCGTGCGCGTGGGAATTTTCTCCGAGCGCTCACCTGCGCGAATCGTGACCGAGCGGTCTTCGATGTCGGTCACGACGGCCCCGGTGCGAATCGTGACGCCGAGATGGATCAGCATTCTGCGAGCGGCCTCCGATAGCCGTGGGGGATAAGGCGGAAGCACGCGTTCGGCGCCTTCGACGAGAAGGATCGAGGCCTGGGTGGGATCGATGCCGCGGAAGTTGTGGCGCAGCGTGTCGTTGGCAATTTCGCCGAGCGCTCCGGCGAGTTCGGCTCCGGTCGCCCCACCGCCCACAATCACGAACGTCATCCAGGCGCGACGCTTCGCGGGATCGGGCTCGCGTTCGGCAGCTTCGAAGGCCAGAAGAATCCGGCGGCGCATGGCGGTGGCGTCCTCGACCGTCTTCAGGCCAGGCGCGAACTTCTGCCACTCGTCGTGGCCGAAATATTGATGACTCGACCCCGTCGCGACAACGAGCGTGTCGTAATCGATCGCGCCATCACTCAGAATGACACGGCGATTGGCGGGGTCAATCTGGGTGGCCTCGGCCAGGAGCACGCGCGTGTTCTTCTGTTTCTTGAGGATGTTTCGCAGGGGCTCGGCTATGTTGGCAGGCGAGAGCGATCCGGTGGCGACCTGATAGAGCAAGGGCTGAAACAGGTGGTAATTGCGGCGGTCAACGAGCGTCACCTGGACGGGCGTTCGCTTGAGCCTCAGCGCGGCGCTCAGGCCGCCAAAACCGCCTCCGATGATGACCACTCGATGTTGATCTGCCACGGGTCACCGCCCATGCCTGCGCGAGTTCTGTGGCCCACAATCATTTAGATGTGGGCACGCTCCGGGCGGAATCGAGAATCTTCACCGGAGGCGAACCGCACGGTCCGATTCCGGCCGGTTGTTCGGACCGCGCTCGTCCCGCGGCCGGGATATCCCGGCAGGCCGCCTCGGAACCCGCCCAGGCATCCCCTGGCATTGGGCGCCATGCACCGCGGCGGCCGGGGGATGATTATTTTTCAGGGCGAGGTCCGCGGGTCGTCCCGTGGAGGGGCTCGAAGCGATAACCGACCCAGGGCTCGGTGTGGATGTAGCGCGGATGACGCGGATCGGGCTCGATTTTCTTCCGCAACTGGTTGATGAACACGCGCAGGTACTCGGTTTCTTCCCCATAATCGGGTCCCCACACCGCTTGCAGCAGCCGCCGATGGCCCTGGGCCTTCCCTTGATTGGCGACAAGGTGACGCAAGAGTTCAAATTCCTTCGGGGTCAGCCGGATGGCTTGCCCCTTGAGCGTCACTACGCGTTTTTCGAAGTCGATCGTCAGCTCATTGGAAACGAAGGAAGGTACCGATTCGGCGGGGCTCGAGCGCCGCAGCGCGGCGCGAATTCGGGCGGTGAGTTCTTCGGCTCCGAACGGCTTCACGACATAGTCGTCGGCTCCGGCATCGAGCGCCTGCACCTTGTCGCGCTCGGTGTTGCGAACGGTAAGCATGATGATCGGCACATCACTGGTCGCTCGGATCTCGCGACAGGTCTCGAGCCCGGAGCGCCCCGGCATATTCACGTCGAGGAGGATCAAATCGACATGCTCGCTGCGGATTTGCTCGAGCGCCTCGTCGCCGCTTCGCGCTTCGATCACGGTGTAGCCGTGTGATGCGAGTGTCGTTCGCAAGACGCGCCGGATCTGGGGCTCGTCATCTACGATCAGGATCGTGGCGGACGTCATTGGCTCACCGGGCGGCCGTGATCTGCTGGCAGCGCGAACGAAAAGACCGAACCATGCCCGCGCTGGCTGGTCAGGCTGATCGAGCCGCCATGCGCTTCGGCGATTGCTTTGGCGATCGGCAGGCCCATCCCGGTTCCCTCGACGCCGTAACGCTGATCTCTGCCGCGGTAGAATTTTTCGAAGATCAAGGCCTGCTCCGGATCCTCGATTCCATTGCCGCGGTCGGAAACGCTGGTGACCACGAAATCGCCCTGCGCCTCGGCAGTGACGGTGACGGGTTGATCGGGCGGCGAATAGCGATTGGCGTTCTCCAGCAGATGGACCAGGGCTTCACGGGCCCGCTCGAGGTCCACGCGGACTCGCGGAAGACCCTCGGCAACGCGCACATTCAGGACGCGGGAGCCGAGCGCGGCTTTCGAGTGGCCGATGGCCGCGGCGATGACGTCCTCGATCGGACGCGGCGCGAATTCCAACTCGACTTCACCGGCGTCAAGACGTGCCATTTCGCCCGCTTCGCCGACGAGCCGGTTCAGACGATCGGTCTCTTCATTAATGATCGTTAGAAGCTCGCGTTTCTGGCTCTCGACGAGGTCCGTGTTGGAGAGCAGATTTGTCACCGAGGCCTTTATCGAGGTGAGCGGTGTCCGCAACGCATGTGTCACCGCGTCGAGCAATGCGGTTCGCAACTGCTCTCCCTGGCGGGCCGCTTCGGTCTGTCCGAGCTGTTCGACCGCGCGCGCGTGTTCCATGGCGATAGCGAGGAGCGTCCCAATGGCCTCAAGCGTCTGCCGCGAGAGTAATGTGCCTGAAAGGCCCAGGCTGCCGATCGGGCGCACACCCAGGCGTACGGGAACAAAGCAGACGCTGTTCGGAACATCGATTACGGGCTCCTCACGCGCCATGATGGCCTTGAGAGTCTCGGTATCGAGCTGCGGGATCACCGGGCCGGACCGGTACACCTTCTGTTTGTCGGCGAGGAAGAGCGCCGCTGCACCCACTTCAAATGTATCGACAATCTGCGCGGGGATCCGGTTCAGAAGCTGGATGACGTTGCCGGATTCGAGCAAGTCCTG
>Ga0210409_10003181_pt1 | contig 18689 bp, 20 predicted proteins | sample IncBWH17MmetaG_FD_161649 | JGI IMG/M metagenome (GOLD analysis project Ga0210409, IMG submission 161649) | Forest soil microbial communities from Barre Woods Harvard Forest LTER site, Petersham, Massachusetts, United States - Inc-BW-H-17-M | ecosystem: Environmental > Terrestrial > Soil >... | reverse complement strand
CAAGTGGCAGCGTTTGCCAAGATTTACCCGACGAATGCACGACCCATCCAGGCAACCAACGGACGCGAAATCCTACAGTCTAAATAGTGGTTTGACACCCAAAAACAGAGAATCGCTGCCAGCGCCGGGTTGTACCGCGGCGCCATCTTCGCCTCCTCGATCAGCGTCGTCTGCAAGTGCTTGTTGCGCTGCCTGGACAGCGGCCTGGACTGCACGGTGTTCGCCGAACTCTTCTCGGCTCCGCACAATCCGCAGTAGATGATGGTCCTCTTTGTACACCAAGCGCTCCTCCCTTGACCTATACATTCAAACTTATCGGCCGCTGGCGAAAAAACGCCTTCCGAAGAGGATTATTTGGGGAACTTTTTCCGCCTTTCCGGGAACCTCTACCCAAGGGGCGATTCTCGATGGATGGAGACCGTTTCACCTAATGGTCTGTCTGGGCAAACACCGTGTGACGCCGGGCATTGACGCGTCACTCTAGTAATGATGTACTGAGAACATACGTGGGGGGCAGTATGCCCTGCAAGTCGTGCGGGTCAGTCAATCAGAGCAAGTTTACCGGGGAGATAGGCATCCATTTTCCCGGCCTGCAAAACCTTGACAAGCCCGTCGTGTGGGTATTTCCAGAGATTGTCGTCTGTCTGGATTGTGGCACCTCCGAATTCGCGGTGCCAGAAGTTGAACTGCGCCTTCTTGCGAAAGGAGACGCTGCCGCGGCAGGTTAACCTGGAATTGAGCCTACTATCTCACTGAGAATAAACGGCTGAGTGTTCCGCACAGATGCTCTGGAAAACGTGCTCGTCTTCCTCGCCGTGAAAGCTGCTCAAGGCGTACCCACAGAGGATATCCACCCCAAGGGTTTTGCCTACCTCGTCCCAGAGTTGTTCAAGCCGAATCGCAGCGTCGGCCTTACCTTCAGCCCACAAGACAGATGTACCTTCTCCACACACCACAACGCCGTGTTGCTGTTGCCTCGCCGCCGCTTTGGCTGCTGCCTCAATGAGACCATCTACAAGCGGGAAAAATCGAGCCGAGTCAGGCATATCATTGACCATAAATGTGGAGAACGTTTTGTTAACATCCAACTGAATGTAAGTCCCCTGTTGAGTGGCGGCATCAACATCTAAGCCTTGGGCCTTCAATCTCGAAACAAGACCGTCCCGGTGTGACTCGGTAATGACAACGATAGCCGCACGCCCGGACTTGAGGGCAACAGCGATAAAGCGAGCAAAGGTGTCAAGAAGAAGTGCGTCATCGGAATAGAATTGAACCTCATGGCGGTGAGCGGCTTTCTCTGCTGAGGTGTCGGTGAACTGGTGGTCTTTTAAGCTGCTACTGAAAATTTGCTTACCCCCAAGAACTGCTTCCACGGCAGGCAGTAGTTCGCGCCCGGCATCTGTCTTAAGAACGTAACCCAACGCGCCCGTGCCCAAAGCTGCCCGGACGACGTCGAGATCACTGTTCTGACTCAGGAAGATAATCTTGGAGTTAGGGGAGCATTGTCGTATCCGGCGGGCGGCTTCAATTCCATCTAATTTGGGGAGTCCGATGTCCAGCAGAATTAAGTCCGGCTTCAGGTCTTCCGCCTTCTGAACGGCTTCTGATCCGTCCGACGCCTCGGCGATGACTTGCCATGCTGGCCGCGCCTGAAGCAGCGAATGGACTTGGCGTCGCCAATTCTCGAAATCATCAACTACCAGAACGCGAATCAATGGCAACAGTCGCTACTCCATTTCTGTTCTTGAATAGGAGCGCGCCGCGCGCAAATTAGTTGCATGGATTCTCCAAGTCCCGCACCTATGAAGTCACCGCGCGATAGACCAACTACTATCGCATTTGCACCATTCACAACAACCCAGTCACCCTCCAGTATCTGGTAAACCGAGTAATCGTGCTTTTCAGGGTCCTTGCGGAGAAGCTCCCTTGATTGCAGCAGTACAAGCATCACATGCCAGGCGGTTTCCGTCGCTGCCTGTACGCAACCTTGTGGTTGCTCGAGCGCAATTTCGAGATGCAATAGGAGAGATCATTCAACAAGTCAAGTGCCTGATAAGGTTATTCTCGTCAATGTGAAGTACTACTTTCTCCGCTTTCGCGACGAACCGGGACTTAGCGGCACGGCCCGACAATAAATTACATTCCGAGTAATCGAGAATGCGCTCTGAATACGGGGGTTCCACTATCGTCCTGTGGTATTCTCCGAATCCAGAAGGAGACTATACATGCCAGGAATCACGGACGTTGCCGAAGCTTTCTTTGCAGCCTGCGAGACCGGCAGAGGATGGGAGGTTTGCAGAGCCTACTGCAGGCCCAACGCCACGTTTTCCGCACAGGCAGAGCCTCTGTTTGATGTCAAGACTCTTGAACAGTACACCGATTGGATGAAAGGCATAATGACGGTTTTGCCGAATGCTAGGTATGAGGTCAAGTCGTTCGCCACCGATGCAGTTCGAAACAACGTGGCGGCCTACGGTGTGTTTCACGCGACGCACACGGGCGCGGGTGGTCCGGTTCCACCAACGGGACGAAGCACGAGCACCGATTACGTTTACGTTATGCAGTTTGAAGGTGACAAGATCGTCCACGTGACAAAAATCTGGAACGCCGGACTGGCCTTAAAGGAACTCGGCTGGCTGTAGATCCAGCTTGCGGTCGGCATGACTTGGAAGAACGCGCAAAACGTCCATGATGGCACCGTGAGGAACTTCTCCGGTTTCCCGAACCGGGAGTTGACGCTTGCGTACGTTCCGATTTCCAGAGACATAATGCTTTACTTCCCCAGGCTTCTAAGCTGAAGGGACGAGGTTCACGTTAGAATGCGGACGGAACAACCTCTGACTGCATAAATGGAAAACCTACAGCCCTCAACCGCGAAGCAATTCAAATCCCTTTGGAAGTTGGGAGGTCTTACTCCTTGGCAACTCGTTCGCAACGATTTCGACGAGATCGGCACGAATCATTCCCTCGGACGGGCCTCCGAACTAGCATTCGATTTCTTATTCGCGCTCTTCCCGCTGATTCTGTTGATGGTGACTCTGTTTGGTTTGTTCACCTCACGCAGCGTCGAACTTCAAAACCATTTACTATCCTATTTTGGAGACTTACTACCACCGGCGGCTTTCCAACTTTGAGAGCAACTGCTACCGAGCTAGCGGCAAACGCTAGCGGCGGGAAACTGACCTTTGACATCGTTTTTGCCCTCTGGTTTGCTTCCGGCGGCCTAAATTCAATGATTTCTGCCCTGAACCTGGCCTACCGCGTCCGCGAGGCTCGTCCCTGGTTTGAAGTTCGCACAATAGCACTCGGATTGACGATCATGATTTCGATTCTTCTCTTTACCGCCCTGTTTTTTGTCCTCGTGAGCAGCCATTTTGTCGACTGGTTGGGGACGGAACTTCGATTGCGACCGATGGTCGTCCTGGTCGTCCCCATTTGGAAGACTATTCGGTGGCCGGCTGTTATCCTCTTCGTTACTATGTTGTATTCGGCGATTTATTACTTCGGCCCCGATTTGAAAGCGCGACAATGGCACTGGATCACGCCCGGTTCGGCATTTGGTGCGTTTCTATGGCTCCTGGCCTCGGTCGGATTCCGCACATATCTGCATTTTTTTAATACCTTCAGTGTTTCGTACGGATCACTAGGAGCGTTCAGGCTTCTTTTGGCCTGGCTCTATGTGAACGGATTGGCGTTCCTGATCGGAGGGGAGATCAACGCTGAAATCGAGCGGGCGGCAACGGGAGGGTCTTCGGAACGAACACTTCAGTAACCGTTCGCGGATAAGATTTGCCGTGCTGTCATCTCTAGTCGAGCTGTGGCCGCACCAGCGCGACCGGTTGATATTCCCGATAACGCGGTTCCCGTTAACATATGGAGTACTATTTTACTCATCGGATTACGCAACAAATAGTGCACTTGGCAGTGGGCTATGAAGGCTGTACCGGTGTCACCTGCGCCAGTCATCTGCCCCAGTTAAGAGAACAACACTCATTCGGAGCATCCAGGCACGTTGTTCGCTGGCGAGAAGGGCATTCTTCCATAGAACAGTAGCGACAAACAGCTCGTTTGTTTCGGCCAGCGTTGCCTCGACGACGTAACTCGCATTTTTCTTTGCGTAGGGAACGAAGAGGGTTTCAAATCCCTTGCAAATTTCTTCGTGATTCCATCCTTTTCCAGCAGCATCAATAAGCACCGCATTCTTTGCGAAAAAAGAAAGCAGCTCTTCGGCGTTGAGCCACTTGAGTCCGGAAAGGAAACTCTCCAGCGTATCGATTGCTCCCCTGCTTGGTTCTGCCAATGCTCTCAAACGGACAGAACCGGGTGCCTTTGCCAGTTGCTCTCGGATGGCTTCGGGATTGAGGCCCCTTTTCCGCAGGAGCTTAGCAGTGAGCGAGCCTTCCACCCTTAACATGCCTAAGAGAAGGTGCTCCGTTCCGATGTGCCGCTGGGCGAGTCTCTCGGACTCTTCCGCTGCCAAGTTCAGGGCCATCTTGCTTTCATTTGAAAATGTAGCCGCGGAACACAAATTCTTCAACAAAACCGCCTGTGAGAGCTGCCACGAGAAAGGCAAGCGCCTCGACGGTATTTTGCGCAACCATCGAGCGAAAAGCGTCACTATCGAGCTGGAGCGGTCCCAGGACCAAATTGGAGAGGTTTCCGATCACTGCCATCGTCAAAAAGGTGCCCAGGGCGATACCTAGACCACGAATAATCGCCTGCCAACTATGCCATTTCGCTCCCACCACCTCCTGCCACGTGACTCTTCCGCTGCGTCGGATCCCAACGAACGCAATCGCAAAATAAATCCACGAGAAAACAGGAGTTTTGCCCGGACAAACACAGAGTCTGACCGTCACAGCATGGTGAAATTCACGTACGCATCATGATCAGCCCTTTTACCGGCTTCAGATTGCTCATCGGCGGGGTAAAATCGGGTTACGGCTCCGGCTCGCGGCGGCCTGCAAAAAAACTTCGATGAACTGTAGATGGCCAGAAAATCGTATTTTCTGTTGCTGCTTTAGTTCAGGACGCGGAATCGCTGCAAAATTTCCGTGTCTCCGGATACTAGCACATGCGTTTTTGCTAACCAAACCGAGTTGCATTGTGATACACCGTCATAATCCCAACAGCACGAGGGATCCCGCCGCATGAGCGAGCTGCGGCGAAGGAGGGATTGTGAAGAACCTACTTCCGTCTCGCGCCGGCGCGCAAAACACCTCATCGCGACGGAAATTCCTGAAACAATCGACTGCCGCGGCTTTTGGACTCTGCATCGTGCCGCGTCGCGTCCTCGGCGGCGCCGGCTACGTTCCACCCAGCGACAAAATCAATATGGCTTTCGTCGGCGTTGGCGCTCAGGGCCTGCGCGTGATGTTTCGCTTTTTGCGCGAACCCGATGTACAGGGCGTTGCCGTTTGTGACGTGAACAAGTCCGGCAACAATTATCCGCAATGGGACACGCACGAGTTTTGCAAATCCGTGCGCAGCTTGCTTGGCGTGGATAGTGGCTGGGATTGGCTGAGCCCGGACCAGCCCATTGAATTGACACACACGCTTCGCGTGACCGGTGGCGTCGCTGGGCGAGAGCCGTGCCAAAAGATCGTCGATGCCTATAACGGCACGCAAAATCGCTCCGGGTCTTCCCGCGGTTGCGCGGCTTATGTCGATTTTCGCGAACTCCTCGAGAAGCAAAAGGATCTCGATGCGGTCGTGGTGGGTACCACCGACAACTTACACGCGGCCGTCTCTGCCGCAGCGATGAAGAAAGGAAAACACGTTTTCTGCCAGAAGCCTCTCACGCACACGATTTACGAAGCGCGGCGCATCGCCGAAATCGCTAAGGAAACTGGCGTGGCGACGCAGATCGCGGTTGCCAATCAGGCGTCCGAAGACACGCGTTTACTTTGCGAATGGATTTGGGCTGGCACCATTGGCCCCGTTCGCCAAGTGGTCAACTGGTCTACTCGGCCCTTCTGGCCGCAAGGGTTGGAGCGAGCCAAGGACACGCAGCCCGTTCCCGACGGCCTGGATTGGAACCAATGGCTCGGCCCTGCTCCTGAACGTCCCTACAATCAGATTTATCTGCCATTTTCGTGGCGAGGCTGGACGGACTTCGGCTGCGGCGCGCTCGGTGATATGGGTTCGTATAGTTTCGATACCATCTTCCGCGTGTTGAAGCTCGAAGCGCCGGTGAGTGTCGAAGCCAGCTCCACCGATCGCTACGACGAGACCTATCCCATGGCCTCGATCATCCATTTCGCTTTCCCCGCACGCGGCGACATGCCTCCGGTGAAATTCACCTGGTACGACGGTGGCCTGAAGCCGGCGCTGCCTGAAGAATTGGAAAATGCACCTGCGCCGACGGGCGACCGCGAAGCCGACAACGAAGGCCTGCTGTTCATTGGCGATCGCGGCAAACTTCTCTGCCACTTCAATGGCGCGCACCCGCGACTGATCCCCGAGTCCAAAATGGCCAGCTTCCAGCCGCCGCCGAAAACGCTTCCGCGCTCGGCCGGGAACGAACGCGAATGGCTGGATGCCTGCAAAGGCGGAAAAACAAAGCCCGGTGGCAATTTCGAATTTTCGGGCGCGGTTACGGAAACATTGCTGCTTGGAAATGTGGCCATTCGCTGCGGCGAGAAGCTGACTTGGGATCGTGCCAGCATGAAAGTCACCAATTCCGACGAGGCTCAGAAGTTTGTTCGCCCCGACCGTCGGACCGGCTGGGAACTTTAGGAGGCATCCATGAGCGCACTATCGCGAAGAGAATTTCTAGGCGCAGTAGCGACGTCCGCTGCGGCAATTGGTTTCGCGGGCGCCAATCCGTTGGAGCTATCTGCGGACCCACTTGGTTTGCCCATCGGCTGCCAGACCTGGCCGGTGCGGGCGTCGATCGCCAAGGATTTCCCCGGCACCATCAAGCAACTTGCTGACGCTGGTTTCCAGTCGATCGAGCTGTGTTCGCCGTATGGCTATGAGGAGTTCGGCTTCGGCGGACTTGCGAAATATTCCCCGGCGGAGCTTCGCAAAATCTTGAGCGATGCGGGCGTTACCTGCATCAGCTCGCATTTCGGCATTGGCGAGCTGCGCAAGAACCAGGAGCGCAGCATCGGGTGGGCAAAGGATATCGGCCTCACGCAGATGCTTGTGCCCTCCCTCGACGGCCCAAAGAATCCCACGATGGACGACGTGAAGCGTGCCGCCGACGAATACAACAAAATGGCCGAACGCGCCGCGAAAGCGGGCATCCAGCAAGGTCTTCACAACGAAGAGTTCGAGCTTTCGACCGTGAACGGCAAACGAACCTACGATATTTTGTTCGAGCTTCTGGATCCGAAACTCGTCAAATTCCAGTTCCAGGTATCGACCATTGGCCAGGGTTACGACGCCGCGGAATATTTCACCAAGTATCCCGGCCGCTTCATTTCCATGCATGTGCAGGGCTGGTCGGCGGAAACCAAGAAAATTGTGCCGGTAGGACAAGGCACGCTGGACTGGAAGAAAATCTTCACCGCGGCAAAAATCGGCGGCATCAACAACTATTTCGTCGAAATGGATCTGGAGAAGATGCGCGCCAGCGTTCTTTATCTGCATCAACTCCAAGTCTGATGACCCGTCGCCTTCCAGCATCCTCGTGTTGGAGAAGGCGCCCGCCTAGAGGCCGCCGCTACACATTCTCCAATGAGCGCGTCGATACCCGTCATGTTGCGGAAATCTTAGGTGTGTAAGCTAAGAGAAGTCAACGAAACTCGATGGCTTGAGGGGCAGCTTGCCCCAAAAATCGGAATAGGTCTGGTAAACGGGGTACTCGTCATGTGAATCAGGCGAAACGAGTCAGATGTCCGAATGCGTGAAGTTGATGTAATGTCGCTTTCAGGTGATTCCGGGCGATCACGGGGAACGCTTCCCACATTGGGTCGTGTGACCAGGACGGGGCGTCGTGGCGATCATGTCCGCGACGAGCCGGTCGTATCCCGTGCCAGGCTTGGGCTGCAGAATTCCCACGTTCATACCTCGAAGCTCCTGAACCAGCCAGAAGCTCTCGCCTTGGAAAACCCTGACATGCCCATCGACATCGAGGCTGGACACATAGAGTTTGTTGAAGTCGCCGCCCAGGAACAGCGCGTCCTGCGAGTCCTTGAATCCCGCGAGACTCTTGATGACTCCCCTCCGCCAGTTAGGTCCACAACCGCAAGTGAATTGTTTGCAACGGTGGCGACAAACAGGCGGTTCTTTTTCGAGATCCACGCCCATGTGGTCGAGACGCCCTTTGACTTCCGGCAGCGGAATCGTTTGCACCGCCGGAGCGCCTGTTTTTCCTGGGCGGATGCCTCCCAGGCGAAACAGGCCGACAGAACAATAAAACACAAGCCAAGAAGCTTGACCATGAATGTCCTCCCCTCAATATATTCGAGTGACGCGTCTGTTGTTTGACTACATTAGAGCGAAAGAGGAGTGAAAACTTCATTTCTCCTCTTGCCTTGTATGTAGCTTCGTCCGAGTTGCAATTAGCGACTCCCGGACTCTGACAAGGTATTCAGGAAAACTTCAGTAGGCGGTTTACAGCCCAAGCTCGTAAAATTCATAGGTTAGGGGCAATTTCCTGGAGATAGTTTCTTCGACCGCTAACTCCTCGTTTTGAAGTAGGGCGAAATCGCTATTTGGTCTTCCGGAGGAAGTTGTGGACTATGCAGCTTTGTTTCGATCCGCCCTCGTGGCGCTGCTCAGGAACAAGATGCGAAGCATTCTGACGATCCTGGGGATCACCATCGGGATTGCGGCAGTAATCTGTGTCGTCGCGATAGGCAAAGCGGGGCAAGCCCGGGTCGAGCAGCAGCTCAATAATCTCGGAGACAACTTCGTCTGGATTGAAGCGGGAGGCCGCGCCGTCAACGGCGTACGAACAGGCACGCACGATACAAAGACGTTGGTCATGGCCGATGCGATTGCCATTAAGAACCAGGTTTCGCTGATCAAGAGCGTATCGGCGAATGTGGACGATCCGGTTCAGGTGATCTATGGCAATCAGAACTGGCACACATCTTACCGCGGCGTTTCTCCGGAGTATTTCGAGATTAAGCGCTGGTACGTGGATCAGGGTGCTATCTTCTCACAGGACGACACGGATCGAGCCGCAGATGTGTGCGTCATCGGCCGTACAGTGCGAGACCAGCTATTTGGTGTCGAAGACCCAGTGGGGAAGGTGATTCGCGTGAGTAGCCTTCCGTGTAAGGTGGTGGCGACGCTTCATCCAAAAGGACTGTCGCTTTCCGGTCAGGACCAGGACGATACGATCATTTTGCCGTACACCACGGCGCAGAAGAAAATCAAAGGGATCACCTGGCTCGATGACATCCTGTGCTCAGCCGTATCTCAAGACGCTGTGAAAATGGCAGGGCAGGAAGCAACTGCAGTACTCCGTGATCGCCATCATCTACGTCCCGAAGAAGAAGATGACTTCAACATTCGTAATCCCGAGGACATAATTCAGGCGCAACTCGACGCGAGCAAGACTCTGACCATCCTCCTGATTGCCATTGCCTCGGTTTCCCTGATCGTCGGCGGAATCGGGATCATGAACGTCATGCTTGTTTCCGTAACGGAGCGAACGCGTGAGATCGGTGTGCGGGTGGCGGTGGGAGCCACAGAGGAAGCCATCCAGCTTCAGTTTCTGGGTGAATCCATCATGCTTAGCTTGGTTGGCGGTGCCGCAGGGGTTCTCTTCGGAATCTTCGGGTCGTATTTAGTTGGCCAAACGCTTCATTGGCCTATAGAAATGTCTGCTGAAGCTATCGTCGTAGCGGCGGTATTTTCAGTTGCTGTCGGTGTGTTTTTTGGATACTACCCGGCGCGCAAGGCTTCGCTGCTGGATCCGATCGAAGCGCTGCGCTACGAATGAAGGATTGCACCACCGTGACCAATGGGACGGGACATGAAGATTAAGGCCAAGTGGGTCGTGTTGGCGGTCGTTGTGGTGGGAATCGCCCTATTTGCGGCTTTCGGCCTAAGCAGGAGCACCCAGGCTCAGCATTTCACTGCGAAGGTAGAGCGAGGCCAGATCGATGATGTTGTGGAAGCCACGGGAACGATCAACCCAATCGTCACAGTGCTCGTGGGCTCACAGGTTTCCGGAACGATCGCGGAACTTCACGCGGATTTCAATTCCATCGTGCATAAGGGTGACATCGTTGCCCTGATCGATCCCGCTCTGTTTAAAGGTGCTCTGCTTAGTGCTAAGTCGGATTTGGAAAACGCAAAAGCGAACCTGGTGGCTGCACGCGCCAACGTCGAAAAACTGCAGGCGGCCCTCGTACAAACGAAGGCGGACTACGAACGTTCCGAGGGGCTGTCTAAAGGTGGAGTGCTCAGCCAGCAGCAATTAGATGTTGCCAAATCCAACTACGATTCCGCGAACGCTGCCGTGAACGCTGCCGTTGCGAATGTCACACAGGCCGAAGCCCAAGTGAGTCAGAAAGCAGCTGCCGTAAGCATTGCTCAGACCAATCTCGACTACACCGTTATTCGCTCGCCGATCGATGGCACCGTCGTCGCTCGCAATGTCGATTTGGGACAGACCGTAGCTGCCTCCTTTTCCGCACCGACCATTTTTACGATCGCGAAGGATCTCAAAATCATGTGGGTCTACACCAAAACCGACGAGTCGGATGTGGGCAACATTAAGATCGGTGAGCCCGTTACGTTCAAGGTGGACGCGTTCCCCAAAGAGATTTTCCATGGAATCGTTAAACAGGTTCGTATGAATGCCACCACGGTCCAGAGTGTGGTCACCTACGATACGATCATCGAGTTCGCCAACGCCGATTTGAAACTGTTCCCCGGAATGACCGCCTATGTCACGATTCCGGTAGCCACTGTTCAGAGTGCGTTGAAGCTGCCCAACACCGCGTTGCGTTACAAGCCCCCAATGGCGCCGGAGGAGATCCTGGCGTTGTACAAGCAGTACGGAATCATGGGAGTCGAGCCCGCACAGGCTTCTACAGATTCGGCGGTGGCGGCCGTGGGGGCACCGCAAAACGCAACGACAGCAGGTGCAGCAGCGCAGAATCCACCTCGCGCACCAAAGACGGATACCGCCGTCGTCTGGAAACTGCATGCCGACAACTCCATGGAGCCCGTCAAGGTATCTCTGGGAATCACCGATCATGCGTTCACAGAGGTGAAGGTGGTTCTCAAGGGACAACTGAAGGAAGGAGACGAGCTGATTATTCGATCGATCGTTTCCAAATCGCAAGCCATCGGCGGAATCCGCCGCTGAGGACTTGTCACGCGAAAAGGTTATCAGCGAATCGATGCCGGCAGTCAACCAAATCGAAGCGGCGGCAGGGCGCGCACAGGAAAGTGCGGTCTTGCACGTCGAAGAGTTGCACAAATACTACGAGTTAGGGGAAACACGTGTCCACGCACTCCGCGGCGTTAGCCTCGAAATCCAGCGCGGCGAATTCGTGGCCATTATGGGCGCCAGCGGCAGCGGGAAATCCACTTTCATGAACATCCTGGGGTGTCTCGACCGCGCCAGCGCGGGACGCTACCTGCTCGAAGGAATCGACGTTTCCCAGCACGACAAGAAAGCCCTGGCGCTGATTCGAAACCAGAAGATCGGATTTGTATTCCAGGGCTTTAATTTGTTGGCGAGGACGACAGCCCTGGAAAATACGGAGCTGCCGACTCTCTACACGAAAATCGACAAAGCAGAGCGCGAAAAGCGTGCCTCTGAAGCCCTGGCATTGGTGGGTCTTGCCGAACGCGCTCAGCACTATCCGTCCCAGATGTCCGGGGGACAGCAACAGCGCGTAGCCATCGCCAGGGCTCTGGTCAACCGTCCTTCGATCCTGCTGGCCGATGAACCCACTGGCAATCTCGACAGTCGAACCTCGGTCGAGATCATGCAGATCCTTCAGGACTTGAACGACAAGGGATTGACAATTGTTCTGGTGACCCACGAACACGACATCGCCCAATTCGCCAAGCGCGTGCTGGTTTTCCGCGACGGTAAGATTCGCAAGGATGACCCGGTACTCAATCGGCCGAGGGCCGCTGATGTGCTAAAGGCTCTGCCTACACTCGAAGACTAGCAATGGCCCTGTTTCGGCTCACTCATTTTTCTTTTTCCGCTGCACTCGCCGCGATCTGTTGTGTACTTCTTGCGCCGTGACTGCCATCGACGGATTCCGCGTCGAGACAGCGTTTTTCTGGGCGATCCTGAATACATCTTCAGAGAAACGTAAGTAGGCGTGTTTGACGTAGACACATAACATGCAAGAAGGGCAGGCGGCCATTGCGCATCCTGGTAGCGGAAGACGAAACGAAAGTGGCGCAGCGCGAGAAGTACGAAGTTGTCGTCGCGCCAACCGGAGAAGTGGGATTCTTCCTGGTAAACGCGGAGGAATTCGATCTTATACTTTTGGATCTCATGCTTCCGGGCCGCGATGGACTCCAGGTGCTGTCCACACTAAGAAAACGCGGTTTGGGAACGCCAGTTCTCATCCTCACTGCTCGCGATGCAATCGAGGACCGAGTCGAAGGGCTCGACAAAGGTGCCGACGACTACCTTGTGAAGCCGTTCGCGTTCCCGGAGCTTTTGGCCCGCGTCCGTGCGTTGCTTCGACGCGGCAGGACAGAACAAGCGCTCCAGTTAAAGCATTGCCGATTTGGAAATGGATGTAACCACGCGCAAGGTGAGGCGTCGGGGTCAACAACTGGAACTAACAGCCCGAGAATTTGAGCTTCTGGAATATCTGCTTCGGCACAAAGAGCAGGTTGTTTCACGCGAGATGCTGGCGCGCGGTGTCTGGAAGGAGACTGCTCGGGCAACGCCACTCGATAACGTCATGGACGTTCACATCAACCGGCTTCGCCGCAAGGTTGATGATCCCTTCGACACAAAATTAATTCGCACAGTTCGCGGCGTCGGATTTGTGCTGCGAGAGGAAGAATGAGATTCAGGCCGCGAAACGTCCGTTCACGATTGACGCTCTGGTACGTCCTCGTGCTGGCGAGTCTCTTGGCGTTATATGACGACGTTGCATCCCTATTCCTATTCTTGAGCTTACGCGAAGACTTTGATCACAACCTGCTTCAGGACCTCGAAACCGTTGAAGGGATGCTCGAAAAAGAACCCAACGGTCGTGTCTCTCTCCATGCCAGTCATCCTGAAATCGGTGAACCGAGAATAGGTCACTTCATCGAAGTGTGGTCACCGGAGGGCTCGCTTCTGTATCGAAGTACGGCCTTGCAGGGCCAGACACTAGCCGGTCCTCCAAGCCCGGAGGAGGGCCTGCAAGACCCAACTCCTGCCACTACCCTCCTGCCGAATGGCACCCGAGTCAGGCAGGCAAGCAGCGTCTATCACCTAGAAGACCTGCGAGTGGTTCTCAAAGTCGCCTACAGTGAGGAAAGATTGTGGCGTCAGTTGGGCGAATTCGGGGAAGTTCTCTTGCTCGGCTTTCCGATTACTGTGTTACTCGCAAGTTTCGGGAGTTACGCGCCCACACGAAAAGCGCTGTCACCAATCGATTCGATGGCCACTCAGGCGACAAAAATATCAGCCGAACGACTTGGGGATCGTCTTTCCATCGAGAATCCCGACGATGAATTGGGGAAGCTCGGTACGGTATTCAATGACATGCTGGGACGATTGCAAGCAGCATTCGATCAACTGCGCCGTTTCACGTCTGACTCATCCCACGAATTGTGTACCCCGCTGACCGCCATTCGGAGCGTTGGCGAGGTCGCGCTACAGGACCAACGTAGCCCTGCGGAGTATCGAGACGTGATCGGAAGCATGCTGGAAGAGGTAGATCGCTGACGAAGAGGAGGTAGGTTCGATGTTTCGCTCCACGAAAAATGCAGTGTTACTGTTCTTTGTTGTTGTCGGTCTCATCATTTCCGGCGCGGCTGCTTTTGCTCAGGATGTCCCGGGCGATTATCAAGATGTTCTGAAGTTGCTCGATCGCAAAGGAGACTTTAAGGCCGGCGTTCTCAAGGTGAATATTCCACGCAACGATTTGAAGATGACGATCCAGGGTTTTTCCACGCCGACCCCTTTTGGGTTGGGAGGTTGGATTGCGCTGACCAAAGCGACGGATGGCTCCGACGTAATGATGGGAGACCTGGTAGTGCTGCAAGACGAAAAGAATCCAGTTCTCTCAGCGCTACTCGACAATGGAATTGACGTCACGGCCCTACACAATCACTTTTTCTGGGACGATCCGCACGTCTTTTACATGCACGTCCACGGCATGGGGAAAGCGGCCGACCTTGCGCGGCGGGTGAAACCTGGGTTGGACCTAATTGGTCAACTGAAACCCGAAGTGGCTGCGCCAGTGAACAGCGGCGGCACCCCGCTCGACACGGGCAAGCTTGCCAAGATAGCAGGGCACGAGGGAGAGCAATCCGGAGCCGTATACAAGATCACGGTGGGACGCGACGACCTAGGGATGAAGGAGCACGGGGCGGTGATTAATGCCCGCATGGGACTCAACACCTGGGCAGCATTTGTCGGCACGGAGGAGGACGCTGTCGTTGCGGGGGATGTCGCGATGCTCGAAGACGAAGTAACGCCGGTTCTGAAAGCCCTCCGCAAGAACGGGCTCGACGTCGCAATTCATCACCACATGACCGGGGACCGTCCCGTCGTGATCTTCCTTCACTACTGGGGCCGAGGTCCCGCCGAAAAGCCAGCCACTGGCTTCAAAGCGGCTCTCAACGAACTTGGCAAGGGCACTCTCCATCGCACGCGATGGCATATTAGCAACCCAATTCAAAAGAGATCACTGGAGGCTTGTATGCGCAACAAACGAATTCTGACGGTCGGATTTGTCTTGGTGTCCGGAGTTCTGTCACTCGCCGCTAGTCCTGACAGCCCCACTCTCAAGAAGGTGGCTGAGTTCGATCTGCCGGGGCCGGGCGGCAAACGTTTCGACTATCTGGCCATCGACACCGACGACCATTACTTATTTTCGGCGCATCTGGCGGCGGGACAGACTTACGTCATCGACCTGCGCACGAACAAACTGGTCGCCACGGTGACCGATACGCCGGGCGTCGAAGGCATCGAATACGTTGCCGAATTGAAGAAGTTCTACACCTCGAATGCAGGAGATAACACGATCGGTGTGGTCGACCTCCGTCAGATGAAGGTCGTCAAGAAAATATCCACGGAAAGGAAACCAGACGGCAGCGCCTACGCCGCTCCTTTCCACAAACTCTACGTCTCTGATGAACGCGGCAAAGCGGAAGCCATTGTCGACGTAACAAAGGATGAAGTGGTCAAGACCCTGCATTTCGATAGTGAGACCGGTATGCCTCAGTACGATCCGGTAGCGCGCAAGGTGTATGTGAACCTGCAGGACCAGAACATCTTCGCCGTCATTGATCCAGCTTCGGATGAAGTCGTGGACCGGTATGCAGTCGGGCGTTGCAAGGGAAATCATGGCATGACACTGGACCCCGAGCATCACCGGGCTTTGCTTTCCTGCGAGGGAAACAACCTGATGACGGTTTTCGATCTTGACAAACACGAACCGATCGCATTTCTCCCGTTGGCGGATGGGCCGGATGTCATCAAGTTCGATCCCGGTCTCGGCCGGATTTATGCCGCCTGCTACAGCGGAGCCATCTCCGTCTTTCATCAGGATGATCCGAACCACTATCGGAAGATCGAGGACTTCAAAGTGCCACACGCTGTCCACACGCTTGCCGTGGATCAGGAGACACACCGCGTGTACACGCCGGAACAGGAAGCAGATGGCAAACCCGTGGCACGCATGGTGGTCTATGACGCAGTGACCAAGCCCTAGGATTCGCCTCGAACCCCCGACAAATGGCGACCAATCTGATTCCGATTGCGTTCAAGGCCCTGACTGGTGACGGGTGGCTTCTCTTCGTCACTCGATTCGCACCGGTTGTTCGCGTACGGCTCGCTCTCGGTCATTCTGGTGTTCTACTTGGTCGGACTCGGGCTCACGGAAGCAGAGAGCGGTCTTGTCCTCACGCTTACGCTTGCGGGCGATGTGGGTGGTCTCGCTTGTGCTGACACATTGGCTGGTTCATTGGCGACGGCGCTTGGTGCATTGTGCGGAGGTTTGCTCACACCGTTGCTGCAACAGACTTCCATGGCTCCGGTTGCGAGCTATCGTGTTGTGGTCCTGATGTACGGAGCTCTGGGGATGTTGCTAGAAATGGGTTACTCTGCGTTGTCAAACTGTTAACAGAGTGCGGCAAATTGACATTGCAGTTCGGTAAGTCGTTTCAATATATTCGACGTACTATGCGTGCGCCCAAAAAGTGTTCGCTTTTGGTTTTTGTTTGCGTGGTTGCCGGCGTAATTATGGCCCCTGCAGTTCTCGCGCAATCCACACCCCCACAATCTAAGGTACCCCTCGTGAATGCGCCCACAGAGACAAAGAAGTGGACAGGTGACCTCGACACTCTTTTGAAGCACCGAGTGATCCGTGTGGGCGTCCCTTATTCCAAAACGCTCTACTACACAGTCAAGGGAGTACAGTGGGGCGTGGCTTACGAGGGCGGCCAAGCGTTTGAGAAGTATTTGAATCGGAAGTATCCCCAGAGTAATAAGAACCTCAAGATTCATCTGATGTATTTCGTGGCGCCCCGCGAAAAAGTGGTGGCAAGACTAAATGAGGGGACACTTGATCTTCTAGTGGCCGGCCTGACGATAACACCGGAGCGGCAAAAGGTTGTGGATTTCTCTAGTCCCACACTACAGAACGTGAACGAGGTGGTGGTCACGGGACCAGATTCCCCGGAACTTGTGACCATTGACGATTTGGCCGGGAAGGAAGTGTTCGCCCGGAAGACTTCGAGCTATTGGGAGCATCTGGAAGAATTGAACGCACGGTTTCAGATGGAGAATAAGGCTCCTGTCACCCTGCGTGTTGTTCCGGAAGATTTGGGAGACGAAGACCTAATGGAAATGGTCAATGCGGGTTTATTGCCAACAATTGTCGTGAACGAGTGGACCGCAAACCTGTGGAGTAAATTGTTGACCAAGGAAAGGGTCCACTCGGACATCACGGTTGCCACGGGTGCAGCATATGGATGGGCTGTGCGCAAAGACTCGCCCAAGTTTTTGGATGCCATCAACGACTTTTTGAAAACGCACCGTCAGGGCACAGCTTTTGGCAACGAGATACTAAAGAGGTACACCGGCTCGACGTACATGCTCAAGCGAGCAGTTTCAGAATCGGCAATGAAACGATTCGAGGACACCGCCAAGATCTTTCGCAAGTATGCGGCGAAATACGACACTGATTATCTTCTTATGATGGCCAAAGGTTTTCAGGAGTCCGGTTTGAATCAAGAAGTCAAGAGTCCAGTAGGCGCAATTGGTGTAATGCAACTCATGCCCAAAACTGGGGCCGAAATGAAAGTGGGTGATATTCACCAGGAAGAACCCAACATTCATGCAGGTATCAAATATTTCTACACCATGATGCAAGGGCGCTACGGGAATGAGCCCATGGACACTCTGAACAAAATCCTCTTCACCTTCGCGTCCTACAACTGCGGCCCGAATCGCGTGAGGCAGTTGCGCACAGAAGCGGCCGCCACGGGCCTCGACCCCAACGTCTGGATAAACAACGTGGAGGTGATCGCGGCAGCGCGCGTTGGCGCGGAGACAGTGAACTACGTCTCAAACATTTACAAATATTATGTCGCGTACAAGCTCATCGCTGTGCAGAAGGAGCAGAGCGACAAAGCCAAGGAATCACTGCAGAAGAAGCCCTCTTAACCCGATTCCAAGACTACGAGTCTAGGTTTGCTTCCTGATACTTGGGTCGTGCTCGATTAGTCCGTTACCAGGAGTTGACCCGATTGTTCCCGATTGTTTCCGAGTAACCGTCCCTTATGCTAGATTTGGCCGCGAATGTCGCACCCCGACCCGAACGGCCCGCGGGATCGCAGACCGATAAAAGTCGGCGAGGTCTGGGAGAATCCAGTTACCGGGGAACGCGCGGTGGTCCTGGAGCGTCCCTGGGACAACCCGGCTAGCCGCGCGACCGGCGAGCTAACAGCACTCGTTGGCGCGCGTGTGATGGGGGAGCACCGCCATCCTGCTCTTGTGGAGCAATTCATCGTGCTGGAGGGCGAGCTTACCGTGAAGCGCAACGAGCACACGAGCATTCTCCGTGAGGGTGAGACAGCCGTCATCGAACCCGGCGTATGGCACGATTGGTGGAATGCGAGCGAGCGCGACGCGCGAGTACGCGTGGAGATCACACCTGGCGAGCGGTTCGTGCACATGATCGAAACCTTCTATGGCCTCGCGCGGCTCGGGCACACAGACCGGTAGGGCATGCCGAATCCGCTGCAACTGGCGCTGAATGCGCTGGAGTTCAGCGACATAATCGTGTTCCGTTCGCCGCCGCTGGCAGTGCAGCGCGCGATCTTTGGTGCGCTCGCACCGATAGGGCGTTGGCGCGGCTATCGCGCGACGTACCCGCAGCTCCCGCGCATTGTGCTGTCCCCTCGGACGTAGCACTCGCCTCACCGTCGCCGTGGATTAACCGCTTCGGCGGTCCGCCGGACATGCGGCCCCGTCAAGGTGAACTCTTCCAGTTGCAAGCCCACAGATCGCGGCAGTTAACGCACGCATTGTGCTTGGATGACGGGCAAACCGGAAGTCATCCCTCCGTGAATGCAAT
>Ga0210409_10003179_pt1 | contig 18692 bp, 18 predicted proteins | sample IncBWH17MmetaG_FD_161649 | JGI IMG/M metagenome (GOLD analysis project Ga0210409, IMG submission 161649) | Forest soil microbial communities from Barre Woods Harvard Forest LTER site, Petersham, Massachusetts, United States - Inc-BW-H-17-M | ecosystem: Environmental > Terrestrial > Soil >... | reverse complement strand
CCGCGGGGATCCGCCAGACGCGCCGTGATTTCTTTGTAGCGCTCGAGCTTCGCGAGATTCGCTTCGTCGGAGACCGCGGCGACGAGCATCTCGCGGCCTTCTTCCGACGTGCCGATGCTCCACACCTTTACCCTTGGGCTTTTGCTGGACAGCAGCCGGAAATACGTATTGATGTCCTTGGTGTAATCGAGAACATCGGGCGCTCCCACGATGTGATGAAGAAAAACATCCGGCGCGGGAACGCAAGAGCTCAGCGGAAGATGGTCCACGAGTTCCGTGCTGAAAAAGGATTCCGTCGTGAATTCTTTGATTTTCTTGTTGTACTCCGTGTGTTCGCTAAGTGAACAGGGCTTGGGCCCGGCGAAGCTGACCGTCGCGCAAAAACACACACAGAGAAAAACAGAAAGCAAGCTGCGGATCATGGAACACCTCAGGGCAGTTAGGCCGCGGAGGATTATATAGGCTGTTCGGCTTGCAGTCGCAACCCAATCGTTACGGTGGTCGACGATCTGAGGCCATTTGGCCTATGATTGGCCGCCTGCGCTTAATGGAATTGAGGAGAACGACGCATGGAAGAACAACTTAGCTTGGAATTCTTGCGCGTGGTCGAAAATGGCGCGATTGCCGCCGCGCGCACCATGGGATTCGGCGACCGTCACCACGCCGATGAAGTGGCCGTCGAAGCCATGCGCAAGACCATGGACTCCGTGGAGATGGACGGCACCATCGTCATCGGCGAAGGCGAACGCGACGAAGCGCCCATGCTTTACATCGGCGAAAAAGTCGGCCTGGCCACGCACGCCCCAAAGGCGCTCTTCCCGCAAGTGGACATCGCCGTCGATCCTCTGGAGGGCACTAACCTCTGCGCGACCGGCGCGGCAAACGCCATCGCGGTCCTTGCGGCCAGCGAACGCGGCGGCCTGCTGCACGCCCCCGATCTCTACATGGAAAAAATTGTCGTAGGACCATCCTGCAAGGGCGCCGTCGAACTGGATGCTCCCGTCGCCGACAATCTGAAGTCCATCGCCAAGCGCTTGGACCGTGACGTCGAGGATCTCGTGATCGTCGTGCTCGATCGCCCGCGCCACGAAAAACTGATCGGAGACATTCGCACCGCCGGCGCGCGCATCCGCCTCATCGGCGACGGCGACCTTTCCGCCGGAATTTCCGCGGCGGTGATCGGCACGGGAGTCCACGCCGTGATGGGCACGGGCGGCGCGCCGGAAGGTGTCCTAACCGCGGCGGCCCTCCGCTGCTTGAATGGAGAAATCCTCGCGCGCCTCGTGGTCAGCAAACCAGAGCACGCCGAGCGTCTGGCAAAAATGGGAGTGAAAGATCCCAAGCGCGTTTACGACACTGAAGATCTGGCCCCCGGCAAGAAAATGGTGTTCGCGTGCACCGGGGTAACAGACGGAAACTTGCTCAAAGGCGTGCGCTTCTTCGGCGAAGGAATCCGCACCAGCTCCATGATTCTTACGCTCGACGACCGCCAGGTCCGCTTCATCGATTCCGTCCACCTCGAAAAGCGTCCGGACATCAAGGTGCGCTTCAACTAATGAGTGGAATCAGCTTCTACCGAGTGCCTGAGACTTCGGCCGCAATTTGCGAAGGACTTCTCCGAGCGTTTGGCAGACCTCTTCGGTCTGCTCGTCTGTGATCCGATTGAAAAAAGGTAGCGCGAGCGTACGCGGCGCGATGGACTCCGTATGGGCTAGGTTCATGCACCGGTGTGGCTGCGAGCGATAGGCCGGTTGCACGTGTATGGGCGCAAAGTATCTTCCGCAAGCGATGCCGCGCAATGCCATTTCTTGAACGACGCGCTCGCGGTGAGCGCCAGCAAACCGCTCGCTCAAGCGAACCACGTAGACAAACCAACTGATTCGGCGGTTGGCTAAGTGCATTGCCGGCAATTCCAAGTCCGGCTGATTTTCCATCCGGCGCTGATATTCCCGGGCGATGCCCTGGCGTCTCTCGAGGATGGCGTCCAGGCGCTTGAGCTGTTCGATCCCTAAAGCGCAATTCATTTCCGAGATTCGATAGTTGTAGCCCAGCTCTTCGTGCTGGAGCCAATCATTCGAATCGCCCCGCCCCTGATTTCGCAGCTTCTTGGCCAGCGCTGAAATCCGTGCATCGTTCGTGACGATCATGCCGCCTTCGCCCGTGGTGATCTGTTTATTCGGATAAAACCCGAAAACCCCGGCATCTCCAAACGAACCCACCTTCCGGCCATCGTATTCCGCGCCAATCGCTTCGCAAGCGTCTTCGATGACGACGAGATCATGACGGCGCGCGATTTCCAGGATTTCCGCAAGCGCCGCTGGACATCCGAAGGTATGCACGAGAACCACCGCGCGAGTCCGCGGGGTGACTGCTTCCTCGATCCTCTGGGGATCGAGATTCAACGTTTGCGGATCGATGTCAACAAAGACGGGTGTGGCTCTTTCATAGCGCACCGCATTGGCGACGGCGATGAAAGCGAAGGAAGGCACGATAACTTCATCTCCTTCAGAAATGCCCAGCGCCCTCATGCAAAGATGCAAGCCGCTCGTCCCTGAATTCACCGCAATGGCGTGGGAGGTTCCCACGTAGCCCGCCATCGCCCGCTCAAATTCTTCCAGCTTCGGGCCCATGCTCAGCCGGGGCGTCCTCAGGATTGCGCTGACGGCCTCGATTTCCGATTCCGTGACCTCCGGAGCAGAGAGAGGAATCCTCATGACTGTGACTTGCGGAAACTCTGCGGCACCAGAGCGGGCTCTGGAATAGTCATGGCCGTGTGGCGCTTCTGTAGAAGTTCCTGGGAAAGAGGGATGCTCGTAAGAACTTCGACAATTGTTTCGGATGCGTTTCCGTCACCATAAGGATTGATCATCCCACGCAGGCCATTTCGGAATTCCGCGCTCTGCGCCTTGCGTAGCGCTTCTAGGATCGCCCTCGCCTCCGGAGCAGCGTCGATGATGTTTTGCCCTCGTTCGCGGCCTTGCTGGCGCAAGCCGACATTGACAGTGGGCAAAGCAAAGGACGGCGTCTCCATGATTCCACTGCTCGAGTTTCCAAGGAAAACATCCACCTGCCGGAGAAGACTCCAATAGGTGAGCGCATCGAGATTGACGAACAAATGTGCATTCTTGCGCGAAGCCTGGAACGCGCGTGTCCGTTCGATAAGTTCACGGCTCCCCGCGTCGGCATTAGGGTAGCAGAACAGAATTTGCTCCGGGAGCGTGTCTAGTGCAGCGAAGAGCGCGTCCGCTTCCTCGAGCGTATTTCGCGCGATGGTCACCGGATGATAAGCCACAAGGATCGCGGGCTTTTCCAGATGCATGCTCAGCCGGGATTCGAGCTCTTCGCGCGTGTGGAGTCTTGCGCGTCGCAGGTGATCCAGCGACGGCGCGCCTGCGCGGTGCACGCGCCATTCTTCCTCGTCCATGGCGATGATCCTGCGCCTCGCTTCAAACGTCGACGTGAAATGAATGTGGCTCATTTTCGTCACGGCGTTTCGAACGGCATCATCAATCGCCCCTTCGCTGATCTCTCCGCCTTCGATGTGCGCGATGGGAATCCGCAGCGCGAGCGCGACGGAAGCAGGAGCGAGCAGCTCATAGCGATCGGCGATCAGCAGCAGAATATCCGGTCGCATCTGCCCGAGGTACTCCGCGAGGCTGAGCGTCGCCACGCCGATCGTCTTGGCCATGCCGACGTCGGAATCCGAACTGAGCAGGCACTCGATCCGCGCAGCGACCGGAAATCCGTCCTTCTCGATTTCCCGCACGGTGTGGCCGAACTCCGCGGAAAGGTGCGCCCCCATGACAATCAATTTCAAATCCACTTGGGGATGGGCAGAGAGATCGCGCAATGGCCAGTACAGATGGCTGTAATCTGCGCGCGAGGCGGTAATAACGGCGATCTTGCGTTTCAAGGTTTTCTCAGGCCAGCGATGGATTCAAAAGTCCCAGCAATGTTTCGCTCGGCTGGTATTCAGGAACGAGTTCGCCGAGTTCGTCAAGCAGCGCGGTCAGGTTGCGCTCGTTGACGCTCGCCGAAATTCGGCCCATCGACGCGTCGAGTTTTTCCGCCGGGACAGGCGCAGCCTGCACTCGCTGGAGCCTTTTGTCACTGGTAGGCGCGAGCGTTTCCTGCGCGGAAACCAATTCTTCCTCCAATTTATCGCCCGGTCGCAGCCCGGTAAAAGCGATCGCCACGTCGCGTGGCGTTTGCAGCCCCGCCTCCTGAATCATGCGCTCCGCCAAATCCAGGATTTTGATCGGCGCGCTCATTTTCGGAAGGAAAATGCATCCAGACTCGTCCAAGGAGATCGCCGCCAGGATCAACTCCACCGTCTCGCCCAGCTTCAAAAAATATCGCCGCGCTTCGGGATGTGTCACCGTCAGCGGCCCACCTTGCGCGATCTGTTGTTGAAACAACGGAGTCACGCTTCCCTGCGAACCCAAAACATTTCCAAGCCGCACGGCATTCATCCGCGTTTTCGAATGGCTCAGGCGCAGCAGTGCCAGCTCCGCAACGCGCTTTGACGCTCCCATCACACTCCGCGGATTCACCGCCTTGTCCGTCGAGATCATCAACACACGCTCCGCGCCGTATCGCTCCGCCACCTTCGCCAGCTCCCATGTGCCGACGGAATTGTTGCGCACCACCGCCAGCGGATTGGATTCCATCAGCGGCACATGCTTGAACGCCGCCGCGTGATAAATGGTGTCCGGGCGATACCGCTCGAAAATCTCTTCTAGCAGCGGCGCGTCCAGAATATCCCCCAGTATCGCGGCGTACCGCATGCGCCCCAAGGCGTTAAGCCGCCTGTCGATTTCATAGAGATTCTGTTCGCAATGATCGAGAAGAACCAGCTGCCGCTCGTCGTTCAGGGACAACGCTTCTGCCAGCGCGGACCCAATACAGCCGCCTGCCCCTGTCACCAAAATGGTTTTGCCGAAGTTTGCGGTGCCGGATAAAGGTGCGTTCACGTCAGACTCGAGCCTGCGGCAAATTTGCCGGCGTGGACAGTTTCGAAACGAAAATACTCACCGCTGGCCGTTGGTGATCGCCAGGAAAACACGATCGTCCACCGCAACGGACCGCGTGAAGAGCGTAGCGGCATTCCCGCCCGAAATCCCAACATGATTTGCGTCGCCGCTGAGTGCAGGCCCCGCCGGTTTCGTCCCGCTTTCCGTGCCATCCCCAGGTTGTAGCGAAATGCGCGTCGTCTTCGCCGTGCAGTTCGTAGTTCCAAGGCACGTGTCCCGGATAAACACCTGCCGGTAGCCGCTATTGCTGGTGCCAACCGTCGTCTTCGCTTGCGCTGCACCTTGACTGGACGCCGGGCTCGGCTTCACCGCCACGAACGCGACGTACCGTCCCGTAGAACTCACCGAAGGCAGGATGTTGTCCGTTCCCACCAGCGCCCCATTCGCATCGGTCGAAACCAGAATCGTCAACGGCTGGCACGAACTTCCGCCGCCCGCACAGGTATCTCGCAAATAAATCTGTTTCCCCGCCGGTGCATTCTCAACAAGATTCGTCGCCACCGAACTGAACGCCACATACCGGCCATCGGAGCTCATCGAAGGCGTATGGCTTTCATCGTTCGCCTCAGAGCCGTCGGCCGCAACCGAGAGCATCGTCGTGTGCGCTTGGCATCCCGTCGCCGCGCCTTCACACGTGTCCCGCACGAATATCTGCGCCGACTTATTCTGAATCGCCGTGTACGCAACGTACCGCCCGTCAATGCTCACTGACGGCGATTCCTCCGCGGCCATTTCCGCTGCCGTACTGCCGCTCTTCGCGGCCGCTGCTGGCGGGCAGCTCGGTTGCGTCGTCGGGCAAATCGTGAAGGTAATCGCGTTGCTTGTGCCCCCGCCTCCGCCGCCATTGCAATTCACCACGCACCCAGGTGGCGCAGGTGAGGGCCCATTGAAAACTGTAACCGTCGCCGTCCCTTGCGCCTTGATCAAACATTGCGACACATTCACCACAATCTGCGTCGCCGAAATCGACGTCGTCGTGATGTAGGCTGGGTCCGCGCAAACCCCGGGTGGATTAGGCACCGCCTGCGGCGCGGACGAGTAAAGAACCCCGCCTTCACTCCACCGCACAATGGATCCTCCCGTAGGATCCGTCGTCGGCAAAAAACTGCTCCCATTGGCTGTGCTCCCCGTGAGAGTTAGCGGGAACGTCGCGCCTCCCGCCACGGCAGTCATCGGGCTCATCGAACTGAGCACCGGCACAGGATTCGCCGGCGGATTGATGACGAACGAGATGGTATTGGATAGCCCATTGTTCCCAGCGCCCGACGCTGGACTAATCGTGTTGACTGTCGCAATTCCCGGCGTGGCCACCAGCGCCGCAGGAACCGTCGCCGTCACCACGTTCCCCAATACGTTTCCCGCGCTGTCCGTCGGCACCACCGTCTTGAGATTCTTCCCGTTCCACTGCACCAGCGTCTGCGCTACAAACGTCCCGCCGCTCACCGTCAACATGAAATCGGCGCTTCCCGCGCTCTGCACCATAGGAGAAAGGGATATGATCGTGGCGCCCGTATTGTTCTGAAACGTGTTCCCGTAGCTGTTGCAACCCGCCACCCCTAGCACCGCTGCTGCTGCGACAGCCAATGCTGTCCAAGACCGCTTCATTGATACTCCTTGATCGTTTCTGGCGACCCACGAACGTGTCGGGGTTGGCCTAGCTCGGCAGTCGGCGAGGGGACTCGCGGCGCCAGTTCACTTCGGGGGTGAGATGCAAAAATCGCGTTGCGCGTTGACCGCGATCGCCTCGCGGTCCACCCAAACTCTCGCAGCCCTTTGCACCCCTGCTTCAGGCCGCACTTCGCCCCGCAATACCGCGCCCACGCAACCCTACATGCTTACCATCCCGGCAGGGATAAGGTCAATGCGCATTCCGGCTTCTAGCACGCCGCTGTCTCTTGAAGCCGTGATACTTTCTGCGTGTACGGGACGTCCCTTGAGGCCGGCATCTTTGATTTTAGGCTCGTGTACTCTGTGGAGGAACAATCTCTACGACGAAACCGCCGCCGAACCCACCTGTCCTCCGCCCGCCACCATTCGATCGTACTCCCGGCCGGAACTCTCCGGTAGCAGCACCCACAGCGTATAAATCCCCAGCGCCGTTCCCAGCGGAAATCGCACCAGCGCCAGGAACCCGATCACCAGCCCCAGAATTCGCGCCCACGGCTGCCGCTCAAACAGCCCCCACGCCAGAATCAGGTGCAGCACCCCAAATAGCCCCAGAAAAATGGCCACCGAAAAAAGTCCTCCCACGAACGGAAATCCCAAGCCCCATCGCCCGCCAAACGGCCACGCGCCGCCTCCCCAATTCCGCATAGATGGGAAAATCATGGTGCCAAAAATCATCATCCACGCGATTCCAGTCAGCCGCAGAATCCCGCTGATCATCCACAGCATCGCTACCGTTCGCAGATTCCGCCGCACCCGTCCATCCCCCGCGTTATACGCCCCCGCCGTCCCGCCGCCCTGCCCTATAAATTGTCCCCTTGCTTGCCCCGTCCCGCCCGGCAGTATCGCCTTCCCGCATTTCGAACAGTATTGCCCGCCAGAGGTGATTGGGGCCCCGCATCCATCGCAATACATGGTCCACCCCCTGCCAGATGATACGCCCCGTCCGCCAATAAGTTCCACCTGCTCGACCGCGACTGGTCGGTCAGTTTCCTGCTACCGCGTTCATCGGGCATTACCAGTCGTTGGCGCGTCATCATGTACTATTTCGGGTGCACCCGCGGCCCGACAACCAGACGGGAGGCTAGAGGAATTTGGTCCCAGCGAGGCTCCAAGAGCTTTCGCGACGTGGGCGTTCTGGCAAAGCAGTAGCTTCGCGTCCCGGTCTGAAAAAAGATCGTTTGACCTGTCGATTTCGAAACGCCTCGTTCGACGCGCTAGTAGGGGTCGGGATTTCCGGGCTGGGCGTCTAACAGACTCCAGGAGATCGTGACCGGTTCGCAGTGCGGCAGCGAACTCAAAACAAGGAGAGGACACTATGAAATTCCTGAGTATTTATAAGTCGGCTGAGAGAAACACTCCCCCTTCGCAGGAGGAAATGGCCAAAATGGGCAAACTGGTGGAGGAGGGCATGAAGGGTGGCTGGCTGCTCGCTACCGAAGGGTGCCTGCCCACCGCCTTGGGCGCACGCGTCCGCAATTCCAACGGGAAGGTGACGGTGACCGATGGACCTTTTACTGAGGCCAAGGAAGTTGTCGGCGGGTTCGCCATCCTTCGGGCAAACTCCAAACAGGAGGCCATCCAGTTAGCGAAGGACTTCCTGCAAGTCGTTGGCGAGGGTGAGTGCGAGCTTCGCCAGATCTTTGAGGAAGACACCTGCGTGCAGAAGGCCGCGACCGTATAGGCGTGGCTGACAAAACCTGCCGTTCAGGTGTTGGTTGCGAATGTTTCTTCGGCCGGTTAAAGACCTAAGCCGCGCTGCCCGGCAGAATCGCCTTCTCACATAGCGAGCAATAGTGCTCTCCACTGGGGACCGGGGACCCACATCCAGCGCGATGCCGGGTCCGGTCCACCCCCCACCCAATTCCCAACTATCCTTTGACGAATTGAACGTCCAGCGTGATGGGCACTTCATCACCAACCAGAATTTCGCCGGGTTCCCGTGCCGGGAAGCCTTGCCGCGCGGCTCACTCTTCGTGCCGTCACCAAGGAAAATGTCACCGCAACACCTCGATACACTGTTCTGAGCCCTTGGACGGACTCCGCGCGCTGCTCCCAGAACGTGCGCCCACCGATGCCGCAGCCGCCGGTTGCGCTGCCCCGTCGGTTCTTGGACACCGAAGTGTTTCTTATCTCCCTGCTTGCCTCCTTGCCTCGCCTTTTTCTCCCGATTGACTTTCCACCGCATCTCGTCGCAAATGGATGCTCCAAAAGATCTCCTTGCTCCCAGATGGACTGTAAATGAACATCCTCGACCTCATCGTCGGCAAGCCCATCAAGACCAGCGACGAACGCGCCGAACAGATCGGCATCCAGGAAGGCATCCCCATCTTCGGCTTGGACGCGCTCAGCTCCGCGGCATACGGCCCGGAAGCCGCTCTCAGCTTGCTGATCCCTCTCGGACTACTCGGCGTGCAATACATCGTCCCCATCAGCGCGGCCATCATCACACTGCTGGTCATTGTTTACTTTTCCTATCGCCAGACCATCGCCGCCTATCCCTCCGGCGGCGGCTCCTACACCGTCGCGCGCTTCAACCTGGGCGCCTTCCCGAGCCTGCTCGCGGCCGCCGCTTTGCTGACGGACTACATTCTCACCGCTGCCGTTGGCATTTCCGCGGGCGTCGGCGCGCTGGTTTCCGCTGTGCCCTCTTTGCTGCCGCATACGGTTTTGTTGTGCATCGGCATTCTCATCCTCATCACCATCCTCAATCTGCGTGGCGTCCGCGAAGCTGGCGTGGTCTTCATGGTGCCGACGTATCTCTTTGTGGGCACGCTGCTTATCACGATTGCAGGCGGGCTCATTCGCGTAGCGCTCAGCGGCGGGCATCCTGTGCCCGTCACTCCGTTGCCTCCACCGCCCGCGATGACCGAAGCCGTCACCCTCTGGCTGCTCTTGAAGGTTTTCGCCAGCGGCTGCACCGCTCTTACCGGTGTGGAAGCCGTGAGCAACGGTGTGAAAGCCTTCCGCGAGCCAGCCGTCAAAAACGCCCAGCGCACGCTCACCGTCATCATTTTTATGTTGGCAGTCCTGCTGGCGGGGATTTCCTATCTCGTCAAAGTGTACGGCATCGCGGCCACCGATCCGGGAAAGCCCGGTTATCAGAGCCTTCTTTCCATGCTCATTGCCGCGGTCTTCGGCAAAGGCATTTTTTATTACCTCACCATCGCCTCGATCCTTTTCGTCCTGTCACTGTCCGCGAACACGGCGTTCGCCGATTTCCCGCGCCTCTGCCGCTCCATCTCCCAAAACAATTACCTGCCGCACTCCTTCGGATACCGCGGCCGCCGCTTGGTATACACCTACGGCATCGTCGTTCTGGCGGCGCTCACGTGTTTCTTGTTGCTCGTATTCGGCGGAGTCACCGACCGGTTGATCCCGCTCTATGCCGTCGGCGCATTCCTGGCCTTCACGCTTTCGCAGTTCGGCATGGTCATGCATTGGCGGAAAAATCGTGGGCCGCATTGGCGGAAAAGCGCGTTCGTCAACGGCCTCGGGGGATTCGTCACCGGCGTCACCGTCATCGTTGTTCTGGTCGCCAAATTTGCCGAAGGCGCGTGGATCACCGTCATTTTCATTCCTTTCCTGATTTTTGTGTTTCGCGCCGTCCGCCGTCACTATCACATGGTTACCGTCGCGACCAGCTGCGCCGAACCGGTGGTCCCCGCCCCTTTGGACAAGGTCCCCATCGTCGTCCTGCCCGTCGAGCACTGGAGCCGCATCTTCAAGCAAGCCCTCGAATTTGCCACCGGCCTCTCCCCGGAGATCATGGCCGTCCACGTCGAGCCCGGCGATCATTCCGAGCTATTGCGCGAGGACTGGGATCGCTACGTCGAGCTACCCTACCGCGCTGCCGGCGCCATACCGCCCAAGCTCGTGATATTGCCCTCTCCCTACCGCTTCATCGTCGTGCCCATCGTGCAATACGTTCTCGAGCTATCGAAGAGTCATCCCGGCCGCCGCATCATCGTCGTCATTCCCGCGCTGGTCGAGAACCGCTGGTATGAATACTTCCTTCATAATCAGCGCTCCCGTCTCCTCGAGTGGACACTCTTGGCACGTGGCAACGAGCGCATTTTCACCGTCAGCGCCCCGTACTACCTATCCGAATAGACCTCCCAATAGGGCGGAATCTGGAACTGGATTGCCTCAAGTGAGCACAAGAAAAAGTTATCTTGCGCTTCCGGAATCCTCCGATCACCAAGACTGCTCGTATCTCATTGTAAATAAACCATTAAAATCCCTCCCGGGTTTCCACAGGCGACTCCCTTTGGCCTCGGGATTGCTCACTCCCATTCGGTCCCAGGAGAGAACCCTTGAAAAAACTCTATCTCGTGGCTTGTCTGTCCTTTGTTCTCGCACCCCATACCCTGTTAGCGGTTCCCCAAAATACGGCTCACGGAAACAAAGGCCATCATCACCACGGCGGCGCTCCTGAGATGCCAGGTATCGGTTTCGGACTGGCCGCTGCCATTGGGATAGCCGGTTATCTGGTGCTCCGCCGGCGTCACACTTCCCAGACCTAAGGTTTCGCCGCTCTTGTCGTCGGCAGATGCATGCATGAACCCATGACAATTGAGGTGTCTCTCACAAGTTCTGCACAGGAGACTCTCCGCCCGCGGCCAGTCCTTCGCGCGGGGGGCCTCTCGCTTCGCCGCTTTCTTTTGCTGGTACTGGCCCTGACTCTTTTGGCGATTGCGGCCGATCAATTGGCCGCGCCAATTCTTCAGACGAGCACTCCGCTTTGGGCGGCGGCCGCCTGCCTTCTGCTTATCTGGCGGCGCGACGAATTGCCCTCCGCGTTTGGCGACGGGGCCTTCGAACCAGCCCTGTCGAAGAGCCGCCTGGCCGTTTTTTTCGCTGCTCATTTCCTGCTGATCCTGCTTGCGCGCTGGATGACAAGCACGTTTCAGCCGGTGGCAGGCATGCCGACCTCTGCAGGAACGGTCATCGCGGCATGGAAACTCACAGTTCTCGTTCCGACTCTCGTGCTGCTTCCTCTCTCGCGTTCGAAAGAACTGCTGGCTGCGTATAAGCACGAAATTGCGGCCGCCCTGGTCGTTTTGCTTACCTTTTCGCCCTGGCGGATCCTGCACGCGATTTGGCCGTGGTACGGGCAACTGCTGTGCCGCTTCGTCTATGCGTTGGCTCACTTCTTTGTGCCGGGGTTGGGATATACCACTGCTCTGACGCCAACCGTGACCGGACCGGATCTGGATATAACCATTCTGGAAGGGTGTTCCGGAATGAATGGGTTCGAACTCTTCGGATATCTCTTTGGCGTGGTGGCATTTTTGGATTGGAATCGCATCCGAAAGGGCCGGGCACTTTTCGCCTACTTCGCCGGACTCCTGGCTATGGTCGTGGGAAATGCTCTTCGAATCACTTCATTTGTTGTTTTGGGCAACCACGGTTTCGCGGACTTCGTCCTGCGCTTCCATCTTTCCGCTGGGTGGATCTTTTTCTCGGTGCTTTTTCTCGCCTATCTCTCGCTCACCTACGGCTGGATGCTAAAAAAAGTGAATGCCGTAGTGCAGCCTCAGCAGGCAGAGTAGCGCTAGGCTCAAGCGCACTTCTGCCGCCGTGATTCTCCAGTTGATGAAATAACACCATTCCCGCCGCCCTTCCAATTTGTCTTTCACGTGCGAGTTTTCTAAATTCAGCGACGTTATGTTGCAAGTTTCTCCGGTTAAGAAATTCCTTTCTCCCGCATCCACAACGGAATGTGCTTCATCTCTCGCTTAGAAATATTCAAGAAATGTTTGAGGTGAACTTCTTCCTCGTTTTTCGTCTCTCCCAATAGTCCGGACCACCGGTCAACCGTCTGTTGCGCCGCTCCTCCCAGCGGCCACCAGAACCCTTCCTGAAAATGCGGTCTGTGGTGCGTCGCAGGTCCGGGCGGGAGAAGAACAGATGTCCTGCGCTCGCTGGGCCCTCCGCGGCATACGGGTGTACTTCGTTCACCGGAGCCTCCGGATCGGCGCCGCGTCTCTTGTTCTGTCGCTCTTTTCTTGCGCCATCGGATTCCCGCAATCATCCAGAGTCGCTATGCGCGCACCTGATCCTGCGCTCATAGCAAGTCTGCCAACTTCTTCGCGTCCTTGCGCCAGCGAATCGTCGAGTGCACCCGCCGATTCGAAAACGCCGTTAAATGTGCCAGCGGGCTTGCGGAGCGCCAACATTGCCGCCATGGAGGCGCTTCCCGTTTGCGACATCCCGACTTTCACCTCGGCACCACTTGCGGCCTCCGTGATGGTGGATCCGTGCAAGGTTCCGAACGGCGCTCGAACGAGCTGCGGCATGCCCGCAGACCCCGCACAAATGGAGTTGCGTGCGATGGGCAAGGCGGGCCAGATGATTTCACGGGCGCGCGAGAGAGCCCTGCAAATTCTGGAAAACCAAAACGCCTGCAGCGCCTGGTTTCAGCGGAAAGATTCGAATCCCGCGGCCACCTTTCGAACGCTCAGCTTCGAACTGGATCGCAAGGGCGATGAATATATCCTGGAATCCCGGGATCTCGGTCCCTGGAATATCTTTCGAAGCCCCTACGTTGCCAGGGTTATGCAGGGCGATGGATCGTACGCCACGGTCACCATCAACGCCAAAGGAGCGTTCTTCCGCGCACAAGCCACGGTCCAGGAGATCCACAAAGAAGGCGGGCCTAGCGTATTTCGAGGCGACCGAATGCTGCGCGTGGGCCCCTACACCGGAGAAACACTGCCCGCCCAGGTGGTCACCTTGCTTCATGAATTCGGGCACTTGATCGATCTGCTGCCGACCGACCGGGACGACCTCGACGGAAAGTCCCTGCACAACACCGATGAGGTTCTGCGCCATTGCGGCGCAACGGTGGACGCCCTGGGCGGACGCGGAACATTCTCAGCTAGCCGCTGACGGACTCAAGTGACCATGAAACTGTATGCCGCCTTCAGGCAGCCAGGCAAACTTCATGCTGAAATTCAGTTGGCCTGCGCCGCGAGGCGGCTCATCCTCCTCGCGATGAGATCCAAGGATTCGCCGCTCCACGATCTGACGTTGGAGGTGCTCAGTCTTTCGAAACAGATCGCTTTCTACCAAGCGTCCGGCTTTCGCCTCGCCGAAAAGAATTCAGGGCCAGCGACCCTTTAGAAGTCCCTCTATGTTTTCTGTCTCCAACATCCTGCGCTTGACCATTTCTTGACTATTTTTCTAGCCGCGCCCGGGAAGGAATTGCACGCCGGGCTGCGTCCATCCATTTGACCCCGCATTCGGGTCATCCGTTTGTTTGGCAGCGTCGCGTTGGTGGTAACGCGAACGCTCTCCTGCAAACGGCCTGTGGTGGTGATGCCGGGGCAGGAGAGTTGGATGTTCCCAGGGACGAAGTACCGCGCCGCCACCGCTGCCGGGCTTCTGTGCTTGCTGCTTGTTCCAGACGTATCCTATTCACAGGATCGCTGCCCGGCTACAGACCCGGCCGCATCCGCTTCCGCAATAAACCTTAAATCGGGATCCGCGTTATGCGTCCTGGAGGAGGAGCCCGCTCCACTCCCCCAGCGCATCCTGCTTGCCAGTGAGTCCTGCGAGTCAATGCCACGCGGCGGCTGGGCAAGTAGCATCTGCGTGCGCAGCGGCACAGCAGACACACCCTGCAAAAACGATGAAGAACGCATCCAGATGCAATTGCTGGCCATGGGCAGGCGCGGTGAGACCATCGCGCGCATCCGCGAGCAGGTCCTGGAGATTCTGCAGAACAGGAATGCGTGCACCGCGTGGTATCAGGGAGTGGATGCCGACCCTGCGGCCACGTTTCGATCGCTGGTGTTCGTACTTGACGAAAAGGGCCCGCCATACGTCTACGGCATTAGAGACAGCCGAGACGAAAAGTATTTCAAGCACCCGTACGTGGCTAGCGCGATGGAGAACGCCGGCCGCAACTCCGCAATTCAGCTGAACGTCAATGGAGCGTTTTTCAATCGTTCGTCATCGGTGTTTGAGGCACCTCCCGACGGCGGGCCCGCTCGCCCCATAGGTAACCGCACGTTGCGGGTGGAGTCCTACCCTGGGGACACGCCCGAGGCGCAGCTGACCGCCATGCTGCACGAACTTGGACACATCGTAGGGCGCATCCCCGAAGATAGTGATTCCTTGGATGGGCAGTCGGCGCGAAACACCGCGGAAGTGCTGCGCTATTGCCGGCCCGAGATCCGGGCCATGGCAAAGAAAAGGCCTCACTGAGCCAAGTCGAAATTTGACATGGCCGCCGGTCCACGTGAAACGATTTCGTGAGTGTTGACACCATTTGCTCAGAAAGTTCGAGTCCAGTTGGAACAAGCGGCCGTCACAATTACATTGTGCCTCGCGGCCATTTGTTCCCATTGGATCGCTGACGGTTGGGGGGCGCTCTTGGGAGAGTTGTGCTCCCCTTTCGTCGGTCCTGGCATCCACCTCGCTCTTCCTCTGCAGTCAACACACTTCATCCGAGCCCTACCGATTAACCTGAATTGCGGGAGGAATGTGTGCGCTATTTCGCGCGAGAACGGCTCATCACATAAGCAATCAGCGAAAATATCGCGAAGTAGAAGATGGTGTTTACGGCGATGGCGATGCGCAGGAACCAGCCAAACGTCCATGCCATGGATTTATGCGTTTCCGGCGTAATCAGTTCCGCGATCTTCAAGCCGGGCGAGAAAAGTGCAATCAGGAACGCAGGAAGCTGCGGTTCGATGGGCACGGCAATCGCCAGCGCCAGAAAGCCCGCAGCAAGCGCAAGCCCTGCGATCAGAAGCAATCGGAACGGCCCGCGCTCCACCATAGCCGGCGATTTTAGCAAATTATTTCGAGCCTGGTGACACCTCTGCTCAACTGAGATTCGACACGGCTAGTAAGAACGAATAATATTGGCACTTATTTGAACGGTTAAGAGATTTTCCGATTCTTTGAGCGGAGTTGTTCATGAAATCCAAAACGCGGTTCTCACATCTGTGTGCTCTTAGTCTCGCGGTCTTTGTTCTGGGAGCTACGTCCGCTACGACCCAGAGTGGGCAGACCCCAGAGCCGGCAAGCGATGACAATGCGGAATTTAAGACATTATTCCTAGATGATCAACACGACCGGGGCGTTGACCCCTTCCCCGAATTTGATGAACATGGGAAACCAGTGGCGGCCAGAAAAAGTTGGCCTATTCAACCCATGGAGAAAGTGGAAAAATACGACCGCGAGCGCAGAGTCCGCGTCCGCCAACTTCTTGATGCGGGGAACGTGAAAACTGGCCAGGACTATTAGTTCGCAGCGATGATTTTCCAGCACGGCGAGAAACCTGGGGACTATTTGCTAGCTCATGTCCTCGCTCTAACAGCAGCGTACAAGGGTAATCGGAATGGTCGATGGCTCGCAGCGGCAACTTTGGATCGCTACTTATTGTCAATTTCACAAAAACAGATATATGGCACGCAATTCACCGGCAAAACAGGTGAGACGGTGCAGGCGGATTATGACGCTGACGCCCTGGATGATAGGCTGCGGGCCACCTCGTGCGTCATTCCCCGTGAAGTGCAGCACAAGCAGTGGCTTGCATTCCAATCTGGACAAAGCGCGGATGCGAATACAACCCTGATTTCGTGCTTGATGGGTACCGATTAATCCGAGACCATTTGTAATTGTCGATGGCTCTCCGATGAAACGATTTGGCGTAAGCGCGCACTATCCCCCCAGATTGGACAGTGAGTCGTCCAAGGATCCAGCGCGCGGTCAATCCTCACGGGAGTATTGAACCGGCCAGCGGGAGGGATGTGCCTCCCATCCCGCGCCGGTTTCGATAGGGCGGCCTGTGAAGACCGTGCGATGGAAGACGCGTGGGGAACACTTTTGAGGGAAACGTGTGCCCTACGCGTCCGTTATTCTGCGGAAATGAGCGTTCACGCCTGCAACGCTCCACTTGGACTCGATGACCCGTCCGGGTATTGCCTCGGGCGAAGCACGCCACATTGCCTGAATTCTTCAAATGCTCCAGGGGCGCCGCTCCCTCAGGCGCTGCAATCCGTCCCAGCGCAATCGGAATTCAGCGCGTCTTATTCTTCGTGATCCAGCGGTTTCCCGTCGGGCCCTACTTGGATTTCGGATTTCTTCCCGTTGATTTCGACCTTGGCTTCATAGGCCACCAGCTTGCCCTTTTTTGTGAGTGATTCCACCTTCAAGATCTTTCCTTTGTCGGCCTTGGCCTGCAATCCTGCTTTGACTTCCGGTGAGAGGGAATCCATCGCAACCTGCTCCTCGATTTCGACGATCGAGCCATCGGCGGTCATGGATATATCCTTGCTGTGCCCGTTGACCGTCATTTCCACTTCGTAAAGCGTTTGACCGTTTTCTTTTTCGGTGGAAAATTCGCGAATGGTGGCTCCTGCACTCTGTGCCGCAACTGTTTTTTCAACAGCCGGCGGGAGATCGGACCGTTTAATTTTCTTTTCCTGAGCGCAGGCGAATCCGGCAAAAAGCAATCCGCCGGCGGCAAATGCTACGAATCGATGTACTTTCATGTTCCCTCCTGAACGCGGGATCTACTCCCGTTGCTCCAAGGCTACCCCCCGGTATCTAAACCCAGGATAAATGCTTGCGACGGGTGGGGACTCGAGATTATGTTCGACGCAGTTACCCATGTTCTTGGCAACATGGCACCGGATTTGCGAGAGTAAAGAGTCATGCTGACAATTGGACTGACGGAAGCGAAAAGACGCTTTGAGGAATTGGTGAAGCGCGCGAAAAGAGGGGAGCGCATAAGGATTACGAAATATGGGAAAGTCAAAGCAGAGATTGTGCCAGCGCCAACGAATCGGCCAAGGTCGAATACATAATGCTTGTAAATCTCCTGTATCCGAGGGCCTTCTTGCGCCCAAGGCGGAGGTGATTTTCATTGCCAACTGGCTTTTGCACAACGTCCACAGGGCTGAGGAAAAGGGCTAAAAATAATTATTGCGGGGGACTTGACGAAAAAAGAAAAGCTGGTATAGTTGCAAATGGCCCGGGAGTTCCATGAACTGCCGGGAGTGATCAGGGGCATCACAGTCGGGTCGAAGGAAGTCTTCCCAGCGCAAGATCAAGCGAAGGCAAGAAGTAGATCCTATAGTGAGGTTCTTTACGAACACGGGCTAGAAAGAAGTCGAGCATCGCGTGGAGTCACCCAAGTGTGGGTGGCTGTACCCGGCGCTCGACGCCGGGTTTTTTATTTTGCGGCAGTGCTTAGTAGCGAGTGGCTGGTTGCGCGAAGTTCCGCGGGGTTCGGGGTTTGTACTTGCAAACCCCGAGTTAACAAGGGATTTCCGAAGCAAGTCGCAAGGCAACTAAAACACGAAGCAAAAACTCAGCGTAAGCTGGGGTAAGCAGAGCTGGAAGGCTAGATCGCGCAACGCGATCAGATAAGTCCCGCCAGACAAGTCCCGAGCCAATGTTTTTGGCGTGACCGCTCGTCGGTCAAGTTCGAAGGGCAACCGTAAATCGGTTGACCGGGACGTTCCGATGGACTCGGAATAAACGCTCTTTGACAACAGAAAGGCTGGCAAGTCCACACCGATAACCCTGTGTCCCGATTACGGTCGGGCGGGGTGCCATGGTGTGGATTACTTACAAGTTTGCTCGAGTCGAGCAAAACTGTGGAAGAAAAGGCGGCTTATTCAATCGTTTGAGGATCGTAGAAACGAAAGCCTGCTGCCGATACCTGGATGACTTCAAAAAAGTCATACAGCCTTCGCGCGGCCCATGCCCGGGTTGCAGCAAGTTCGGTTGCGAGGATGTATGGAGCTACGAAAGTCAAAACGTCGAAGATCGAAAAAAGCGCAGGTTTCAAACCCTGCGTAATGAAACGAACAACGACGGCTTGAGTGAGTTTTATGATTAAGCTACTAAGGGCGTACGGTGGATGCCTTGGCGCCAGAAGGCGATGAAGGACGTGGCAAGCTGCGATAAGCCTCGGGGAGCCGCAAGCAGGCTTTGATCCGAGGATTTCCGAATGGGGAAACCCGGCGA
>Ga0210409_10003178_pt1 | contig 18699 bp, 22 predicted proteins | sample IncBWH17MmetaG_FD_161649 | JGI IMG/M metagenome (GOLD analysis project Ga0210409, IMG submission 161649) | Forest soil microbial communities from Barre Woods Harvard Forest LTER site, Petersham, Massachusetts, United States - Inc-BW-H-17-M | ecosystem: Environmental > Terrestrial > Soil >... | reverse complement strand
CTCCTCGTACGTGAGCATTGAGAAGGGGGCAGCTTCGCCCGGCCGATGGCAGCTTTGGCAGTTTTTCTGCAGGATCGGCGCGACATCCTTCGTAAACGTCGGAGCGTTCATATTGCCCATCTGCGAAGAGAGATGCACTGTTGAACAAACTGCAAACAGCAAACCGAGCACCGTGCGATTCATTGCGTCGAGGCCTCTGCGGCCGAGTTCCTATCCTCGGAGCCGGCTCAGCGATCATATCAAGAATCTCCGACGATTCCCCGACACACTAGGCGTCATGAAATCTTCCGCGACCACTCGCAAACTTGCTGTCGAAGCGAGCGCCGGCTGAATCTTGAGGCTTCGAGACTGTAAATGCTAAGTGAAGTGATTGCCGATCTCGACGCAATCGGCACTAGGCCGACCGGATCGACATCGAGAAGAGGCGCTGCAGTGCACCGTGGGACAGTCGCTTCCGGGTAAAAGAGATGCCCTTCCTAAATGACAACAAACAGATGGTATTATCGCGGCGGGAGTCACCAATGGAACCGACAAAACCCAAACTTCCGCGTGAAGCCATCGAACTCTACAACGATTTCATTCATGGTGACATTAGTCGCCGCACCTTTATGGAGGGCATACAGCGACTAGCAGGCGGTCTGGCGGCAGCCACGGTTATCAATGCATTGATGCCGAATTATGCGCTGGGCCAGCAGGTTTCCCGCACCGATGACCGAATCAAGGCCACTTACGAGACCGTTCCCTCCCCGAAGGGCAACGGAAGCATCAAGGGATATCTCGTGCGCCCGATCAGTGCTGACACCCGCTCCGAGACGGTGACGAAGTTGCCCGGCGTAATCGTGATTCATGAGAATCGAGGTCTGAACCCACATATCGAGGACATCGCGCGGCGGTTTGCTCTGGCCAACTTCATGGCGATTGCGCCCGACGGCCTCACATCCCTGGGCGGTTATCCGGGAGACGACTACAAGGGCGGCCAGATGTTCAACAAGGTCGACAAGGAGAAGATGTCCGAGGATATGGTGGCTGCGGCCATGTCGTTGAAGTCGCGCCCTGACTGCACGGGAAAGATCGGCGCTACCGGGTTCTGCTACGGAGGTTCGACCGCCAATATGCTAGCGGTTCGACTGGGAGCAGACCTGGGGGCAGCGGCGCCGTTCTATGGTGGTCCTCCCGCCCCAGAGGACATCCCGAAAATTAAGGCGGCGATCCTGGTACATCACGGAGAACTCGACACTCGGCTGGCAACAACGTGGCCGTCGTACGACAAGGCGCTGAGCGCGGCGCACGTTCCGCACGAAGGCTATATCTATCCGAACGCAGGACATGGCTTCAATTGCGACGCGACGCCAGAACGGTATAACAAAGCCGCGGCCGATTTAGCCTGGCAACGCACGATCGACTGGTTTAACAAATACGTGCGTGGCTAATTCCGCGGGTACAATCTGCCATGTTCGAGCGCCCGAACCGGTTCGAGTGCCTGTTTGCCCGATTCATGGCTGCGTAGCAGGCTTCGCCCTGAAGACGCCCTTGAAGCTTTCGCGGTACTGAAGGAAGACCAGTATCCACAATACAGAGGCCACCAGAGCCGGACCAATGCTCGCCGGCGCAAGCGTCAGGTGAAACGCAAGGATGTTGTAGAGCTCCGCCGCCAACACGGTCAGCGCAAGTGGTACGAAGTAGCCCGAAAGCAGCAGCAACCCACCGAGCACCTGCAGTGCGAAGAAAAACGCGGCAAAATGCGACTCGCTGACGGAGACAAGAAACTGAATCGCGAGCGGATTCGCCGGGGGCGGCTGGTGGATGAAGTTGAGAAAGCCATTCAGCCCAAAGACCGTAAAGATCAGACCCAGCAAGTAGCGAGCAATAATTGAAGTAATTTTCATGCGTGATCTCCCTGGAAGGTCTGCGCGTGCGTCTGCACGGCCTGAAGGTGCGGGGCAAGAAACCTGCTCCGGTCATGCCCCTGGTTCAACACACTGGTCCCCCCCGCGGTGAGGAAGGTCGCGTCCGTCACGCCAAGAAAACCAAATACGGACCGCAGATACGGCTCCACGAAATTGAACGAGGCCATCTGCGTCTGGGCGTCGTAGATCCCGCCCGTTGCGATGATGAAGGTCGCCTTCTTGCCGACGATCAGACCCTTTGGCCCTCTCTCCCCGTAAGAAAAGGTCCTGCCGACCCGCGCAATCTGGTCGATCCATAGCTTGAGCACGGAAGGCACGCCAAAGTTATGCATTGGCACTCCGATGACGAACTCATCGGCCTGGTCCAATTCGGCCAGCAGGGAGTCGGAGAGAGAAAGCAATGCCTCCTGCTGCGGAGTGCGGGCCTGTTCCGGCGTGTAAGCGGCACCGACCCATTCCGCACTGATTGGCGGGATTGTTGTGGCGTTGAGGTCGCGGTCGACCACCGTTCCATCCGGGTGCGAAGCCTTCCATTGAGTGACGAACGCAGCGGTCAACTCACGGGAGACTGACCGACCGTAGAGTGGGCTGGAATCAATATGGAGTAGCGTTGACATTGAGAATTCCTCCTGCACGACATATGATTAATAAACGACATATGTTGATTCAAAGAAAATAAACAACTGTCGCTTTGGTCTATAAACAGTTATGCTCTCATCAATATAGGAATGGCCCAGCTTCTCCAACCCGAGACCGGAACGACGGATCCACGCATTCTGCGCAGCCGCCGCATGCTAATGGATTCACTGGAAAGGTTATTGAAAAATAAGGAGTTCGAGGACATCTCCGTTCAGGAGATCGCCGACGAGGCCACGTTGAACCGGGCCACCTTTTACCTGCACTATCCAGACAAGAAGGCGCTGCTGCAGGCCATGACAGAGTCACGCTTTCGCAGTCTGATAGAGCGCCGCGGCATCACCTTTACCGACTGTAATGGAGCATTGCGCGCTATTGCACTCGGCGTCTGCGACTATCTTGTTGAGACAATCGGCTGTCCCAGCCAGTTGGCTCGGATAGCGCTTGAAGGCTCCATCATCCCCGTCGTCGAGGACATGTTCAAGGAAGGCCTTGCCCATCACGGGATTGCACCCGGTGTCGATGGGGCGCTGCTGGCGACCACCGCGGCCTGGGCCGTTTTTGGAGCCGCGCGCCGCTGGTTTCAGACCCCCAACCGCATCCCCGCCGAAGAAATGGCAGCCCGGATTGAAACCATGACGACGCCAGTCCTTTTCGGGGCCTCTCAATAGCTGAAGGGCGGCAACACTAGAGCTCCCTTTTAGTTAATGAACAGGTTAAATGGATATCGCTTCGCCGCTCTCGGCAATCGAGTGAACATGGATAAGCATGGATATCCGACTCCAAGTTTCCCCAATGGGGGTGCGCGCGTGTCAGCAAGAGATAAATGACAGCCAGCACCATCACGATGAGGGCATCGACAAAGAACCAGCCATATCCCAACCCGAAAATGTGACTCAGAATTACCGCAGTCATCCAGACAACAATCAATCCCGCTGCCAACCTTGCTGTCTTCGGGATCAGCAGCAGGATCGCCACCACCGTCTCGAAGGCTCCTGACCCTAGCCGAAATACCGGTGGAGATACCAACCCATCGACTGCCTGCGACATCTGCGTGAACAGGGCCACCGAACCTGGCACCCCTGCCAACTTGAGAAAGATGGCGGCATACAGAAGATTTACCGACACGAACAGGCGAATTGTCAGCAGTGCGAGTCTTTTGCCCATAGAATCTTGCCCTTGGTCCACGTCCGAACCGGCTAATGCTTCGCGCTTACCCGCGTTAGAAGTCCTGTACGGTTGGGCGGATGACCATCTCATCGACTTCCACCTCGACCGGTTGCTCGATTGCGTAAGCGATGGCTCTCGCGATTGCGTTCGCCGGGATGGCCATTTTCATGAACTCGCGCAAATTCTTTCTGGTCGCTTCGTCCGAACTGCTCTCCGACAGTTCTGTGGCAATCGCGCCAGGTGAGATCATCGTGCAGCGGATATTTTGGGAGTGCAGTTCCATCCGCAGCCCTTCAGTCAACGCGCGCACAGCCGCCTTGGTGGCGCAGTAGACCGTCCCACCGGGGGCGAACATTTTGATCCCGAAAACGGAAGCCATGTTGATGATGTGGCCGCTTTTCTGTTTCTGCATGTGAGGCAGGGCAGCGGCAACCCCATATAGAAGTCCTTTGATATTGACGTCAATCTGCTGCTCCCATTCATCTACCTTGAGGGCCTCGATCGGGGCGATGGGCATGATACCGGCGTTGTTGATGAGCACATCAACGCGGCCGAAACCGTCGACGGCCCTTTGGACGAGCGCCTCCACTTCTGCGCGCTTCGTCACATCGGTGGCAAATCCGATGGCCTTGCCGCCGCTGGCTGAGATCTCTTGAACCACTGCGTCGATCCGGTTCGAACGTCGTGCTCCTAGTACAACTTTTGCTCCTTGCGCTGCAAGAAGCGTCGCAGTGCTTTTGCCAATGCCACTGCTGGCTCCGGTGATTACTACAACCTTGTCGGTGATACCTGACATTCTCTTTTCTCCTTATTTAGATTTAAGAACTTGCTTTCCCCCGGCGGGCCGCGCTCCACTGAATGACGGGCCCCGCGATTTCAGAAACCGACTCGACCAATGCGGTCAAGAAAGCCGACACATCGGTGCAACTCGAAAGAGTGGCGCTTTGCCCGGCCCACATAGGCACGAGATCTGCCCGGCCCGCAGCCTCTGCTGCGACTGCGAGATTTCTGATGAGTTCCCGTTGCAGCGGATATGGCAAGATCTCGGTTCCGTTTCGGTCCAAATCCTCCATGACGCGGTTGTGGATTGCCCGTGCGAGCCTTCCCGTGAACCCTCTGGTTAAGGCGGTATGTCCGGCATTTCGTCGTCGCAAAGTTTCGCGATGAAGGCGGCTGGCGCCGGATTCCTCGCACGCCAGAAATACCGTTCCCATTTGAACGGCTTCTGCGCCGAGAGCCAGGGCGGCGATCACACCTCGTGCATCTCCTATGCCTCCCGCGGCAATCACCGGCACATCGACGATGTCGACGACCTGTGGGACTAGCGACAGCGTGCCGGTGAGCGAATCCTCCGCCGGCCGGAGAAATGAGCCGCGATGTCCTCCTGCTTCGAAGCCAGAAGCGGCAATGGCACTCACACCGGCTTCCTGAAGTGCCGCAGCTTCGTCGGGCGTTGTGGCCGTGCCGATGGTGACGATGCCTCTTGCCCGGCACTCCTCCAGAGTCTCTCTTGCCGGAATTCCAAAGATGAAGCTGAATGCCGGTACGTTCGCGTCCAGCAGCACGCGGGCCTGATCTTCAAATCGCTTTGGCGAATATGGCTTGTACAGTGGACGGGGCGCTCCCAGCGCGGCAAGTTCAGCAACTAACGGAGCCAGGCTCCGGTTGAATCCGTTTTCATCTGCGGTTCGCGCACCTTCATCCTCCATTGAGATCCACAAGTTCATCGCGAACGGTTTGGATGTAAGAGAGCGGATCTCCGCGATTACGTCTTTGATGGCTTCGGGTGGCAAGCTGTGTCCGCCAAACGATCCGAGTCCTCCAAAGTTGGACACTGCGGCCGTCAATCGTTGCGATGACAATCCGCCGAGCGGACCTTGAATGATGGGATACTCGATTCCAAGCTTTTCTGTGAGCCGGTTCTGATTCCAGCGGGGCGGCATTATGCGGATACCTCAAAAATCAACTCCAGCTCGACCGGCACGCCGAGCGGAAGGCTGGCTACGCCGTACACCAGTCGGCTAGGGCTTTTGTCTTTTCCGAAAACGTCCTGCAGCAATTCTGAAGCGCCGTCAGCGACTTTCGGCTGATCGCGGACATCGCCCGAAGTGGTCACGGCAACGCCGAGCCGGACAATCTGCGTCACTTTGTCGAGCGACCCCAAATGCTTCCGCGCGACAGCGAGGGCGTTGATCGCCGCCAGGTAAGCGGCCTTGCGTCCCGTTTCCCCGTCGAGTTCCGCGCCAATGCGCCCGATGAATTTCGCTTCGCGGCCTACAGTGGGAAGCATTCCGGTGAGAAAGAGCAGGTTGCCCGTCTGCACCGCTTCGGCGTAGATGCCGAACGGCTCAGGCGGCGCTGGAAGCTCGATGCCAAGTTGTCTTAACCTCTGCTCGGCGGTAGCAAGACCAGAGCCATTCCCGCTTAAGATTTTGTCCTTCGAATCCGTATTCATTGAGGTCGCTCCTGAGGCTTCGCTTTGATCGTCGACATTCTGATTTTCGCAGTGTCCCATTAGAGGCTGCGCCGGTATAGATGTTCAGCGTCCCACGAAATCTCCCAAGCGATCTTCTGCATCACCGGGTTTGCAAAAGCCTCGCTCTATCAGCGTTCTGATTCTCTGCTGCGTGGCCGGCCGTGCCATCGAAGCAACACAAGCATTCCACCCGGATTCGATTTCAAGATCAGGCGGCAGACTAGCGACGTTCAGTAAGCGCTTGGTGTCCGTAATTGTCTGTTTGTCGAAGGAGGCGATCCGGATGGCGAGCGCATCAACAAATCCGTCGAGATCAACATCCGGCAACGACCGATTCACATAGCCGTAGCGCTCGGCCAGGTCACCTGGGACATCATTCGCGCTTAGAATTATTTCAAGCGCGCGTCCCCTTCCCATGAGGCGCGACAGTCGCGCCATGGGGCCACCACCAGGCACCAGACCGGCGCCAACTTCAAACTGCGACAAGATGGCTTTTTCGCGACTGGCAAAACGCATGTCGCAGGCAAGGGCAAGCTCACTCCCCATACCAGTCGCCCGCCCGCGAATCGACGCGATCGATACGACAGGTGCGCGACTCAGGCGCACCAGCATCTCAGGCCATGGATGCAAGCCTGTGGGTCCGGGAGGAAGATGCGCCAAATCGTCAAGGTTTGCCAGGAAATCCAGATGAATCAGAAAGAAACCCTCAACCGCACTGTCAAAAACCACCACCTTAACCTGGTTGTCAGTTTCGATTGCCGTGATGACCTCATTCACTTGCGGAAGCATCTCGGGATCGAAGATGTTGAGCGGTGGATGGTTGAGCGTCACTTGCCAATAATGGGGCGAACGCTGCTTTAGAGATATCCGCTTCACAACTGTTGGCGTGTGAGTCTCGGTCTCAGTCTCGGTTGTCACTTTGAATCTCCTTGGTCTGATCAATCCGTTAACACGTCACTGGATCTAACCGGCTTTCGCTCATTGGCCTGCCAGCCGAACTGAGGCTGCGATCGTGACGGCTCGCCAGGGTTGTTTGGTAGACGACGGCGCACTGTCCAATTCCTCGAGCCAGTCCTTTTCAGAAACCCTGGCTTGTTCTGGACCGAGGTGGCAAGCGTTCCAGTCACCATTTGCCTGCATGCGCGCCGCCATCCACGTGTAGAATTTCACCCGAGGTGAAGGTGGCGTCGCTCAGGAACAAAGCTGCGTCGACGATTTCGTTGACCTCGCCGATCCTGCCGACCGGGTGCAACCCTTTGAGAAATTCATGAGTTTCCGGTTTATGCATGGGAGTATTGATCACTCCCGGCGCTATGGTGTTTATACGAATGCCTTCCTTCGCGTATTCAATGGCGAGAGCGCGCGTCACCGCATTTAAGGCGCCTTTCAGCATGATTTGAACAGCCGCCCCAACACCCGCGATCGGTTGGTCAACCAGGGTAGTTGAGATGTTGATAATGCTGCCCGATTTCTGTCGCAACATTTGCTTTACGGCGAGCTGTGACACGTAGAGAAAGCCTGCCAGCGTCGTGGAGACTAATGTGTCGAAGTCTTCAGTGGTGTATTCGGTGAAGGGCTTCGGAATGAAAACACCCGCATTGTTGATCAGCACGTCGATCCTGCCAAACTTCGATACGGCCGTGTCCACGATCTTCGCGGCCGTGCTTCGATCGCCGATGTCTCCATCAACCAGTGCAAGATTCGAAGACGCTGCGAATGGATTTGCTTTGGTAATGTGTCGTGAGTTTGCAACCACGTTGTAGCCTCGCTTCAAGAATGCTTCGACGAGTCCCGCTCCGATTCCTCGCGAGGCACCTGTAACAATTGCTGTTTTCGCCGTATTTGCCATGTGTAAGCTCCCTCTAACCTACTGGCCTCTGACTCCTAGCTTCTTCAACACAACCGACCTCTATTCACAACTTTGAGTAAACAGCGCATCGGAAATGGACTTGTGCAGATTTCTGCTGGGTTGGTCGGAATCCTGCTAAATTCATGCTCCCCGAGAGAGAACTCCGACGACTTACACCTGAGTCTGGGATTTGTTTTGAAGGAACGACAAATGCGAGGTCGCTTGCGGAAACCTCTTGCAGGCCACTCCAACCTCAGCCTTGAGTTAGCGCTTATGTAGGCCAACCCCGCGAACAGCACTGCAAGTGTGGGAAAGTACACCATAAGGGTCGCTAGTGGGCATCGCGGTTGACCGGGTTAAGCTCTTACTCCCCGATCCGGCCGGACGCAGAATCAGGCCTCTTCTTCGAGAATTGCCCGCGCACGATACTCAGCAGAACTTCGATTGCAGGATTGTCGAGGTTAGGCCTCAACCCAATGTCAACCGATGTCCAATGTCGAGAACGCACCTTCTTGTAGACGACACCCGGCATCGCGAAGTTTGCAACACAGGCAGGAGCTAACGATACACCGGAGCCGGCGGCCACCAAGCGCACAACCGTCGGCCACTGTGGAGCGTCTTGCACGATATTTGGCCGGAACCCTTCCGCTTCACAACATGCGACAGTGCGATCAAAAGCCAGGGGCCCCATCCGTCGCGCGAAAAGAACAAACGGATCATTTCGCAGATCTCCGGGGCGAATTGTGGCTTTGCGGGCAAGTCTGTGACGAGCCGGGAGGACCGCGATGAATCGCTCTCGCAGGATCGGTTCAATCGAAAGGCCGTTCCGCTGTTCGCCATCGCGAAGGAAGCCCAAATCTAGCGTTCCATCCAGCAGAGATGAAAGTTGCTCAGCGGTGACCAGTTCTCGCAACCGCAATTCTACCTTCGGATGCATGCGGCGATAGAGTTCGATCGCTTTAGGCAGTGTGGTGAGCATCACCGAACCGCTGAATCCCACGGTTAGAACCCCTTCCTGGCCACTGCCCAACCGTCGCGCGAACTCCACATCATCCTGCATCTTTGTGACGGTACTCCGCGCACGCTCCCTGAAATACTCACCGACCTTTGTCAGCCGGACACCGCGGGTTGTGCGGTGGAACAGGGGATGCCCCAGTATCCTTTCAAGACTCTTGATCTGCTGGCTGAGCGGCGGTTGCGCCATCCTCAACTGCGCTGCTGCCTTGCTGAAGTGCAGGGTTTCGGCGACGGCAAGAAAGTAACGTAAATGCCTGAATTCGATTTCTTGTTTCATATTGCATTCGTCCTAATGGAGATAATTAAGATATTGGACATATTCTTATTCAGATTTTATCGTCGCATCATCAAGGAGGGGTTATGCAGATGAGCTTTGCCAAAGAACAGCCTTCTCGAGTCGCCGAAATCGGCATCCGCCGGTTTCAGCAAGGCGACGCGGCTGCGTTCCGAAGGCTCAACGAAGAATGGATCACACGTTTTTTTCGTATCGAGCCGAAGGAGGAGCCCATGCTCGCCGATCCGCAGTCAATGATTCTGGACACGGGCGGCAGGATATTCTTCGCGACGGCCGGGGAACGATGCGTCGGCTGTTGCGCACTGATTCGCATCGCAGACAAGGAATTTGAGGTGGCAAAGATGGCTGTCGAGCCATCCTACCAGGGAGCCGGAATCGGTCGCAGGCTACTGATTGCAGCGATCGAAGAGGGTCGAAATGCAGGCGCGCACAGACTGTATCTGGAGACCAACCACGTGCTGACGCCTGCGATTCGGCTGTATGAATCCGTGGGATTCAAGCACATCGATCCGACCCGAATCATACCCTCCCGATACGCGCGAGCCGATGTGTATATGGAATTATTCCTGAGGAAATAACTGTGCAACTGCAATGAATCCAAAATTGGAGGAAATGAAATGTCTGACCACGTCAACTGCGACCGCCGCCGCAATTCTGCCATCACCGTTGCCCCCGCTCCGTTCGCCGTGATGAGCTCCCCGTACGTCTCTCACCATCGCCTAGGCTGAAGCCGGGCCGGCGGATGGCCCTGCGGCGAGTGCAACCACCGGCGCCGTAGGGCGCCTCGACCGCGACGAGGGACCGCTTGCTCGCCGCCGAGAGCGCTATGACCTGATCCGGGCGAGGGAGGACAGAGCAAGTTCGGCCTTTGCGCGAATCGCATCTGCATTGGCACTTAGAAAGTCGAGAAATGTGCGCAATACGGCTGGGGCCTCGCCTGGTGGCCACGCCACGATCAGATCGAGATACAAGTTATCCGGCACAAGGCGAACGAACTGCACACCATTCGACCGGAGGCTGCTCGAGGAGGCGGGTACAATGGCTACGCCTTCCTCTGCCTCAACCAACGAGAGGATCGTCTGCATCGAATTCGGCTCGTTCTCCACCCGCGGAGAAAAACCTTGAGATCGACACGCTCCAACGATGGTGTCGAACACACCAGGTGCTCCTTTGCGGTGAAAAAGTATGAATCGTTCATTCGCAAGGTCGGCAAGCCGAATCTTTCTGCTCTTCAACTTTCGTGATCGCGGGAGGACCGCAACCAGCGGGTCACGCAGCAATACTGTCGATTGGAGATTCGTGCTGTGCTCAAGCGAGCGCGTGATGGCGATATCGATCTCGCCTCTCTCATATGCCTGGTCCAGTTCGACAGGATAGAGATCATGGAGTGCAAGCTTTACGTTCGGATACTCCAGTTTGTATCTGCGAATGATGTCAGGCAGGAAAGAGAGCGTTGCCGAACCGATAAACCCGATCGAAAGCCTCCCAACTTTGCCTTGGGCAGCCCGCTTGGCAGTGAGGATGGCAGTCTCCGCCTGTTGAAGGGTACGAACGGCGTCCGCATAAAATATCTCGCCTTCCCGCGTCAAACGCGCGTTGCGATGGGTTCGCGCAAAGAGTTTCAACCCAAGTTCGTCCTCCAGATCGGACACAGCCTCACTGATCGAAGGCTGAGCTATATGCAGCCGGCGTGAAGCCTCCCGGTACCCTTTGCACTCCACCACCGCGGTGAAATAGCGCAGATGTCGTAGTTCCATCTGATAGGCACTCCCTATCAGCCTGATTGGAACATACGACGCAACGGAATGTCACTTCCCAAATCTATTCGTGTGAAGCGATTTGGTCTCGCAGAATGGCCAAGGAAAAAAATCACCGCCTCGTGGCTCATTCCTTGGTTTTTCGACAGATGAGTTATGAGACACAATATGGAGTCCCGAACATGAAAGTTGAGCGCTTTCCCCCCGACCCTGACCCAGAGCCGCGTCATTGGGTACGGCATGACCAGGCTTTCGCAATGATGTTGCGGCCCGGCTCAATTGAGTGGGGGCCGAAGCGTTGCGCGCTGGAAAAGTTCGACTACACGGCGGGCGACTTAGCGCTGTGCCATCGTCATGTGGGTGAGTGGGTTGGACTCATGAACGTACCGCATCTGCAGCTCGGTATTTCCGACGCGGCACTGATGGCCTGCTCTGACGGAGCTTATGGCGAGGTAGAACTGCGGCCTTCCCGCAAGTTTGCGGACCCGTGCCTGAGTGCGATGGTTGCGGCTGTTCATGCGGAGATGGTTGCCGGCTTTCCGAGCGGGCGGCTGTTTCTGGATTCTGTCGAACAGGCGATGGCCGTAGCGCTGGTCAAGGGTCATGCAGTAAGGCACCGTCCTGTCCAGATTTACCAAGGCGGACTCGGCTCATCGCGTTTGCGAAGGATTAAAGAGTTGGTCCATGCGAGGATGGAAGACGACTTGAGCCTCGACGAGATGGCGCAATCGGTAGGATTGAGCACCGCTCATTTCGCACGGATGTTTCGCAAGTCAACGGGCGAGACCCCGCATCAATTTGTTCTGCGCCAAAGGCTTGAGCGTGCTAAGGCGATGTTGCGTGCTCCCGATGCGCGAGTATTGGACGTGGCCGTTGCCTGTGGCTTCAAGACCCAGCAGCACTTTGCACAGGTCTTTCGTGACGTCTGCGGAGTTAGCCCGACAGAGTATCGCCAGGATCTTGTCGGCTCCGATGCGACTTGCGCGTGTGAAACCTGCTCCCAAGATGTGCCACGCCTGCTGATCTACGGTTAACAGCTAGAACTTCAATCTCATAAGTTGGCCTTCACTTCCTTGTTAACGTCCAGCCCTGTCCGGAATGTGTAACTCATCGCTCCGTGCAGCCGCCTCAGCACTGTGTCCTCCGTCAACCAATCTGACTCGGCCACTCCGTAGCTCGTTCGAACTCAGTCGTTGGAGTTCTTGCTCAATCGGGAGCATGAATTTAGCAAGATTCCGACCATCCCAGCAGAAATCCGCACAAGTCCGTTTCCGATGTGCAGTTTACTCACAGTTGTGAGCAGAGCCATAGCGTCAGCAAGCCGGACACTACATCAAGGGATCATTGTTTGCCGGTCGGAACGAATTCAACACAGGAGGGAAAGTCAATGGAAGCAATTGGATTGTTAGTCACGCTCGAAGCACGCGCAGGTAAGGAGCGTGACGCCGAGGCATTTCTAAAGTCAGCGCAGCCACTCGCGCTGGATGAAAAAGGGACCCTGAAATGGTATGCGATCAAGCTCGGGCCGGGGAAGTTCGGCATCTTCGACACCTTTGCAAATGAAGCGGGCCGCAATGCCCACTTGACTGGCGAGATCGCGAAGGCATTGGGGGCGCGGGCCAGCGAATTGTTTGCGGTTCCTCCGCAAGTGGAAAAAGTGGAGGTCCTGGCAAACACACCCTTAAAAGGCTGAGTGCGAAGGTCTAGGCACCTTGAGCTGCGTAGGCTCGCGAGACTAAATCACGAGCAAAAGGAAAATCACATGAGTCAAGCAGTCAGCAGCTTTAAGCGACAGAAGTATGATGCCGGTGTCGCGAGAGTAGATACAAAGTTCGAGGTTGCGCTCATCCCAGTCTCGGACGTCGACCGTGCAAAGGGGTTCTACACAAGGCTCGGGTGGCGGCTCGACGACGACCTCGTTATGGGAAACGACTTTCGCGTCGTCCAGTTGACGCCACCCGGTTCAGGGTGCTCGATCTCATTCGGCAAGGGAGTCACGGCTGCCGCCCCGGGCTCGTTCCGGGGTGGGCTGATCGTCACCAACATTGAATCTGCGCACAAGGAGCTCGTGGCCAGGGGCATCAATGCCAGTGAAGTGTTCCACGGTTCGCCGTTCTCCCCGGCAGGACGCATCAGCGGCCCAGACCCCGAGCGCCAGAGCTACCGTTCCTACATCTCCTTCGAAGATCTCGACGGCAACGCGTGGATCGTCCAGGAGGTCACGCGCCGTTTGCCCGGTCGCATCGATCCCGCAACGACGACCTTTGCGTCCGCAAACGATCTGGCAGGCGCGATGCGGCGCGCGGCAGCCGCCCACGAGAAACGCAACGGGCAGCGCGACGCGAACTGGCCGGACTGGTACGCGGCGTACATGGTTGCGGAGCAGGCTGGGACCGAACTGCCGAAGTGAACGACCATCCGCTTGTAACTGTTAAGGACGAAGAAACAACAATTGCGAAAAAAACGATCATTAAGGAGAAACAAATGAAAATCTCACAAACGTTCCGAGCTGATTCCGCAGCCCAAGAGCCCAAGTCAGCCCTCCCAGGCCTGGTGCAACGTCTCGGCCTAACCCTTCTCGCCTGTACGCTCGGCATCGGAGCGATCGAGGCGCAGCAAGTTGCTCCTCCAATCTCCGGGGTTATTGGAAAAGTCCAGTCATTCACCGGCAGCACACTAGACGTTCAGACACCTTCAGGCGTGGTCCACGTTGATGTCAAGCAGCCGCTCACAACCTATAAGCAGATACCGTCGGATTTGAGTCATATCACGCCCTCGTCTTATATCGGTGTTGCATCAACTGAGCAGGCGGACGGAAAAGAAGTGGCGAAGCAAATCTTCATATTTCCCCCTGAGCTGAGTGGCGCTGCGGAAGGTAGCGTTCTGACGGACCCTCCAGGTGCAACCACTCACAGCAGAATGACCAACGGCTCAGTCGCCGGCCCTTCCGTATCGCACTCACGCATGACGAACGGTACGGTGCAGAAAGGCAGCGGCACCACCCTCGTGGTCCAGTATCAGAACGGCTCCAAGACGATCTCCGTGCCTGCAAATGTCCCGGTTACAGTGGTCGCACCCGAAAAAGTCACATTCAACGAGGGCGACATCATCTATGCGACAACAGAGAAGCTTCCGGACGGAACACTTGTGACGGACAAGATTTTCCAGTTCATTCCAGCGGTGTCGAGCGGCACCAGGTAAGGGTTCTGAGCAATGAGCCATTTAAAACTTCCTGGTTGTGAACCGAACTCTACGAGCACGTTGCCGGAGCAGCCGGGCGTGCTCGTCGTCAGGAAACACCATTTCTTGGTGCGCTGGAGTCACTGGCTGAATGTCCCGATCCTTCTTGGCCTCATTCTGAGTGGCATCTCTATTTACTGGGCTTCGCCGATCTATCGGCACAAGCCAGATCCGAATACGGGAAACTTCGATGTAGCGGCGGATATTGGAATCTGGATATGCGCCCATCTGCCTGGACAGCATCATTACAGCAGTCCACCCGACTGGATCTACAACCACATGAGCCTTGGGCCGGGCATGTTGGCGTTAGCCCTGCGCCTGCATTGGTTATGCGCTTATCTATTCATGCTGAATGGCATGGTGTACGTTGCAGGGCTGGCCACGGGAGGAGGCTGGCGCTCCTTGCTGCCTCGCCGGACCGATCGGCTGGACGCGCTCAGGATGGTTCGATACTACCTCGGTTTTCCCTTCGCTAATCTGGCGCGCCGCCAAGGGCTGCATCCCGTTTTCAACACAAAGTACAACGCGCTCCAGCGCGCAGCATATTTCTCCGTTCCGGTCGCCGGGTTGCTTTCGGTCGCTACAGGATGGGCGATGCACAAGCCCATGCAGCTCCATTGGCTGGCAGCGCTCGCTGGAGGGTACAACGCAGCGCGTGTCTGGCATTTCTGGCTGATGTGGATCTACATCCTCTTCCTCGTGCCGCATGTGATTCTGGTTTTCGCCGACGGGTGGGATACGCTGCGCAGCATGATCGTAGGTTGGTCCACAAGAGTAGAGCGGTCGGAGGTCCTCGCAAATGAACAGTGAGGGAAAGGGCGATTCGTCGCAACGGAAAGACATGCCTTCGACGGGTGTGGTACCGAGAGTGAAATCTGTCTCCGTGAAAAAGCCGCAAAGCTTCTTTGGAGAGCGACCTCTCCCGGCAATTGAGATGGCTCCCCGGGTGCTGCGACATCAAAGCCGGCGCGATTTTCTGGCGTTTGGGGCCGGCGCGCTGGCAGCTCTGGCGGGCGGTGGATTTCTCCTGCCAGAAGATACGCTCAGTCGCATGGGTCTACATCGAAACTTGGACTCTCCAGGGAAGGAATGGTTTCTAAACAGAGCACTGCGTATCGACGATGACGTTGCAGAAGCGCTGTACTCGGCGAATCGTAGCGTACCCACCTACACCAAATCGCAGATTACCTCGCTCAAGAACAACTACAACGGAGCTACTCCTGATCCTGGTTATATTTCTGGATGGAAATTGACTCTGGATGGGCTCGCCTCTGGCTTGAGCATCTCTCTCGATATTCGGAATCTCCTGACTCGCTTCTCGGTGCATGAGCAGATTACGAGGCTGGTTTGCGTCGAAGGCTGGAGTGCGATCGCGTGGTGGGCTGGTTTGAGATTCGATGATCTGCTTCGCGCCTACCCACCGATGTCGCAAGCGAAATGGGCGCGTGTGGAGTCTTCGGTCAATCTCGATGCCTCGGGGAATCCTGACCCTTACTTCATGTCAATCGACCTGGCGACGGCCCGCCATCCACAGACGCTGCTCGCCACACACCTCAATGGTCAGCCCCTTACCGTGGATCATGGAGCACCGCTTCGTCTGTTGGTGCCCGTGAAACTTGGTTTGAAGAACGTGAAGGCTATTACCAGGATTACGTATTTCGCTGAAGAGCCAAGAGACTATTGGGCCGAACGTGGATATTCCCGCTACGACGGAATCTAACCCCTTTCAACATCAGAGATTGCAAGGGTCCTTGCCGCGAGCGATGGAAGTTTATTTTGCGAAGTGCAATCAAGTTAAGCGATGTGGAGAACTCATATTCAAGAACTCTAGGAACCATATGGAAAAGTCTGCAGTAAAAGCTGGCCAGCGGGCGGCCAACCCGCGCGCGACTTCCTGTCGGGCGCCGATTTCGGCGGAAGAGACGAAGGTGGATGGATTGAGATTCAGCGTGAGTGCTTTGTGGTGAGTGTCGAGTTTTTGAGCGGAAGGCATAGCTAATGGTTCCGTTGGGCAAATGTCTGAAACGCGTGAAGCGCGCGCTCATACAGCTGCCGTTGGGGCACGGCAGTTGATGAAACTGCAAGCTTTGGAGTGACGTTTTGCCCCCGAGTAGCATCGATCGGCTTTCAGATCTGAAAAGCACTTTCGCGGTGATCTCGATGAGCGTTGCGACACTTGGTCAAACCTGGCTACCCAACATGCGGTCCAGATTGAATGCGGCGCTGATCAACGCGAGATGAGTGAAGGCCTGGGGGAAATTGCCCAGCGCCTCGCCCTGCGGCCCGGTCTGCTCTGCATAAAGCCCAAGATGATTCGCATAGCCCAGCACTCGTTCAAAGAGCAATCTGGCTTGATCCAGCCTTTCGGGATGCGCCAGGCCTGCGCGTGTCAGCGCTTCCACAAGCCAAAAGGAGCACATGTTAAAAGTACCTTCCTCGCCCGGGAGTCCGTCAATACGGGACTGCGGCGGATAGCGATGCACGAGGCTGTCGCTGACAAGGCCCCCGTGACTGGGGCTTTCAAGGATAGCGTCTATGGTGCTGAGCATCCGCGGATCGGTCGGAGCCATGAAGAAGACGAGCGGCATAATAAGGAGGGACGCGTCCAGATCCTCACTACCGTAGAACTGTGTAAATGATTTGCGCTTTTCATTCCAGCCCTGGATCATTACTTCTTCGTAGATGCGGTCCCTCTCGCGGATCCACTTTGCGCGATCGGCTGGAAGAGCACGCTTGTCGGCCAAGCGAATACCCCGATCCAGAGCAACCCAGTTCATGACCTTCGAGTAGACAAAATGTTCTTGGCGATTGCGCATCTCCCAAATGCCGGCATCCGGAAGCTGCCAGTTCTCGCAGATCCAGTCCATAAGATTACGGATCTTTACCCACATATCGTACGGCGTCGGGCTGACATACTTATTGGATAGATACAGGGCGTCCATCAGTTCGCCATAGATGTCTCCCTGAAACTGCGAGACCGCCAAATTGCCGATTCGGACCGGGCGGGATCCCCGGTACCCTTCCCAGTGGTCCAACGTCAGCTCGGGAATATAAGTTTCACCCTCGATCGTGAACATCACCGGACTATGCGCGTTTCGGCGGGCGTGCTTCGACGCGTAATCCTCGAGCCAACCCAAGAAGGCCGCCGCTTCGTCTCGGAAACCGATGCGCAGAAATGCATAGACCGTAAAAGCGGCATCGCGCATCCAGGTGTAGCGATAATCCCAGTTGCGAACACCTCCGATGACCTCGGGCAAGCTCGTGGTTGGCGCAGCAATAATCGCCCCGGTAGGTTCAAACGTAAGAAGCTTTAACGCCAACGCCGACCTGTGCACTTGGTCCCGCCATCGCCCATGGTACGTGCAGCCGGAGAGCCAGTTATGCCAGAATTTCACGGTGCTCCGCAGCAGTTGCTCAGCTCTTTCTTCCGACGGCGGAGTGGGAGCACCGTCCCCGTCGCTGCTTTCCCCAAGAATGAAGGTCTGCGATTCTCCTTCGGTGAGCGCGAATTCGGCGGACACCCCACCTTGCCCGTCATCTCTGAGCGGCACGGTCGTTGAAAGAACTAAGGTCAAGCTGCCTGACTTGAATCTCGCCCCGTTAGTCTCAATCACCGTCCCGTGAACTTGCCGTCCGTAATCAAAAGCCGGACGGCACACGACCCAAATGCGCACTGCTCCCCTAACGCAGCGGACGCGGCGGTAAATTTGATGGTACTCAAGGGAGTTGGAAGGCAGCCCCGCCGGCATGAAATCTTCAAGTTCGGCAATCCCGTCTGAGAGAAGGAATCGAGTCACTAAGACATTGGTGGAAGGCCAATAAAACTGTTTGTACCGCACGCCGTCAGGGCCGGCAGAAATCTGGAACCGTCCCCCTTTTTTATCATCTAAAATTGCCCCAAAAACGCTGGGCGAATCAAAGTGCGGATAACAGTACCAGTCGATCGAACCATTCATGCCTACAAGGGCGACCGTTCGCATGTTGCCGATGATTCCGTAATTTTCGATAGGCTGATAGGACATTGCGTTTCCTGTTGCCTCGAAATGAACTTTACATCGTCCCGGTGATTCGTTCTAGAGAAAGAACGGTTCTACACCCAGTAGCGTTTGTATCCCAATTGCTCAACCTGCCGCGCCAATTCCACCGACCGCGCAATGGCGGTGCCCGCCGGCTCACCCGCTCGCGTGGCCACTAGATCCAACACCGAAACCGCCAAAGATTGTGTGGTCGCTTGCAAAGTAGTTCTTTACCGGTGAGGTCAAGGCTGTGCGGGACAACCATCTCCGCGTCCGCATCGGCTGTGACGCGCGTAGCCTCCAATCTGTATTTCACAGTGATTGCTCCTTTACCTA
>Ga0210409_10003177_pt1 | contig 18704 bp, 10 predicted proteins | sample IncBWH17MmetaG_FD_161649 | JGI IMG/M metagenome (GOLD analysis project Ga0210409, IMG submission 161649) | Forest soil microbial communities from Barre Woods Harvard Forest LTER site, Petersham, Massachusetts, United States - Inc-BW-H-17-M | ecosystem: Environmental > Terrestrial > Soil >... | reverse complement strand
CTTGCCGGGCTGCGCGAGCGCGTGGAGCGTGCCCCCTAAGGAACGCCCGCATCCCGCATAGTGTTCTCCGGCTCCTGCCGGTACTCTCTCGGGGGACGGATGCACTGATCGCACTGGAGGGGGCGGATGGCGGCCGGCGGGCACACGACGGTCATTCAGCGGGTCCTGGAGCGGCGGGCGCAGAAGCAGGCGACGACCGAGGACGGGACCACCGCCACGGTCGCGGTGATGGTGCGGGTGCTGCCGCCGCCGAGAGCGCTGCTCGCGTTCGAGGACGCGCCCATGCGGGCACTCATGGAGCAGCGCGTGCGGCCGGACATGCTCGACTGCGAGTCCGTGGCGGATGCGGCGGAGGCGCTGCGGCGTTTCGACGCGGAGTTTTGTCCGGTGGTGCTTACCGACAACACCGAGATCGTGCGCAAGATCCGCGCGCGCTCTTCGCAGCGGACTCCTTATATTCTCTACGTCGCCGAGCTCGATGACTCCGCAGAGCGCGAGGCGGGGCTCACGGCCGGTGCCGACGACTGCGTGGGCCGGCGCGTGTCGGAGCGCGAGTTCGAGGCGCGCGTCAGCGCGGCCAAGCGCATCGCCGAGCTAGAAGCGGTGCTGCGCATCACGCTGGCCGAGAATCGCAAGCTCTCGGCGACCGACGATCTGACGCGCCTCGCGAGCCGGCGGTTCTTCGGCAAGCACTTTCCGCGCGAAGTCGAGCGCGCGGCGCGTTATGGGCGCGCCCTGTCTCTGATCCTGTGCGACATCGACAACTTCAAGCAGGTCAACGACACCTTGGGTCACGCCGCCGGCGACGACATCCTCAGGCTGTTCGGGCCGCGGCTGCAGCAGCAGCTGCGCAAGGGCGTCGACTGGGTCGCGCGGATCGGCGGCGAGGAATTCGCGATCGTGTTGCCGGAGACCGCCTACGAGGCGGCCCTAGCGGTCGCGCGCAAGCTCCGCGCCGCGGTCGGGGGCGCGACCTTCGAGGCTGCCAACAAGACCCTGCAGGTGACCGCGAGCTTCGGCCTGTGCGGGATGGATCGTGTGCCGGTCGGCGAGCCGCGCCTCGCCGAGCGAGTGCTGAAGATCGCGGACGCGGCGCTTTACCGCAGCAAGAACGACGGCCGCAACCGCGTCACCGCCGCGATCCTCAAGGGAGCGGCAACGCCCGCCTGACAGTTTGGCCCGCGGGCATTGCAGCGCCGTTAACATAACGTGACGCTGCGCGTGCGCGCCGCATTGCGCGTGCGCGCATTCCTTGTTGACTTGCGATCCACTGCAAGCGTACGTTGCCGTCAACAAAAACCGCGCACCGGGGGATGGTGCGCCTCTCCCGCAGGGACGCCCCGCACAACGCCAACAATCGCGAGGGAAGCCATGAAGAGACTCCTAGTATTGATTGCCACGTGCCTGTGTGCCGCGGCTGCCACTGCCGCAGTCGCAAGCGGCGGGCCGTCGCTCTTGTCCCGAGCCACTGACTTGGGTCCGGTGAATGCCGCCAGCCCGATCGAGATCACTGTCTGGATGAAGCTGCACGACCAGCAGGGCCTCGACGCTCTGGTAGCAGCCCAGCAGGCGGGTAAGGGCGCCTATCTCTCCATGGAGCAGGTCCGCGCGCAGCACGCGCCGAGCTCCGCAGATGTCGCGAAGGTCGCCGCGTTTCTCAAGGCGCAAGGGTTCACGGTGAGCGCCGGTCAGGACAACCTGTACTTAAAGGCTTCCGCGACGGTCGCGCGCGTGCAGAGCGCCTTCCATGTCGAGCTGCATCAGTACGACCTCTACGGGCGCACTTTCCGCGCCAGCGCCCGCAGCGCGACCTTGCCGCCTGCGCTCGTGCCGCTGGTGGCCACCGTCGGCGGGCTGTCGAGCCTCGGGGCGGAGCCGCAGATCGCGCGTGTCGGAAGGCAGGGGGCAACCAATATTCACACCGCGGCGGACGTCGAGGGCGTTCCCGCACAGCCGATCCCGTTCAATGCCCAATCGAACGGCCTGGTGTTCTCGGCCCAGTGCTTCTACGGGACGACCACGGAGAGTTTCGCGGATCCCGCCCACGGTGTCAGCGCCACTTATCAGGGCAACCGTTACGGCGCCCCGATCACCAACGGGCCGCCGAACGCTGCCCCCTGCGGCTACCAGCCGAGCGATCTTCAGACGGCCTACAACCTGACGCCGCTCTACCAGCACGGCCTGGACGGCACCGGCGTGACCATCGCCATCGTGGACGCTTTCGGCTCGACCACGATCGCCACCGATGCGCAGGTGTTCTCGGCCGCCATGGGCCTGCCGCCGGTGAACCTCACCGTCATCGGCACGCCGACCGCGTCGAATTTCACGGCCGATCCGAATCTCGCCGGCTGGGCGACCGAGACGACGCTCGACGTCGAGTGGGTGCACGCGGTCGCGCCGGGCGCGAAGATCATTCTGGTCGTCACGCCGGACAATTCCTTCTCCAACCTGTTCGCGGGGATCATCACGGCCGCAGAACAACCGGGTGTGGTCGCCATCTCCAACAGCTGGAGCGGCTTCGATAGCGCGTTCTTCGGGATCGCCGCCGAATATGAGTTCTACCACCCGGCCGATGCCCTCCTGCAGGCGATCGGCGCGGCTGGCATATCGGTGAATTTCAGCACCGGCGACTTCGGCGACAACGGCAAGAATCTCGCCGTCAACGGGTTCCCTGGGTACACCTCCACCGGCTGGCCCGCGAGCTCGCCTTTCGCGACCGGTGTCGGCGGGGTGAGTGTCGCCCTCGACGCCAACAAGCACATCGCCTGGCAGACGAGCTGGGGCACGGAGCTCACCGAGATTGCTGATAAGGCTTCCCTCGGCAGCCCGCCGATCGATGTGGCTAACCCCGGGCCATTCAACGAGGGCTTCGATTCCGGCGGCACGGGGGGGTTCAGCGACGCCTACCCGAAGCCATTCTGGCAGGTCGGTGTCCCCGGGAATCGCCGTGGCACGCCCGATATTTCCTGGGTCGCCGATCCGTTCACGGGCGTCGAGATCATCTTTACCGCGGACGCACAGAACGATCTCGCGATAGGAGTTATCGGCGGCACCAGTGTCGCATGCCCGATGTTCTCGGCGCTCTGGGGCATCGCCACGCAGCGCGCCCACCATCGGCTCGGGCAGGCGGCGCCGCGTCTGTATCGCCTCCCGCCCTGGTCGGGAGCGATCACCGACATCGTGAACTTCAGTTCCCCGAACAACGTGACCGGCACGATCATCGACGCGGGCGGAACGAACCCGATGCGGGCGTCCGAGCTGGCAGCGCCGCTGAATAACCAGCCGAACTTCGTCAGCGCGCTCTACAACAGCCCGTTCTCGACGCGCTGGTTCGTCATCACGTTCGGGGTCGACTCCACGCTCCAGACCGGACCGGGCTGGGACCAGGCGACGGGTCTGGGTACTCCGAACGGCTGGGCCTTCGTGCAGGCGGTTGCGAGCGACGGCGAGGGTGACCAGAACGAGCGGTAACGTCGGCGTTGATTGATCGGGCCCGGTCGGCTGACGAGCCGGCCGGGCCTTTTCTTTGCGGCTCTTCTTCAGCGCTCGTAACGGATGAAGGAGGTGCGGCGGGCGAGGGTGTCGTAGAGGGCGCGCCCTTCGGAGTTGAATTCCTGCGTCAGCCAGTAGACCGAGGCGGCCTGCACGCGATCGGCCGCCTCATACACCGCGCGGATCAGCGCGCGGCCGACTCCGCCGCCGCGCACCGCTGGATCGACGTACAGATCCTCGAGGTAGCAGTTCTCGCGCAGCGACCAGCTGGTCGCGTGAAACAGGTAGTGCACGAAGCCGACGAGCGTGCCGCCGCGCTCCGCCACGAGGCCGTGCAACGGCGCATCCGGGTCGATGAGGCGCGCGAACGTACAGTCCGTCACCTCAGATGGCAGGTGCTGGCGGTAGAAGCGCAGGTACCCCGCCCACAGGGCGTTCCATTGCGCACGGTCGTCGGCCTTGAGGGGTCTGATCTCGGTCATGGGTGGACTCTCGTCGATTCAGCGATCCAGCTCCGGATAGTGCCGGAAGAGATCCTCGTTGTTGAAGGGCAGGCGGCGGGGGGAGGCGACGTAGCGCGCGATCCGCGGCCGCTCGAACACGGCATCGTGCAGTGCGCACAGGCGCGGGCGTTTGCGTAACACCCTGGTGGCGCCCGCCGGGAAGGCGTAGCGCAGACCCGCGATCACCTGGGCCATCGACAGGTCTGCGTAGCTGACGCGCGCTCCCACCATCCACGGCCGGTGCGCCCGGTTGAGCTCGAGCACGCGTTCGAAGTAGCCGAGGAACTTCGGCAGCCGCACGCGCAGGAAGTCCCGGGTGCACCGCCGCGCGGCCGCCTTCTGCTCCTCGTAGGCGTAGCCGTCGCCGAGCGGGTGGTGGGTGTGAAAGATCTCGACATAAAGGTCGAGAATGGTGAGCTCGAGCTGATGCGTCCAGAGCCTCCCGCGCCCATCCCGCGGCGCGAGAGCGAGCCGCCCGCCGAGGTAGAGGAGGATATTCGGCGTCTGTGCGATGAGCTGGCGTCCAGCCTTGAGGATCGGGACCGCAAACGGCGGCCGCCGCACGCCGCGCGCTTCCAGGACCTTGAGAATTGCCGGCACGCCGCCGCCGCGGGCAGCGGGCACGGCCGCCACATCGAGGTAGCGCGCGCCGCCTTCCTCGAGCGCGAGGCGGATGAACTCGCCGCGCCCCTGGATCCCGGGCCAGTAGTAGAGCTCGTAGCGCATCGGCGAGCCATTCTATGGCCGCGCACAAGCTGACACGCGTCGAGCTGCGTTCGAGCCGATCGTAGGGACCGTGGCAAGCGTCCGAGGGCTGGTCAGGTCGGGCAAGGCAGGGGGATGTCAGGTAGGAGAGCGACGACAACGCGTCGCATTTGAGCTACAGAGTGCGGGGCGCCCGATTCTGACCGCGCCATATCTCGACCCGCAGCTGCGCGGTTCTTGACATCGCAAACTGTCGAGATCAGGGTTCGCTTGACCGGCGGCATCAACACGCCGGCGAGGCGGGGACGAGCGAAGGGAGATACTCATGCGGTCGCGGCATATCCGTTCGAACAAGCACTCGGCCAAAAACAACCAACGTTCGGTCGCTCGTCCAATGCGGACGACCGTCGCCGCGGCGGTGGCCGCGATCCTGGCGGGACCCACGGTCGTCTGGGCGCAGACGGCCGACGCTACTCTGGCCGGCTACGCGGCGCCGGGCGCCACCGTGACTGCACACAACACCGAGACCGGACTGACACGCCACGGCGTGGCAACCGGCGACGGACACTTCGTGATCCCCGGGTTACCGCCGGGCGATTACGCCGTCGATGCCGGCCCCGGAACCGAGCAGACGGTCACGTTGCAGGTGGCTACTACGACTCAACTCGACCTGAAACTGGCCCAAGTCACGGTCAGTGGTGCTCGCATTGTCCATCAGGAAGCGCTGACCTCGGAAGTCGGGCAGGTGGTCTCGCTGCACGACATCGACAAGCTGCCCCAGTACACGCGCAACTTCCTCGAGTTCGCCAACCAGGTACCGGGCATGCAGTTCAGCGTTGACAACCAGGGCAACACCAACCTGCGCGGTGGCGCGCAGCTCACCAGCAACGTCAACGTCTACATCGACGGTGTCAGCCAGAAGGACTACGTCTTCGGTGGCGTCACCGGAGGCGAGGGCCCGGGCCAGAACGGCGACCCGGGGAATCCCTTCCCGCAGCTCGCGATTCAGGAATACAAGGTCATCACCTCGAACTACAAGGCGGAATTCGGCGAGGCGGCGAGCGCCGTCATCGTGGCCCAGACCAAGTCCGGCACCAATCATTTCGAGGGTTCGTCCTTCCTTACCTGGACCAACCAAAACCTGCGCGCGATGACCGCCGCGGAAGTGGCGGCAGGCAAGCCGAAGACGGCGGCACCCAGCTGGGAGTTCGGCGCCGCTGAAGGCGGCCCGATCATTCCGGACAAGCTGCATTTCTTCGTCACGTTCGAGCGTAAGACGCTGTCGGAGCAGAACGTGGTGTTGCCGCAGAATATCGATCTGGCGACCGTGGCACCGCTGCTGCCGGCGAGCGTCGCTTCGCAGTTCGGGCCCACGACCAACCCCTTCAGCGAGAATCTGGGTTTCGGCAAACTGGACTACGAGCCGACGGACGCCGACCGCCTGGAGCTGACCGCCAAGATCCGCGAAGAGCGTTCGCTTCAGGGAGCCGCCGGCCAGACGGCAGCCTCGGCCGCGTCCCATTACAAGAATAACGACACCCGCACCATGCTCCTCTGGGTGCATAGCTGGCAGAGCGTGCTGAACGAGGTGCGGGTTACCCATCAGAACACTACCTCCAATACCAACGCCCTGCCGAGCCCGCAATTCCAGTACGTCTGGTACCCGAACCCGGGCAACGTCGGTATCACCGATCCGATCATCAACGTCAATGGCCCCGGAGCGGGCGTGGGATTTCGCTACGAGCAGTCGGGCACCGGGGTTCAGGAGGACCTGACCATTACCAGCATCCCCGACAACACGCTCAAGATGGGGGCGCGCTTCCAGGCCATCGACCTCATCGCGGCGGCGGGTACGGTGGACCTGAACGATGCGGTTTACTTCGAGGCGGTCACGGCCGCCGGCGGCGTTTATTCGAACCCGTACGAGGTGAATTTCCCGGTGAGCTTCGCCGGCTCCGGCGCCGACCGTGTCGACTCGAAGGACAAGCAGTTCGGCCTGTACCTGCAGGACGACTGGAACGTCAACCCTCACCTCACGCTCAACGGGGGAGTGCGCTGGGACTACGAGAAGGTGCCCCTGTTCAATGACTATATGACCCCGGCGAACGAGGTCGCGGCGCTCAACTCGCCCGGACTCGCCTCGAATGGTTACAGCCCGACCCTGACCTATGCTCAGCTGCTCGCCAAATCGTTCCCGGGGGACCCGGCGACCAACATCAACGACTACATCAGCACCGGCTCGAATCGCAAATCGCCGACCAACCAGTTCCAGCCGCGCTTTGGATTCGCGTATGACCTCAACGCGGATCAGCACAACGTGGTCTTCGGCGGCTTTGGCCGGTCGTACGACCGCACCCTCTTCAACCAGCTGTCGTACGAGACGACCAAGGTGGGCCTCTACAACAACCCGCAGATCTACTTCCCGTCGCCATTCACCAACGATTCGTTCGGCCCGTGCGCGACTCCGGCCAACGTGAATCCGGGCGCCCACTGCTACGCGTGGAATCCTACCTACCTGACGGCGGCGGGCCTGGCGACCATTGCGGTGAACCCCTCGTCGCATGAAGTCGACCTGATCAACAACAAGATCAAGGCGCCGCACTCCGATCAGTTCAGCATCGGGTTCCGCACGCGGCTCGGCGACTGGGATGCGGCGCTGACGTTTTCGGACATCAAGAGCTACGACGCCCTGCTCGGTCATCTGGGGAACCGCTACCCGGACGGGTCCTACTACCGCAACCAGGGGGCCCCGTGGGGTGCCTCCGGGCCTGTCGGATTCGGGTCGCTCATCCTCTGGGACAACGGGGGCGAGGACACAAACCAGCAGGTCACGCTCGCGCTCAACAAAGCGTACACGCCGGCTTCCGGCTGGAGTGCGTCCTTCGCCTACACCTACTCGAACGCCTACCAGAACAACGTCGCCGGCGGGACGAATCCCTATGCCGGCAATCCGAATGGCTACCTGTTCGATCTGCCCAATCCGAAGGACTACCCGCTGCTGCCGTCGACGGCCGTTCCGAAGCATCGCGTCGTCGCAACCGGCAGCTACGATTTGCCGGCGGGGTGGAGCCTCTCGGGCAGAGGCGAGGTCGCGTCGGCGACCTACGTCGATACGATCTTCGGTTGCCCCTTCGTTCCTCCGCCCGGTCCAGGCAGCACGTTCCCGGCCCTGTGCAACAACGGCATCGGCGGTAATGCCTTTCCGATCAGCGCCAAGATCCCGAACGCCATCGGCTACCGGGACCTCGATCTGTCTCTGGCGAAGACGTTCAACCTCGTCTGGGACGTGAAGGGCACCGTTCGCTTCGATGTCCTGAATGTATTCAACTACACCAACTACGATCCGAACGCGGCCGTCTTCCCCGTGAACGTTTCCCCGACCTACCCGTCACCGTACTACATCATCGGGCAACCGCACTACCAGGCGAACGGCAACATCGTCGGGTTCCCGCGTACCTTGAAGGTCACGGGGCAGCTCACGTGGTGATCTGAGAGTCTGCCCGCCTAAACTCGAGGGAGGGCTCCAGCCCTCCCTCGTTTTTTTTGAAAACAATGCCGTGAACGCTCGACACTCCATCCAGGCATCCGGCGAGCCCCTGCGCTCCGTCGTCATCGTCGGCGGGGGAAGTGCCGGCTGGATGACGGCGGCGGCGCTCAGCAAATCCTTTGGCCGGCAGCTCGAGGTAACCCTGGTCGAGTCCGAGGAGATCGGCATCATCGGGGTGGGCGAATCGACGGTTCCGCATCTGCGCGACTTCAACCTCCTGCTCGAGATCCACGAAGCGGATTTCGTCCGCCAGACCAAGGGCACGTTCAAGCTCGGGATCCAGTTCAACAACTGGCGTCGTATCGGGGACTCCTACATACACGGATTCGGCACCATCGGCCGAAGCCTCGGACTCCTCGACTTTCACCAGTACTGGCTCAAGGCCCGCAAGCTCGGCCGGGCGAAGGACATCGGTCACTATTCGATCAACACGCTCGCTGCACCCCAGGGCAGGTTCCTCGTGCCGCCCCCAGATGCGCCAAAGAACACGCCGCTCGCCGACATCGTCTATGCGTATCAGTTCGATGCCGGGCTGTACGCCCGCTACCTGCGCACCTACGCGGAAGGCCGTGGCGCGCGGCGCATCGAGGGCAAGGTCGTCGGAGTCAAGCAGAACGGCGCGAGCGGTTTCGTCGAGAGCCTGCGCCTCGAGAGCGGCGCGACCGTGGCGGGGGATCTCTTCATCGACTGCTCAGGCTTTCGTGCGCTGCTGATCGGAGGCGCGCTCGGTTCGCCTTTTCGGGACTGGACCCATTGGCTGCCGCTCGACCGGGCGATCGCGGTTCCTTGCGAGAGGGTTGAGCCGCCGACCCCCTACACGCGCGTGACCGCGCACGAGGCCGGCTGGCAGTGGCGCATTCCACTGCAGCACCGCACGGGTAACGGTTACGTCTACAGCAGCCGCTTCATCGGCGACGACGAGGCGGGCGCCGCGCTCCTCAAGAGGCTCGATGGCAAGCCGCTCGCCGATGCGGGCAAGCCGATCCGCTTCGCGGCCGGCAAGCGCGAGAAGGTCTGGGATAAGAACGTCGTCGCGATCGGGCTCGCCGGCGGCTTCCTCGAGCCGCTCGAGTCGACCGCCATATTCCTCGCCCAGTCCGGGATCTTCAGGCTGGTGCACCTCTTTCCGCGCCGCGATTTCGATCCAGTTCTGGAGCAGACCTACAACGCGCAGGCGCAGTTCGAGTTCGAGCGCATCCGCGACTTCCTGATCCTGCATTACTGCGCCACGGAACGCGACGACTCGGAGCTCTGGCGCTACTGCCGAAACATGAGCATTCCCGACTCGCTGCGCGAATACATCGGGCTGTTCGCCGACGCCGGCCGCTTCTACCGCAACGGCACCGAGCTCTTTGCGGTCACCAGCTGGGTGCAGGTGATGCTCGGGCAGGGGATTATGCCGCGCGGCTATCACCCGGCCGTGGACTGGGTGAGCGATGATGACCTCAAGTCCTTCGTGGAAGCGACTGAGAAGGTCATCGCTCAGTGCGTATCGATCATGCCCAAACACGAGGACTTCATCGCCCGCCATTGTGCGGCCGTCTAGTGCCATGACTCGCGAGGCGCCGATGCCCCTGTCAGTCGGGCTCTCGATTGCGACACGCCCGATCGTCGTCCTTGTCGTCAGCGGCCTGCTGTCGCCCTCGTGGGTGGGAGCTCAGCCTGCGCCCGATCCGGTTCCACTCGCGGTACGGTCGGGCGACGTGCTCGCGACCGGCAACGAGTGGATCGCGCTGCCTGAGATCCGAACCAGCGACGGCGCCCTGGTCACGTTCAACACCCTATCCATGCGCGACCGGGGCCTGCTGCAACCTGCCGGCGAGCCCGGCAAGCCGGTCGCTGAGCCCTACTTGACTGTCAGCAATGCGGCGGTCGCTAACGCGCGTCAGCCCCTGGATGCCCTGCGGTGGAGCTTGATTTCCTATTGGATCCCGCACGCGGAGCAGGATCGTGACGGACTGCATTTCACGCTCACCTACTGCGCACCCCCCGGCTATCGCGCCGCATTTGTGCGACTCACGGTGACCAATCGACGTGAGGAGGCGGCCCAGGTCACGATCGGGCTGAAGAGCTCCTTCGGGAGCCTGGCCCGCGTCACGTACGTGCCGGTAGCGTTGCGCGGCGAGCGCACGGTCGGCCCGGCGCCCTGGGTCGATCCGGGAGAGGTTTACAGCTACATCACGAGCGACACGCGCTTCGCGTGGGCGATCGTGCATCCCGGCTCCAAGGCGACCATCACGGTGCCGCCAGTCTCGGTGGCCCCGCAGGCGGACGATGCCCGTGCCCTGACGCTCCAGCCCGGAGAGACCGGGGAGGCCTTGTTCGTGCTCGCGGTCGGCATCGAGGAATTCAGCGCGGCGCACAACGCCCGCTCGCTGCGCGAGATGCTGGATCGGCACGGTGCCGACGCGCTGATCGCCGAGACGGCGGCTTGGTGCCGGGCCCGAACGCGCACGACCGGACGTGCCGAGCTCGATGAGCTCATGAACCGCAACCTGCTGTTCACGCGGCTATACGCCTGGGGAAGGACCATCGACACCGAGCAGCTCGTCGGCGTCACCTCGCGCAGTCCGCGTTACTACGTGTCGGCGGCTTACTGGGACCGCGACGCGATGCTTTGGAGCTTTCCCGGTCTTCTGGATTCCGACCCGCAGTTTGCGCGCGAAGCGCTCAGCTATGCGTTGGGCCCGCAACTCGCGAATGCCGGTACGCACAGCCGCTTCATCGACGGCGTGGTGCTCGAGGACGGCTTCGAGCTGGATGAGGCGGCCGCGCCCCTGGTCGCGATTGCGGGTTATCTGCGGCGCACGAATGACCTCGCTTTCGTCGAGCAGCACCGTGACGCCTTGCGCGTGTTGCGCGACCGGCTCCTGTCCCGCAAGGACGCGGCCACCGGCCTCTACAGCTCGTTGCAGGATGCGCAGGACGAATTCCAGAAGCTCCCGTTCATCACCTATGACAACGTGCTGACCTGGCGGGCGCTGACGGATCTCGCTGTCATCTTCGAGCGACTGCGGGACGCTTCGGCTGCGCGCGAAATCGGCCGTCAGGCTGCGGCTCTGCATGCGGCGATTCTGGCGCATGCGGTCGCGACCAACGTAGCCGGCGCGGACGGCCCGATATTTGCGTCCGCAACCGACGGACGTCAATCCGTCGAGGCCGAGATTCCGCCGGGCTCGCTGATGAAGCTGCCGATTCTCGGCTTCATCAGCGAGGACGACCCGCTGTTCGTGCGCACCTACAACTGGCTGCATTCGTCGCACTATAAGTATTCGTACGCCGACCGCCGGTACGGTCTGCCCGGCAGTTACCGTCTGCCGTTCACGACGTCATGGATGATCGCCGATGAGCTTCTGCTGAAGCGCTCGCGCGATCGCGCCGAGAAGATTCTGCTCGCTAGTCCCTGGGACGCCGGAATAATCTCCGAAGGCGTCAATCCGGACTCGGCGGCGATGGAACCCGGGGGCGGGGCGTTCGCAACCGCCGCCGGATACGTCGCGCATGCGATATGCGAGCTGCAGTGTCGGCCGCGCCCGTGAACCGATCTGGGATGCCCTGGGTCGTCCAACCCGACTCGAACCCGACGAGGCCCCCCTCATGAGTGCGACCCGTAGATGGCTCGTGACGTTCGCGGCGCTGCTGCTCGCGCCGACGGCACGCGCCGACACAGACCACGACTACTTCCGCCACGTGATCTTCGACAACAGCCAGCAACCCGGCGCGTACTGGTATAGCCATGCCGTCGCCGTGCCACCGAGCTCGCTCGAGCGCTCGGGCGAGCGTGGCGACCGCGTGCCGGTCGACTCGGCCTTATTCCACTCCCCGCCGAACGCGCTGCGCCTTGCGTGGGTGTCACACGCCGGCGGCGGATGGGAGGCGGAGATCCGCCTGGTCGGCTTCCGGAACCGCTACCCTGAGATGAGCGGGCAGACGCTCTCGCTCTGGCTGTACTCTGCGGACCCGATCGCGGCGGACGACCTGCCGCAGGTCCTCTTGTCGGATGCGAGCGAAGGTCTGCAGGTGGCAGAGCGGCCCGGAAGCTTCACCATTGCTGAGCCCCTCGGCCGCTTCGCAGGTGCGTTGCCCGCGCAGCGCTGGACGCTGGTACAGATCCCGCTCGGGGTGCTGCGTACCGGATCCGTGTACCCGTTCCGGCCCGAGCGGCTCGAGACTGTGGTCTTTCATCAGGGACGCGCCGACGGCGCAGCTCACTCGATGCTCATCGACGACATCCGCATCGACGATGGGCCGTCGGAGGCGCCGCTGCGCGCCCCGCAGGACGTCGAGGCCACGGGCTACGAACGGCACGCGATCGTGCGGTGGCGGGGAACCAACCAGGACCCCTGGGACCACGTGGTGGTGTACCGCTCGACCGATGGCCATGCTTACACCCCGGTCGGGATCCAGCGCACCGGCGTACATCGGTTCTGCGACTATCTCGGCGAACCTGGCAGGGCCGTGTGGTACCGGGTCACCGCCGCGGACTCGCGCGGACGCGAATCCCCACCAAGCGCATCGGTGCGCGCGACGACGCGCCCGTTCAGCGACGAGGAGCTGCTCACCATGCTGCAGGAGGCGGCGTTCCAGTACTACTGGGATGGGGCCGATCCCGCCTCCGGCATGGCACGCGAGAACCAGCCGGGCGACGATCGCATTGTCGCCACCGGCGCGAGCGGCTTCGCAGTGGCCGCGCTCGTCGTCGGCGCGAGCCGCGGCTTTATCACGCGCGAGCAGGCCCGCCAGCGCCTCGAGAAGATCGTCGGCTTCCTCGAACGGGCGCCGCGCTATCACGGCGCCTGGTCGCATTACATGAACGGCGCCACAGGAGAGACGATGGCGCTGTTCGGCATGCTCGACAACGGCGGCGATCTGGTCGAGACGTCCTTCATGATGCAGGGGCTGCTGACGGCGCGGCAGTATTTCAGCGCGCCCGACCCCGCCGAGCGCGATCTGACCGCGCGGATCACGCGGCTGTGGGACACCGTCGAGTGGGAGTGGTACCGCGAGCGCTCATCGAGCGACTTTATCTATTGGCACTGGTCGCCCGAGTGGGGCTTCGAAATGCACCACCCGCTCATCGGTTTCAACGAGACCATGATCGTGTACCTGCTCGCGATCGCATCCCCGACGCACGGCGTGCCCGCAGCGATGTACTACAGCGGCTGGGCAGGCCAAAGCGAGCGGGCCCACGAGTACCGTGCGGGGTGGTCCGGCAGCATCGACGGCGAGCTATACCGCAACGGCCACAGCTATTTCGGTATCAAGCTCGACGTCGGTGTCGGCAGCGGGGGGCCGCTCTTCTTCACGCACTACTCGTACCTCGGCATGGACCCCCATGCGCTGCACGACCGCTACACAGCCTCCTTCTTCGAGAACAACCGCAACCTCGCCCGGATCAACGAGGCATACTGCATCGCCAACCCGAAGCGTTTCTCAGGTTACAGCGCGAGCGCCTGGGGACTCACGGCGAGCGACGGGCCGAAGGGTTACGCGACGCCCGCACCGGATTCGGCCAACGATGACGGGACACTCGCGCTGACCGGGGCGCTCGCCTCGATGCCGTACCTGCCGGAAGCGTCCCTGGCGGCGCTCAAGCACTACTACCGCGAGCTCGGCGCGCAGCTCTGGGGCATCTACGGGCCGCGCGATGCGTACAATCCCTCGGTCAACTGGGTCTCGCCGATCTACATGGGACTCAACCAGGCGCCGATCGTCGTGATGGTCGAGAACTATCGCACGGGTCTGCCCTGGGAGCTGTTCATGTCGAACCCGGAGATCCAGGAGATGCTGCGCAAGCTCGATGCCGCCACGGGAAGCGCAAGGTGAGTCGCGCCGACGGAGCGCGGCGCCTGACGGCGACCGGTGCGGCCGAGCACGCGCCAACCCGCCGCCGGTTGATAGCGGGCCTGTTGGCGTGCGGCGCCTGCGCGCTGAGTGCCGCGGGCACACCCGGCGCTTCGGCCGCCGCGGGTGCGATCGCGGCCCAGGGCAACCCGCCGCCGCGTGGAGCCCTCGTCCTCGATCCGTTTTTCGACGACCTCGAGAAGCGCACGTTCAACTTCTTCTGGGAGACCACAAATCCGGCCAACGGGCTCGTTCCGGATCGCTTCCCCGGCGGGCCGGAGGAGAGCGGCTCGGACGCGAACATCGCCGCGGTCGGCTTCGGGCTCACCGCTTATCCGATCGGCGTCGAGCGTGGCTACATCACCCGCGAGGCGGCGCGCGCGCGCGTACTGGCGACGCTGCGCTTCTTCGCCGCCGCGACGAATGAGCACGGCTTCTTCTATCGCTTCATCGACCTCAAGAGCGCCGCACGCTTCAGGGGCTCGGAGGTCTCCACTGTCGACACCACGCTGCTCCTCGGCGGGGTGCTCTTCTGCGGCTCCTACTTCGACCGGGATGAGCCAACCGAGCGCGAGGTCAGAAAGCTTGCCGATGACATCTATCGTCGGGTCGACTGGAGGTGGGCCCAGCACCATCCACCCGCGATCACGATGGGGTGGACGCCGGAGCATGGCTTTATACATGCCGACTGGCGGGGCTACTGCGAGGCGATGATCGTCTACATTCTGGCGCTCGGCTCGCCGACGCACGCCGTCGGGCCGGATGCCTGGCGCGCATGGACGGGCACGTATGACCGGCACTGGGGCACGCTCTATGGGCAGACGCACCTGAGCGGTGCGCCGCTCTTCTGGCATCAGTACTCTCACGTGTGGATCGATTTCCGCGGCATTCGCGATGACTACATGCGCCGTCGCGGCCTCGACTACTTCGAGAACAGCCGCCGGGCGACGTACGCCCAGCGCAGCTACGCCATCGACGACCCCATGCACTGGCGATCGTACGGCGAGAACGTGTGGGGTCTCACGGCCTGCGACGGACCGGGCGTCGGGCGGGCGCGCGCCGTGAAGAGACCGGGACGGTTTTTCCGCTATATGGCCCGCGGCGTAGGCGTGCAAGAAGTGATCGATGACGGCACGCTTGCCCCGACTGCGGCGCTCGCGTCGCTCCCCTTTGCTCCCGAGATCGTGATCCCGGCAGCACGCGAGATGCATCAGCGCTTCGGGGCAGCGATCTACTCCACCTACGGGTTTCGCGACGCGTTCAACCCGAGTCTGACCGACGCGGCGCAGCCGTCATCGCCAGGCGATGCCGGTTGGGTGGATGGCGACTATCTCGGCATCGACCAGGGCCCGATCCTGGCGATGCTCGAGAACTACCGCAGTGACCTCGTGTGGCGCGTCATGAGAGGCAACCCGTACATCCGGCGGGGCCTTACGCGCGCCGGATTCTCGGGTGGCTGGCTGACGCAGGCTGCCGAGCCCGGCAAAGGAGACAAGTGATGTCGAGCTGTCACCCGCATCGCAATGAAAGACGCTGGCGCAAGCAAGCGCTGGTCGCTGCGTTGACGATTCTAGCCGCGGCCGCGGCTCCTGGAGGCGCTGCTGCGGCAGAGAGCCGTATCGCGGTCGATGCCACCGCTCCGGGGCAGCCCTTGCCGCACTTCTGGGAGCGGATGTTTGGATCCGGCCGCGCGGTGCTCTCGCTGCGCGAGAGTTATCGCGACGACCTGCGCGCAGTCCGCAAGATCACCGACTTCCGCTACGTACGCTTTCACGCGATCCTCCACGACGAGGTGGGCCTGTATTCCGAGGACAAGAAGACTGGCCAGCCGGTCTACAACTTCTCCTACATCGACCAGATCTACGACGGCCTGCTCGCCAACGGTGTCCGCCCGTTCGTCGAGCTGAGCTTCATGCCGGCCCAACTCACTCCCTTCGAGCCGGACCTTACGGGCCGCAACCTCGAGGTGCGGCAGGGCTTCTGGTACCGGCCGGTCGTCTCGCCGCCGAAGGACTACGGGCGCTGGGATGCGCTCATCAGCGCGTTCGCGCGCCATCTCATCGAGCGCTACGGGATCGAGGAGGTGAGCCAGTGGTACTTCGAGGTGTGGAATGAGCCCAACCTCGACTTCTGGGCGGGGAGCCCGAAGCAGTCCACTTACTGGACTCTCTACGATCACACCGCGCGCGCCCTCAAGGCGGTCGAGACGCGCCTCAGGGTGGGCGGGCCCGCGACGGCGCAGGCCGCGTGGGTCGCGGCGTTCATCGAGCACTGCCAAAAGGAGCACGTCCCGGTCGACTTCACTTCCACGCATGTCTACGGAGACGACACCGCGCAAGACGTCTTCGGAACGACCGAGAAGATCTCCCGCGAGCACATGGTGTGCCGGGCGGTCCGGAAGGTGCACGCAGAGATCCGCGCCTCGGCGATGCCCACGCTCCCTCTGATCTGGAGCGAATTCAACGCGAGCTATACGAACTACCCGGAGGTGACCGACGCGCCCTACATGGGGCCGTGGCTCGCCGAGACGATCCGCCAGTGTGACGGGCTGGTGCAGGACATGTCGTACTGGACGTTTTCCGACGTTTTCGAGGAGGGTGGCGTCGTGAAGAAGCCGTTCTACGGCGGTTTCGGCCTGCTTGCGGCGGGCGGCATTCCGAAGCCCGCTTTTAACGCCTTCGCGCTGCTGCACCAGTTGGGTGAGGAGCGCTTCTCGCCGGACACCGAGGGGGCGCTGCTGACGCGCCGTCGGAATGGCACGCTGGTGCTCGCGGTCTGGAATTATCGTGACTCGAAGTCGAGCGACGCGGCGGTCAGAAAAGTGACCCTGCAGATGAGGCACAACGATGCGAGCACGGCCACCGTACAGTCCATCGACGGCGAGCACGGCAACGTCAATGCGGCCTACGCAAAGATGGGCTCACCGCGCTATCCGACGCGGGAGCAGCTGGCCGCATTGCGCGCGGCGGCGGCGTTGCCCGCGGCCGTGACGCGTCCACTCGCGGGCGGCGTTCTGACGCTTGACATTCCGCCCGATGGACTGACGCTCGTTACCCTGGGAGCGCACAACTGAGCATGCGCAGCCGGCGTTGCGGGCAGCGCCGGGTTTGGGCCAGCCTGGCGGTGATCCTGCCGTTGCTCGCGCACGCGGGGGCCGAGGAGCCCCGTCGGCTGCCGCTGACGTTGCGCTCCGACGACGTGCTCGCGACGGGCAACGAATGGATCGCGCTGCCCGAGATCCGCGCGAGTGATGGTGCCTTGGTCAGCTTCAACGCGCTGTTCATGCGCGAGCGCGGACTATTGCAGCCCAATGGCGAAGCGGGCCGGCCCGTGCTCGAGCCGTACCTGCAGGTGGGCAGCGGCAAGAAGCAGCCGCTCGATGCCTTGAGCTGGAGGCTGCTGGAATACTGGATCCCGCAGGCCCGCCAGGAGCGCGAGGGACTCGAGGTCACGCTCACTTACTGCGCGCCTCCTGGCCACCGTGCGGCGTTCCTCAAGCTGACGCTCGCCAACCACCGTGCCGAAGCCGTTTCCGCCACGCTCGGCCTCAAGAGCTCATTCGGCAGCCTCTCCCGGGTCACCTACGTGCCGGTCGTGCTGCGCGGCGAGCGCCTGGTCGCGCCGACTCCCTGGGTGGACCCGGGTGAGGTCTACAGCTACGTCACCAACGACACCCGCTTCGCGTGGGCGATCGTCCATCCCGGGTCCAAGGCAACGCTCTCGATGCCACCCGTGGTCGTCGCTCCGCAAGCCGACGCGGCGCGCAGCGTCGTGCTGCAATCGGGCGAGAGCGCCGAAGCCCTGTTCGTGCTGTCGGTTGGCCTCGAGGAGTTCTCCGCCGCCCATAGTGCCCGCGCCCTGCGCGAGGAGCTCGAGCGCAACGGGTCGAATGCCGTCATCGCCAGGGCGGCGGCCTGGTGCCGTGCCCGCACCCGCACGACCGGTGGCGCCGACCTCGACGCCTTGATGAACCGGAATCTTCTCTTCACGACGCTGTATGCCTGGGGCCGGACGCTCGATACCGAGGAGCTGGTCGGCGTGACCTCGCGCAGCCCCCGCTACTACGTGTCTGCGGCCTACTGGGACCGCGACGCGATGCTGTGGAGCTTTCCGGGGATCCTCGACTCGGACCCCGGGTTCGCGCGGCAGGTGCTGGAGTACGCACTGGGTATCCAGCTGCGCAACACCGGCACGCACAGCCGCTTCATCGACGGCGTCGTGCTCGAGGACGGATTCCAACTCGACGAGGCGGTCGCGCCGATCGTGGCACTCGCTGCCTACGTGCGCGCGACCAACGACGGCCGCTTCCTCGAGCGATACCGCGACGCGGTCGCCACTCTGCGCGACCGCCTGGTGGCGCGCTTCGATCCGGCAACCGGGATGTACTCGTCGCTGCAGGATTCGCAGGACGAATTCCAGAAGCTGCCGTTTCTCACCTACGACAACGCCTTGACCTGGCGTGCGCTCCGCGACCTCGGGGAATTGTATGACCGCCTGCACCAGGGCGGCGCGGCCCAGGATGTGCGCCGGCGCGCCACCGCGCTGCGCGCGGCAGTACTCACGCACGCCATCGTCAACGACGCGCCGGGAGCCGCCGGGCCGATCCTCGGGTC
>Ga0210409_10003176_pt1 | contig 18713 bp, 17 predicted proteins | sample IncBWH17MmetaG_FD_161649 | JGI IMG/M metagenome (GOLD analysis project Ga0210409, IMG submission 161649) | Forest soil microbial communities from Barre Woods Harvard Forest LTER site, Petersham, Massachusetts, United States - Inc-BW-H-17-M | ecosystem: Environmental > Terrestrial > Soil >... | reverse complement strand
ATTTTCCCCGCGCCAGATCCCATTCCCAGCGCGATCCATAACAGACCGGCGCCTGTCACAATCCACTTTCGTATCATCGGGTTCCAGCCTCCTCAGCAATATTCAAAAAAATCGATCGCAAGAACTGTGTGCAAGAGTGTCTGCCGGCCCAAAGCTACCGGATTATAGGGAATCCCACTCTGCGGCGCAAGCGATTCCCTCTTGCCTCCACGCCAGAGTCACGGCTCGTCGAGTGGCTCCTCGCTCTGACCTCGCGGGCGCTAATGTTAAGATGGCAATCTCCGGACCAAGGAAGCCTGGGCAAAGAATATCATTACTCACGGCAATAAAGGAGAACCAATGCCATCGCCAGATGCCCTTGCAGAAAAGGTGGCGCTCATTACGGGTGCGAGCCGGGGAATCGGTTTTGCCATCGCGCGCCGCCTGGGACAGATGGGCGCGCGCGTGTCCATTTGCGGGCGGGATCACGCGAAGCTCGACCAATCGGCCGCCAGCCTTCGCGGCGAAGGGATCGAGACGCTGGCCGTGCCAGCGGACGTCACGCGTGGAGATCAAATTTCCTCCCTGGTTCATCGAACGCAGCAGGAATTGGGACCAATCGACATTCTTGTGAACAACGCCGGAACCGGCGTGTTTGGGCCCTTTCATGAATTCGGGGAAGCCGATTGGGACGCCTTGATGGACGCCAACCTGAAGTCGGTATTCCTCATGTGCCGCGCCGTCGCGCCGGAAATGATCCGCCGCCAGGCGGGCCAGATTATCAACATCAGCTCGCTTGCGGGAAAAAGCACTTTCGCCAACGGCGCGATTTACTGCGCGTCGAAATGGGGCCTCCTGGGCCTGACCGGAAGCATGGCCGAGGACTTGCGCGGGTACGGCATCCGCGTGAGCGCCGTTTGCCCGGGCTCGGTGGCCACGGAATTCCCCGGGCCAGGCGGCAAAAGCTCCTCGAGGAAACTTCAGCCGGACGACGTCGCCCATGCGGTGGCCGCCCTGGCCACGCAAGCCGCGGGCAGTTTCATCAGCGAAGTGCACATCCGCCCCACGTGAAAGCCGTAACTCCGCGCAGGTTTTCTCTGTGCACTTCTGTGCTTCTCTGCGTCCTCTGTGTTAAAGGGTTTGCGTTTCGAAGGGCAAAGCCTAAACGCAGAGGACACAGAGAAAATCGCCCCCAAACATACCTCTTGACAACAGTCGTTATAACGAATATCGTTAACTCATGGAACGAACCCGGAAACCGAAACGCGATCCCCAGGCTGGACTCCAAGCGCACGTCTTTGTCAGCCTGATGCGCACCGCCGACGCTCTGGCCCGCGGCGCCGAGACCCTGCTCAAGCCCTTCCGCCTCTCCGGTACGCAGTACAACATCCTGCGCATCTTGAGAGGCGCGGGGGAAAAAGGCCTGGCCTGTCGCGAGGTCGGCTGCCGGCTCATCACCCGCGATCCCGACATCACTCGCCTGCTCGACCGCATGGAATCCCGGGGATTAATCGCTCGCGCGCGGGAAGCGCTGGACCGCCGTGTCGTCAAGACTCGCATCACCGAGGAAGGGCTGCGCCTGCTGGCCGAACTGGACAAGCCCGTGCGCGAATTCCACCGCCACCAGTTGCGTCACCTTTCCGAAAAACAGCTCCGGCAATTCTTGAACTTGCTCGATCGCGCCCGGGAGCGCCTGGAGGAAGGGCAATCATCCGATTGATTTTTTTGAACCCGATTCGATTCATCGCAATCAAATGCAAATGAGGAGAAACCAAAATGAACACAACGGTCACCGCACCATCCCAAGCAACCCGGCAAACCCAGTGGCAGCTCGATCCCGCACATTCGGCCGCGCACTTCAGCGTCCGGCACCTGATGATTTCGAACGTCCGCGGAGAATTCACCAAGCTCACCGGCAACGCGCAGATCGACCCGGCCGACCCGGCGAAATCCGCGGTCGAGATAACGATTGAAGCCGGTTCCCTCAACACGCGCGAACCTCAGCGCGACGAACATCTCCGCAGCCCTGACTTTTTTGATGTGGCCAACTATCCGACCCTTACGTTTCGGTCCAAGCGAGTCGAGCCTCTCGGAGCGGAGACCTTCAAGCTGATCGGCGATCTGACGATCCGTGGGGTCACCCGGCAAGTCACTTTCGATGTCGAAGGCCCCACACCTTCCGTCAAGGACCCCTGGGGCAATGTCCGGGCCGGCGTGACGGCCTCGGCGAAGGTCAACCGCAAAGACTTCGGGCTCGTCTGGAATGCCTTGACCGAGGCGGGGGGAGTGGTTGTCGGCGACGAAGTCAAGATCACCATAGATGCGGAGCTGATCCAGCTGGCCCCCGCAGCCTGAGCCATTAAAGGCCGCGACATCCGATGTTGCGGCGACGGGCGCTTTGGCCGGGTGGGGCTTGCCCATCCGGCCAAATTTGTTCAAAGATATATGCTCAAGTTCAAAGGCAGGTGGGTACGCCAGGCTCCGATCGCCTGTTCCGCGGAAACAAAATGACCGAGACTCTCCAATTCGTTGTCCGGCACGGGTACATGTTGGTGTTCGCGTGGGTCTTTGTTGAACAGGCCGGCCTTCCGGTTCCTTCTGCCCCTTTGCTTCTGGCCGCGGGCGCGCTTTCGGGAATGCACCAGATGAATCTGGGTCTGGCCGTTGCATTCGCGGTGATCGGTGCGGTGGCCAGCGATTCGATGTGGTACGAGATTGGCCGGCGGAAGGGTGTGCGCGTGCTGCAATTGATTTGCCGGATTTCGCTCGAACCCGACTCCTGCGTCCGCAGGACGCAGGTAAGCTTTGCGCGCAACGGGCCGCGCGTGCTGCTGGGCGCAAAATTTATTCCGGGCTTGAACGCCATGGCCGCGCCTCTGGCGGGAATCATCAAGATGGGATGGCGGCGGTTCCTGCTGTTCGACATTATCGGAACGCTCGCCTGGGTGGGCGCTTTTGTGATCACCGGATACGCTTTCAGCAGCGAACTCGAACGCGTCGCGGCCAGGGCTGCCTACCTCGGAGAATGGCTGCTCGTCCTTCTTCTGGCCGCATTCGCGGGCTACATTCTCTGGAAGTTCTATAATCGGCAAAAGTTCCTGCGCAAGCTGAAGATTGCGCGCATCACTCCCGAAGAGCTGAAAGAAAAAATCGACGCGGGCGAGGACATCCTGGTTGTCGACCTGCGTCACTCGCTCGACTTCGACGCAAACCCGGAAACAATTCCCGGCGCGCTGCACATTGACGCCGCCGAGTTCGAGGAAGCCTACGAAGTCATTCCCCGAGACAGGGAAATTGTTCTTTTTTGCGCCTGCCCCAATGAAGCCACCGCCGCGCGTCTCGCGCTCCTGCTGCGCAGCAAAGGGATCACGCAAATCCGCCCGCTCTCGGAAGGATACGAAGGCTGGCGCAGCCGCGGCTTCCCCTTGAGCCTCGCCAAGGACGAAACCGGCAACGTCGAGCCCGCCAAAGCTTGACCCCCGGGAACGCCAATCTCCCGATTGGCGTTTTCCCCAGCGCCGTTCAGGAAAATGGTGTCCCCAGGAAAAATGCGATCACAACCGCGGAAGCACGATGCCCTGCTGCGCCTGATATTTTCCCTTTTTATCTTTGTAGGAAATTTCGCATTCCTCGTCGGACTCGAAGAAGAGAACCTGGCACAGTCCTTCGTTGGCGTAGATTTTTGCGGGCAGCGGAGTGGTGTTGCTGATTTCGAGCGTGACGAAACCCTCCCATTCCGGCTCGAAGGGCGTTACGTTCACGATAATCCCGCAGCGCGCGTATGTCGACTTCCCCAGGCAGATGGTCAGAACATTGCGCGGGATGCGGAAATATTCCACCGACCGCCCCAGGGCGAACGAATTCGGCGGAATGAGGCAAACAGCCCCCTTGAATTCGACGAGCGACCTCGAGTCAAAATGCTTCGGGTCTACAATCGTGGAATTCACATTCGTAAAAATGCGAAATTCGTCGGCCACGCGGATGTCGTAGCCGTAGCTGGACACTCCGTAACTGATGACGCCATCGCGGACCTGGCGGTCCTCAAACGGCTCGATCATCCTGTGTTCCAGCGCCATCTTGCGAATCCAACGATCCGGCTTTACCGACATCCAGGCCTCCTGCGCGACCTTATAAAGACGCGCATCTTAACCGAGCGCGTCCAGCTTGACAACCCGCAACTGCATGTCTAGCATAGCTTGCCGTTGAATAGCAGGAGGCTGGTGTGATCAAGCTGGACATTGTGAATGCAGTGGTAAACAAGACCGGCGTGAGCCGGACCAAGGCGGAACAGGCCGTCGAAACCGTCTTTGAAGCCATGAAAAACGCTCTCGGCAAAGGCGAGCGCATTGAGTTGCGCCGCTTCGGTGTCTTCAACGTGCGCCCGCGCAAGACCGGTATCGGCCGCAATCCGCGCACCGGCCAGGAAGTCAGCATCCCGCCCGGCAAAGCGGTGCGCTTCAAGCCCGGCAAGGAACTGCAAACACTCTGAACCCGCGCCACACCGTTGAGTTTTTTTCGCCGAACGTTTGAATCGGCGCCGTCATTCTTCCGCTCGCACGTTTGCGTGATGAAATCCATCCCCAGTCGGGGGCCGGGAGATTTTGCAATCCAAAATCTGAACCGGACCTTGCAATCCCATGTTCCCGGGCTTATGTTATCGCTCGGTTGACAATTGAAATACGGAATATTAAGCCTGGTTCATTCGGTTCAACCGCTCGGTTTCCTCAGCCGTTTTGAACAGGAGAAATACAATGCGGAATCGTAGGCAATTCCTGAAGGACGCGGCGGGAGCCTCCGCCGGAATGTTTTTCCTGGGACGCGGTGTGCATGGCTTGCCTGCGCAGGCGCTGGCGAAACAGGAGGGGACCGTCAAGAGGCGGGAAATCCGCATCGGCCAGCGCCGCGTCAAAACCGTGGATGTGCACAGCCATATTGCGTTGCCGGAGGCCGCAGACGTATTAAAGGGGACGCCGCTGGAGAAACTCGCTGCTGGGGGCCCGACGCGCCCCGGCACGAATCCACATTCGCTGGGCCCCGAGCGCCTGCAGACCATGGACGAAATGGGGATTGACGTCCAGGTGGTCAGCATCAACGCTTTCTGGTACTCCGCCAATCGCGATTTGGCCCAGCGGTTGATCGACGTGCAGAATCAAAAACTAGCCGAACTGTGCGCGGTCCACCCGGACCGATTCGTGGCGCTCGCATCCGTGGCGTTGCAGTTTCCGGAACTCGCGGCCCAACAAATGGAAGACGCCATCAAGCACCTGGGAATGCGCGGCGCGGCGATTGGAGGAACCGTTGAAGGGCAGGAACTGTCATCTCCCAAATTCGATTCGTTCTGGGCCAAAGCGGAGGAGATGCAGGCGCTGATTTTCATGCACCCGCAGGACAGCGCGGCGGCCACTGGAATCGTCTCGCGCGTGCAGGGCAACGGATTCCTGGAGAATGTTATTGGCAATCCGCTGGAAACCACCATTTTTCTCTCGCACTTGATCTTTGAAGGAACGCTCGACCGGTTTCCGAACTTGAAGATCTGCGCCGCTCATGGAGGGGGCTACTTGCCATCCTATAGCGGCCGCATGGATCAGGGTTGCCTGACTCTTCCTACCAGGTGCTCAAAGTCCCTTCAAAAACGGCCGAGCGAATACTTGAAGCAGCTCTACTTCGACGCCATGGTTTTTACACCAGAAGGGCTGCGGCACCTGATCGCCGTCTGTGGAGCGAGCCAACTGGGTCTCGGCAGCGATTATCCTTTCGCCTGGGAGATTCATCCGGTCGATCACGTCCTCGGCACGCCCGGGCTGAGCGACAATGATCGCGAGGCCATTCTCGGCGGGACGATGAGCAAGTTGTTGAGAATTCCGGCGTAGCATCGCGAATTTTCTCATGCCTGGAGGGAACGGTTATTGGTCGCCCAGGTTGCGCAACCTGCGCGGGCGCCTCTGCAAAACCAATTTGGCCCGTTACCCGGGCTCCTGCATCCAATAAAGCATGGCTGATCAAAGCGATTTCGAATCCACTCCCGCGGAAACCCTTACTCCGGTAGTGACCGCCTGGGACCTGCCTCCCAACCCGTACTGGGAAAATCTGGAAGCCCGCAGGCAGCGCAGATCGCTGGCAATCGCCATTTTGCTCTTCGTGCTGACCTTGATTTCCACGCTGGCCGTGGGAACGCAATTCGCGTCTTCCTATGCCTCGGGGCGGACACCCAATATTAACGATCTCTTTTCCAACTTTGCGGCCCTGCTGGCGCACCCGCAACTTTTGCTGGCCGGCGTCCCATTTGCTTTCACGCTGATCGGCATTCTCCTGGCGCACGAATTGGGACATTTCTTTGCCTGCCGCTATTATGGGATTTCCGCAAGCTACCCCTATTTCATTCCAGCGCCCACGCTGATCGGCACGCTTGGCGCTTTCATCCGCATCCGTTCTCCGATCTACAATCGGAAAGCGCTCTTTGACGTAGGTCTCGCCGGACCGGTGATAGGATTCCTCTTCGCGGTTCCGGCTTTGGCTATCGCGATTTTCTATTCTCGAGTCGTGCCGTTTTCGGAAGCCAGTACTCCGACTGTGTTTGGGCACCCGCTGGTGATGCGCTTTCTTGTTGCCGCTCTGCGCCCTGGCGTGACACTGGAAAACCTGCTCCTGCATCCGGTTGGACAAGCGGCCTGGGTCGGCTTGTTCGCAACAGCCCTGAACCTGCTTCCGGCTGGACAGCTCGACGGCGGCCACATCCTGTACTCGGTGGCCGGCAAGTACCATAAAAAAATCACGCTGGCCGTCGCTCTGCTGCTGATCCCTCTCGGTTTTATTTTCTGGTACGGGTGGATCATGTGGTCCGTCCTGCTGCTGGCGATTGGCTTCCGCCATCCGCCGCTGCTCAACCGCTGGGAGAAGCTCGATCGCACGCGGCTCCTCTGGGCCGCCTTTGCCGTCCTCATGTTCATTTTGTGTTTCATGCCCATGCCGGTCATGATCCGCGGCAACTAGCCTGCGAAGATGTTGTCCCGTTCAATTCGCTCAACATTAGAAGAAAACCCCCGGGTCTGAAGACCCGGGCTACAGCAGGCCGATTGTTGTAGCCCGCCTCTTCAGAGGCGGAGTTTTCATGGCGATTAAATCGTCGCCAGTCCGCTAAAACAAACTGAGCGGATCGACATCCACGAGCACAGCCTTCTGCGGAATTTCTTTCTCTTCGCTGAATGCAAGCAGTTCCGTGACGGCGCGCGTGAGCTGCGCGCGCTTGGGCGCCTTCAGCAAAAATTGGAAGCGATACTCGCGCTTCAGCCGCGCCAGCGGCGCCGCGGCCGGACCCAGCACTTTCACGCCGCGCGATTCCTGAGGCGCAAGAAACGCGGAGAGCTGGCGCGACCAGCGGATGGCGTTCTCGATTTTTGTGTCGCGCACCAGTATGCTCGCCAGCGCCGTGAACGGCGGATAGTGCAACAGACGCCGGAATTGCACCTCCTTCTCAAAAAAAGTGAGATAGTCCTGCCGCGCGGCCAGTTGAATCGCGTAATGCTCCGGATAGTACGTTTCGACGAGCACTTCCCCCGGCAGGTCGCCGCGCCCGGCGCGGCCCGCGACCTGCGTCAGCAATTGAAACGTGCGCTCGGCGGCGCGAAAATCCGGCAGGCTCAGTTGCGTATCGGCGGAAACCACACCGACGAGCGTGACTCGCTGAAAATCATGGCCTTTGGCGACCATCTGCGTTCCCACCAAAATATCGATCTTCCCCGTCGCGAAGTCGCCCAGCACCTGCTGGTATGCGCGCTTGGTGCGCACGGAGTCGCGGTCCAGCCGCGCGACCCTGGCGCCGGGAAATTTCTCGCGCAATTTTTCTTCGAGCTGTTCCGCGCCCGCGCCGAAAAAATACACATGTTCGGAATTGCATTTCGGGCAGCTCTCCGGCACGCGCCGCGAAAATCCGCAGTAATGGCATTCCAGCCGTTGCCGCTGCTTGTGATACGTCAGCGAAATGCTGCAGTTCTCGCACTGTACGCCCGCGCCGCAGGACCGGCAAATCACGAACCAGGAATACCCGCGGCGATTGATGAGGATCAGCGATTGGGTTCCCTCCGCGAGGCGCGCGGCGATGGCTTCGCCGAGTTTCGAGGAAATTGGCCCCGCGTGATGTGTGGACTTGAAATCCTCGCGCAGGTCGACGATTTCCACCGGCGCGAGCGGCCGGTTTTCCACCCGCGAATCCAACTGAAGAAGTTGGTATTTCCCCGACCGCGCATTCTGGAAACTTTCCAGCGAAGGCGTCGCTGAGCCGAGCAGCGCCACCGCCCCTTCGAATTTCGCGCGCACCACGGCCACGTCCCGTCCGTGATAGCGCGGCGTTTCTTCCTGCTTGTAGCTGGCCTCCTGCTCCTCATCGACCACAATCAATCCCAGATTTTCCACCGGCGCGAAAATGGCCGAGCGTGTTCCCACCACGACGCGCGCCTCGCCTCGCCGCACGCGCCACCATTCGCGCGCGCGCTCGACTTCCGGCAGAGCGCTGTGCAGCACCGCGACCCCCGCGCCGAACCGCGCCCGAAATAATCTGCCGCACCACAGCGTCAGAGCGATCTCCGGAACCAGAATCAGCGCGCCTTTATTCTGCGCAAGCACCGCTTCGACGGCGCCGAGATACACTTCCGTTTTCCCGCTGCCGGTGACCCCATATAGAAGTCCCGCGGTAAAGACGCCCGAGTCGAGCCAGCCGCGAATCACTCCCAACTCCCGCTCCTGATCTTCATTCAGAATATTCGATGGCGGCGTGTAATCGGCATCGAATAAATCCTCTTCGACGGCCAACGGTTCTTCCCAGCATTTCAGTTTTTCCTGCCGGATCATCCGTTCGACGAGCGGCCGCGAAACCCGGGCAAGTTTGGAGAGTTGAGGCAGCGGCAACGGGCCGCGCTCCTCCGCAAGAACATGAAAGACTCGCGCTTCTTTTTCGGGAAGAGCGGCGCCGGCATCGTCCGCCTGCAACTGCCCGGAATAAGCCGCGTTCCACGCGACAATTTTCTGCACGCGCGCCTGGCGCCGCACCGCGACTTCGCGCGCTTCGAGCTGCCTGCGCCGCTGCAACCGTTCCGCCGCGGCTTCACCGCCGGGCAGCTTGCGCAAACGATCCGCCCGCACCGGCCGCCCCTCGATCTCCATCAGCGAAAGCAGCGCCAGTTCCGCGACTTCGGATTCGCTACGGTTCCCCGCCGCGTCCAGCTCGGCGCGGCGCGCGCGCCCGGCCTCCGTCACCAGAAATTCGCGCTCGTGCCGCAGATCGATCTGCGGCGGCAGCATCGCCCGGAAAACTTCGCCGAGCGGCGCCACATAGTAGCCGCTGACCCAGCGCCCCAGCTCCACGAGCTTCGGCGGCAGAGCGGGGATTGCATCAAGCGCCTCGACAATTTCCCTGACATTTTTTACGCGCGCGGGATCCGGCCGCCGGGCGGACACTTCCACGACCACGCCCGTCATCGCGCGATTGCGAAACGGCACAAGCACGCGGCTGCCCGCACAGACCGATCCGGTGAGACGCTCCGGAATCTCGTACGTGAACAACGAACGCAGCGGAACCGGCAACGCGACTTCGCAATAAGCGGAAGACATGTCGGAGAAGTAGTGTAGCAGCAGAAACTCAAGTGGGCATTGATGGTCGAAGTTTCAAACGGTGGCGCTTTTTGTTGCGCCAGCTTCTCGCTGGCGATTTTTGGACAGCGTAGCCGCTAGAAAAACAGCCGGCGGGACGCCGGCGCTACAAAGTTACCGCGAAGATTTTTTGGGCTGCAAACCCAGATGCGCCATCACTTTTTGCAAATCCTTCCAGACTTCTCCCTTTGCATTCGGGTTGCGCAGCAAATAGGCCGGGTGGTAGGTGGCGAGCAACTTCGTGCCTCGATAGTCGAACCATTCACCGCGAAACCGCGAGATGGAGTCCTTGGTCTTTAAGAGCGCCTGCGCGGCGGTCAGTCCGAGACAAACAATGGCCTTCGGCGCGATCACATCCAGTTGCCGAAACAAATAGGGCGAGCAAGTCGCGACTTCGTCGTCCTCGGGCTTGCGGTTTTCCGGCGGGCGGCATTTCACCACGTTGCAGATATAAACCTGTTCGCGCGTCAGGCCCATGGCCTCGATCATTTGCGTCAGAAGCTTCCCCGCTCGGCCGACGAACGCCAGTCCTTGCACGTCTTCATCGTGGCCGGGACCTTCTCCGACGAAGACGAGTTCGGCGCGTGGATTGCCTTGGCCAAAAACTATCTTGTTGCGCTGCTTGTGCAAGCGGCAGCGCGTGCAGTCTCCAAGGTCTTCGCGGATCCGCTCGAGCGTGTCGCCTTCGACGTGGTCAAGGGCCTCGAACAGAGACGTCGCATTCACCAAGGGAAGCACTGAAACAGGCGGCACGGTCTTCGGCGGCAGCGGCGGGCTGGCGATCGGCGCCCGCGTGACGGGTAATGCGGCAGGCGCGTTTTCCACCGCACGTTTGATGGGGCGTTTTCCCATGGTTCTCCGGTCGGTGTAAAACGCACCGAGATTCAGATCGTCATAGTAGCGCAGCCAGGCTTCCAGTTTTTCGCGGGGTGTTTGCGTCAGGGAGGAATCCATCGGCGAGTCAGCGCGCGCGCTGCGTTGCGGCCGCTTGCCCCATCGTTTGCCGCAACGCGCTCAATTGATCCAGGATCCGCTGCGCCGCGTCAATCTTGGCCATGCGCGGGTACGCCTTCTCGCTTCCGTCGCGGAAATACAGAGTGATGACGTTCGTATCGTGATCGAATCCCGCGCCTTCGGCCGTCACGTCGTTGGCGACGATCAGATCGGCCTGCTTGGATTCCAGCTTGGCTCGCGCATGCGCCGCAACGTTCTCCGTCTCCGCCGCAAAGCCGATCAGCACGCGATCGCCTTTGCCCAGCGCAACGTCGGCGAGAATGTCCAGCGTGGATTCCAGTTCTAAATTGAGGCGCCCGTTGACCCGCTTCAACTTCTTGGTCTGCGGAGCCACGGGCCGGTAATCCGCCACCGCAGCCGCCATGATCAGCGCGGTCGCGCGCGGAAAATGTTCGAGCACCCCGCGATGCATCTGCTCGGTCGTGCGCACGGAAACAAATTGCACGCCCTGAGGCGGATCAAGCCGCGTCGGCCCGCTGATCAAGATCACGCTCGCGCCGCGCCGGGCCGCCGCTTGCGCAAGCGCATAACCCATCTTGCCGGAGGAACGATTGGTCAAAAATCGCACCGGATCCAAGTCCTCACAAGTGGGCCCGGCCGTTACGATGATCGTTTCTTCCTGCAGGTCACGCGCGATTCCCAGGCGTGCGCGCACGGCAGCCGCAATGGCTTCGACACTGGCCAGGCGTCCCGCGCCGGTCATCCCGCAAGCAAGATAGCCTTCCTCCGGCGCCACGACATAAACGCCGCGCGCCCGCAACGCCTCGACATTTTCCTGCGTCGCCGCGTGCTCCCACATGTTGACGTTCATGGCGGGGGCAACGACCACCGGCGCGGTTGTCGCCAGATACAGCGTGGTCAGAAAATCGTCCGCCACGCCGCGAGCCATTTTCGCGATCACGTTCGCCGTCGCCGGAGCCAGCACCAGAAGATCGATCCGCTGGGCCACGGCGATATGTTCGATGGCGCTTTCCACATTCGCGCCGGCGGATTCCTCGCCAAACATTTCGGTGATTACTTTTTGCCCGGTGAGCGCGGCAAACGTGAGAGGCGTGATGAATTCCTGCGCGCTTTTGGTCATCACCACCTGCACTTCGATGTCTTCCTGCTGGAGCTTGCGCACCAGTTCCGCCGCCTTGTAGGCGGCCACTCCCCCGGAAACACCGAGTGCCACGCGCATAAAAAGTTTGCGGCGCTACTCCTTGCGCCGCTTCCCATCCTTGTCCAGCAGATCGCCCGGGATTTCAGGCAACTGGTACTCGAGCACGCCTGCGGTCAGCTCCTCAATCGCCACGCGAGTGGACTTGTGCGAGCGTGGATTGGCCACCAGCGGCGACGCTCCCATCATCAACTGCCTTGCGCGTCGCGCCGCCACCACTACAAATGCAAATTTGCTGTCCGGTGCCTGACTCTCGGCCGTCATGAGATGGTTATCCTCCAAAAGATTCCAGAATTTTGCGTGCGCGCTCGCTCAAGCAACTGCGTAGACACCGCGCAGCCACCGTGATCGCCTGGATTTCGCGGCCGGCGCGCTCCACATCGTCGTTCACGACCAGAAAATCATACTCCGCGTACCGCTGAATTTCCTGACGCGCCCGTTCCAGCCTGCGTCCGATCGCCTCTTCCGTGTCCTGACCCCGCGCCCGCAACCGCCGCTCCAGCTCTTCCTTGGCGGGCGGAAGAATGAAGATGGCCACCGCATAAGGCAGCTTTTGCTTTACCTGCTCGGCCCCCTGCACGTCAATCTCGAGGACCAGGTCCAGCCCCTTGCAGCGCGCCTCGTCAAGCCACCGGCGCGGCGTGCCGTACTGGTGCTTTCCGAAAACGCGGGCGTGTTCGAGAAACTCACCGGCGCGGACCCTGCGATCGAACTCCTCTTCGGAAATAAAATCATACCATTTTCCGGCGCTTTCCGTGGTGCGGGGAGGCCGCGTGGTGCAAGAAACGGAAAACATCGTGCCCGGCACTTCCAGCATTTTTTGCACCAGCGTCGATTTTCCCGACCCCGAAGGTCCGGAAACGATGAACACCAGTGGCTGCTGTGCCTGTGCCAGCGTCATTCGACGTTCTGCGCCTGCTCGCGCAGCTTCTCAATATCGGATTTCACTTCCAGCGCCAGGCCCGTGATCGCCAGGCCTTCCGACTCCACCCCCGGCGTCTTGGAAAGCAGCGTGTTCGCTTCCCGCTGCATCTCCTGCAAAAGAAAATCGAGTTTCTTTCCCGCCTCGCCCGCGCCGGCCAGCAATTTGCGGAACTGTTCGACGTGGCTGCGAAGCCGCGCCAGTTCCTCGCTGACGTCGCTGCGTTCGGCCAAGAGCGCGGCCTCTTGCGCGAGGCGAATGGGATCGATCTGCACGCCCTTCAGAAGCTCTTCCAGGCGTTCCGCCAACCGGCGCGCGATGGCAGGACGCACACGCTCGGAAAGTGTCTCGATTTCCGCCGTCCTTTCCGCGATCTGCCCCAGGATTCCCTGCATCTCCACACTTAGCGCCTGCCCTTCGGACCGCCGCATGACCTCCAGCTTTTTCAGCGCTTGCTCCAGGCAGACATCCAACTGCTCGCCCAGCTGCTCCTGCTTTTCCTCGCTCTGCAGTTCGCCGGCGGCGCCCGGCGCCGCGACCACTCCTGGCAGCCGGAAGAGCCCGACCAGGTCCGGCGCGGTTTTCACGCGGAACTGCTTGCGCAACCGCTCCACGGCTTTCATGTAGGATTCGACCAGTTCCTGATTGACTTCGATCGCGCCGGTCCCGCCCAGCTCGTAGTAAATGTTCACGTCCACATGGCCGCGCTTCAACCGGTTTCGAATGGCCGCCCGAATGCGCGGTTCGAACACTTCAAATCCGTCCGGCATCCGAAGATGCAGGTCCAGGAACCGGTGGTTCACGCTTCGCAGGTTGATCCGCACGGAGCTCCCATCGCGTTCGACGCGGGCCTGCGCGAAGCCGGTCATCGAATAAATTCCAATAGGTGCCGCAGTGGCTTTCATCGATCGGCCTTTGGCGCGGGAGCCGCCGCATCTTCCACGTCCGCGAATTGCATTTCATATAGGCGCGCGTAGATTCCGCCGCGCGCGAGGAGTTCCTGGTGCGTGCCCGTTTCCGCGATCGTGCCGTCCTCGATGACGATAATTTTGTCGGCGCGCCGGATCGTCGAAAGGCGGTGGGCAATGACGAACGCGGTGCGGTCCATCATCAAGTTGGAAAGCGCGCGCTGCACCAGCATTTCCGATTCGGAGTCCAGCTCGGAGGTGGCCTCATCCAGAATTAGGATGGGCGAATCCTTGAGGATCGCCCGGGCAATGGCGATGCGCTGCCGCTGCCCGCCGCTGAGGCGCTGCCCGCGGTCGCCGAGCATGGTCTGGTAGCCTCGCGGCAATTCCAGGATGAAGTCGTGCGCCAGCGCCGCTTTGGCCGCGGCTTCCACACGATCTGTGGGCAGCCCCGGCCGCCCGTAGCAGATATTGTTCCAGACCGTGTCGTTAAACAGAATGGTCTCCTGCGTGACGATGGCCATCTGTTCGCGCAAGGACCGCAGTGCGACTTCGCGCACGTCCACGCCATCAATGCGCAGGGAGCCGGACGTCACAGGGTAAAATCGCGGCAAGAGATTCACTAGCGTGGTCTTGCCCGCTCCGCTCGATCCGACGATGGCAATGACTTCGCCGGCGCGCGCCTCCAGCGAAATATCGCGCAGGATGGGCAGCTCCGGATCGTAGCCGAATCCCACTCGATCGTATTCCACGCTTCGTGAAAAGGGAGGCAGTGCAGGAAGCCCCGGTTCCGCGGCCAGCTCACCCGGGCTGGCAATGTATTCAAATACTTTCGCCGTCGCCCCAAACGCCAGCTCGAATTGCTGGTAGACCGCGCCCAGCCCCTTCACGGGTTCATAAGACTTGAACAACGCATAGACAAACGTGACGAAAATTCCCGCCGTCATTACGCCCAGCTTGATTTGCACGCGAGCGTACATCAGCACCAACACGATCACCACGGCGCCCAACAGGTCCATGAGGGGGGAAGTGGCCACCGTCGCGCGGATCCAGCGCATGTTCTCTCGCAACAATCGCCAAGCCGAGGCGCGGAACTTGCCAATCTCAAAATCCTCCATCCCGAACGCCTTCACCACCCGGTTCCCGCTGACCGTCTCTTCCAGAATCTGCGACAGCTCGCCAATGCCCGCTTGAATTTTTTCCGTGGAGCGCCGGATGCGTTTGCCTAGCGTCCTGACCGGCCAAACGACCATCGGGAGAAGAACCATTGAGCCCAGCGTCATTTTCCAACTGGTGGCCAGCAGCACGGCCAGCAAAAAAAACAGCGTGAAGATATGCCGGAAACCAAGGGCCATATATTCCGAAATCGTGCTCCGCACGCGCTCGACGTCGTTGATAACCGTGGATAGCAAGCGTCCGGTCGGATTGTCCTGGAAGAAGCCGATCGGCTGCCGGATCACTTTTGCATACACCTGATTCCTGAGGTCTGTCACACCCGCGATCCCCGCGTTTTGCACCAGCAAATTGCCAAGAAATTCCGCGACGCCCTTGCCAATAAACAGGACCAGGATGGCGATGGAGAAAAGTGTTCCCACGCTATGAATCTGGGAAGGGAGGAAGGAGTTCAAATAAATCGGTTGCTGGGTGAGGGGATTTTTGACCAAGAGGAGTCTGGAATCGGGAGCTTGGGGATTGAGCACGCGGTCAAAGATAGGGGCGATCATGAGCGCGATCAACCCTTCCGCCAGCCCCACCACGGAAAGGCACACCACCCCCACGGCGAGCCGTATCTTGTACGGCCAGACATAACTTAATAACCGGCCGAGTTCTTCTCGCTTCGTCAAAGAAATCGCGGATCCCCTGTGATCTGATTCAATGCCGCGGGCTTTGTTACGCTACGAATCGCCCGCTCGTTTGTCAAGCCGCCGCAACGGGTGGCAGCGCCACCAAAATTGCCCCCGGATCGGCTTCCCTGCACTTCCTCAAATTCCTTAACTTCCTCTACTTCCTTTCCCTACTTCGCCAAATCGCGATGCACAACTTTGGAAGCATATCCCTTTTTGTGCAGCGTCTTGCGCACCGCTTCCGCCAGCGTCACCGAGCGGTGACGCCCGCCCGTGCATCCAAAAGCAATCGTCAGATAGCTTTTCCCTTCCCGGATATAGTGCGGGATCAAATACGTCAACAAGCCTTCGACGCGCCGCAAAAATTCCCCGGTTTGAGGAAATGACCGTATGTACCGGGCGACGCGCGGATCGCGCCCCGAATACTTGCGCAGCTTGGGAATAAAATGCGGATTCGGGAGAAAGCGCACGTCAAACACCAGGTCGGAGTCGGCCGGAAGTCCGTACCGGTATCCGAAGCTCACCAGCGAAACCATCATCGGCCGGCGGTCCGTTTTCTGGAAGCGGCGGATGATGAACTGCCGCAATTCGTGCACATTGAATTTGGTCGTGTCGATGACCACTTCGGCCAACTTGCGGATCGGCTCCATCAATACCCGCTCGCGCCGCAGGCCCTCCAGCACCGGGCGGTCGTGCCCCAGCGGATGCGGCCGCCGCGTCTCGCTGAACCGGCGCAGCAACGCCTCCTCGCTCGCTTCGATGAACACCAGCGTCGCCGGATTCTCATCGCGCAATTGCCGCAGCAGAGCGGGCAATTGTTCCAGCTGGCCGCCCTCGCGCGCGTCCACCAGCAGCGCCGCGCGCTGGATTTCTCCCCCGGCCTGCATGTGCAATTCGCTGAATGTGGGAATCAGTGCGACGGGAAGATTATCAACGCAGTAAAAGCCCAGGTCCTCGAAGGTTTTCAGAACGGTGCTCTTGCCCGAGCCGCTGAGGCCGGTGAGCACCACCAGTTGCCGGGCGTCGCGCGCGTTTCGCCGCTTCACGCGGGCCGGCCTACGCCTTGACCCGGCGCTGGTGTGTGCTGGGAATGCGGAGGTCTTCGCGGTATTTCGCGACCGTGCGCCGGGTGACGTGGATTCCGGCATCGTCCAGTTTTTTGGCGATCAAGTCGTCGGTGAGTGGGTGGGCCGTGTCTTCCTCGTCGATCATTTTTTTCACGAGGCGCTTCAGCGTCTGCAGCGACATGCTGCTGCCTTCCGGACCGTTGACCGATTCCGAGAAGAACGACCGCAGCTCCAGGACTCCCTGCGGCGTGTGCGCATACTTGCTCGATACCGCGCGGCTCACCGTGGACGGGTGCACGCCCACTTCCTCGGCGACTTCCTTGATCATCATGGGTTTCAAATGGTCGGCGCCGTGATCCAGATATTCATACTGCCGCTGAATGATGATCTGGCAGACCCGCAGGATGGTGTGCTTGCGCTGCTCGATGCTTTTCATCAATTGCATCGCGGCGGTCACGCGTTCCTTGACGTAGTTGCGCACTTCGCGGTCGGCCGCGTCTCGAGCGAGAAGCCGGCGGTACACGGGCGAAAGCCGCAGTTGCGGCACGTCGTCATCGTTCATGAACACTTGCCACTGATCGTCCACCTTGCGGAAATACACATCCGGCTCGACCAGGCGCGGCTGTGTCTTGTTGTAGCGCAACCCGGGCCTCGGATCGAGTTTCTTGATCACATCCACAGCGCGCTTGACGAGTTCCACCGGGCGGTTCAGGGCGCGCGCAATTTCTTTCAGCTGGTTGGCCTGCAACAGCCGCGCCAGCGGCGTCTCCGGATTCAATTCCTCGGCCTCGCTCGCCGCCAGGGGACGCTTCGGCAAACATTCGGAAACAATCTGCATGGCCAGCGCGTTTTGCCCGTCCAGCGTGCGCAACTGCGTCAGCAGGCACTCGCGCAAGTTGCGGGCAGCCACGCCCAGCGGATCGAATTCCTGCACGACCGCGAGGGCTTCCTCGACGTCTTCCATCGAGTATTTCCCGTTTTGAGAAATTTCCTCAAGCGATGCGCTCAGGTAACCGTTCTCATCGAGGTTTCCAATGATCGCTTCGGCGATCTCGCGCACCACATCGTTGCAGACCGTCACGCTCATCTGCCAGGCGAGATGCTCGGTCAGCCCCTGCGCCGAGGAAAGGAACTTGTCAAAGGACGGCCGCTCGATGACTTCCTGTTCTCCCCGCTCCGGATTGCCGCCTCCGCTATCGAGATACTGGTTGAAAAACGAGGCCACATCGAATTCTTCAAAAGGGTTAGGAGCTTCTTTTTCGGGAATTTTTTCGGTTTCGGCTTTCAGGAAAGTTTCGTCGCTGTAGTCTTCGGGGGTAACGCTTTCTTCGGACAATTCCTCCAGCACCGGGTTCTCGATCATCTCCTGATTGATCATTTCCCGAAGCTCGAGACGGTTCAGCGCCAGCACGCTCACCATCTGGACCAGGCCAGGCGTAAGGATCTGCTTCTGCGCGACCCGGAGGTGAAGTTTTGGCTGGAGCCAGCTCATAGGCGTCAATCAATTCAAACGGAAATGGTCTCCCAGATAAACGCGGCGGACTTCGGAATTCTCGCTCAGCTCGGCCGGAGTTCCGGCGGCAAGAACTTTGCCGTTTTGTACGATGTAGGCGCGATGGGTTACGCTCAGGGTCTCGCGCACCTGGTGGTCGGTGACCAGGACGCCGATTCCTTCGCGGCTCAGCTCGCTGATGATTTTCTGGATATCCACCACGGTCAAAGGGTCGATCCCCGAAAATGGCTCGTCCAGCAGAATGAAGGCAGGCTCAAGCACCAACGAACGCGCGATCTCCAGCCGGCGTCTCTCGCCGCCCGAAAGCGTGTAAGCTCCATTGGATCGAACCGTTTCCAGCTTCATTTGCGCCAATAACTCCTCGAGCCGGTCGCGCTGTTGCTCCGAAGTCAGAGGCAGCGTTTCCAGGACCGCAATCAGGTTTTCTTCGACCGTAAGCTGCCGGAAAACCGAAGGTTCTTGCGGCAAATAACTGATTCCGCTGCGGGCCCGGAGGTACATGGGGAGGTCAGTAATGTCGTCCCCGTTCAGCAGGACGCGCCCGGAATCCGGCCGGGCCAAACCTACCAGAATGTAGAACGTCGTTGTCTTCCCAGCGCCGTTGGGCCCCAGAAGCCCTACTACTTCACCCTGGCTGATCTCCAAGTCGAGGTCATCGACTACTT
>Ga0210409_10003175_pt1 | contig 18715 bp, 17 predicted proteins | sample IncBWH17MmetaG_FD_161649 | JGI IMG/M metagenome (GOLD analysis project Ga0210409, IMG submission 161649) | Forest soil microbial communities from Barre Woods Harvard Forest LTER site, Petersham, Massachusetts, United States - Inc-BW-H-17-M | ecosystem: Environmental > Terrestrial > Soil >... | reverse complement strand
CGACTCGATAGAATCCGATAGAAGATACTACGGGTGAGTTGCAGCACTGCCGGCGCTTGCCGGCGCAATATTGAGCAGGGCTAGCTGGCCGCAGGCGGCCATTACATCGCGCCCGCGGGAATAGCGGACGAAAGCGGGAACGCCGCGGTCGACCAGGATTTTGCGGAACGCTTCGATCACCTCGGCTGACGATTCCTGATACGGAAGCTCGCCAGGATTCCACGGTATCAAGTTCACCTTCACGGATTTCAGATTCGTCAGCAGGCGCACCACCCGGCGCGCGTCGTCGGGCGAATCGTTGACGCCGCCGAGCATCACGTACTCGAAGGTCAGGTGCTCCCACGGGCGCAGCGGGTACTTTTGGCAGGCTTCGAGAAGCGCCGCGAGCGGATATTTGCGATTGATGGGCATAATCGCGTCGCGCTGTTCGTCATTGGAAGCGTTGAGAGAGATGGCCAGCTTAGGGCGAATTTTTTCCTGCGCGAGGCTCTCGATGCCGGGGACGATGCCGCTGGTGGAGAGCGTAACGTGCTTGGGGGTGAGCGCGAGGGCTTCAGGGTCGAGGACGATGCGCAGCGCGACCATCACCGCATCGAAATTGAGCAACGGCTCGCCTTGACCCATGAGCACGAGATTGGTTTGCGGCGCGAGCTGCGCTTTGTGCTGCTCGAGCGAGATTAGAGTTTGCGCGAGAATTTCCGCGGGCGTGAGGTTGCGAATCAGGCCGAGCTGCGCGGTGAGGCAAAATTTGCAATCGACAGCGCAGCCTGCTTGCGTGGAAATGCAAATGGTTTGCCGGCCGGTGCTGGGCATGAAGACCGCTTCGACCGAGGCTGGCCCTGACTTCCGCTTGGCGTCCGCTCCAGAATCCGGCAAGCCGAATAAGTAGCGCACCGAGCCGTCTTGCGAGGCATAGGTCTGGCGTACGGTCGGCAATGTGATGGTGGTTTCCGAGGCGAGGCGCTCGCGCAGGGCCGCGGGTAGATTGCTTATTTCCTGCACGGAGGACTTTCGCTCCGCGTAGAGCGCGTGGTAGATCTGCCCGCCGCGGTAAGCGGGTTCGCCGAGCGAGACGCAGAAATCGCGCAGGTCGTTTTTGGATTTGCCGAGAAGCTCCATCGTTGTCCTTGCTAGTCCATTATTTCACGGAAGTGCGGAGATGTTCGCTCGACGGCTTCTTTGGAGGCTGTTGCGACTCGATGGACGCTCTACTTCTTTACCGGTGCGCGCTATAATTTGAGGGAAAGTCCCAGCTTTGAAACCTTGAGGCTCACGAAATGCACAAACAAGTGAAAATCGCGACGCAGCAACTGGTCATCGATGATTGGGTTAAGGGACTCGCAGCCATTGGCGAACGCGACTTCACGCTGGAGGCGGTGCAGGATTACATCTTGCAGCATGCGGTGCGGCCGGAGACGCTGGAAAAGTATCTTTTCTTCTCCAAGGGGAATTACACGCGCAACCTGATTTTCAAGAACGGCGTCTTCGAGTGCATGACCATTTGCTGGGAGATCGGCCAGTGCAGCCGCATTCACAATCATCGTGACCAGAATTGCTGGATGTCCGCGCCCATCGGCCGGCTGCGCGTACAGAATTTTCGCGTCCAGGAACGCGACGCAAAGTGCGGCACCTGCCACATCGTCCCGACAGACATTTACGATATGGACGCGGCGCACCCCGCTTACGTAAATCCGCTCGAACCGGTGCATCAAGTGCAGAACCTGCCGGAGTTTAATCAGCGCGCGGTGAGCATTCACGTGTACTCGAAGCCGTTTGACACCTGCGAGATTTACCAGCGCGAGAAGGGCACATACGCCGACGTGCCGCTGCACTACACCAGCGAATACGGGAAACTGAACCCGGCGGAAAAGCTGCTATAGAGACAGAAGATAGCCTAACGATTTGCTGTAACGAGGACGGTAAACCAGAATTTCATTGCCGCGGCGGCGCCCAAGAGCCGTTGCAGGGTGAATTTTCCGTTTCCGCCGCTCACATTGGGATTTTCACATCCTTGTTTTCCCGTAACTGTAAGTAAACAAGTGAGTTGCCGTCCCATTTTTCCCCTGATTTCTTCTTTCTTCCTCCCTGTGTCACAATCCCTGCATGACGACGGAGCCGCGCGACATCCGCAAACATGTGCTGCCCAATGGCCTGGTGGTGATTACGGAAACGATGACCCATGTGCGCTCCGTTTCCGTGGGTGTCTGGGTACGCAATGGCTCGCGCCGCGAGGTGCCGGAAGAAAACGGCCTGGCGCATTTCATGGAGCACATGGTCTTCAAAGGCACGGAGCGGCGCTCCGCGGAAGCCATCGCGCGGGAAATGGACTCGGTGGGCGGAATGCTGGACGCGTTCACCTCCAAAGAGCAGATTTGCTTCAACGCCAAAGTGCTCGACGAGCATTTGCCCATCGCGTTCGACATCATTGCGGACTTGGTTTTGCGGCCGAAGTTCGATTCCGAAGACGTGAAGAAGGAACGCCAGGTGGTCTTGGAAGAGATCAAGATGGACCTGGACAACCCGGAATATCTGCTGCATGAAATCTTCACGCGCGGCTTCTGGCCGCGGCATCCGCTGGGCCGGCCGATTTTGGGGACGCCGGAGACAGTGCGCAAGTTCAACAAAGATGCGCTGCGCAAGCGGTTTGATTCCTGGTTCGCGCCAGACCGCATCGTGCTGACGGCGGCGGGAAACGTGCCGCACGAAAGAGTGCTGGAGTTGGTGGAGCGCGAATTCGGCGGCCTGACACCGTCGGGACCGTGTGACGGGCATGCCGCGCCCTCAACAGAGGCGCCGATTCACCTGGAAACCAAGCGTGATCTCGAGCAGGTGCATGTGTGCGTGGGCGTGCCTTCCTATCCGCTGGCGCACGAGGGGCGATTTGCCGTGGCGGTGATGAACAATTTGCTGGGCGGCGGGATGTCGTCGCGGCTGTTCCAGAATATCCGCGAAAAATTGGGTTTGGCGTACGCCGTGTTCAGCGAGCTGACGCCATATTCCGACGCCGGAATGATGACCGTGTACGCCGGCACGGCGCGTGAAACGGTTGGCCAGGTAATCGATTTGATAGTGAAGGAATTTCGCGATTTGAAGGAGTCGCCGGTCAGCGAAGAGGAGTTGCTGCGCGCGAAGAATCACCTGAAAGGTTCGCTGATGCTTTCGCTGGAGTCGACCAGCGCGCGCATGTCCAACCTGGCGCGCCAGGAACTATACTTCGGCCGCTTCTACTCCCTGGATGAAATTCTCGAGTCCATCAGCACGGTAACCCGCGAAGAAGTACAAACGCTCGCCCAGGAATTCTTCCGCCCGGAACAAATCGCTGTCACCGTCCTCGGCCCGCTGAACGGTTTCGCGCTAGATCGCTCCCGCCTCGCCTGCTAGATCCTTGCATTTAAATATTTCAAGAACCCTTACGTAGATCGCTCGCCGCATCTTAATCTTTCCGTTACGCAACGTTCATATTCGCCAGCTAGAGTCTCGAGCCTATCAGCCCGTTCGGCCCGCTTTTTCAGTAGGACCAGGTCTGGGGCGAACGGCAGGGGTGTTTTACGACGGACGTCTTTCCCCGGAGATGAGTTCGACACGTTGAACGACCACCTGCGATAAATTGGGGGGTGTTACATCATGCGGAAGTGGTATCACTATGTGTTGTTCTTACTTGCTTTTAGCGTCTTTTGCACCAGCTTAGCCCACGCGCAAACCGGCCGCGGCACAATCGCGGGAACCGCAAAAGATGCGGCGAGTTCCGCGCTGGCCAGCGCGTTGATCGAAGTCCAACCGCTGGGAAGAAAAGTGGCCTCGGACGATCAAGGTCAATTCCGAATTACCGACGTGCCCGCAGGCGAGTACACCGTGACCGTCTCCTACGTTGGCTTTGCCCCATTCAGCAAAACGGTGAAGGTCGAGGCCGGGCAAACGGCGGAGCTAGATGCCTTGCTCAACGTCGCAACGGTAAGTGACCAAGTGATCGTAACTTCGGAGCGTCTGCAAGGCGAGGCCGAGGCCATCAACATCGAACGCATGTCCGACGAAATCGTGCAAGTGCTGCCCTCAAGAGTCATTACCAGCTTGCCGAACACCAATATTGCCGATGCGGTCGGGCGCTTGCCCAGCGTGTCGCTCGAACGCGACGAAGGCGAGGGCAAGTACGTGCAAATTCGCGGGACCGAGCCGCGTCTGAGCAATGTGACGATCAATGGCGTCAACGTGCCTTCCCCGGAAACGAACGTGCGCAACATCAAGCTGGACGTGGTTCCCTCGGACCTTGTCGAGCGCATCGAAGTGTTCAAAACGCTGGCCGCCAATCAGGACGCGGACGGCATCGGCGGCACGGTCAATCTGGTTACCAAGACTGCAGGAGAAAGGCCCACGATCACCTTAGCCGGCCAAGGCGGATACAACCCCATTCAAAATGGCTACGGACGAGGAGGGATCGACGGCACGATTGGCCGGCGCTTCGGCTCCAGTAAGAAACTTGGCGCGTTGCTGAGTGGCACTTTTGATCAAACAAACCGTGGAATCGACGACCTGGAGCCGTCGCAAACCATCATGCAGGATCCGCAAGGCAATAACGTAGCAGTGTCAAACAGCGCGGACCTGCGCTCTTACAACTACTACCGAACGCGCTACGGCTTTGCCGAGGGCATCGACTACAACATAAAGCCGGGAACAAACGTATACATCAAGGGCCTTTATTCCGACTTTCACGATTACGGGGAAACCTGGGTCTATACGCCGAATTCCGGTAACACGATTAAGGCCGTGAACGGTCCGGTAATCACCTTCGATAACGCGCAAGATTGCGCGGCTGTCAACCTGGCAAACCCCAATGCGAATTGCTCTCCGGGCTCCTATCAATACCGCCATTACGTGCGGCGTCCGGACCAACAGATCTATAGCTTCCTGACCGGAGCGCGCCACGACCTCTCATCTACCTTGATCACCTATGAGTTCGCTGGCTCTCGTTCGCATAACATCGGCGGTCAGGATTTTGCGACCACCAACTTTAGCGGTAACCAGGCGGTCGACCTTGCGGTGAACCAGGCTGATCCGGTGCGGCCAAAATTTGTGGCCCAGGATGGCACTAACCTCTACGACGCCACCCAATATCAAGTATCCAACACTTCGTTGACCCACTACATCGCCCAACAGCTCAATTTTCAGGGGGCGGCGTCACTGGCGCGTCGCTATAACGCGCACTCGCATCTGGGAACCTTCGAAATCGGCTTAAAAATCCGAAATTCCCACTCCACGCAAAGCGAAAACGACCAGCTCTTTAATGCTGGCAATAACCCCTTCACCCTTTCCTCCGTGGTGGGAACCTATACCAACCCCACCTATTACGATAAGTTCTTTCAGATCGGGTCGGCTGCCTACGGGCCAACCTCCAGTTACGACCGGATCATTCAAAGCTTCCTCGCCAATCAATCCAACTTTTCGCTGGATCAGGCAAACAGCTTCCTGCGCACGCAGCGGGCCTTCTTCGACGCCAATGAGCGGGTTTACGCTGGCTACGCGCAGAACGTCATTTCCCTGGGCAAGTTCCGCCTGCAAACCGGCGTTCGCTTCGAAGGAACCAGCACCGACTTCCTGACCCACCAACTTGATGGAACGGTGCTGGACGCCAATGGCAACCCAACGATTAGACCCGTCACGCAGAACACCGGCTACGTCAACATTTTGCCCAGCGTACAACTCCAATATCTACTGACGCCCAATACCAACCTTCGCGGTAACTTCAGCCAGGGCATCTCCCGGCCCAATATCGGCGACCTGGTGCCCACCAGTTTGGTTGATCCCAACGCTTCGGGTGGACCCAGTGTGACGGTTGGAAATGCTGATCTGAAGCCGACCAAGTCCAATAATTACGATATCTTGATCGAACATTACTTTCAGCCGCTCGGCATCCTGCAGGGCGGATACTTCTACAAGCAATTGTCCGACCCCATTTATCCGACCAGGTCGCTTATTCCCGCGGGACAGCCGAATGCCGGCTTCTTCCTCTTTGAACCGATCAATGGCCCGAGCGCCCATATCCAGGGCATCGAGCTCGCTTGGGAGCAGCGCTTCTCCTTCCTTCCGGGGCTTCTGAACGGCTTCGGGGTCGCGGCGAATTACAGCTACACGCAGTCCCGCGTGGTGTTCCCATCAACTTTTGATGGCGGACGCATCGACAACGCTCCATTGCAGCGGCAAGCCCCGAATACATGGAACTTCAATCTGACCTACGACAAATCGCGTTTCTCCATGCGCTTTGCCATCAGCCACAACGACGCCAACATTGCCGCGTACCAATTCAGTCACGATCCAGCCAATCCGCAAAACGATCGCGACCCGATCCTGGGATTGAAAGGCCCCACCGGCGACCAATATTTTTATGCCCACACACAATTCGATATTCAGGGCAGTTTCCGGGTTCACAAAGGTTGGCAATTTGTGGCTTCCGGCCTGAACCTTAGCAATGAGGTTTTTGGCTTCTACAACGGCAGCACCATCTATCCGGTGCAGAGGGAATACTACAAGCCGACGGTTTCCTTTGGCTTCCGCTGGACTTCGGGCGCGGAATAGATCCCGGAGAGCCGTTCAAATGGGGCGCAGAAACTTTGATTCGTTTTCTGCGTTGACGTGGCCGCAAGGGTCTGCGATGATTTTCGCAATTTGTTTGCGCTGCACTGGGGGAAAGCGATCGGCTTGCGGGTCTCCATACTGGCGTCAGGCAGCTCGGGGAATATAACCCTACTCGAGACGGAGAGTACTCGCCTCCTTGTTGACGCCGGATTGGGCAAGCGCGAAACCTTGGCGCGGCTGGCCGCTGTCGAGAAAAGCGTTGACCGCCTCGACGGCATTCTGATTACTCACGAACACAACGATCATTGCAGCGGCCTGCCGCAGATGCTGGGTTTGTGGAAGGCTCCGCTGTATGTGACCGAACCGACCATGGAAGCGCTGGAGCGCACGCTGCCGGAAACGCTGGGCAAGCGGCTGCGCGGCGTGGAAAAAATACAAGCGGGGCAACGGTTTTGCGTTGGCGATATCGAGGTGCACGCGTTCGCGATTCCTCACGACGCGGCCGATCCCATCGGATTCACGTTTCGCGCGGATGGCGTGAAGCTCGCGCTGGTTACCGACCTGGGATACATGCCGGCGTTGGTGAAAGTGCATTTGCGCGATGCGGATTGCCTGGTGCTGGAATCGAACCACGATCTGGACATGCTGAAGGTTGGGCCGTATCCATGGGTAGTGAAGCAGCGCGTGCTGAGCCGCACCGGACATTTGTCGAACCATGCGGTGAGCGAATTTCTGGCCGATCCCGATGGGTTCGATGCGCGCGCGCGCTTTCTGGTGCTGGCGCATCTTTCCCTGGAAAACAACAATCCGGATCTGGCGCGCATTTCCGCGGAAGAGGCGCTGAGCCGGCGGCCGGCGGAATTCGCCTTTGGCGGACAGCTTCTGGTCGCTTCGCAACAAGTACCTCTCGCGCCGATTCAACTTTAATCTCTCCGCTGAAAGTCACTTCCTGCCGGCGTACTCGGACGCGCCGAGGAAATGCAATGACACGTAGGGCTCGTCGCCCACGACCCAGGAGTCGTGACCAGGTGGAATATAGAAAACCTGTCCGGAACGCATTTCGATGACGTCGCCATTGCTCATGGCCGCGGTGGCGCAGCCGGAAACGACCATGCCCACATGCTCGACCTGGCACTCTTTTTGTCCCAGCGCCTTGCCAACGTGTTGGGACCAGCGCCAGCCGGGTTCGTACGTGGCACGGCCGATGGTCATGCCGCCGAGGTGAACAATTTCAAATTTCCCTTTCTCGAATGTGCGGACTTCGTCGGGAGATTCAAAGCGTTTCAAAATTACGTCGCTCATGACGCTTTCCTTTGCGCAAGAGAGCTAGCGGCCGTGGCGGAGGTAGTCGTCGGTTTTGTTGAGCCAGTCTTCGCGCGGGGGATCGAAGATGTCGAGATCGACGGTGTCTTCGAGGGCCCAGGCTTCGTGGGGCATGTGCGGAGGGATGCAGAGGACTTCGCCGGCGCGGACGACGATTTCCTTGCCGTCGATGGCGAATTTCAGCGCGCCTTCCAGAATGTAAGTGACTTGCTCGTTGTGATGGTGATGCAGCGGGACGTGCGCGCCTTTTTTCATGAGCACGCGCGCGAGCATAACCTTGTCGCCGACGACCATCTCGCGGTCGATCAAGGGATTTAGGTTTTCGCGTTCGACGGTTTTCCAGGAAATGTGTTTCATTTTTGCTGCTGCGCTCATTTCATTTCTCCGTAAAGGCGTGCGGCGTTGTCGTGCAGGTACATGCGCGCGAGCTCAGGGCTCTTTCTTCGGTGAAGGCGCCTTCGGCGACAAGTTCGGCGAGAGCCGCGGCAATGGCGGTGCGCGCGGAACGGGCGGCGAGCCAGAAAGTTTCCTCCGCGCCGACCGCGTCGTTGAAGGGGAAAGCGTCGGAGCCAAACATCATGCGCTCGGGATACAGCGAAATCCACTGCTTCAAAATATTTTTCAGTTCCGAGGGATAGACGTAATAGCCGACGAGGGAAGAATCGGTGTAGACGTTTTTCGCCGCGGTCAGCCAGATCATTTCGAGAGTGTAGGGGTAGCCGCCATGGATGAGCACGAATTTGGTTTTGGCGTAGCGCGAATCGCGAAGAACATTTTCGAGATTGAGAGGATTGCCGTTGCGCAGGCTGAAATAGTCGCCGATGCCCACGGCGCTGTGAAAATGCACGGGCAAGTTCAATTTGCCCGCTTGATCGATCAGGACGCGAAAAATGTAATCCTGAAAGGTGCGGTAGTCCTCGCTGGAGGGAACGCCGCCGGCGTGGTATTTGGCGTAGATCGTGGCGGCTTTTTCGCGCGGGGGATCGCTGAAATAGAGGCTGCGGAAGTAAGCGGCCTCGAACTTCATGGCCACGCCGCCTTTTTTCTGATTATCGGCGACCGTCTGGCGGACGAAGGCTTCGTAGGCGGCGAGATCGGCGGGAAGAGCGCTGATGTTTTCCTGTTGCATGTAGCGGTGCAGAACTTTTTCTTGCAGCGGGATGTACACACCCATGTCCGGGTTCTTTCCGGTCTGGTCGCGATTATCGAGCGGGAAGAGAAAAGAGTCGACGAAGAAAACCCAGTGGAAACGCTTGGGATTGAGGTAGGGCGCGAGGGCCACGCGGTTGGCCAAGCACGTTTCGATATTGAGCTTGTCGAGCACGCTGTCCCAATATTCCGTGCCGCCGGCCTGCTCCGCGGCTTTTTCCTTGTCGGCGAGCCATTTGGCGTGCTCGGGCTGGAAATCGTCGTAAGGATAGGCGAAGAGCGCTTTGGCCGCGGTTACGAATTCGGGATTGGTGTCGCGCAGGCGGAGGACGGAGCTTTCATCGGGCGGAGCGGCTTGCGCGTCCATGTCGGAATCCTCGGGAAAGGTGGCGTGGGAGTGATTGTCGTAGATGGGAATGCGGTCGATCTGCGGGAGGAGATGGTCGTAGATTTTCTGGACGTCTTGTGGGGAGGCGAAAGGCTTGGCTTGCGGATAGGCGGAGGATATCGAGAGTAGGGCTGCCAGTGTTACGGCTCCGATTCGCAGTCCTTTTTTCATCTACGATGCTCTCCTAGAAATCCTGCTTGCCTGGCTGGGCCGAGACGTTGCTTACGCCTCACAGCCATGAGTGGCTGTGCTACCTGGACGCGCTACGCGCCCCTACAACACCTCGCCAACGGATGGAGACGCGTTCGATGCGCTCTAACGCTTCTTCCAGGAGATTACGAGCGCTTACCAGCGAGAAGCGGAGATAGTTTTTTCCGGCGGAGCCGAAGGCGGCACCGGCTATGGCGGCTACTCCGGCTTCCTCCAGGAGAGTTGAGGCCAAGTCTTGCGCGGAGAGGCCGGTGTCTTCGATGTTGACCCAGGCGTAGAAGGCGCCTTCAGGCGGCAGGCAGCGGAACCCGGGAATGCGATTCAGGCCGACGACGAATTGGTCGCGGCGTTTGCGATACTCAGCGACCATGGCGTTGACCGCATTGGTGGAATCGCGGAGGGCTTCGATGGCGGCGACTTGAGTGAATTCAGCGGCGCAGGTGAAGGTGTTGAGGACGAGGAGGTCCATGGCGTCGACCACGCGCTGCGGAGCAACCGCGTAGCCGAGGCGCCAGCCAGTCATGGCAAAACTTTTCGAGAAGCCATCGATGATGACAGTGCGCTCGGGCATGGAGGGCAGGGACCAGATGGATTTGTAGGTACCGGCGAAAAGAATGCGCGCGTAAATTTCGTCGGCAATGATCCAGAGGTCGTGGTTGGAGGCGAGTTCGGCAACTTGGGAAAGCGCGGATTCGCTGAAAACAGTTCCGGTGGGATTATTGGGCGAATTGAAAATCAGGACTCTGGTGCGCGGGGAAATTTTTGCGGCGATTTCGCGCAGGTCAGGCTGAAATTTGTTTTTCTCTTCGAGAAAGAACGGAACGGCTTTGGCGCCGAGGCCGCGCACGAAAGAGGGGTAGATGGGGAATCCGGGATCGGGGTAAAGGACTTCGTCGCCGGGTTCGATGAGGGCCATCATGGCGAGGGAGAGAGCCATTTTGCAGCCGGGAGCGATCAAAACTTGCTCCGGCGCAGCGTGCACGTTGCGCGTGCGATGGAGATATTCGGCTACGGCTTCGCGGAGCGCGGGAATGCCGCGAGGCGAAACGTAGCGGTCACGGCCGGCGGCGACGGCAGCGCGCAAAGAATCGACCACGGGCGCGGCGGGGTGGAAATCGGGTTCGCCGAGCTCAAGATGGATAATGGAGCGGCCGAACCTTTCGAGTTCTTTGGCGCGCGCGAAGACGGAGAGAGCGCCTTCGCCATTTAATTCGGATACGCGCGATGCGATTCGTCCCATAGTGGAATTGAGAATCCTACCACTTCTCAGAGGTGCGCTTCATCCCGGTTGGGTGCCACCCCCAGGGTTTTGTATGGATGTGAATATAAAGGGCTTGCGGGAAGAGGGATTTGTAAGGCCATGAAAACAAAGGGCCGAGAAAAACGAAGAGCAATTGATAACGCAGAGGCGCAGATGTGCGCGGAGATGTCGCAGAGGTACCCATACCCCCGGTGTTTTTGCTAAAGAGTGCGCAAACGATTGAAAACAAAGGACTGGAGGGGGAAAAAGAGCGCAAAGAGAGATAAAGAGTGCGCAAGCTGATGAAACGAAAGGAGTAGCGGGAGAGTGGCCCAGAAAAACAGCGAATGCGAGGAACAACTGCGGGAGAGTGAACGAGGGCTGCACGACAGTCACGGCCTAAAATACCAGCAAGATTAACTAACTACAACTGGACGGAAGGACAGATGAGGTGCAAGTGGCCAAGAATTTTTTGGAAATAGCCTGACCGCATTCGCGCGGCATCAAACGCATGGCGAGATTTACGAGAAGAGACGCTGCGCAGCGAATGTGGTGGCCTGGTTGAGGCGTGAAAAGCGGCGGCAAGACCGCCGCAGTCCAAGGACAGGCGCAGCATGTTGCGACGCTATAGGGGAATATGGGATCCGCCAGTCACCGCGGAGCGAATTATGCATTGAGGAGGGCTCACCTTGCGTTGTGGCGCGTGTCGGGAGGACCTTGACGGGCGCGAGTGGGCGCGGGAGTATGGAACCGGCCACAGGGTAGTTGCAACCCGCAGGGGCAAGCAGTCGTCTTACTAGTGTTGGCATGCACCCCAAAGGGGGGCTCATCATGAATTCCCGCATAATTCTTCGCTCGATTTTTCTGGCGGCTTTTACGCTGTTGTTTGTGGGTTGGATTCCGGCACGAGGTGATGCGAGCCACGCGCGCATCATTCGACTCAGTTTGGTGCAGGGGGACGTGCGCTTCGCGCGCGATGTGAAAGGCGATCCGCTGACCAGCGACAAAGCCACGTGGGAAGGGGCTACGCTGAACCTGCCGATCCGGCAAGGATACGTGCTGGCGACCGACCACGGGCGCGCGGAGGTTGAGTTTGAAAATGGGGCCATGGCGTTCCTTGCGGAAAACACGGTACTGGAATTTTACGATCTTTCGCTGGAAGACGGCGCAAAGACGACGCGGCTGGTGCTGCGCCAGGGGACTGCTTCTTTCTACGTGAATCCCGGGGGCGGGGATTATTTCAGCGTGACTGGCGGAGACTTCACGGTGGAAGCGGACGGACGCGCGGGCTTCCGGCTGGACAATTTCGACGATGGCAGCGTGGTGAATGTAACGAAAGGGCGAGCAAGCGTTTTACGGAAGGATAAGGCGACAGCGCTCGTGAAGGGGCAGTCTCTGTCCATGCGCGCGGACGACAAAAACTCCACGGAGATCGCGAGGCTGCCGGCAAATGACGATTTTGATCGCTGGGTTGCCGGCCGCGAAGATGCCGTGGCAACGGCGACTACGGCGGCACAACAATATGTGAGCTCACCTTATTACAGCTCGGGCATGGCGGACCTTTACACATACGGATCGTGGTATCCGGTGGGCGGATACGGAAATTGCTGGCGACCCTATGGAGTGGGCCTGGGCTGGTCACCCTTTTCGAGCGGCGGCTGGTTTACGGATCCAGTGTTCGGGTCGGCGTTTATCGGATCGCAGCCTTGGGGATGGCTGCCTTACCACTATGGCGGGTGGGTGTTCGATCCATTTTATGGCTGGCTGTGGTCGCCGGGATTTGGATTCGGCGGTGGCTTTAATGGATTTGTGCCATTCCGGCCAGTGACTGGCGTTTTCATCAGGTCGAAGACGGGTTTGGTGGGGCTGGTGCCGGTGCATCCGCTGGATGTGAAAGGCAAAGAGCCGATTAATTTGAGCAAGGGAGTTTTCGCAGTCAGCAGCGGCGCGGTTGCGGCGCAGGCGAGTACGGGCGGCGGAGAGAGTTGGAAGGTAATGAAAGCGCCGCCGCGAGGGTCACTGACGACGACCGCGGTGGCGGCATCAGCGGCACCGGCGCGCGTTTCGCGGACGATTATCGGCGGAGGCAACAGCGCGCGCGTGGTCACGTTGGACCGCAACTCTACGATTGCATACGATGCGCGGGAACATCGGTTTGTCAATGGGGCGCCAGCGCCATCGGCGGCGCAGACCACAACCGGAAAGAGCGTTGAGAAAACGGGCGCTGCTAGCGAAGTAGCGGTTCGCAACGGCGGCGCGGCGCAAGTGCGCGGTGAGGCTGCGGCTGCTGCCAGTATGCGGACGCCCGCGGCTAGTGCGCGCCCGGTCGCTCCTCCGAGAGCGATGACGCCGCCACCGGCGCGCTCATCAGGCGGATCGTACGGCGGTGGTTGGAGTGCGGGCGCATCGACGCACGCCTCAGCAGGAGCATCGGCGACGCATTCATCGGCTGCATCGGCGGCCGCAACGCACGCAGGGTCTTCTGGCGGCGGGCGTCCGCACTAGAGGTTGCGCGGCGACGCGGCGCACGACTCACACACTTGCTCAGGAAAAGATAAGGCCGGCGTAACCGACTACGCTGCTGGTGTCGCCTGACACATCCGCGGAGGTCGCGTAACGCACAAGCCTCGCCTGCTTTGCATGGAGTGCGCGAAGAGCCGTCAGCATGGCCACGGCGGGTCCTAATCCGCACATTGAAATATTTTCGCTTGCGCAAAGATCGTAAAGACCGCGCGGGTTGAAGGCCAGAATCTGGTCAATGGCTTTCTTGTCCTTGACGCGCGTGGTTGCATCATTTTCGTAGTGATTCAAATCGGAAGTGGTCAGCAGGAGCACCTCGGGATTGGCGGCGAGGACACGAGCAAGCGCTTCACCGACGGCGACGAGGTCATCGTAGGGCACGGCGCCGAGCGCGATGGGCACAAAGGCAAATCCCGGGGAAAGCATTTGCAGAAAAGGGAGTTGGACTTCGATAGAGTGCTCGGTGCTATGCGCGACGCGATCCTCGCGGAGGAGCGGACACTCCTTGTGGAGCGCGGAGGCCAACGTTTCATCGATCGGCGCGTCGCCTACCGGCGTTCTCCAAGCTCCGTTAGAAATGGTGGCGATGGATTCACCGCGCGGAAAGTGGCGAACGCCGAGGATGATAATCTTCGTGGGGAGAGCGATGCGGGAAAAGACGGCTCCAGCGACAGGTCCGGAGTACCTATAGCCGGCGTGAGGCACCAGGCAGGCCTTGGCGGGTTCCAGTAGCGGCTGCGGTTTTGCATATTCACGGACGGCGGACGTCAATTCCGCGGGATTATTGGGGTAGAAGCGTCCGGCGACGGCAGGAAGGCGAAGCACAGAAGCGCTCGATTAAATCAGAGAGACTTGGAGGGCTTACCCTTAATCTTGACGGCCTTTTCGGTAGCCGCGTCGTACAGCACGGTAACTTTGTCGCCGTACTGATAGCCGCCCTTGTCGATGATCTTTTGCATCTTACCGGCGGCCACCGGCGAAAGCGGGAAAGTGCGAATAGCCAGGTCATTGCCCTTGGCACGCACCGAGATTTGCGCGGTGTTGGCGTTCATCACAAAACCTTCAAACTTGGCGATTCCGGGTTTGGGTTTGGGCTTGACGGTGTTGACGATGATGGGGACCGCGGTATCCACCACAACAGGCACCACGACCGGAATGGGGCCCTGCGCGCGGACAGGCGCGGAAAATCCCGCAGCCAGCAGCAGGGCGGCAGTTCCCGGAAGCGATATGAGTCTCAATAATCTCATTCGAGATTCATTCCAGGTCGTCCGTAGCGATGCGCAGAGACTTGAGAAAACGCACGTCTTGCGGGGTCATGGTGAGGCGCGCGACGGGTCTCTTGTCGGGATCCTGGTCGAAGGATTCCTGGTCTACCTGAATGCGCAGCGATTCCAAAAAGCGCTTGTCCTGCGTAGTGAGCTTTGAGGGTGCGTCCGCCGCGGCCGCGGCATCGCGCTTCGCTAACCCGATGGTGGCGTCGAGCTTGAGGACAATATCGTAGCCGTGCGCACGAACCCCGGCGATAGCGCCGGTGATGCGGTCGGACTCCGATACGGTGTCGTTAATCGCGTGTCCCAACTCACGAAGCAGGTTTTTCAGGTGATCATCGAGTTGCAAAGGCGGCCCCCCTACCTCTGTAAACATTTTAGGCTCACCTTGTGTTGGATACAAGCTGACGTGGGGAATGTTGTCTCCAAAGTGTTCACAGGGCTTTTGCCAACGAATTTGCAGGTTCCGGGAGGGTTGCCAATACGTTGCGTTCCCGATTGTGCGCTAAGATGTTCCTGTGGGCACAATCAGCCGCGTAGCGCAGCCGGCGCCGGAGGCACATGGTTTTCGGCGGCTCTGGCGCGTTGTAAAGCAGCTTTTTCATGAAGTGACCGGCGCGGTATTCGCGGTCTTGGCGCTGGGTTGGCTTAATGCCGCGGCCCGGGCGTGGACGCGCGATGTGGCGCATTGGTTGATCGCGCTGGCGGTTTGCGTGGCCGCGCTGTTTGGCTTTTTTTCCGTGACGCAATTTCTTCGCGCACGCAGAGTGCGCTGAGCCTTATGTCTGATACGAAATCACCTGCAAAGGAAGTGAAAGAACGGCGGGAGCGTTTTCGCACGCTTTCCGGACTTGAGCTGGAAGGCTTATACACGGACGAGAGCCTAGTGGGTTGGGACCCTGAGGACGCGCTGGGCTATCCCGGCGAATTCCCGTACACGCGGGGGATTTATCCTTCCATGTACCGCGGCCGGCTGTGGACCATGCGGCAATACGCGGGTTTCGGGTCAGCGACGGAATCCAACCAGCGTTACCGGTACTTGCTCAGCAAAGGGCAGAGCGGGCTATCGGTTGCTTTTGATTTGCCGACACAAATCGGGATGGACTCCGATCACGCGCTGGCGCTAGGCGAAGTCGGGAAAGTTGGCGTGGCAATTGATTCGTTGGAGGACATGGAAAGGCTATTCGACGGCATACCGCTGGAAAAGGTTTCGACGTCGATGACCATTAACTCGACGGCGGCGATTTTGCTTGCGCTGTATGTGGCGGTGGCGAAGAAGCAAGGCGCGAACCTGGCGAAGCTTTCTGGTACGGTGCAAAACGATATCTTGAAGGAGTACATCGCGCGGGGGACGTACATTTATCCGGTGCGGCCGGCGATGCGGATCGTGACGGACATATTCGCGTGGTGCCGAGAGTCGCTGCCGAAGTGGAACACTATTTCGATTTCCGGTTACCACATTCGCGAGGCGGGTTCAACGGCGGTGCAGGAGGTGGCGTTCACGCTGGCGGATGCTATTGCGTACGTGCAAGCGGCGCTGGATGCCGGGCTGGATATCGACGATTTTACGCCACAGCTTTCATTTTTCTTCAATGCGCACAACGATTTGTTGGAGGAGATTGCCAAGTATCGTGCGGCGCGGCGACTTTGGGCGCGGCTGATGCGCGAGCGTTTTCAGGCTCGGGATGCGCGCTCGCTGTTGCTGCGATTCCACGCGCAGACCGCGGGCTCGTCGCTGACGGCGCAACAGCCCGAAAATAATATTGTGCGCGTGGCGATCCAGGCGCTGGCGGCGGTTCTTGGCGGGTGCCAATCACTGCACACGAATTCCATGGACGAGGCGCTGGCACTGCCGACGGAGGACGCGGCGCTGATTGCTTTGCGCACGCAACAAATCATCGCGAATGAAACGGGTGTGGCGAACACCACCGATCCGGTTGCCGGCTCTTACGCCATCGAGCACCTGACGAATGAAATCGAAAGTGGAGCGATCACTTACATCGAGAAGATTGATTCGCTGGGCGGGATGCTGCGTGCGATCGAATCCGGCTTCGTGCAGATGGAGATTCAGAAGGCGGCTTATGAGTACCAGCGCGCGGTGGAGACGAAAGAACAAGTGGTTGTCGGAGTGAACGACTTCATCGCGGAAGAAGAGCGTGGCATTCCCACGCTGCGCATGGATCCACAAATCGAGCGCGAACAGATCGAACGAGTGCGCGCCTTGCGTGCCCGCCGCGATGGGAGTAAAACCCAGGCGGCAATCGTCGAGCTTGAACGGCGCGCGTCGACGAAAGAAAATCTGCTCTCCGCGATTCTTGGAGCTGTCGAGAGTTACGCTACCGTTGGCGAAATATCGGATGCGCTGCGCCGCGTTTTTGGCGAATACCAGGAATCAGTTGTCATCTGAGCCGAACACATCCTCGGGTGTCCCGCTGTAGTATGCTCGCCGTCATCCACCGTCCATGAAACTGATTCTCGCCTCCGCCTCGGTACGCCGTGCTGAAATTCTGCATGATGCAGGACTGTCTTTCGCGGTGCTGTCTTCGGCCGTGGATGAAACTCCGCTGCCGGGTGAAGCGCCCGCTGAACTGGTGCAACGACTGGCGGACGCGAAAGCGGAGTTGGTCGCAGCACGCGCGGTGGCGCCGGCGATTATCATTGCGGCAGACACGGAAGTGGTGCTCGACGGCCACGTGCTGGGCAAGCCGCGCACGAGCGAAGATGCGCGTCAGATGCTTACGAAACTTTCCGGGCGCACGCATTCCGTGCTGACGGGAGTAACGCTAGTGCGACTGCCGGACGCGGAGCGGCGCAGCTTTGTCGAGACCACGTACGTGCATTTCGCGCCGATTCCAGAGGAAGAAATCACGCGTTACCTGGCGAGTGGCGAACCGTTCGACAAGGCGGGCTCGTACGCGATTCAAGGTCGTGCTGGGCGCTATGTTCCGCGGATTGAGGGATGCTATTTCAATATTGTGGGTTTGCCCCTGGCGCGATTGTGGCAGTCGCTTAAGGAGTTGGGCTGGTCGGAGGACTTGGAGTAAGCGATTCGGCTGCCGGGGCTAAGGCGCATATTTCTGACTGCGAAGAGAAAAAGTTAGGAGCGCTCGCTTTGCCCGCTAGCTGGGCTGAAGCCCAGCCACTACAGATAAAAAGAAAGGTGCTCCCCTTGCGAGGAGCACCTCGGGGTGGTTGGGGTAGAAAATCTTACGGCTTCTTGACGCTGCTTTGCGTTGCGGCGTTGTGCTTCTTGTTGTAGATGTTGCGCGACGCCTGGTTTTGCTCTCTGTTGATCTGCTTCTTTTGGCTGGCGTTCAAGGTGCCGCCATTGGCTTTGCGATCGGTGGCGACTTGCTTGTTGATGCCCTTCTGCTGATTTTCGAGTTTCGCTGTCTCGCCCGGCGTTAGCTGGCCGCTCTTGATGCCCTGCGCGATGCGGTCTTGCTGATTTTCGCGACGCTGGCCGACTTTGTTGTTGCCGTAATGCGCGGTGTTAGCGTTGTGCTTGTCGGCATAGATTTGCTTTGACATCTGGTTTTGTTGCTTGTTGACCTGCGCCTTTTCGGCGGATGTGAGGTTGCCGCCGTTGGCGGCGCGGTCCGTGCGCGTTTCCTTGTTGATGGCCGCTTCTTTCTTCTCGAGGTTGGCGGTTTCGCCAGCCGTTAGCTGGCCGCTTTTAACTCCATTGGCGATGCGGTCTTGCTGGTTTTCCTTACGCTGGGCGATGCTGGGATCCGCCTTCTTTTCGGAGGCTGCCGGGGTAGCTGGTGCCGGCGAGCTCTGCGAGGAAGACGGGTCTTGCGCCAGCACCGTCGTAGTTGCACCGGTCGCGCTCACGAGCAGCGCCAGCGATCCTGCACCCCACTTCAGAAATGTGACGTTCATGCGTTCTCTCCTGTATTCGTCGGAAAGTTCGTAAGGCACCGTGATCAAGCGTGATAGCTGAATTCTGGGGGGTAAGTTGGTGAGTGGCTACTGTTCTGAGGGACAGGTTTTTGCGGTGGAGAGCCGTTTTTTAGTACCAATTGGGCACAAATATTGTGCCAAAAA
>Ga0210409_10003173_pt1 | contig 18726 bp, 14 predicted proteins | sample IncBWH17MmetaG_FD_161649 | JGI IMG/M metagenome (GOLD analysis project Ga0210409, IMG submission 161649) | Forest soil microbial communities from Barre Woods Harvard Forest LTER site, Petersham, Massachusetts, United States - Inc-BW-H-17-M | ecosystem: Environmental > Terrestrial > Soil >... | reverse complement strand
TGGGATGTACTTTCCGTCCGCGTCCGCGTCGCTGGCATCGGCCGAGTCATTGGGAGCATCGGCAGCGTCAGTGGCGTCCGCCGCGTCGGCCGCATCCGCGACATCCTGTTGGGCATCGCTCGCATCACTTGCGTCGCTACCGGTGTCGACCGTGGTGTCCCCCGGCGAATCGGTCGGGCTGTCGCCGGCAGTGTCCGGATGGACATCCGGATTCGCGGTATCCGGTGGGCTATCGGGCCCCTTCTCACCGGCCGCAGGGCTGTCGGTACGGACCTCGGGCAACGTAATGTCGAGTTGCGTGTCCGCCTCCGCATCGGCCTGAGTGCCCGACTCACTGCCACCGCACCCAACAACCGCAAAGCCTCCCACTCCAATCGTGCCTAGTACCCCGCCCACTATAGAAAGCGCTGCGCCCCGTAAGCTCCGCATGAAGCCACCTCCCACGCATAACCTAACACACGTCCTCCCCGGCCTCATATGAAAGCATCAAAGTCGGCCTGCTGCGACGTGACGCAATCGACCCCGACAAAGTCGCTCGAATGGGACGCCAATCCCCCGAGTCGGATCGACTACCGCGCCGGATAGCTCCAGCCACGCATGGGCGAGAAAGGGACCACCGGTTGTGCGGCCAACGCCTATGACCAGCTCCGCTTCGCGCGCTCGGGCTGCAATGGCGAGTGAGCGGCTCAAACAAGTGCCACGCCGGCCTATGCGTAGGGCGGCGCGAAGGACATCCGCGTGCTCGCGATACGGAGGAAACAGTCGCCCAAAACGCTCGAGGATCACGCACGCGCGCTGTGGCGTATACAGGCGCAGCAGAATGCGCGCGAGGACGTGTAGCATTTGATCGACCAGCGCGGAGACCGGCTCGCTCATCTGGGCACCATCAGCCCTCGTTCCACGAGATCGTCGCTGAGAGCCGTAAGGTCGGCTAGGGCACGATCCGGCGCGACTTCGTATTCGAGGGCGATTTCTCGCGCAATCTGCTCGACCGTTCGCCCGGCTTCGAGGCCTGACCAAAGGCGGGCGCCCACCTCATCGAGAGCAAAGTACTCTCCCTTTGCGAGGTCGAGGATCACGAGCTCGTCGTCGAAGAGACGCGAGTGCACGGCATCCGCGCTGCGTAACTGACCCAGTTTCGTGGCCGGCGTGCCTTGGTTCATGGGTGCTCCTTTCGTAACGCATCGAGCACGAATGGTGCAACCTCCCCTGGGACCGCCAGAGAACGCACCAATTCCAAAAACGCCGTGCACCGGTACAGCGTCGTGACCTGTTCGAATTCTCGCTTTCGCGCCGCGCGATCTTCGACGTCAAATCGAATCGCGGCTGCGAGGAGCTGTCGCGCAGCCTCGCCGCCGGGTAGAGACCGCACGACGGCCCTCCCCAGCGTCGGCTCGAAGCGCAGAGCAATCACCAGACCCAGCGGGTAAGATCTGTCGGCGGCGTTTGGTGCGCGGAGTTCTCTTTTGCCGTCGCCCGCGCTGAACCGTTGCCCGGCAACGCCGAGCGCAAGGCATGAGTCATGGGTCAAACGGTGACGTGTTTGACCTGGTAGCACTTCGGCGCCGGCCGCCCCGATTTCAAGCAATACGACATCGTCTGCCAACATGGATGCGTGATGCCGCAAGCACATCTCCGCCGCAGCAGTCGACTTCCCGGCACCACTTTCGCCAAGGAACACCACGGCTCGGTCGCCCATGACCACCGCCGAAGCGTGGAGCGTGAGGTGCCCGGCGAGGTCGCGCAACAGCGCATTGACCGTCCCATCGCGCAGCTGCTCGATTGCCCGACGAGGGACACCAACCGCGGGGCGCAGCGTCGCGTGGCTGCCATCGCTTGCACACGTGAGGCGCGCGAAGCCCGGCCACTCGGCGATCATCTGACTCCCGAGTTTGCCGCGCCGTAACGTCACGGCATCGTCCACGCGCACTTCGTGGATCCACCGCACGGTCCTCAACGCGCTCTCATTCGTCATAGCCTGTTTTCCCCTGGAGCCGCCCTCAAACGAGCTCACGCCCATGCCCGCACTCGCGCAAAAATGCCTCCGCAGAGAGAAGTTGCCAAACCTCCGCAAGACGTTCATCCGCAGGGATCGGTTCGGTGCGCTCGCCCTGCCGGAGCATGGAGAAACATGCCTCGAATGTCGAGCGAAGAGGCTTTGGATCCGCGAGCCCGCGGTTGCAAAGGGCTTCGAGCGACGACAGGTCGCGAAGCATGCTGACATCGTCCGGCCCGGAGGCGGCCGCGACTGCGGTTTCGAAGGATGCCTTGTCCTTGCGCCTACGCAGCCGTTCCGGCAGAATTCCCTTCATCGCCAGTCGGTACAGCCCTCTGTACTGGTGCCCGTGACTTAGCATGGCCGGGTCGAGCTCAAGCATGAAGCGGACGAATTCTTCGTCAACGTAGACGTCAACTGGAAAACAGCCGGTGAGCGCCGCCAGCTGTCCGACGGTATCTGCGACGTCTGTTCTCTGCCCGCGCGTGCAAAGAAAGTGCATCCACATGTCGGGCGTTTCCGGCAGGGGCTTCGCGGCGCCCTCGTCGGCCTCGCGGCAGCGCACTAGTAGGTCCCTGGACCGAGGCGTGAGCCAATCGGGGCCTCTAGGTCCGCGCACGAGACGGCGCTTGACCTGACGTATCGCATTGGGGACGAGCGGTGACAGCACATAACGCGCCCGCTCAAGAGCACCCACGCGCCAGGGCAGTTGTAGGCGCATCGCACCGCTGAGGGCCGCCCACACGTGCGCTTGTCGCGCGAATTGAGCGAACCGCGCGAACGGAAGCAGCCCGCCGCAAATGGCGTCGCCCCCAACGCCCGTGAGCACTGCCTCAATCCCTCGATCGACTGCCATCGTGGCCTGCGGCAAGAAGAGGACCGTGCTGGAGACCGTGCCCGGTTGGGCGTCCATACACAGAGATTGCCGAAACCAAGGGGCTGCGTCTTTTGGACGCAACTGGACCGGTGTCAACCCCAATGCGGTGGTCAGCTCGACGAAATGGGGTCGATCGTCTCCCGGGCCGGCATATTGAACGGAGATGGCATCGAGTGTTCGGCTCGAGTCTCGCCGGCATCGCGCTGCAGCCAATGCAAGAACGCCGCTCGAGTCGAGTCCTCCGCTCACGAACACGGCTATGCGCTCGGCTCCAGCCATAGCGCGCTCAACGCTAACTTCCAGGCGCTGGCGCAGCTCCGCCGCAAGGTCCTCCGGGTTGCCTTTCCGATACTTGCCAGCAACGCATGGAAAATCGCGCTTCACCCGAAGCTCGTCACCTCGGGCCACAATCTTCTCGCAGGGCCGCAGCCTTCGGATGCCCGCGTACACGGTTCGATCGGTATCGGTGTCGAGGCCGTATGCCATCAAGGAAACGAGACGCTGCGCATCGAGCGCCGCCGTCGGAAAGAGACCTGCGAGCGGCGTCATCTGCGAGCACGCGAGGAGATGGCTGCCGTCTCCCGCGACGGCGTAATAAAGCGGGTACTGAGGTAGCAAGCCCGCGGCGATTGTCAGTACGTTGTCTTCCAATCGTACGAGCGGATGTCTCGCCCCCGAGCGAGGACTAACCGCATGTGCCGTCGCTATCGGTCCCTCCCAAGCAATGCAGGCGGGGCGCCGCGCAGCGAGGGACGTGTTCTCGCCGTGGGCGCAAACTACCCCCGGCCCTCTCGACAGTGCCGTGATTTGAGCCGCCAAACGCGGAGAGAGTGGCTGGCCACGTCGCCACCAGCAAGCAAAGAACATTTCTGCTCGGACGAAGCCTCACATCGGCATCATGCCCAATCCATCCGTTCCCGTGCTCGCCCCATTGGCCGTCAGCTCGCGGACCGATCCCAGGCGCCTCAGGGAAGGTCGCACGTACGCCTTCTTTTTTCCTTTGGGACTCGCCTCGGGTATCGAATGCTCATCCCTTACTCCGTCGGCCATCGGTCATCTCCCAGTGCAAAAGCGCTCTTAGCGGCGCTTAGTTTAGCTCAGCTTCTACCAACTTGCGACAACCTCCCCGCGCCGTCGCTGCCAGATCGACCTACCGGCTTCGACGGCAGCGACAAGAAACTCGACTGCTTGAAAGATTCTCGAACGCCGTCAGCCCCATAGACCGTGGAGGTCCATCCCAAAGGCTCTCCGTCCGGCTGCGCCCAGATTTCCACGGCGACGTCATCGCCCTTGCGCAGCGGCGTCGGATGGGGCCACGGAAGAAACAACCGTCCATAGCAGAGCTCGTGCCCTGGCGCCGTCGAAAAGCCATCATCCCTAGTTAGCTCTGCCTCGAACCAGAGGGCGACTCCATGCCCTGTGCCCTCGCGTTCGAGCCGCAGCGAGGCGCGACCCGTGATGGGTTCCGGCCGCACCGTCGCGTAGTCGATGTCTGCCCAGGCAGCCGTCGTGCTTAGGATGTTTTCGGGCAAAAGAGGGTCCGCTTCGCGGTCGCGACACGCCGCATGGCGCAGCCGTTCCTGCATCGCCGAGAGCGATATGCCCAATGGCCCATGGGATGGTCCTAGTGCCCATTCATGCAGCTTCGCTTTGCCAACAACGCCCGCCATGAGGCGATCGCGAGCGGGTAGCAAGATTCCCGAGTTTTTGAGAAACCGACTTCGAACGTCGTCGACGACGGCCAGATGATCACCGCACAACGGAGACACGCCCCGAAGGTCGGAGACGATCACGTCCACACGCTCCGGAAGCTGCACTTCGCGCACGTCCTTCTGGATGAAGACGATTCGATCCGCGACGCCATTCTCTCCCGCCAACTGGCGCGCCACTTCGATCGCGTCGTTCGTGTCGATGGCGTAGACGCGACCCGCGCCCAAGCGACACGCAACCATGGCAAGAATTCCCGTGCCCGTTCCTAGGTCGGCTACGATCGATCCTGGTCGGATTACTTCCGCCAGGGCGCGAACGTAAGCGCCCGTGCGCGCTTCATCCGCGATCATCCGAGCGTAGTCATGCAGAGTGTACATCGCCGTCTTCTCCGCGCTGACTCTCTACCAAAACCGGTGCAAACGTGCACACGAGCACCGTCGGTTAGGATGCGCCCATGCCCGCGGGCGTTCACTGGCACGCGTCCGAGCTAGCCATCGAAAATGACCCCACTCGTGGCCTTCTTCCGCAACGTCGAACGCCAAGCCTTCTGGCTGCAACTGGCTCCGCGGCTGCACGTGGACCAACCTTCCCCTTCGACCTTCTCGGACAGCGCCGGCACCCTCGCCCGCCTTTCTCCATTAGACAGCGACCACTGGCGGACCTCCGGCTATGTCCGTCTCCCGTCCCTCCTCAACCCGTCCGTTTCTGTCTCCCTCGCCCAGGCCATCACCACCCTCCACTCCCACGACCTGCATCCAACCTTCATCTACGTCTACGACGAAGCCTGGTGCGTCCTCGACGCCCTTCGCCCTCATCTCTCGCGCCTGCTCGGCGACGACTTCGACGTCCTGGCCGACGTTTGGGCCTGGCACATCGACCCGCGGACCGACCGCGGCGGCTGGCCCATCCATCGAGGCTGGTATGAAGACGTCCGCGACGCTACCGATACCCCGGCGCTGCTCAATGTCTGGATCGCGCTCACCGACGCCACGGAGCGCAACGCGTGCATCCACCTCGTTCCGCTGTCGCGCGACCCGCACTATCCCGCGGACCTGCATAACTTAGGGTCGCTCGCGGATCTCGCGCTGGCGCTTCCCGCCCCGGCTGGTAGCGGGCTGGTGTGGAACGCCAACGCGGCCCATTGGGGCGGAACCTGCGACCCCTCATTCGACCAGCCGCGCATCAGCATGTCTTTCACCGTGCGGCGCCGCGCAGCCCTGCCGCACGACTTCTCTTGCATCCGGCCGCCCCTTTCGTTTCAACAACGCCTCGACCTCATCGCGTCCCAATTCGAAACCTACGGCCACAAGGAGCTCAGCGCAGATCGACTCGAAATGCGCTGGGCAGCATTGCTTCGCGGAATGCGCGCGGCCGCACGTCGTTAGCTGGTCTCGGAGTCGGCTCCTCGCTGCGGCCCCCTCGCGCGCGGCTAAAACCCGTACTGCGCCCCGATCTCGGGTCCCACCGTCGGGATGAGTCCGTTGTTACCGAACGACAGATTCAGCCGCACAGCGCCCAGCAGCCCTATCTCCCGCGTGGCCGCATATCGCAAGCCAAGCCCGAGATCGACAAACCCCGGCCCGTTCGTAATCCACTCGTCCACCGGAATGTCCTTCGGCGCTCCCAGCATCGCGGGGCTGCAGCTTTGCATCGTAATCGCCGTCTGCGCCGCGCAAAGGCGCACGGTGCCCGAGGTGTGCGCGTCGGTCGACGACACCCCGCCGCCGCCGAATACCATCGGCGCGAGCACCCCCTTTTTCAGCGGGTCCTTGCCGATGAAGGCGGAAAGGCGGGCCTCCACGTAATACTTCTGTCCCCATGCGTAGCTATTTTGAACGGCGGCTGCCCCTGGATACGTCAGGAACACCCAACCGAGTCGAGCGCCGATGAAGATGTTGTTCGACACCGCGTAGTCGAGCGCGGCCATGATGCGTACGTTGGCCGGAGAGACCCCTCCTGCCGACTGGCCGGCGTTCGTCGGTGTGAGCTGGTCGTTCTGCAAGCCGTGGTCCCCGCGCGTCGGGACGTCGACGCCGTTCGGATCCGTGCAGTAGAAATGCTTGTCGTTGGCTGGCAGTCCCGCTTGCGGCCCGCCCGGTTGTCCGAAAAGGGTTCCGGGATGCAACCGGCACACGTCGGTGCCCGAGGGAATCTGCATGAAGTCGATGTTGAGCCCGATCCCGACCCATATGCGCGGAGCCTTGATCTTCTTCTTTTTCTTGCCCTCAGCCCCCTCCTCCTCGTCGCCCTTCGTCTCCTCGTCCTCGTCGCTTTTTTCCTTTTCCTTCCCGCATCCGGGCATCCCCGGCGGACAGTCCTCCTTCGCCGTTTCTCCCGTGTCCTTGTCCCCGGTGTCTTCGTTCTCTTTATCCCTATCCCTATCCCTATCCCTATCCCGGTCCCTATCCCTGTCCCTGTCCCTATCCCTGTCCCTCTCTCTCGCGGCCGCCACTTTTTTCGGCGGGTGGCAGATTTTTGGCGGCGCCCGATTGGGCAGATGCGGTGCCGGACCGGCGAGCTCGTCGCGAACGGGGACCTGATACGGATTCTTCCCATCGCCATTGGTGCCGATGGGGTCCATGTCCTTGTTGTAGCCCTGAATGTAGTAGCGCACGGTGCCGCCAAGCACGGCCGCGCACGGGATCTGCCCTCCCCAGCCAGCGCCGACACGCGAAAGGTCCATGTGCTGCCACTCGGCCTCTTCGCTGTCCTCGGAGCTCTTGAAGCGGACGATGACGTGTGCGACGCCGTTGGGTCCTCCCTCGATGTAGATGGGAAGGGGCGTGTCGGCGACCTGCTCGGCTGCGGGCGTATGGATAAAGTCGCCCCTCGGCTGGGCGAATGTCTGCGGCGGCGCAACACCCGGGTTCGAGGGCCCGACCGGACCAGCGCCACCACCAACAGGGGCACCCCCTCCCCCTCCGCCACCCCTGACTTCGTTCCAAAGGGCGCGCAGGTCGGGCGCGTCGTAGCTCGGGTTGATGTCGATGTTGGGCTGAAGCTTGAGCGCCTCGGTGAACGCCTTGGTTGCGAATCCTCTGTCCCCGGCGCGAAATTCCATCGTGCCAATGTCGCGCAGCAGCGCGGCCTGCGTATTGGCCGAGCAATTGGCGGGCGCGCACGCGCGCAGCGCCTTGTCGAGGCGCGCCGCCCCCGACGCGTAGTTCATGCCGAGAAAGTCCCCTTCCGCCTTGGACAGGGCATCGAGCGCTGCCGCTTCGGCGCGAGGATTGACGGCGAATGCAGGCCGGGCCATGGCTGCCAGAGTCAAGACCACCACGAGGAACAAAGGTCGGGCTCGCACCGGGCTCATATACACTGTTCGGCGCTGATCCAGCGCCCGAAGTCGGCGTGATGTCGTCTCTTATTGGCCCCCACTTTGCACTTTTTCGCTGCTGCTAAGAAAGCGGGTCGGCCTGCCCTAGTACCATGTTTCCGCTCTCTTAACGCTATTCGCCGGCGTCACAACGCCGGGGTCATTGCGCAGCGCGCGAGGAGGCGTAGGAGCCACTGTTTCCGGCCGCCGCCCGGGGCGTCTTCGAAAGGTGAGCCGAGCGCCTCGACCAGCTGCTTGACACGCTCGATGGCAGGGTGGTCGTCGAGCGCGCAGGCGCAAATGGCTCGCTGTCGAAGGAGCTCTCTCGTGATGGAGGCGGCGGGCAAACCGCCGCCCAATGACCGGTCCAACCACTCGGCCGCTCGCGGGTAGTGCCCACGCTGAGCGAGATTTTTTCCAATGAGATACGCGGCGACCGGCCGATGGGTCAGCTCCGCCCAGGTACCGAGCGAGAGCGGGCCAAGCCATGGGTCGATGGGGCGACCTGGCTCTCCTACGCCGACCAGCAAATCGATGATGGCGCGCCGCGCCAGCTCGCTCTCGAGGCCCTGCGCCTTGACCTCGAGAGTACGTGCAGCGTCCTCGTCCAGCGATTTCGCCGCAAGCGCCAAATAGGATTCGGCCGCCGTTGCGACCCTGCCGTGGTCGAGATCGTCGTCCGCAAGCGCTTCTTGGGCGCGGTCTCGCCACGTTCTCGGCGCGTGTTCGTCGCCGAGAATTTGCTTCAGTTCGTCGCGTCCGCGTGCGTTGTCTCCGTATCGGACAGCGATCCGAGCGCGCTCCAACAGAGCATGCCAATCGTGCGGGTCGCGCTCGAGAGCCCCCTCGTAGTGGGAGGTCGCGCGCTCGAACCGGTGATCCTCGCGACATGTATCGCCCTCTCGATCCAGGGCATCGACCACGTGTGGGCACGTGCGTGCCCACACGCTTGGGCGCTCGAACTTGGCGCGCGCATAAGTGCTCGCTTCGGCCGGCATCGCCAGAGCCTGCAACGACTCACGAAATTGCTTGTCGAGTGCCTCCCAACTCGCGCCGGTGAGCTGCTCGAGTGACTCGCCCCCGTACCAGGAGCGAACGGCCACCTTCCCCCATCGGGATCCCACCCACGCGACGAATGCGCCTGCAATTGTGTAGCTCTTCGCGGCGTTCTCGCCCAAAAAGGCGAACGAAAAGAGCTGCCGCAGGGGTGGCAGGGTCCCGAGGTCGAGCATCGCGCGCGCCCACTGCGCGTCCGTGAGCTCGTCGTCGTCGGGAGACGTAGCCACGGCAACGCCCTCGATGAGCCCTGGGTTCGGCCAAAGACCCCCCGCGCTCCCGGCGATTCGAAAGGGCCCGCGGCCGAATGTTCCGGCCAGGACGTGCGCGATCTCGTGCCCGAGGATCGGATGCGGATAGCTCGACAGTTGCACGTAGACCTCACGGCGCCAAGGCTTGGCAATCGAGGTCTGCGCCGCTCCCATGAGCCGCCGCTTTTCGTCGGCATCGCTGAATACGTACTCTGTGAGCCTGCCATCCAGCCGTGCTCCCAAGGCTCGCTCGTCCGCCGCGAGCTGCTCTTCACAGTCGCGCACGAGAAGGTCCGCTTGGAAGCGCTGCAGCGAGTCTGGGTACAGGACCTCGCAGTGAGGCCCCGCAGCGTGGCCCATGAGGGCGCGCGCGATGGAGTGGGCGGTTTGCCAGTGCGCGAGGGCCGGGCCACTTCCGGTAAGCATGGCGCTTGTTGCGAGGGCCAATAGCCCGAGCATGAGCCGCCCCGCCGCCGGCCGATCGACGCTCAGCAGACGCAGTGCCAACCTTCCATCGTCCCGACGAGTGAGGGCCGAGGCTACCAGCGCGGCCCCGACCAGCGTGGACAGCGAGCCTGCACGGTACGTCAACAGCCGCCCGCGAGCGTCGACGATGGTGTCGTAAAGCGTCCCGCTGAAGAACCCGAAGAAAGGGTCGAAGGCGAAGATCATGGGCGAGCCATAGAAGCGCGCAATGCTGATGGCGATACCGCCCAAGGGACCGGACAATGCCAAGAGGACGCAAGCGAGGCGGCGTCTCGTGCACGGACGACCGAACTCGGCGACGAACACGCCCCAGGCTCCGCCCATCAGCGCGCCCGCACCTGCCGTGAGTGCAAAAAACAGCGTTCCGCCCCAGAAGTCGCAAATGCCGGCGTGCAACGCATGCAGGAGCGCGGTGGCGAACGCCACGCACGCCAGCAGGGCGCCGGAGCCGAGGCCGCGGACCAAGCAAGCAAGGGGCGAGAGGCTCAGCGCGGAAAGCTCAAGGGCAGTCGCCACCGCCGCAGCAGACGGCACCACGAGCCCGCTCGCGAGCGACTGCTCGTAGCCGGGTCCCCCGAAAAGCGGCAGAAACCCTATCGCCGCCTGAACGACGAAGACCACGACGACCGCCACGAGCTGCTGCCGCGGGAGCGCGCGCCACATTCGTCGTGAGCCCATGCCATCTGGCCGATTTACAGCGCTTCGTGGTCACCGTCGGGCTGGGGCGGGAGCGGAGCCGGGATCGCCGGCTCGAGCACCAGCGGCAAGACCTGATCGATGCGCTTGATGAGGTGCACTGTAAGCTCCGCGAGAACGTCTTTCGGAAGGTCTTCGAGATCTCGTTCGTTGCGCGCGGGAAGCAGCACCACTTTGATGCCCGCGCGGTGGGCGGCGAGAAGCTTTTCTTTAATTCCGCCGACCGGCAGCACGCTCCCCCGGAGCGTTATCTCGCCCGTCATCGCCACCTCTCGCTTCACGGGGCAGCGCAACAAGAGCGACGCCACGGCGCTGAACATGGTGACCCCCGCGCTCGGCCCGTCTTTCGGGATTCCGCCCTTCGGAACGTGCACGTGAAGGTCCGTCGCCTTCAAGAATTCGGGGTCGAGCCCCAGCTCTTTGGCTCGGCTGCGCACGAAGGACACGGCAGTCACGGCGCTCTCACTCATCACGCTCTTGAGGTTTCCGGTCACCATGACCTCGCCGCGACCGGGCATTCGCGTCGCCTCGATGAACAGGATGTCGCCACCGGTGGGAGTCCACGCGAGCCCAGTCGCCACGCCGGGAGCGCTCGTCCTCTCAGCCAAGTCCGGCAGCTGCCGCGGTGGTCCGAGAATCCTTTCGATCCCTTCCGCGCCCATGACCACGCGCAAGTCCCCTTGCTCCTCTTCCATGCGCATGACGACGTGGCGGCACACGGACGCAATTTCGCGTTCCAACGCGCGCACCCCCGCTTCGCGCGTGTACGCTTCGATGATCCGTTCGAGCGCCGCCTGCGTGATGTCGAGGCGCTCGTCGGTCAGCCCGTGAGCGCTGAGCTGCTTGGGACAGAGAAACTCTTTCGCGATGGCGAGCTTCTCGGCACGCGTATAGCCCGCGCACTCGATGACCTCCATTCGATCCATCAGTGCCGGCGGGATGGTCTCCGGGTTATTGGCCGTGCAGAGAAAGGTCACCTGCGACAAGTCGTAGGGGACGTCGAGGTAATGGTCCTGAAAGGTCGAGTTCTGCTCGGGGTCCAGCACCTCGAGCAAAGCCGCGGCTGGGTCGCCGAGAAGGTCGACGCCCATCTTGTCCACCTCGTCGAGGACGAGCACCGGATTCTTTGCGGCGACCTTTTTCATCCCCTGGACGATGCGGCCGGGAAGCGCGCCGACATAGGTGCGACGGTGGCCCCGGATCTCCGCCTCGTCTCGAACACCGCCCAGGGCGATCCGATGGTAGCGGCGTCCCATCGACCGCGCGATGGATCGTCCCAGCGACGTCTTGCCGACGCCGGGCGGACCGATGAAACACAAGATGGGCGCCTTTTTGTGGCCAGCGAGCTTGCGCACAGCCACGTACTCGACGATTCGCTTCTTGATCTTTTCGAGCCCGTAGTGGTCCTCGTCGAGACAGCGGCGCGTTTCTTCGACGTCCAGCTTGTCCGGCGTCGTCTTCGTCCAGGGCACGTCGGCCAGCCACTCGAGATAGGTGCGCGTCACGTTGTACTCGGCTGATTGTGCTTGCATCGACGACAGGCGTCCGAGCTGCTTGCGCGCAACCTTCATGGCTTCCTCGGAGAGGCCCGCCGCCCGCAGACGCTCCCGAAGCTCTTCGATCTCGTCCTCTTCTCCGCCCTCGCCGAGCTCCTCTTTGATGGTGCGCATCTGCTGTCGCAAGATCTGTTCGCGCTGGGCTTTGCCCTCGTCTGCGATCATCGAGCTGACTTCTTTTTTCACGCGCAACAGTTCAAGCTGCCGATTGACGATGGCTAGAACCGCGCGCACGCGCGCCTTGGGATCGAAGGTCTCCAGAATCTTCTGCTTGTCGGCCACGCTCGCTTGCTCGGGTGCAAAGTTCGATGCGATGAGATCGGCGAGCGCCCCACTCTCACGCACGTTGTCCAGGATGCCCGCTGTCTCGCGCGGCAAATTGGGGAGCAATGCCAGGACCTGGCGTGTCCCTTCGCGCAAACTTGCGCCGAGCGCATCGAGTTCGACGTCCCGCTCGAGGTCCTCGGGGACGCGCCGCGCGCGGGCTCGCATATACGGCTCCAGCGTCGTTGTATCCAAGATTCGAAAGCGTGCCAGACCGTGAAGAACGACCGAGTAGTTGCTCGGGGCGAGGCGGAGGATCTTGACCACGCGCGCAACGGTTCCGATTTCGTAGAGGTCCTCGAACCTCGGCTCGTCCACCTCGGCGTCACGCTGGCTGACGATACCGACGACGGCTCGCTCCTGACCCACCAGGTCCTCGACCAGCCGCACGCTTCGCGAGCGGCCGACGTTGATGGGCACCACGCTCGCGGGAAATACAACGCTGTTCCGAAGAGGCAGAATCGGTAGCGGCTCGATATCGGACAACGAACGCGAGTCGCTCATCTATCTATGGCTATAACTCGCGCGGCCCCCCGGCTCCAGGTCAAAGGGGGCTCATGCTAAAGGAGAGCCATGTTCGGCGCGCGGTCCTGCGCACACGGCCTGCTTCGCATGCCTCGCATGCTTCGCGTGCTTCTGGTCGGCGTCGGCGTCGGCGTCGGCGTCGTGGCGATGGCGACAGCCTGTGGCGGCGCGCTGCACTCCGGGAAGGATCCCCAATCCGTGCTGCGATCGTACGCGCGCGCGCTCGAGGACGGACGCGCCGACGACGCTTATCGACTGCTCTCCGACGAGGCTCGCCGCGGCATCTCGCTCGAAGCTTTCCGCCGCATGGTCAAAGACGATCCGGAAGCGGTGAAAGAAATCGGTCGCGCTCTCGAGCGGCCGACGGCACCGCCCATCGTTACGGCCACCGTGGTGAGTCCAAGCGGACAGGAGCTGCACCTGGTGCTGGAAGATGGATCTTGGCGCGTGGACGCGTCCAGCATAGAGCTCTACGCGCAAGATACGCCTCGTCATGCGATCCAGGGATTTCTGCGCGCAGTCGAGCGAAAGCGATACGACGTCGTGATGCGCTATGTCCCCGATGCCCACAAAGAGGGGCTCGACCCAGGTAAGTTGAAAGCCGCCTGGGAAGGCCACGACAAGGATGAGATTCAACAGGTGGTAGCGGCAGTTAAACAAGCGCTGCCGACGGCGACCATCGAGGAGACCGGCGAACGCGCCGCGATGCCATACGGCGCCGGCACGATGCAACTCGTGCGCGAGCACGGTCTGTGGAAGATCGAGAATTTCGATTAAGCGCCTAGCTGACGGCAAAGGCTGCCATCACAGGCGCGTGGTCGCTCGTGCCGACTTCAGCGAGGACACGGCATTCGGTCGGCTTGAGGCCGCGGTTCGCGCTCGCGAGGATGTAATCGATCCGCCAACCCTGGTTTTTCTGCCGAAGGTTGCGCCACGGCGGCCACCAGGTGAAGAGCCGGTCGTTTTCCGGATCCAGCGCACGCGCCACATCGCACAAGTCGCATGCGAGGATGCGCTCGAATCGCCGTCGCTCGTCTTCGCGCTGCCCAATCGCACGCGCCTTTCGCTCGCTGGGGTGCACGTCAGTATCGGTTCGCGCGACGTTCATGTCGCCGCACAGGATGACTCTCCTACCGGCGGCATGCGCGTCCTCGACGTAGGCATGCATCGCGTCGAGGAACTTGAGCTTCGCGGCATAATCCTTGCCCCCGTTTGGAACATACACGCTCGCGATCACCAGGCCATCGGACCTGGCTTGGGCGATGCGAGACTCCACGTCGAAGTCGGGATGGCCGAACTCCGGACGAGCAGCGAACGCGGCCTTTCGGAAGTGCAAGGATACGCCGCTGTATCCCTTGGGTCCGCCGTGCCAATAGTTCCAATATTCGGGCAGTATCGTCAGGGTCTCGGCAAGCTGCTCCACTGTCGCCTTGAGCTCCTGAACGCAGATGACGTCTGGGGCGTCGCGTCGCGCCCACTCGACGAATTCGGCCTCGCGAGCACGAAAACCGTTGACGTTCCAAGTGGCGATCTTGAGCACGCCTAACCTCCGCGGGAGGCGAATGGTTTCCTCGCGGCGATTGCCTTGCTGACCGTAATAGAGGGTGGCCGAACGTAGAACGGCTCGAGAGCGTCGACATCATCGGGCCCTCGATTCATAGCGATGCGGGCGATGCTGCAGGCGCGCGGTCGATCGTGCGGCGGGTCGACAGCCAGCGTCGGCGCACGATGCGACGCCGACGCCGACGCAGACCAGTCGATTGCTCGCGCCAGCTCCCCCGCTACGACGACTCGCGCTCCAGACCCGGCGCTTGCCACGCGCGCGGCGACCTCGACAAGGGGAACGTCCGCAGCGGCGATGAGGACCTGCTTGTCCCGTCGCGCCTGAAGGAACGCCTCATTTCTGCCTGCCGCAAGGACGCTCACGACCACCTCTGCGTCGATTCCGTCGGCGATGGCATCAAGCGAAGTCACGCCTACGAGCTCGGCCCCTGTTGCGATGGCAATGCCCTTTGCAGTCGCGACTGCGACGCGCACCCCGGTGAAACTGCCCGGGCCGATGCCAACCGCCCACCGGGTCACGTCGCGCGCCTCCCAGGCCGCGCGCGCGAAGGCCCGACGAATGAGCGGCAGGAGCGACTCCCCGTGCGAGCTGACTACGTGCACGGTGTCCTCGACCACGCATTCGTCGCCCTCGAAGAGCGCGACCGAACCCAAATCGGTGCTGGTCTCGATGGCAGCGAGACGCATCCGACCGCCTCTAACTGGGTGCCCGCTCGGAGACGGTGCGGTGCGCGAGCGCGAGCTTGTTCTTGGCGGAAGCCACCTGCTGCCGAATCGCGTTAGCCTGATGCGCGACATCGGGCCAGCTGTTTTGTTCGGCATCCCGCGCCAGACCCTCCGCATCGGTGATGACTGTTTCGATGCGAGTTTCGAGAGCCCGCAGACCCTCGAGCAATTCGCCGTCGGTGGCGCCGCCCTTCTTGCGCTCCGAGAGCTCCCCGGTGAGCTGGTGGATGGCCTTGGCCGACTCGCCGAGGGCCACGAAGCGGCTCAGCAGCCCTTCGAATTCCGTCGCTCGCGCAGAAAGGGATCGCGACACCTCGACGAGCGTATCGAGACTCGCTTGCTGCCGACCTTGTGCCGCTTCGATCTCGCTCACCAGCGCCCGAAGCTTTTGCTGAATGCGGGGCTGCCTTGTCGTGGCGTCCTCTAGAATGCTCGCGGCGCGGCCTAGCGACTTTTCGCTGTCGAGCTCGATACGCTTCGCCTCGCGAGCCAGTTGGTCGTACTCCCGCAGCTCCTCGTCGATGGCGCTGGCAGCTGCGACGAGGGACGAAGCCGTATTGGGCTTGGCCATGGCGTGGAACCTAGCAGGACACAGCGTGTGTGTGCCCCTCCTCTCCTTCACGCCTCTGCCATAAACCGGTAAAGGCTCGGGGCCGAGAGCGCTACGGCAAGCGGCCTCATGCACGATGGGCAGGTCTTCCTCGTTGCTCGACCGGACAGGACATTAGTACCTTTTAATGTCCCACTCGAGGTAGCCATGAGCGAAGAGGCGAGTAGCGGCGGCCGAACGGTCGCAAAGCGCGTGACCAAGTCCAACGGTACGCCCCGCAAGGGAGTCCAAAGTGCGGGCGAGAACAGCGGCGGCGCACCGGACGAGCGCGCCTCCAACGGTCCGCTGCTGCAGCCCGAGACGTTGCCACGGCGCGACCTTCTCGCCGCGCTGACCGCCCTGCGCAAGGGCGACTTTTCCGTGCGGCTCCCGATCCATCTGGTCGGCTTGGACGGAAAGATCGCGGATGCCTTCAACGACGTCGTCGACCTGAGCCAGAAGTTTGCGCGCGAGCTAGAAAGGATCAGCCGCGCCGTCGGCAAGGACGGGCGCATCCACGAGCGAATGTCGATCGGCGAGGTGCGCGGTGCCTGGTCGGATGAGGTCGCATCTCTCAACGGTCTGGTCAGCGACCTTGTTCAGCCGACGAGCGAGATGGCGCGCGTGATCGGCGCCGTCGCCAAAGGCGACCTCTCTCAGACGATGGCGCAAGAGATCGGCGGCCGTCCCCTCAAGGGAGAGTTCTTGCGCACGGCCAAGACCGTCAACACGATGGTGGAGCAGCTTGCGTCGTTCGCGTCGGAGGTCACGCGCGTAGCGCGCGAGGTCGGCACCGAGGGCAAACTCGGCGGGCAGGCCGACGTGCGCGGGGTGGCCGGTACGTGGAAAGACTTGACCGACAGCGTCAACTCGATGGCCGGCAATCTCACGGCGCAGGTGCGCAACATCGCCACCGTAACGACCGCCGTGGCCAACGGGGATCTATCGAAAAAGATCACGGTCGACGTCAAGGGCGAGATCCTCGAGCTCAAAAACACGATCAACACGATGGTCGATCAGCTCAACTCCTTCGCCTCCGAGGTCACGCGCGTGGCGCGCGAGGTCGGCACCGAAGGCAAGCTCGGCGGACAGGCCGACGTGCGCGGCGTGGCGGGGACCTGGAAGGACCTCACCGACAGCGTCAACTCGATGGCCGGCAATCTCACGGCGCAGGTGCGCAACATCGCTGCCGTCACGACCGCCGTTGCGCGAGGCGACCTGTCGAAGAAGATCACAGTCGACGTCAAGGGCGAAATTCTCGAGCTCAAGAACACGATCAATACGATGGTGGACCAGCTCTCCTCCTTCGCGAGCGAGGTGACGCGTGTGGCGCGTGAGGTCGGCACCGAGGGCAAGCTCGGCGGGCAGGCCGTGGTGCGCGGGGTCGCGGGCGTCTGGAAGGACCTCACGGACAACGTCAACTTGATGGGGTCGAACTTGACGGTGCAGCTGCGCGACGTTTCGAAGGTGGCGACGGCGATCGCCAATGGCGATCTGACGCAGAAGATCACCGTCGACGCGCGCGGCGAGATCCTGCAGATCAAGAACGTCATCAACACGATGGTCGATCAGCTCTCATCCTTCGCGAGCGAGGTGACGCGCGTCGCGCGTGAGGTCGGCACCGAGGGCAAGCTGGGCGGTCAAGCGGAGGTGCGCGGGGTCGCCGGCACGTGGAAGGACTTGACCGAAAGCGTCAACTTGATGGCCGGCAACCTCACCGCCCAGGTTCGCAACATCGCCGCGGTCACGACGGCGGTGGCGAATGGCGACCTGTCCAAGAAAATCACCGTCGACGTTCGAGGCGAGATCCTCGAGCTGAAGAACACGATCAACACGATGGTCGACCAGCTCAACTCCTTCGCCTCCGAGGTCACGCGCGTGGCGCGCGAAGTCGGCACCGATGGGAGGCTCGGCGGGCAGGCCGACGTGCGCGGCGTTGCGGGCGTATGGCGCGACCTTACGGACTCCGTCAACTTCATGGCTGGCAACCTGACCGCCCAGGTCCGCAGCATCGCCGGCGTCACGACGGCGGTGGCCAACGGAGACTTGTCCAAGAAAATCACTGTCGACGTCAAAGGCGAGATCCTCGAGCTGAAAAACACGATCAACACGATGGTCGATCAGCTCAACTCCTTTGCCTCCGAGGTCACGCGCGTCGCGCGTGAGGTCGGCACCGAGGGCAAGCTCGGCGGACAGGCCGACGTGCGCGGTGTGGCCGGCGTGTGGCGCGACCTCACGGACTCCGTCAACTTCATGGCCGGCAACCTCACGGCCCAGGTCCGCAGCATTGCCGGCGTCACGACGGCGGTGGCCAACGGGGACCTGTCCAAGAAAATCACGGTCGACGTCAAAGGCGAGATCCTCGAGCTCAAAAACACGATCAACACGATGGTCGATCAACTCAACTCCTTCGCGTCCGAGGTCACGCGCGTGGCGCGCGAGGTCGGCACCGAAGGAAAGCTCGGCGGACAGGCGGAGGTGAAGGGCGTCGCCGGAACGTGGAAGGACCTCACCGACAGCGTCAACTCGATGGCCGGCAATCTCACGAATCAGGTGCGCGGCATCGCCCGCGTCGTCACGGCGGTCGCCAACGGCGACCTGAAGCGCAAGCTCGCCGTTGATGCGAAAGGAGAGATCGCGGCGCTTGCCGACACGATCAACGGAATGATCGAGACCCTGGCCACCTTCGCCGACCAGGTGACGACCGTGGCTCGCGAAGTCGGTGTCGAAGGAAAGCTCGGCGGTCAGGCCAGCGTGCCGGGCGCTGCGGGCACGTGGAAAGACCTCACGGACAACGTCAACCAGCTGGCGGCCAATCTGACGACCCAGGTGCGCGCCATCGCCGAGGTTGCCACCGCCGTCACCAAGGGCGACCTCACGCGATCGATCACCGTCGAGGCCCAAGGAGAAGTCGCGGCGCTCAAAGACAACATCAACGAGATGATCCGCAACCTCAAGGACACGACCCAGAAGAACGCGGAACAGGACTGGCTCAAGACGAATCTCGCGAAGTTCTCGCGCATGCTCCAAGGGCAAAAGGATTTGCTGACGGTCG
>Ga0210409_10003172_pt1 | contig 18727 bp, 15 predicted proteins | sample IncBWH17MmetaG_FD_161649 | JGI IMG/M metagenome (GOLD analysis project Ga0210409, IMG submission 161649) | Forest soil microbial communities from Barre Woods Harvard Forest LTER site, Petersham, Massachusetts, United States - Inc-BW-H-17-M | ecosystem: Environmental > Terrestrial > Soil >... | reverse complement strand
GGTCCCGTCGCACCGCCGCTCAGATGACAACTATACGCAAGGCCTTCGCGTAACGTCCGACGTCCCACATCCGTGGAAGTTGTTTGCGCGGGTACTCGGCCCGGCGGCCGACGGCGACTCCCGCGCAACACAGCAATTCGCGTTTGGGCAAGAGATCTACACACCCACGCGGGATCCCATCGATCCGCATCCCGGTCAGCGCCCCTATGCGGGATGGCTCTATGGCGAGCTCTCGACGTCGGTCGCGACGGGCGCGCGGTGGCGCTCCTTCAGCACCGACCTGGGCGTGATCGGACCGCCGTCGCTGGCCGGGTGGGTACAGAACACCTTCCACGAGATCACGCGACTCGGTCCGCCGGTGCCCGGCTGGAGGCATCAACTCGCGTTCGAGCCCGGGCTCATCGTGCGCTACGGCGAGCAGTATCTGCTGCTCGAGTCGACGCTCCCGCACGGGTTGTCGTTCGAGATCGCGCCCGACTGGAACGCGGCGATCGGCAACGTGCGCACGGGCACGAGCGTCGGTGCGCGCAGTCGACTCGGGCTGCACCCCGAGACGCCGTGGGGCGACACGACCGCCCGACCGTTCGATGTCTATCTCGTCGTCGGGGCGCACGAGGACTGGGTGCTGCGCAACATCTTCCTCGACGGAAGCACGTTTCGGTCGAGCGCCCACACCTCCGCTCTCCCATTCACATCCTCCTACGACGTCGGGCCCGCCGCCCGAGTGCTCGGCTACACGGTGGAGTTGCGTCTCACCACGCAGACGCGCGAGTATCGCGGTGGGCCCGTCGCTCGCTTCGTCGGTTCCATTATTGTGGGGCATATGGCGACGTGGTAGGCTTTGCACGTGCGTTACATCGGCAATAAGACCAAGCTCCTCGGGTTTCTCGCCGACGTTCTGACGCAGGTGGGCATCGCGCCCGGGCGAGCGCACGACGCATTTGCCGGTACCGCATCGGTCGCTCGCTCACTCAAAGCGTCCGGTTGGCGCGTCGAGTCCAGCGACGTCATGACGTACTCCTACGTCTTTCAGCGCGCCTACGTCGTGGCTCGCCACGGACCCAATGTTCGGCGTGTCGCTGCCGGTGATGCGGATCTGCGGCGGGCTCTGAGATTTGTCGCCGCTGGAGGCGATGGGCTGTCCGTGTTGGCCGAGTATCTCTCGGCGTGGGTCGAGCCGGAGCACGGGTTCATCTCGCAGCACTTCTCGGCCACGAGCGGGCGCATGTACTTCACCGATGAGAATGCCAGGCGGATCGACGCCGCGCGCCATGCGCTGCATCGGTGGAGAGACGATGAATTGGTCAGCGAGGACGCGTATTACTTGCTGCTCGCGGCGATCATCGAGGCAGCCGATCGCGTCGCCAATACCGCCGGGATCTACGCTGCCTACATCAAGAAGTGGCAGCCGAACGCCACCAAGACATTTCGGATGCAGCCCGCGCGGCCGGTGTCGCGCGCTGGCGGGTCGAGGGCCTTCCGTGAAGACGCCACCGCTGTTGCCAGGAAGGTCGGGCCGGTTGACCTACTGTACGTCGACCCCCCTTATAACGCCCGGCAGTACTCCGGCTACTACCATATACCGGAGATCATCGCCCAGGGGTGGTTCGGCGCCCCACCGGTCGTAAAGGGAAAGACCGGGCTTCCAGTCGATCGACCTCCACCCAGCGCATGGTGTAATAAGGCTGGGGCCGCTGTAGCTTTGGATGAGCTCTTGGAGGCGACGGGCGCCAGGCATGTCCTGGTGAGCTACAACACTGAAGGGATTCTGCCCGATGCCCAATTTCTTGACATCTTGGGGCGCAGGGCTGTCGCGCCGGTGCAACGGTTCGAGCGGGCCTATAAACGATACAGGGCCGACCTGGATGGGGAGCGACGGCGGTACCGGGCCTCGGGCGTTAATGAGCTGGTTTATTACTTACGGATCAGGAAGTGACTTTGCTATTGCATAATGCGTCATCACGGCGTGACAGCCACAGTCAAGGACGCAGGCACGTCCGTGGGGCTATCCGGTACGAGCCAAACAGGTTATGGTAACGCCGTGAAAACAACGGTCACGGCGGCTCAGGCCGATCAGTTGGAAGCAGACCAGCAGATTATTGCCCGTGTCCTGGCGGGGAATCGCGAAGCCTTTAGCATGCTCATCGGGCGTTACAGCGATCCGCTGTACCGGCATGCCTTAGGCATGACCGGAAGTCCCGATGTTGCGGAAGACATCCTGCAGATGTCTTTCATAAAAGCGTACCAGCACCTGGCAGAGGTGCGCGGGCGCTTTGATGCCTGGGTGTTCCGAATCGTAGCCAATGGGTGCAAGGACTGGCTGAAGAACATTCGGCGGACCCATTTGAGTTACGATGAAGACGATCAACCGTCTGGATACGCGACCCCCGACGAGGATCTCGATCGGACGGAGCTGAGAAGCGATCTCGACCGCGCGCTCGCCGCGCTGGCGCCGTCGCTTCGAGAAGCGTTCGTTATGAAGCACGTCGAAGGGCGGTCGTACGAAGAGATGGCGGATTTGCTCGGTACTACAGTCGGAGCACTCAAGATGCGCGTGCATCGCGCTCGAGAGGCGCTCCAAGTCCTTTTAGAGGAGAAATACGCGTGATGCATGATGACCTGAACGCGCCAACCCCCGAGTCGCGCGAGAATAATGGCGAGGCAAAGCGCCCGTCGTCGCGCGAGCCGGTGCACCGCGTCTCCGACCGGGAAGTCCCGATCGGCGGCACGGACGGAACGCGCACGTCGGAACTCGTGCACGCGTGGCTCGATGGCGAGGTTCCCGAGACGGCCGTCGCCGGTGCTGATGCCACACGGCAGATCGAGTTTTGGAAGCGAGTCGACCGGGATCTCGAGCAGCGGCGCTATCTGCAGACGCCGGCCGATTTGACGCAGAAGATCATGGACGCGCTTCCGGCGACGACGCCCGCGACGGCGACGCCGTGGTGGAGCCGGCCGATCGCGATGAGTCCGATAGCAGTGGCCGCCGCGGCGACCAGTCTGCTCGCCCTCGGTGCGGCCATCGGCGCGTCGATTCGTCGCTAGCGGGTTTTGCTGAGCGGGTTCCGCTTGGGTGCCGATTGAGGGGCCGGCTTCGCCGGTCCCTTTTTCGCATCAGCGCGCTGCGGCCGGCGTGAGGTCGCGCCGCAGAAACACGAGCGCTATGCCGTCGCGGAAGTAATCCTTCACCCGGGACTCCTCGACGAACTTCGCGTGCTGGAGCAGGGTGCGGCCGCCCGCCAACTCCGGCGCGTCGGGGAACTCCACCAGTACGAACCTGGCTCCTCGCACTGCCAGCTCGCCAACAAACGCCTCTATCAGCGCGCGGGCGATGCCATGGCGCTGCGCCTCGGGCGCTACCGCCATGCCGTGCATTTTGGCGGCGCCTTCGGCGCCCGCCACCAAGCCAAACACCGCCACGCCAACCACGCGGCCGTCAGACTCGGCGACGAGCGCACGCTCCCGGCCTAGAGCATACCGCGGCGCTGCAGCATACAATGTGTTCCCGAAGGCCTGAGTGAACAGCGCCCGGGCAGCCCGCTCATCGTCTCTGCCGATGGGGCGGATCAGATGTGCAGGGCCTCGCCGTGCACCGCGAGCGCGGCCTCTTTCGTGGCCTCGGCCAGCGTCGGATGCGCGTGAATCATGGTCCCAATATCCTCGGCCGTCGCCCGATACTCGACGCCGAGCACGATCTCGGCGACCAGCTCACTGGCGTTCGGCCCGATGACATGGGCGCCCAAGATCTCGTCAGTCTCAGTGTCGGCGATGAACTTCACGAAGCCGCCGCCGCTCTCGCCCATCGTGCGCGCGCGCGGGTTCGCCGAGTACGGGTATCGGCCGACCTTGAACTGGCGACCGGAAGCCTGGACCTCGTGCTCGGCGTAGCCGACCGAGGCGATCTCCGGCCAGGTGTAGACCACGTTGGGGACCGAGTGATAGCGCATGGCCGCGGCGCGGCCGGCGATCGTGTCGGCGGCGACGACGCCCTCTTCCATTGCCTTGTGCGCGAGGAGTTTGCCGCCGACGGCATCGCCGATGGCGTAGACGTGCGGCAGGTTCGTGCGCATCTGCTCGTCGACGAGGATCTCACCGCGCGTCCCGAGGTCCAGTCCTAGCGCCGTTGCATCGATTCCGCCGAGGCTGGGCCGGCGTCCGACCGAGACAAGGACATAGTCGCCCTCCACCTGCTCGGTCGCGTTGCCCGTGTCGATCTCGAGCACGACACTCGAGTCGAGCCGGTGCGCCCCGGTGACGCGCACCCCCGTGCGGAGCACGAGTCCCTGTTTCTTGAATATTTTCTCGGCTTCTCGGATGATGTCGGCGTCGAACTCGGGGAGTATGCTCGGCAAGAGCTCGAGGACAGTGACCCGCGCGCCGAGTCTCCGCCACACCGACCCCAGTTCCAATCCAATCACACCACCGCCGATCACCACCAGGTGCTCGGGGACGCGGGGGATCATCAGGGCGCCGACATTCGACAGCACCTGCTGTTCGTCGAATTTCAGAAACGGCAACTCTATGGCCACCGACCCGGTGGCAATGATCACGTCTTTCGCCTGATATGTCGTGCTGGTGCCATCGGAGGCCGTGACTTCGACGACATTGCCGGGTTTGAGGACGCCTCGGCCCTTGGCCCACGTGATCTTGTTCTTGCGAAAAAGAAACTCGATCCCGCGAGTGTTTTGGGAGACGACTTCATCCTTGCGGCGCAGCATCTGCGGGAGGTCGAGCGTGACGATGCCCGGTTGGATGCCATGCTCGGCGGCATGCAGCTTCGTGAACTCGAAGTGCTCGGAGCTCGTGAGCAGCGCCTTCGACGGGATGCAGCCGACGTTGACGCACGTGCCGCCGAGCGTCTTGTCCTGCTCGACGCAGACGGTCTCGAGGCCTAGCTGCGCGGCCCGCAGCGCGGCGACGTACCCGCCCGGGCCACCTCCGACAATGACTACGTCAGCGTCCATCACTTCCCCGAACCCCTTCGGGTATGGCGTCCACTAGTCGATTAGCATGCTGGCCGGGTCCTCGATCAGCTCCTTGATCCGGACCAGAAAGAGCACGGCCTGTTGGCCGTCAACCAGGCGGTGGTCGTAGGAGAGCGCGATGTACATCATCGGCCGGATCACGACCTGACCGTTGAGCGCGATCGGGCGGTCCTGGATTTTGTGCAGGCCGAGAATGCCGGACTGCGGATAGTTCAGGATAGGCGTCGAGACGAGGGAGCCGAACACGCCACCATTGGTGATCGTGAACGTTCCGCCCGCCAGGTCATCCAGCGTGAGCTTTCCATCTCTCGCGCGGCCCGCTACCTGGGTGATCTCTCGGCTGACCTCGATGATGCCCTTGGAGTCGGCGTCCTTAATGACCGGCACCACCAAGCCCTGGTCGGATGCGACGGCAATGCCGAGGTGCACGTAGTGCTTGTAGACGATGGCGTCGTCATCGATCTGCGCGTTGACCACTGGGTACTGCTTGAGCGCCAGACACGCGGCCTTGGCGAAGAACGGCATGTACGTGAGGCGTACGCCGTGTTCCTTCTCGACTTTGTCCCGCAACCGGTCGCGCAGGCCGGATAGGGCCGACATGTCGACTTCGTTGAACGTCGTGAGGTGTGCCGTGGATTGCTGTGACAACAGCAAGTTCTCGGCGATTCGCTTGCGGCGCGTTGACATCTTTTCGCGCGTCTCGCGTGCGCCGTTCGCAGGGGGTACCTGTACCGGAGGCTTGGCGGGCTTCTGCTCGAGAACGTCGGGCTTGCTCACTACACCACCGCGTCCGGTTCCCTTGACGGTCGCCAGGTCGATCCCACGCTCGGCGGCCACTCGCTGAGCCGACGGTGCGGCACGTACGCTCACCGGGGGTGGCGGTGCAGGTTTGGCGGTCGCCGGCGCAGCCGGCGCTGCGCCCAACGTCGTTGCGCCGAGTGTTGCAGGGGCGGCCGCAACGGTGGCCGGGACGGCCTCGTCGTCCATCTCGCCGAGGACCTCGTCCACTTTGACGATGTCGCCCTCTTTGTGCGACTGTGACACGACCACGCCCGCCCGCACGGCGGGCACTTCCACCGTCACCTTGTCGGTCTCGAGCTCGACGACCGTGTCACCCGCGGCCACCGCGTCGCCCGGTTGCTTCATCCACCGGGACACGGTCGCCTCAGGTGTCGACTCACCGAGCGGCGGAACCTTTATGGCAATCATCGCAATCCCCCCTAGCTTTCGCTTGAAAATATAACCGACGAGTATCAGGGTGCGAGGACTTACGATCTCCGCGCATGGAGGGCTCGACCAGTTACAGTACCGCACGGATCTGCCCTCGCCGGCGCTGACCGCGCCAACCGACGTCCGCATCCGCGTCCACGCTGGTGCGCTCAATCACCTGGATCTATTCGTCGTCGGCGGCCTGCCGAATGTTCACATCGTACCGCCATGGATCCTCGGCTGTGACGCGGCCGGCGTGATCGCCGAGGTCGGCAACGCGGTCGACTCGGTCGCGGTTGGCGACCACGTGATCGTCAACGCGGGGATCAGCGATCGAACCTGCGAGTATTGTCGCGCCGGTGAGCAGTCGGAGTGCGTGCAGTTCGGCGTGCTCGGCGAGCATCTGCCTGGGACGTTCGCCGAGGAGGTCGTGGTTCCGGCGTTCAACGTGCGGCGTATTCCGTGGCACATCCCGATGGAGGTGGCCGCGGCGTTTCCACTGGCTACGCTCACGGCCTGGCGTCTCATGGTGACGAAGGCCCAGGTTCGCGCTGGTGACACGGTCTTGATTTGGGGCATTGGCGGTGGCGTCGCGCTGGCCGCGATGATGATCGCCAAAGCTCGTGGCGCGCGCGTGTGGGTCACGTCTCACAGCGACGCTAAGCTGGCCCGTGCGCGGGAGCTCGGCGCTGACGAAGGGTTCAACCACCACACGGTCGACGTCGCGCGCGAGATCCGCTCGCGCACGAACAAGCGCGGTGTGGATGTTGTCGTTGATAGTGTTGGAGCGGCGACCTGGGCCAAGTCGCTGCTGTCACTGGGGCGTGGTGGGCGGTTGGTGACGTGTGGCGGGACCTCGGGGCCGATGCTCGAAATGGACATCAGGCGGTTGTTTTGGTACCAGTGGACCATTTATGGCTCGACCATGGGTAACGACCGGGAGTTCGACTGCGTCGCCGACGAATTGGCGCACGGGCGGCTGCTGCTCCCCGTCGACATGGTGTACCCGCTTGAACAAGGGCGCACGGCGTACGAGCGCATGGCAGCCGGAGAGCAGTTCGGGAAGATCGTGCTGCGGGTTGCCGAGCCGGGGGCGTGACGTGGGCGATCAGTACACCGCGGATGAACTGCGGACCATGCGGGCGGCGTTGGCTGCTGGGCAGGATCCTGTCTGTCCGCGGTGCAACATTGCTATGCGACGCAAACGGCTCGGTGGTGGGTCGTTTGGGCTCGGGTACGCGCGGGCTCGCGAATGGCTCATCTGTCCCACGTGCCGTCGTAGTGCGATCTTTGATATGAAGCGCGGGACACGAACATAATGTGCGCGGTGGCTTCGCCAGCAGCGCACCGCGCATCGACTGGCCACGCTGAGCGACTGAGAATCGACGTGCCGAGACTGTTAGTAACGAGACTGCCAGTAAACAGTCGCCCGCAGGGCGCTGTGTGATTCAGGCCGACACCGTAGCCGCAGCCCCGATCCTGGATCGGATCCGCGTGAGCTTCCTCGAGCTCTCGCGCCATGTCCTGCCGCTCCTAGGCGCGCTAGTTATCGTTTTTGTCGGCTACCTGCTGGCCGCGCTGATCGAGCGCGTGACGATCCGTGTTCTGCGCCGGATCCGGCTGAAATCGATGCTCGAGCGCGGTGGCGTGATGGACGCCGTCGAGCGCACCGGCTCTCATGTGGACCCGGCGCGAGTCGCGGCGAACCTCGTGTTCTGGTTCGTGATGTTCGCCGTACTCCTCGTAGCGGCGGATGCGCTCGGCGAATCGCTGTCCGGCGTGTTCACGGAGCTCGTCGGCTACATCCCGAGCATAATCGGCGCGATCGTGATCATCATGATCGGCAACGTCCTCGGCGCATTCGTGGGCGGCCTGATCTCGGCGTCCGTCGGACGCTCGGCCGGCGGCCCGACGTTGGCCCGCGTGGCGAGGGCCAGCGTGATCATGCTCGCCGTGTTCATGGCGCTGCAGGAGCTCGGCGTCGCGACGCAGATCGTCACGACGGCGTTCGCGATCCTGTTCGGCGCGGTCGCCCTGGCACTGGCCCTGGCGTTCGGCCTAGGCAACCGCGATCTGGCGGGTGAGATCACCCGCGCCTGGTATGAGCGCTACCGTGCCGAGCGACAGCGAGGGGACCGCGAACGCGACGAGGACCCTGCAGCTAAGTAGTTGGCTGGCCGGCGTTTGCCGCGTCGATTTCGCGTTGCGCCGAGCTAACCGGAAAGCTTAAGTTTCCAGTTATGACAGCACCGAACAATCGCGAGCGGATTCTCCCGCGCCTGATCGACGACGAGATCAAAGAGTCGTTCATCAACTACTCGATGAGCGTCATCGTCTCCCGGGCGCTCCCTGACGTCCGGGACGGCTTGAAACCGGTACATCGCCGGGTGTTGTTCGCGATGAACGAGTTGGGGTTGGTGCCGGGTCGGCCGTACAAGAAGGCCGCGACGGTGGTGGGCGACGTGCTCGGAAAATATCACCCGCATGGTGACGGGTCCGTGTACGACGCGCTCGTGCGCATGGTGCAGGACTTCTCGCTGCGCTACCCGCTCGTCGACGGGCAGGGCAACTATGGCAGCGCTGATGGTGATGCGGCCGCGGCGTATCGGTATACGGAAGCGCGACTCACTGCCATGGCCATTGAAATGTTGGCCGACATCGACAAGAACACCGTCGATTTCGCGCCGAATTTCGATGATCGCTTGCAAGAGCCTCGCGTACTGCCGTCCGGGTTTCCGAATCTCCTGGTCAATGGGTCATCGGGAATTGCCGTGGGGATGGCGACGAACATCCCGCCGCACAATCTCCGCGAGGTCGTGAACGCCTGCATCTCGCTCATCGACAATCCGGAGATGACCCCAGCCGAGCTCCGGCGCGTGGTCAAGGGGCCCGACTTTCCGACGGGCGCGTACATCTATGGCCGGCAAGGCATCAAGGATTATCAGGAGACCGGGCGCGGGCGCATCGTCATGCGCGCGCGGGCGGTCATCGAGGAGCGCGAAAACGGCAAGTCGCAGATCGTCGTCACCGAGCTCCCCTATCAGGTCAGCGGCGCGAAGCTCGTCGAGCAGATCAAGGAGCTGGTGAACGACAAGAAGCTCGACGGCATTACCGCGCTGCGTGATGAGACCACGGGACGGGAAGGCCGTCGCATCGTCATGGAGCTGCGCCGGGACGCCATTCCGCGCGTCGTGTTGAATCAGCTGTACAAGCACACGACGATGCAGACGACGTTCGGCGTCATCATGCTGGCGCTCGTGCCCGACCCGCAGACGCGGCAGCTCGTGCCGCGCGTCATGGCGCTCAAGGAGCTGCTCGAGCATTATCTCGTGCACCGGCACGAGGTCATCGTGCGCCGGGCGCAGTTCGAGCTGGATAAGGCGCTCGAGCGGGAGCACATTCTCGAAGGCTTGAAGATCGCCGTCGACAACATCGACGAGGTCATCAAGTTGATCCGCAAGGCTAAGGACACGCCCACGGCCAGCACGCAGTTGCAGGCTCGCTTCAAGCTGAGCGAGCGTCAGGCCGAGGCGATTCTCAACATGCGCCTCGCGAAGCTGACCGGTCTGGAGATCGATAAGCTCGAGGAGGAGCTGAAAGAAGTTCAGGCGACGATCAAGGAGCTGCGATCCCTGCTCGAGTCCCGGCCGAGGCGGATGAAGCTGCTCAAGGAAGAGCTGACGACGATCGCCGAGAAATTCGGCGATGAGCGTCGGTCAGAGATCACGAGCGATGAAGGCGAGTTCACGATTGAGGATTTGATCGCCGAAGAAGACATGGTCGTCACCGTGTCCCACTCCGGCTACATCAAGCGCACGTCGGTCTCCACGTATCGGAAACAGCGGCGGGGCGGCCGAGGCTCGACGGGGGCGGACCTCCGGGATCTGGATTTCATTGAGCATCTCTTCATCGGCTCGACGCACGATCATATCCTGGTCTTCACGGACGATGGCCGATGTTTCCGGCTGAAGGTCCATGAGATCCCACAGGGTGGCCGAGCCACGAAAGGAAAGCCGATCGTCAATCTGATCAACGTCAGTCCCGAGACGAAGATCACGGCGCTCCTGCCGGTGACCGAGTTTTCGGATCAGGCGTATTTGTTGTTTTGCACCAAGCTCGGGACGGTCAAGAAGACCGTGCTCTCGGAATACGCCAATCCCCGGATCAACGGGATCAAGGCCATCAAGGTCGAATCGGGCGACGAGCTGATCGACGTCCAGATCACGAGCGGCACGAACGACATCATCCTCGCCACGCGGCATGGTCTGTCGATCCGATTCCATGAGTCCGACGTGCGCGCCATGGGCCGCGACACGACGGGCGTCAAGGGCATTCAGCTGGCGAAGGACGACGAAGTCGTCGGGATGGTCGTGATCAAGCGCGAGGCGACCATTCTCGTGGTGACCGAGAAGGGCATGGGCAAGTGCTCGAAGCTCGAGGAGTACCGGGTCCAGCAGCGCGGCGGCAAGGGGATCATCACGGTGAACCGGACCGAGCGCACCGGCGACGTCGTCTCGGTCATGGAGGTCCTCCCCGAGGACGAGATCATGCTGATCACGAAGCAGGGCGTGATCATCCGCTCGTCGGTCGCGCAGGTGCGGGTCACGGGTCGTATCGCCCAGGGCGTCAAGCTCGTGCAGCTCGATGATGGCGATCTCGTGACGGCGGTCGCCCGCGTGGTACCCGAGGACGAGGGCGAAGGGGAAGCCGACGAGGCAGCGGCCACGGCACCCGACGAAGACGTAGGGCCTGTGCAACAATAAAGCGATGTGACGCCCGGTGGTAAACGGGCGTCACTCGTACAAGTGCTTGGTGCCCTTTGTCTTAGTCAAATCTGCCGCTTTGGCACGACAGTTGTTGTATTAGTGGTGTATTACTCGAGGTCGCTTGTCGCCCTATTTCCGACCTGAGAGATAAGCGTGAGCCACTGCGGCTGTCGTTTATGATCACGAATACGCGGATCCTCGTCGCTGACGACGATCCAGCGGTGCTGCAGACTATGGCTTGGGTGCTCAAGGAGCAGGGCTACGACGTCAGCGCCGCGCACGGCGGCCAGGCGCTGTTCGAGCGGCTGGAGCACGACTTGCCGCCCGATCTACTGCTGCTCGACGTCTCGTTGCCGGGCGCGGATAACTATCAGACGCTCGAGCGCATCAAGTCGGACGAGCGGTGGCGTGATCTGCCCGTTCTCATGGTCTCGGCGCTTCCTCCCGAGGAAGCGGCCGTTCGCACACTCGGCTTGGGGGCTGCGGACTTCGTCCGCAAGCCTTTTAGGGTTCGCGAGCTCCTCGCGCGAATCCAGGCGCAGCTTCGAATTCGGGCGGCATTGCGCTCGGCGCACGAGGCGCTGCGTACGACCGAGCAAGAGCTCCGTCGCGCGCGAGAGGAAGCCGAGAGCCGCCGAAAACTCGTGGACATATTGCATGAGGTCACGGGGGATCTTTCGTCGGACGAGATCTATCACATACTCGCGCGGCGCGTAGCGCGCGCGTTAAGTCTGTCGCACTGCTCCGTCATTCTCGCGAGGCCTGGGGATAGACTCGGCATTGTGGCGACGGCCTATGAGAATCCGGCACTGAGAAATCTGGAGATTGAGCTGGCCAGGTATCCGGAGATTTCTGCCGCGCTGGATAGTGGCCGGCCGATTCTCATTGAAGATCTGTCGACCAGTCCCGTGTACGACGAGATCCGACGCGCATGGGTCGAGGAAGGCACGAAGGTGTCCATTCGATCCGTCATTGCGTTGCCCTTTAGCCTGGACAGAACGCAAGCCGGCGTGTTCTTCCTGCGGAGAACCGGGGACGAGCCACCATTGACGGCGGAGGATGTGGAGTTCGCCGACACCGTCATCAAGGCGGCAGTCGCGACGATCCAGCGCGCCCAAGTCATCGAGATGACAAAGGCCGACAATGCACGGCTAGAGGCGCTGGCGCACACGGATCCGCTGACACAGGTCCTCAATCGGCGGGCGTTGACGCTGAGACTCACCTCGGAGTTGGATCGCGCGCGGCGCTACAACTCTGTTGTCACCCTGTTGATGATCGATCTCGATCACTTCAAGCGAATCAACGATACGCATGGCCATCTCACCGGAGACGATGCGCTGCGGGAGGTCGCGCTCCTGTTGCAGCACGCCGTCCGCAGCGTGGACGTGGTGGCGCGTTATGGCGGGGAGGAGTTCGTCGTCGTCCTTCCAGAGACGGCCGAGGCCGGCGCTGTCGCGTTTGCGGAACGCATCCGGGAGCGGATCGAGGCTCAACCGTTTGCGGTCATCGGCGCGGAGGGGTCGAGCGGCGGGCTCCGTTTGACGGCGAGCATCGGGGTCGCAACCTTTCCGTCGGTTCGAGTCGACACGGCGGAGGATCTCTTTGCTCAGGCCGATGCCGCGTTATATCGTGCCAAGGCCGATGGGCGCAATTGCGTGAGGACGTAAGGGAATAGGAGGCTCATGTCGGTTCGCTGTCCCAGTTGCGGTGCGACCTACGCGGATACGGCGAAGTTCTGCACGCGCGACGGGACGAAGCTCCAGCCTCCCCGTGGGGCGGCGATTGCTGCGCAGGTCCCGATCGGCTCGGCCCGGGGCGGCGCCGCGCCGCACGAGTACGCGACCCTTTCGGGACGAACCATCGACGGCCGCTACCGCGTCGAGTCCAAGCTCGGCGAAGGCGGCATGTCGTTCGTCTACCTGGCGGTCGACAAAGAAAACGGCGAGCGGGTCGCGATCAAGGTCCTCTCGCCGTCGTTGTCGACCGACTCGACATCCATGGCGCGGCTCCGGCGCGAGGCCGACGTCGGGCAGCGGCTCGAGCACCCGAACATCTGCCACATCAAGCGACTCGGCCAGACGGCCGAGGGGCTCGTGTACATCGTCATGCCGTACATCGAGGGCGAGGTGCTGGCCGACCGGACGTATCGGCTCGGCAAGCTGCCCTTGGCGGACGTCGTCCGGTACGTCCAGCAGATCGCGTCCGGGCTACAGGTAGCGCACGATCTCAAAATCGTGCACCGGGATTTGAAGCCTGAGAACGTCATCATTGCGACGGCGGACGATAAGGCTGTCGTCATGGATTTTGGGCTCGCCAAAGAGCGGAGAGCTGGGGCCGAGCTCGAGAAGCTCACGGCGACCGGCATCGTGCTCGGGACGCCGGAGTTCATGAGTCCCGAGCAGCTGCGGGGCAAGCCGCTCGACGGGCGCACCGACGTCTACGCGCTGGCGCTCATGACGTATGAGATGCTGACCGGGAAGTTGCCGTTCGAAGGGAAGTCGCAGCAGGAGCTCATGATCGCGCGGTTGCGCGATGCCCCCATCCCCATCCGGCGGCTCAAGCCCGAGCTCAATCTCTCGGCTGGCGTCGAGAAGGTGCTCCTCAAGGGGATGGAGCGGGATCCGGAGCACCGGTATCGCACGGCTCCCGAGTTTGCCGAGGCGTTCGCTGACGCGGCGCAGACATCGGGGAATCGGGCGTCGCGGATCATGCGACTGTTTGGGGGCGGCGGATAACTCGGCGCCCGCTCGCTTCGCTCGCGAGGCGGCCGGAAAATGACGGCCGGGCCGACATCCGGTCCGACATCCGGTCCGACGGCCGAGGCGACGACCCGAGGCGACGACCGAACGCGGCTAGCGTGTGACTGGGACGAGCTGTATCGCTCGTTCAGGGCGACGAGCCGCGCAGCGGCGAGGAGTTAGTGTTGCGCCGAGGCGTTGGTTGCCGCGTTCACGAATCCTAGCACAACCGATACTATTCGATATGCAGTCTCGCTGGGTCTACGCCCTTATCATGGCGCCGATGTCCCTCACGGCGCAGTCGTCAAAACCGAAGCCCCCTGCTCCGGCGCCCGCGCCGCCAACCGCGGACAACCCGGTCTCCGGCGCCGTCGGAGTCGTCGGCGACAGCATCCACGGCGGCCCACTGGTGGGCGCAGTCGTCGAGCTGGTCGGCACGAACAGGAAGGGCACGACTGACTCCACCGGCCGATTCCGTATCGACAGCATCCCCCCGGGTGCGTACAAGCTCACGATGTCCCACCCGCTGCTCGACTCCCTCGGCGTGGCGATCGCGACGAACGAGGTCCAGTTCCCCGCAGGCCGCTACGCGCTGATCGCGCTGGCGACCCCGAGCCCGACAACGATCGTCAACACGTTCTGCCCGCCCGAGAAGCGCATCACCGGCCCGGGCGCCGTAATCGGCCAAGTGAAAGACGCAGACACGGACCAGCCCTCGACCGGGGCCAAGGTCTCGCTGTCATGGTCGCAACTCCAAGTCGGCAAGACGATCGGCTTGCGCCAGATCCTGCGCCAGCGCGAATCGATCGTCGACGCAACCGGCGCATATCGGATCTGCGGCGTTCCGGAAGGGACGAAGGCTGTCGTCCGCGCGACGTATAGCGGGATAGCGACCGCCGACATCCCGGTGAACTTCAGTGACGGGATTATTCAGCTCGTCACGCTGCACACGGCAAAGCCGGATACAGCGCCACCGCCGCCCGTGATCGATACCTTGCCGACGGCGACGGCGGTGGCACCAGTCACCAAGCCGACACCCGCGGCGCCCAAGACGGCGGTCGTGGGCCTCCGCACAGGGCACGCCATGCTCACCGGTCACGTCGTCAACGCGGCGGACAGACCGCTGGCCGGCGCAGACGTGACCGTATTCGGGGCCGCGTCGAAGACCGTGACAGATAGCAGCGGGAATTTCTTCCTCCGCAACCTCCCGTCCGGCACGCAAACGCTCGTCGTTCGCAAACTCGCCTTCGCGCCGACCACGCAGCCGGTCGACTTGTCCACGCGCACCACCGGCAAAGCCAGAGTGGTCATGCCAATGGCGCCACCTTCGTTGCCGACCATCAAGGTCGAAGCGACGGGAGCGGCCAAGGGCCTGGCCCAGGTCGGATTCGACCAGCGCAAGAAGATGGGCCTCGGCCACTTCCTCAATCGCGAGCAGATCGAGGAGCGGATCCCGACGTACATGACCGACATCTTCACGACGATGCCCGGCATCCGCGTCGACTACTCGACGGGACAGCCCGTGCTGACAGGCACGCGTGGGACGACGGGGTCGGGCTGCGTGAGCTACGTCATCGACGGCACGCCATACCAAGAGGCGACGCCCGGTGATCTCAATGACTTCATGCACCCGAATGAAGTCGAGGCAGTCGAGGTGTACAGCGACGTCGACACGCCGGCCGAGTTCGCGAAACCGGGCAAGAGCTGCACGACGGTCGTCGTCTGGACGAAGACCCGGACGGGCGACCTCAAATGAGCGTGACCCTACGCATTGTAGCCGGCGTGGGTGCTGCTGCCGCGCTGCTCGGTGCGTGGGTCACGATGCGACACAGGAGACTCCTCGGCGATGAGCTGCACGGCCCGCCGGGGTTTCACGTGACGACGTTCGCGCGCGTGTCCGGCGCGCGGTTCATGGCCGTGGGGCCGGACGGCGCCGTCTACGTGAGCGAGCCGGAGCTCGGACAGATCGTGCGGCTCGTGGACAACGGACACGGGGTCGCGGACAGCGTCATCGTGTTCGCGTCGGGGCTCGATGGGCCGCACGGGCTCGCGTTTCACGGCGGGGCGCTTTACGTCGCTGCTCACACCGGTGTCGTGCGCGTGGCTGGCGGGGCGAAGACCGTGCTCAATCACTACTCGGGCGGTGGCGCGCATCAGTCACGGACCATCGTGTTCGGCGGCGCGCCGGACAGCGCCATGTACGTCTCGATCGGGTCATCGTGCAACCTCTGCGTTGAAAAAGACTCCGATCGCGCGGTCGTTATGCGGTACGATACCGATGGATCGCACGGGCGTGTGTTCGCGCGTGGGCTGCGGAACGCCGTGGGACTCGCCATCGCGCCCGGGACCGGCGCGCTGTGGGCCACGGTCAATGAGCGCGATAACATCGAGCCGAATCACGAGAATCTTCCGCCCGATCGGCTCGATGTCATCACCGACGGCGGGGATTATGGGTGGCCGTACTGCTACGGCGACCATATGGCGAATCCCGAGTTTCACGATTCCGCGCGGTGTCAGCGGGAAATTCCACCTGTGCTTGGATTCCAGGCGCACTCGGCGCCGCTGGGTCTCGCATTTGTGCGCGGTGCTACGACATTTCCTGCCTCATATCAGGGCGACATCCTCGTCGCCTTTCACGGATCGTGGAATCGGCGCATTCCCACCGGCGACAAGGTCGTGCGTGTGCGGCTCGAGGGTGGGAAGCCAGTTGGGTATGACGACTTCATCACCGGATGGCAGAGAAACAACGGAAGTCGGTGGGGACGGCCCGTCGACGTCATCGTCGCGCGCGACGGGAGTGTGCTTGTGTCCGACGACTTGGCTGGGACCATCTACCGCGTGACCGGGAACTAAGACAGCAACGCTCGCTGTTCCCAGCTTACATTTCGCCGCATGCGAATGCTCGTACTCGGCGCCGGCCTGCAAGGGTCCGCGTGCGCCTATGATCTCTTACAAAATCCGGATGTAAAAGAAGTCCGCCTCGCGGACCTGCAAGTCGATCGCCTGCCGGAATTTCTCGCGCCGTACGTGGGAAAGAGGCTGATCCCCACGCGCCTCGACGTCCGAGACGCGAACGCCGTCCGCGCGTTCTTCGCGCTCGGCGATGCCGCGATGAGCGCGATCCCCTACTACTTCAACTTCGAGTTGGCCCGACTCGCCGTCGAGTCAAAAGTGCACTTCTGCGACCTCGGCGGAAACACCGAGATCGTATTCCAGCAGAAAGAACTGCACGCCAAAGCTCAGGATGCGGGCGTAACGGTGATCCCCGATTGCGGAGTCGCGCCCGGCATGGTGAACATCCTCGCGCAACACGGAATCTCGCAGCTCGATCGCACGCAATCGGTAAAGATTTTCGTCGGCGGCTTGCCGCAGAACCCCGAGCCGCCGCTCAACTATCAGATCGTGTACTCACTGGAAGGAGTACTCGACTACTACACGACCCTGTCGTGGGTCCTCCGCGATGGCAAGCGCCAGCAGGTCAAAGCGCTGTCGGAAGTCGAGCCGATCAAGTTCCCGGCTCCAGTCGGTGAGCTCGAAGCGTTCCACACCGCGGGCGGGCTATCGACGATGGCGTTCCGCTACGAGGGCAAGATCCCGCAGATGGAGTACAAGACGCTCCGATACCCGGGACACGCACATATCATGGCGGCTGTCAGGGAACTGGGGTTGTTGGATCTAGCGCCGATCAACGTCAAGGGCACGAAGGTCGTTCCCCGCGATGTCGCCGTCGCTGCCATGAGCCCGCACTTGACGCGCCCCAAAGGCAAGGATCTCGTCGCGCTTCGCGTGGACGTCGAGGGGGTGTCAAAGGGTGCGCCCAAGCGCATCGAGTTCGAGTTGCTCGACTACTACGACACCGCGCGTGGCATCAGCGCGATGATGCGGACGACAGGCTACTCGTTATCAATCACCGGCCAGTTCCAAGCGTGCAATGCCGCCGGCCAGCCCGGAGTCTATACGCCCGATGAGAGCATGCCCGCGCGCCGGTATATCGAAGCGCTCAGAGCGCGCAATATCGATATAAGAGAGACGGTCAACTAACCCGGGCTTCGCGCAGACGTTCGCGGTGCCGCGCGGCTTTGGCGCGGTTGCCGCAGGTGGCCATATCGCACCAGCGGCGGCGCCCGTTCTTGGTCACGTCGAGGAACACGCGCGTGCACCGGGTGCCGACGCACCGGCGTACGCGCGTGAGCTCACCGGTCACGAGCGCGTCGCCGGCCGAGTCGACGACGGGAATCATGAGACCGGCGAAGGCGTCGCCGACGGGCGCGAATGTGCGGACGAACCGGCCGTCCGGCCGCAGGTCGATGCGGCGCGTGCCGGCGCTACGGCCGAGGACGCGGTTGATCTCGGAGAGCGCCTCGATCCGTGCTCGCTCGACGTAGGCGCCGCACTCGGCCAAGGTCCGCAGGGCGGCCCGCACGCGGCGGGCATCCGCCAGCACCGCCCCCGCGCCAGCCGGCTGCTGTTCGGCGCGCCGCAAGATGCCACCGACTCGATCGCCGTCGACCGCGCCCATCGCCGAGAGCCAGGCGAGGAACGCCGAGAAGTCGTCGAGAACGTCGGCTCGGCCGGCTGCTGTATTGACGAAGTCCAACCACAGGCGCATGCGTCAGTCCGCCGCGGCCGCTGAGCTACTCGCGCCGACCAATGCCGGCGGCGCGATCAGCGCGTCTTCCCGATACACGAGCCACCCCGTGTGCTCGTCAGCGAACAGCTCGACCTCCGTCCCCAAGGGCAATGTCAAATTGGGGTTCTCGTGGCCCGACGGGAAGTCCGTAATAATCGGCACGTCGAGGTCGGAGACGAGATCGGTGAGGAAATCCTCGAATTCGTCTTCCTCGGATCTATCGAGTGATAGCTGGCCGAACACCACGCCCTTCACCTGCGACATGAGCCCCGCGGCGCGCAGATGGACCAGTCGCTCGTCGGCGACCGACATGGGCTCTCGTGTCTCTTCCAAGAAGAGAATCGCGCCTCTCGTGTCGATCTCATAGGGCGTTCCGATCGACTGCTGCACCAACGAAAG
>Ga0210409_10003171_pt1 | contig 18729 bp, 12 predicted proteins | sample IncBWH17MmetaG_FD_161649 | JGI IMG/M metagenome (GOLD analysis project Ga0210409, IMG submission 161649) | Forest soil microbial communities from Barre Woods Harvard Forest LTER site, Petersham, Massachusetts, United States - Inc-BW-H-17-M | ecosystem: Environmental > Terrestrial > Soil >... | reverse complement strand
GAACGCACCAACGGTCCTGGGGCTGCCGCCGGTAACCAGGGCCATTAGCCCGGGGAACGAATCCGATGGCCTAGAAGTAGTGGTACGTGTGTAGGTCAAGCCGGTATGGCCAAGGGCGGCCAAAGTAGGGCAAGTGTTGGAGGCCACGCAGTTTTCATAGTCGACCGCGTGCATTCCATCAATGCTAATTAGCAAAACGTGGCGAATCTCTTGCCGGTTATTGTCATCGTGCTTGGCTGGGCCCGGTCCGGCCGAGAGACGCAGCGCCGGCATCAAGGCCAGCACGAACGCTCCCGCGAACAAACCGATTCTGAAATTCTTACGCATTCTTCCCCCATTGTTAGGATTCGATTTGAAAGAAGAGAGGCAGTGACTGCAAACCTCTCGGCTAGAGGTGTAGTCGTGTCGAGTTAGCTGAAGATGATGCGGAGATGAAATGAGTGTGAACAAGTTCGGGCCCACGTTCACATTGAATTTGTTCTGTCCGAAAAGCTTGTTACTAGCTTTGTGTGAAGAAGTGGCTCTGGACAGGGCTTGTCCGCCTTGTCAAAGAGATAGTCTCGCTCCCGCTTGACGGCGGTCACTTGGACGTGTACTCGGATAATCGGAAACTGACCCGGTACGTTGCGATGGGATTCCTTGACGGATGGGAGGCCCGACGTTAAATTGGAAATGTATGCACTCGAGCAAGAAAAACGCCAAGCTCAACACTGTTAGTGATCGGCTCAACGGCTCGCGGCCATACTCGCGCGCGCGTAGCTTCGCCGTAAAACTTGGCCTCGCCATCACCGCCGGCTTATTTTTATTTCTTTCCGCCGTCCCATCCAGCCTGGCACAAAAGGTCAAATCGGCGCCGCCACCGCCTCCGCCAGCCGCGCGACCACAACGGGAAACCGCTCCAGCCACCAGCATTAATGTGGATGCCAGCGAGCCCATGTTCACGACCATGTGCGCGCTGCTGGCCTCCGGTTTTGAAGCCGACATCAGCGCGGAAAATTGGCGTCCACTTCGCGCTCAGCTTCGCGATCGTATGCAACACCAGCAAGGCCCGGCGGTCGAAGCCATTCGCGAATACTACAAGCAACACGACTCTGCCGATCCCGGTGCCGCGCTTTCCCGCTATTTGTGGTTTGGCCTTGTGGCCGGCCCCGCGCCGGATTTCAAACCCACCATACGGCGCGACGATCTACCGCCTGAAGTATTGGCTCTGGAAGGTTTCAGCGAACTGCTTTCTAAATATTATCAGGAACAAAATATTCACCAGCTATGGCGTCAGATGCAACCTGCGTACAACGCTGAAATCGAGCGCATGCACGAAGCCGTCTCGCAAATTGTTTTTGTCGCTACCGGATATTTGCGCGCCATGAATCAGCCATCCGAGCAGCGCACCTTTACCATAGTTGTTGAGCCGCTGGTCGGCCACATCACCAATGTTCGAAATTTTGGCGATCACTACGCCATCGTGCTCAGCGGCGCGGATGATATTCCCGCCGATGTCGTGCGCCACGCGTATCTGCACTTCATGCTCGATCCCTTGCCTCTGCGTTATTCTCACGTTATCGCGGTAAAAAAGCCGTTGTTTGAAAAAGCTGCCAGCGCGCCGCGACTGGCGCCCGACCTGAAGGATGACTATCCTTCTTACTTCGCGGAATGCATGGTGCGCGCCGTGGAACTGAAATTGAGAAGAATGTCGCCCGGCGAACGTGATGCCGCGCTCGAGCGCAATGACGCCGACGGCTACGTTTTGGTGCGTCCGCTTTTCGCGGCGCTGCCAAAATTTGAAGGCGCCGAACCAACCATGGAACTGTTTTTTCCCGACCTGGTGCGCTCCATTGACGTCGCCACCGAGCTCAAGCGAGTCAGTACGTTGCAATTTGCGCCTGCTGGTAGCCATCGAAATTCCGGTGACTTGAGCGTCGAAGAGGTCGCTCGCCGCCGTGCTGCCGCCATGCCCGGTACGGTCCCGAATGACGCCGACGCTATCGCCGCTCTCACGGAAGGGGAGCGCCGCATCGCCGAAAAGAACGCGCGTGCCGCCGAGGCTTCATTTCAAAGAGTCGTAGCGAAGTATCCGGATCAGCCTCGCGCCTGGTACGGTCTTGGCCTGGTTGCTCTTCTCGATCACGATGGTCCCCGCGCCAAAGAAGTTTTCGGCCGCCTGACCTCGGGAGAGCATGCCGCGACTTCCGATCCCATGGTCTTGGCCTGGTCGCATATTTACCTCGCGCGGATTTATGATGGTGAAGGCCAACCACGCCAGGCCGAGGCCGAGTATCAGGCCGCGTTGACGGTGGACGGTGGCCCGGAACAGGCTCGCCAGGCCGCGCAAAAAGGCTTGGCCGATACGGCTCGTGAAAAGCCCGTCGAGCGCCCGTGAATTTCCGGCGCGCTTATCGATTTTAAAGGCAGCAACACCAATCGGGTTTGAGCCCGCATATCCGATGGTGAACTCTACAGGAGAAAACGCATATGAAGGTAAAGTGCAACACGTGGCTCACAACGGGCGCGCTGGTGGTTATGCTGGCGGCAGCCGCTGGGACTGTAGCGCAGAATCCTCCCCCCGCGCCTGCTTCGGGCAATAACCAGAATCCTCCGCCCGCTACTTCGACAGACAAAACCAAACCTCCCGGAAATAATTCGCTCACGCTAGATGATCCTAATGCCGCGCCGGTCAGTGCCGAAGAAGATGCCGCCTTCAAGGCCCTTTCAGACCCGGCAAACGATCAAGCCAAGCGCATTGAACTAGGCGAAGCTTTCTTGCAGAAGTATCCGAACAGCCGCTATCGCTCGCCGGTATACGGCACGCTGATAATGGCTTATGTGCAAAGCGGCCAGGTGCAAAAAATGGAAGAGGTCGCGGACAAGGAACTCATCCTGAATCCTAACGACGTTCAGGTTTTGGCGGTAGTCGGCCAAACGCTTCCGCGAGCCATGAATTCCAAAACTCCGGACCAAGAAAAGGTATTGGCCAAAGCCGAGCAATACGATCGTAAGGCTATCGAACTGACTCCCACCTTGCCGAAACCCGCCAGCGTCTCAGACGAAGCGTTTTCCACGGTCAAGAACCAAACCTTGGGTATGGCTCACGGTGGTCTCGGTCTGGTGTACATTCGCCGCGGCAAGTTCAGTGAGGCCATTCCCGAGCTGAATCAGTCGGTGACGATTGACCCCACGCCCGATCCCGTAAACTATTACCTGCTCGGAATGGCTAACGTGAAGACCTCCCATTTCGATGATTCCGTGGCTGCGTATAACAAATGCGCTGCGATCGCTGGCGCCATGCAGGAGACCTGCAAAAAAGGCGCAGAGGAAGCCAAGAAACTTAGCGCCACGCAACTTAGCGCGCCAAAATAAGCACTCGATCGGATTTCTGACTTGTAGGTGAGATGACTCCCGCGGATGACGCGCTTCTGGAACAGCGTTTGGGCCACAAATTTGCGCGCCCCGCGCTGTTGCACGACGCGCTGACGCACAGCTCGGCAGTCCCCGAAATGCGCGCCAGCCAAGGCGAACCGTACACTGCAAAAGCCGCGGTAAATAACGAACGCCTTGAATTTCTCGGCGATGCTGTGCTGGAGCTGCTCACCAGCGAATACCTCCTGGACGCTTTTCCGGATTGGACCGAAGGTCAACTCTCTAAAAGCCGCGCGCGCCTCGTGAATGCATACTCGCTCGAAGCCGCCGCGCGACGCTTGCGCCTCGGAGATCACTTGCGGCTCGGCCGCGGAGAAGAAAAAACCGGTGGCCGCGAAAAGCAGACGCTTCTAGCCGATGCCTTCGAAGCGGTACTCGCCGCCATTTATTTGGATGCCGGCTTGTCCGCCGCGCGAGAAGTTTTGCGGCATACGCTTTTTGAGCAAGCGTTGGAAGAAGCCGGCGAGCGCATGGCCGAGTCCGACCGCAAGTCTGCGCTTCAGGAACTTTTGCAATCGCGCGGCCAGGTCCCCGCGGAATACCGCGTGGTGGGCGAATCCGGCCCGGATCATCAGAAAATTTTTAAGATTGAAGTGTGGGTGAATGGCTCGCGCGTCGCCAGCGCTGAGGGCGGCACAAAAAAAGAAGCCGAGCAACGCGCCGCTCGCAAAGCGCTCAAGCTGTTAGAGCTTGCGAAATAATCGCGCTTGCTGCCACAGTGATTGCTCGACAGCACTGCACGCACGATAAATTTTCAACGAGTCACCCTGGAGGCTGGAACCCGATGGCGGACGGCACAGAAGTTCCGGTCGAAGGCGCACTTCCCGAAAACTCGCCACTTGGAAAGCTTCCTGCTGAAAATATACCGGAAGAAAAATCCTCTCTGCGCACAAGACATTCCTCCATCTACCGCGAGCAAACCACTTTTTCCGAATACCTCGAATCCCTGCTGGTCACCATTATCCTAGCGCTCTTCGGCACCAGCTTCATCGTGCAAGCCTTCAAAATCCCCTCCGCTTCCATGGAAAAAACCCTGTTAATCGGCGACCATCTGTTGGTCAACAAATTTATCTTTGGCGGCCACGGCGCCTGGTATGAAAAGTTCCTGCCTTACCGTTCTTTGCAGCGCGGCGACATCATCGTTTTCAAATATCCGTACCTCGATCATCCCCATTACGTGAAACGCATCATCGGTTTGCCTGGAGATCATGTAAAGCTTGTCGACCAGCAGGTGTATATCAATGGCCAGCAATTGAACGAGCCTTACGTCGTGCATGATCCAGCCGTGCCCTATGATCCCTTCAACTACTCGTTTCCGCCGTTGCGGGACCAGATGATTCCCTTGAACGTCATCAACGAGTGGCGCCCCCAGTTGCGCAAATATGTTCAAGGAGATGAAATGGTCGTTCCTCCCGGAAAATATTTCGCCATGGGTGATAATCGCGATCATAGCCAGGACAGCCGCTACTGGGGATTTGTCGACCACGACGCCATCATGGGTCATCCCTTTTTTATCTATTGGTCTGTCGACGCCACCAGCGCCGATTACTCTGGCGACAGCACTTTCTGGCAGCGGCTGGTGGGCATCTTCGATACCCTTATGCACCTTCCCGCGCGCACACGCTGGCACAGAATGTTTCACACCGTCCATTAGCAGCTCGTCGTGTGACTCGCTCTCAATGACCAAAGGGAAGACCGCTTCGGCTGAACTTTCAAGACCTCGCGCCCTACACATTTTGGCCTTAGTCTGCCAGACTTTTGACCGTGACCAATTTGCGGAATTCGTGGAAGATCGCCCTTTGGGTGACCGCCATTCTGGTGGCCGCTCAAATCGCTGCCTCTACTTCCGTGCGTACCACTCGTGTTCACAATTATTTCAGCGAACGTCTGGAAGATGCTTTCGGCCGTCCGGTGCAGGTGAAACATTTCGACATTGAAATTCTGCCCAGTCCTCGGATCTATGCCAACGGCGTAACCGTGGGTGAAGATCCCGCATTTGGTTATGAATATTTTCTGCGCGCGGAGCAGCTCACTGCCGGCCTCCGCTGGTCTGGTTTTTTGCGCGGCCGCTTTGAACTTGGCACTTTGAGTCTGAGTCAACCAAGCCTTACTTTGGTCAGGAACAGTGAAGGTCGTTGGAATTTGGAGGATTGGCTGCCGCCAGCCAAACGCACCGGAGCCGTAACTTCTCCGGTATACGGGCCCAATCGCGCTCCCACCATCGCCAACCGCTTGGAAAAAATAGAAATTGACGATGGCCGGATCAATTTCAAAAAAATCGATATCAAACAGCCCTTTGCTCTGACTTCGGTAAGCGGCACAGTGGAGCAGATTTCGCCCGGCCGCTGGAAGTTGGAACTTAAGGCTCAACCCTGGCGCAGTGGCGTGGCTTTGCAATCAGCCGGAACCGTGCAGGTTCGCGGCGACATTGCTGGCACTTCGGCGCGCTTGCAGCCCGCCTCGTTCGCGGTGCGCTGGAATAGAGTGTCACTCGCGGATTTGTTTCGCCTCCTGCACGGAAAAGATTACGGGGTACGCGGCACTTTTGAGCTGGAGGCTACCGCAAAAAGCGGCGCTCCCCCCGATGACACCGAAGCCACGAATAGCAGGGCTTTGAATGATTCTTTTGTCGGCGGCGATTGGTCCTATTCACTGAGAGCTTCTGCCGCTGAAATCCACGGCTGGGATCTTACTGAGCGATCCGACAATCCCGCGCTTACCGCTAACGTTCAGGGGCGCTGCAACGTCGCGCTAAAAAGACTTGCCGCGGATACTCTGACTCTCGAGACATCGCTATCGAATCTGCATGGCGCTGCGGAATTTATCAGCGCAGCGAATCCCTTCGTGCAGCTTAAATTCGAATCCGCGGGGATTCAGGGTGCCGATATTCTCTCCTGGTACCGTGCATTCCATCCTGACGTAGCTGACTCAATCTCAGCTGACCAATTTTTTACCGGCACGCTGCAGCTGCAGGCTTGGCCGCTGCAACTTCAAGAAATAACGGTGACGAGTTTGGGCGGTACGGTGAATTTGCGGGGCAGCGAAGATGTTCTGAAAATTGGAGCATTCCACGCTACTTTGAATCGAAACAGGCTCGTGATGGATCCCCTCCATGTTGCTCTTGCGAGGAGATCTCCGGCACCGCCACCCGCGGCCATCGGCCGATTGACGAAACTTCGCGCCCCTGGTGACTCCAATGGCGAGGCCAGCCTTACTCTAATCCACGATTTTGCGTCGCAGTCCGGCGCCTTTGGCGTTCAGGGTCATGTTGATAACGCTGAAGAATTTTTGAACATCGCCGCCGATTTTGGACATTCTCTCAATCATGGCTGGGATCTCACCGGCCCTGCGCGCGTCGACATGCGGCGCCAATGGAGTTCTAAATCTCCCGGTGTCTGGAATGGCGCCGCGGAAGTAACAGACGCGCAACTCGCCGCCGCCGGCTTAAACCAGCCCGTGCAACTTCAAAAAGCGCGGCTAGAATGGAAAAACGGGAATAGGGTCGCGCAGATTGGTCAAGTCGAAGGCTTTGGCGCCACCTGGTCCGGCAACATCACCGAGATAAAATTACCCGATCCTGAACAGCAGGGCGTCTGGAACGTTCAACTTCACGCCGATCATCTCGATGCCACCGAGCTGGACCGCTGGGTTGGCCCACGCGCTCGCCCCGGCTGGCTGCAACGCCTGTTACCCTCGTTGTTCAGCGGCAAAGCGCAAGCGATTCCAGCTAGCGAATTGGTTCGCCGCTTGAACGTTGTCGGAAATGTCCAGGTAGACGAGTTCACCATCGAAAAACTAAAGCTTCAGCAACTGCATCTGCAAGGTTCGTTGCATGATTTGCAGTTAAGTGTGACTGATGGACGTGCACAATGGGCAGGTGGCGCTGTTCGCGCCACCCTGATTGCGAAATTTCTGCCTCGCCCTACGTATGACGTGCACGCGCAATTGGATGGCGTGAATTTAACTCAACTGCCCATTGATGCGTCGGTGGCTGATCGTTTGGCAGGCTTTGCTTCGGGCCCTATACACTTCAAGACCACTGGCGTAGGCCGTGACGAATTGCTGCAAAAATTAACCGGCGCCGGCAAAGTTCGTTTGGGCAATCTTGAATTTCGTGGCTGGGACGTAAATGCCAGCGTGACGGATGGCGAAGCCCACCCGGGAATTTCAAATTGGCCGTCAGGCGTTGGAACATTTACCGTTCGCGACCGCAATGTCTTTTTAGACGATGTTCGCCTGGATGGCGGTACGCAGTTCACTTTAATCGACGGAACAGTTAGTTTCGACCGCGAAGCCGATCTTGCGGTTGAAACCAGCGCCGGAAGGCGCGCGGTTCGCAACACCAATGGGCCTGGTCAGGTACTGAAGATTGTCGGGCCTTTGGATGGTCCGCGAGTCACGCGAGAAAAAATCGTCCCACGTCAACCGGCGGACTGAGCCCTTCGTTGAAAGTGGTTGAAAGAGAAATATATCAACGATAAAAATTCAGCAGCCGAAATAATTTCGGCCAGGAGCCCTGTTAATGATTCGTAAGCCACTGCTCGCGTTCGTAATTTTCCTGGTTTGCGTGTCGCGTACTCCTGCGCAATCGCCTTTCACCTTCGAACAGGTGCTGAGTGCTCCATTTCCCGCTGATTTAACGGCATCCAAAACCGGTGGCCGCCTGGCCTGGACCCTCGATCAACAGGGCCGCAGAAATATCTGGGTCGCCGAAGCTCCCGGATTTCGTGTTCGCCAGCTGACTAAATACGACACTGACGAAGGTCAGCCCCTGTCTGACCTCCATTTTTCCTCGGACGGGAACATGATCGTATTCGTGCGCGGAGAAGGAAAAAACACCGCTGGGCAATCTCCCAATCCCACCAGCAACACCGCGGGCTTCGAGCAATCCGTGTGGTCCATCGCCTGGGCCGATGGCGAGCCAAAAAAACTTGATGCCGGCGACTCGCCGGCGATTTCCGCCTCGGGTGTCGTCGCCTACATCAAAGACCATCAGGTATGGCTTGCCAAACTCGACGCATCCGACAAGCCGCTTCAAATTGTCGTGCGCGGTAAGAACGCAGACCCGCAGTGGTCGCCAGACGGCACAAAACTTGCCTTCGTTTCGGGCCGCACCGATCACGCTTTCATCGCCGTGTATGACCCCTCAAATAAATCTCTGCGTTATTTGTCGCCCTCTGTGGATTCCGACCAGACTCCTCGCTGGTCGCCCGACGGCAAATTCATCGCGTTCATTCGTCGTCCGGCCGCGCCGCGCGACAGACCGGAAGGATTTTTTATCGCGCCAGATGTGCCGGAACCTTGGGCCATCTGGATTGCCGATGTTTCCGGCGCTTCCGCGCATGAGATTTGGCATAGCGGAAAAGAGCTAACCGACTCCTACCCCGAAATGGCCGCGGATACCGGCGGCGGTGTGCTTAATTGGGCCGCTGATCAGCGCCTCATTATCCCCAGCACCAAAGACGGCTGGCAGCATCTGTATTCGCTGGCTGGGAATGGAAAAAAACAGGAAAATCTCACTCCCCTCACCCCCGGAAATTGCGAAGTGGAGCAATGGTCTTTTTCCCCCGATAAGCAAACCATAGTATTTAATTCCAATTGTGGCAGCGCCAAAGAAGACATCGACCGTCGCCATCTTTCACGCGTAGACGTTGGGGACGGCAGCGAACCGGTCCGTATCACCACCGGCGAGAGCATTGAATGGAATCCCGTAGTTCTGAGCGATGGCAAATCCATTGCCTATCTAGGCTCCGACGCCCAACATCCCGGGCGCCCGTTTGTTTCAACTCTTGCGTTTGATTTTTCGCCGCGTTGGCTCGATTCCGGTACCTGGCCGCCAGATTTTCCTACCAACCGCCTGGTCACCCCGCAACAAACAATTTTTCGTTCCGGAGATGGTCTCGAACTGCATGCTCAATTATTTTTGCCCCCCAACATCAAGCCTGGCGAGAAGCGTCCGGCCGTTGTCTTTCTTCACGGCGGCCCCATGCGGCAAATGCTTCTGGGCTGGCACTACATGTTCTACTACTCAAATTGTTACGCCATGAACCAGTATCTGGCCAGTCGCGGCTACATCGTTATGGCAGTAAATTACCGCAGCGGCATCGGCTACGGTCACTCATTTTTTGAAGCTCCTGGCCGCGCCGGGCGTGGCGCCTCGGAATATCAGGATGTTGTAGCCGCTGGAAAATTTCTGGCGACGCGAAATGACGTCGATGCCAAGCACATCGGCCTATGGGGCGGGAGTTACGGCGGGTATCTCACCGCGCTCGGCCTGGGCCGCAATTCCGATCTGTACACCGCCGGCGTCGACTTGCACGGCGTGCACGACTGGCCCACCGACAACTGGGACGGAAAAAATATCACTCCCGAACTCACCAAGCTGGCCCATACCTCCTCGCCGGTTACCGCTGTCGATACCTGGCGCTCTCCGGTGTTGTTTATTCATGGCGACGATGATCGCAATGTGATCTTCACCCAGACCGTGGATTTGATCGCCCGTTTACGCGCCAAAAATGTGGAAATCGAGCAGCTGATTTTTCCCGACGAAGTCCACGATTTTCTTTTGCACCGCGATTGGTTAGCCGCCTACCACGCCGCCAGCGATTTCTTTGACCGCCATTTCGGCGGTCCCTGGAAGTGATCTCTGACAATTAGAGTTTCAAAAATCGCAAACCTGAAACGCCGCATAATTTATTTTCTGCTGATGTTGGCACGTTTATTTGCTGCCACTCACATTCATTCCAGTGTCGCTGCCGCTCCAACCACACGCACTACGCTGTTTCCTAAGCTGCACGCCGGCCAGACGTTCACCTACTACATCCAATATCGCATCAAAAAGAACGTCAAGACCGAGAGCCGCGTCGTAACGCACACCGGGCCGCAAGATGCCGAGACCGACGCTGAGTGGCTCCTGCATTTAGATATTTTGGATGTCCATCCGCAGGGCGAGCGCGCTGCCATCCACGCCCGTTCCCGGTTTCAGAGCGTCGCTTCCGCAGTGGCCCAGAATAATACCGGCGCCCAACAACCTTCCTCCGGTTCAGCAGCCCCGAGTCTCGAATCGAAATCGGTCGACTTCACTATTCTCCCCGACGGTCGAGTAGATTCTGTCACAGGCCTAAACGATCTTTTTCCCGACCAGCGCCAGGTTTGGCAAGTCTGGCTGCGGCAATTCGCTATTGCCGGCGTTTTTCCTCGCGACGGAGTAAAACCAGGCCAGTCGTGGAAATCCAGTGAACCTGAGCAAGCTCCATCCCCCATCGTAAAACTCGAGTGGGAAAAACAGGTCACCTACGTTCGCGATGAACCTTGCAGCCCGATTCAATTCTCGGAAACGGGTATCGTCACTCCCAAAAATTCTCCAGCCGAATCATGCGCGGTGGTCCTGACCAGCGCCATCCTGAAACAGAAATCCTCGCCGAAGGACACCACCCCCGGCGACTTCCGCCTTCATGACCTTCGCACCACCGGCAACGCATCAGGAAAGAACGAAACCATCTCGTACATCTCTCTGCAGTCTGGTCTCATCGTGCGCGTCACCGAAGACGCCCACCAATTCATGGATGTGCTCGTAGCCAAGACCGACGCATCCAATCAAATCCATTACAACGTGGAAGCCACCGGCCACACCGAAGTCCTGCTGGTCGCCGACGCGTCGCCGTCAAAACCCTGAAGCTGTGAAAGGCTTGTGGCTGTACTCTCGACCACCGATCAGCGAAAAATTCTCTTCCGTGAAAAGGTTTGCACGATCGCGTATAGTGGAGGTTTCTGCAGTCACCTTAAAAATTAACGGGTGCACGCAGGGCGACCGCACATACTTCGACGACACCAAGGAATTCAGCAAAATGAAGTTCAAATTACACAGCAATTATCAGCCGCGCGGCGACCAGCCTGAAGCCATCGACCAGCTCTTTCGCGGCCTCGAAGCCGGCGAAAAAGAACAAGTCCTGCTCGGCGTCACCGGCTCCGGCAAAACCTTCACCATGGCCAAGCTCATCGAAGCCGCAAATCGGCCCGCTTTGGTCTTAGCGCACAACAAAACTCTCGCAGCCCAGCTCTACCACGAATTCAAAAGTTTTTTCCCCGAAAACGCCGTCGAATATTTCGTCAGCTACTACGATTTTTATCAGCCCGAAGCCTACGTGCCTTCCGCCGACATCTACATCGACAAAGAAGCGACCATCAACGATGAATTGGACAAGCTGCGCATGAGCGCCACGCGCTCGCTCTTCGAACGCACCGACGTGATCGTGGTCGCCTCCGTCTCCTGCATCTACGGCATCGGTTCGCCGGAAGCCTACTACGGCCAGATCGTTATGCTTGAAAAAGGCCAGCAAATCTCTCGCGAAGCCATGCTGCACCGCTTCGTCGATATTCAATACGAGCGCTCCGAAGATCTTCGTCGCGGCACTTTTCGCGTGCGCGGCGACACCATCGAAATCTATCCGCCGTATCAGGATCAGGGCTATCGCATCGAAATGTGGGGCCAACAGATTGAAGCGTTACGCCAGATCGATCCGCTGACCGGCGAAATTCGTGCCGGTCAGGAAGATTTATCCCGCGTCTCGATCTATCCCAAAACCCATTACGTCGTGCCCCAGGATCAGAAAGAGCGCGCCATTCAGAGTATCTATGCCGAGCTGGAGTGGTGGAAAAAAGAATTGGAGAAGCAGGGCAAATTTGTAGAAGCCCAACGCGTCACGCAACGCACCCTCTTCGATATTGAAATGATGCGTACGGTCGGCTATTGCCACGGCATCGAAAATTATTCCCGTCACCTGAGTGGCCGCTTACCCGGGGAAGCTCCGCCTACTCTGCTCGATTACGTTCCGCAAGATTTCCTGATGTTCATCGATGAATCGCACCAAACTGTTGGCCAGGTGCGTGGCATGTTCAACGGCGACCGCGCCCGCAAACAAGTTCTGGTGGATTACGGCTTCCGTATGCCCAGCGCGCTCGATAATCGCCCACTCACCTTTGAAGAATTCGAGCATCGTCTCAACCAGGTCGTCTATGTTTCCGCCACGCCCGGCCCTTATGAACTCACCAAATCTGGCGGCGTAGTCGTGGAGCAGGTCATTCGTCCCACAGGCTTGGTCGATCCTCAAATCGAAGTGCGTCCGGTGAAAGGTCAGGTGGATGACCTGTTGGAAGAAATTCGCATTCGCGCCGAACGCCACGAGCGTGTGCTGGTCACCACCCTCACGAAACGCATGGCCGAAGACTTATCCGAATATTTCGCCGAGATTGGCGTACGCTCCCGCTACCTGCACGCCGAAGTGGAAACCCTCGACCGCATCCGCATCCTCCGCGATTTGCGCCGCGGCGAGTTTGACGTTTTGATCGGCATCAACCTGTTGCGCGAGGGCCTGGATCTTCCCGAAGTTTCGTTGGTAGCTATTTTGGATGCCGACAAGGAAGGCTATCTCCGCAGCGCCACCTCGCTGATTCAAACCATCGGCCGCTGCGCCCGTCATATCGAGGGGCGCGCCATTTTATATGCCGACCGTCGCACCGGCTCCATGGAACAAGCCATCAGCGAAACGAATCGCCGCCGCGAAAAGCAGGTCGCCTACAACAAAGAAAACAACATCACGCCCATGTCCATTATCAAATCCGTGGACATGGATCTCGCGCGCATCGTCGAAGCCGACTACGTAACCATCCCGCTCGATGACGTGGTTCTCGACGCCGCCACCGCCAACATTAAAACCGGCGATCAGCTAGCAGAAATGCTGAAGCAACTTGAAGTGCAAATGCGCGAAGCCGCGAAAAAATTCGAGTTTGAAAAGGCCGCCCAATTACGCGACCGCATCCGCAGCCTGAGGCAAAAAGACCTCGCGGGCTTAATTAGTATTGAACTACCCGCTCCAGCCGAACAGGGAAGTTAACGAAAGAAACCGCGTCCTCCGCCATATCAAACCGCGCCCCGCTTGAGCGCCTCCAGCGGATAAAACGTCCCGCGCCAGATAATTCCGCCCTGCTTCAGCGTATACACCGTCGATCGCAGAAGCATATAGCTGAATATCACCGCGCCAATCGGCACCGTGAAGCAATACAGTGGCGACACGCGCATCACGATGTCCACGCCCGCGTGGAAACACAGCACAATCGCGACGCAAATCCCAGCAAAAATCCTCACCCAGCCATGACCAAAAAAAAGCCCCGCGAAAGGGAGCACGTTCATGAGCAACAACCCAAGAATAGAGGCCATCACTCGCGTAACGCTGAATCCCGATCCCGCGAAAAAGTTCTTCGTTACGCCATTGATCAGGTTGCGCGCCCCCGCATGCCATCGCACCGCCACGAAATCCTGCGCCACCGCTACGCCAGACCGAAACCCCGCCTGCTTTACAATTTTTCCCAGTTTCATATCGTCAATCACTTCCATTGCCAGCCGCTGGTGCGTGCCTGCCGCTTCATACGCCGAGCGCTTTAACAATTGAAATGCGCCCACACCCATGTAGGCGCCCGACTTGGGATTAATCACCTCGTTAGGCGCGGTGGCCATATGAAAAGCCATTCCAAAAAACGTCACCACCACCTTTTCCCAGAAACCGATCATCTCCACATCACCAAATAGCGATAGGTGATCCAGCTTTCGTTCGCTAACCATCCTCATCGCCCGTCGTAGCACATCGCTTTTAAAGCGCACATCTGCGTCCGTAAATAAAAGCCATTCGCCGCTCGATGCTTCATAGGCCTGCTGCAATGCATGCGGTTTGCCCAGCCATCCCGCGGGAAGTTCCTTCACATGAATCGCGCGAAATCTCGGATGCGACGCCGCGAACTCATCCAGAATGCGTCCGGTGGCATCTTCCGAACGGTCATCGACTCCAATTATTTCCAGTTCGGGGTAATCGATTTGGGCCAGCGTGGCCAGCGCGCCGGGAAGTTTTTCTTCCTCATCGCGCGCAGCAAAGAGCAGGGAAATCCGCGGAACGTCAGTTCCGGTGATTGGTGGGAAATCCTTGATCCAGGGGAGTTTTAACGCACCATACGCGATGCGCAAGCCAAGAATAATCCAGACAAAAGCGATGCCACCAAAAATTACCAGCGCAAACGCGTGCATGAATTGGTGTCGGACGCGGCCCTCAGGTTATCCTAGCATGACATGCGTGGCGCTTTGGCGATCATAGGTGCAGGACGCGTCGGTCGCGCGCTGGGACGGCGTCTGCATGAACTGGATTGGAAAATCGGCCCGGTCATAACACAAAGCGAAGCCTCCGCGCGCAGGGCGGTGCGTTTCATTGGCGCCGGAAAAGCACGCGCGACGCTCTCCCGTGAAGTTCTGGCCTCGCGGCTGATCCTGATATCCACTCCGGATGATGCGATTGTGAAAATCGCCGAAGAGTTGGCGCGAATCGGCGCGGAAGAATTGCGCGGCAAAGTCGTCTTGCATACCAGCGGCGCTTTGAATTCCGGCGCGCTTAAGGCTGTCCGGGACCACGGTGCGGTCGTCGGTTCGATGCATCCGTTGCAATCTTTCAGCGGAGTTGGTGTCCCGCCGCTCGAGGGAAAAGTTTTTGCCATCGAAGGCGACCTAGTAGCCATTCGCCTGGCGCGGCAAATCGTACGCGCTCTTGGCGGCCTGCCTGTGCAAATTGCGGGTGGCCGCAAAGTTCTGTATCACGCTGCTGCAGCGTTCGCCGCAGGTCATGTGCTGGCTATTGAAGAAACTTCAACACGCCTGTTGATGTCAGCCGGAATGAAGCGCGGCGAAGCCGTTCGTGCTCTGTTGCAGTTGACCCGGCAGGTGCTCGAAAATTTCGAGCGGCTCGGCCCGCGAGCCGCCTGGACCGGGCCTTTAGCTCGCGGCGACTATGGCGTTATTGCCGCGCATCTGGCCGCCATGAAACGTTTGCCGCGCGAATTCTCCAACGCCTATGCAGCGTTGAACAGCCTCGCCACCTTAGTTTTGTCGCCTGGCTCGGCGGGACTCTTGACCGCTCAGAATGGCGATTCGAGAAATAAAATCAGTATTGTGAAAGCCCTTGTGAAAATTGGTTCCGCAGGAGGAAAAGGTTGAAGCAGCCGCAAATCGCAATCGAACACACTACGTTACCCAACGGATTGAGAGTCGTAATCGCTCCGGATTCCACCGCCCCGGTAGTCACCGTCGGCGTCTATTACAAAATTGGATTTCGCCTCGAGCCTCAGGGTCGCAGCGGTTTCGCGCATTTATTCGAGCACATGATGTTTCAAGGCTCCGCCAACGCGCCCAAGATGCAGCACATCAAGCTCATCAATTCCAGCGGCGGCGTGCTCAACGGATCCACGCACTATGACGTGACCAATTATTATGAAGCTGTCCCCTCCAATGCCCTTGAACGCGTGCTCTGGCTGGAGGCCGACCGCATGCGCGCCTTGAAAGTTGACGACGAAAATCTGCGCAATCAGCGCGACGTCGTGAAAGAAGAAGTCCGCGTCAATGTAATGAACCAGCCCTACGGCGGGTTTCCGTGGCTCGATCTCCCTCCCGTAGCCTTTCGCAATTGGGCTAATTCGCACAATTTCTATGGAGATTTCGCCGATCTTGATGCCGCCAGCCTGGTGGACGTGCAATCGTTCTTCAAAACGTATTACGTTTCCAACAACGCCGTGCTCTTAATCCTCGGCGATGTGCAGCCAGGCGAAGGCATTGCTCTCGCGAAAAAATATTTCTCCGATATTCCCGCCGGGCCGCCTCCTCCGTTCGCCGATCCCACCGAGCCGGAACAAAAAGAAGAGCGTCGAGGTGAAGTAGAAGAAAAATTCGGCACGCTGCCGGCTATGGCCATCGGCTATCCCATCCCCGCTCGCCGCACCCGCGATTGGTGCGCCATGACTTTGCTGGATATGGCATTGCACGGTGGCCGCGCTGGCCGCCTCCATCGCGAACTGGTGCTCGAAAAACAAATCGCCGTGGAAGCTGACGGCGGTATCGACGACATCTTCGGCTACAACGGCCCTTCTCAAATGGTTACGCGCATCCTGCACAAGCCTGAATTTTCCAGCGAAGCCACGCTCGCCGCTTTCGACGCCGTAATTCGCGAAGTTCAGGAAAATGGCATCAGCGACGACGAATTGCAGCAGCTGAAAGTGAAATGGCGCTCCGATTATTACTCCACTCTCGAAGGCGGTCGCGGCGGCCATATGCCCCGCTACGGCCTCATGCATCTGCTCGCATGTTTCACTCTGTTCGATGGAGAACCGCAACTCGTGAATACCATTCTCGATGGATTTCTGGCTGTCACTCGTGAAGACGTTCTGGCCGCCGCGAAAAAATACCTGCGCAACGACAAGCGAGCTATCGTCTTCCGCAAACCCGTCAACGTTACGGCAAAGGAGGCTGCTTAATGTCCGCGCGTCCCGTCTCCGTTGAAGAAGCAATCGCCATCGGCGTTCCCGCGCTCTCCGCGGAACGCGCCGTAACTTGGCCGAAACAAACTAAAACGCGCCTTGCGAACGGCCTCGAACTTGTTCTCGCCGAGGCCCATTCGATTCCCAAATTTCATGGCCAACTTTTCTTTCGCTCCGGGAATGCGGCTGCTCTCGCTCGTGGCCCGGCCCTCGCAGACATGACCGCTACCGTCGTGCGCACCGGAACCGCTAAACGCGCCAGCCGCCAAATCGAAGAAGATCTTCGCCGCATCGGCGCGGATCTTTCCACCAGCGCTGGCCAGGACAATAGCGCCATCGCCTTTGCCGGCCTTTCGGAATACGCCGAGCAGCTTCTCGGAATGGTGAATGAACTGGCCCGCGAAGCCAGCTTTCCCGCGCCGGAATTCGAACGCGAGCGCCGCCAGAAACTCGAAGAAGTAAAGTTGGAGCGCACTTCTCCCGGTTTTCTCGCCAGCGAACGCCTTCGCAAAGTTTTATTTGGCGCGCATCCGTATGGTCAGGTTTCCGCCTCCGAAGCGCAAGTCGCGGCTTACACCCGTGAAGATTTGATCTCTGTTTACCGCGATTTTTACACTCCGGAAAATGCGCTGCTGCTCATGGTCGGCGATTTCGATTCGCAAGCTATGGTGAAAAGCGCCGGAAAAGTTTTTGGCCCATGGACAGGGAAGAAGCCGGAGGCGAAGCCCGCAACCGCTCCTCCGCATCCGCACGGCCGCCGCGTCTATCTCGTGCACGTGCCTGGCGCCGTACAGACCCAGATTCTCGCGGGCTGCGCCGCCATCACCCGCACCCATCCCGATTGGATCAAGCTGGGCTTGACCAACAGCCTTTACGGTGGCGCATTCAATTCTCGCCTGGTCATGAATATCCGCGAGGACAAGGGCTACACCTACAGCCCCCGCAGCTCCGTCCACCCGCTGCACGAGCACGGCTACTTTTCGGTATCAGCGGCGGTACGCAATGATGTCGTAGCCGCCTCCCTAACGGAAATTTTCTACGAAATGGATAAATTGCGCTCGCTACCTGTGCCTGCGGCTGAGCTGGCCGATGCGCAAAATTATTTGACCGGAGTATTTTCCATGGGCTTGGCCACTCAGGAAGGCCTGCTCAGCCAGTTAGCCACCGTCGCACTAAACGAATTGCCCAGCGATTATCTGGAAACCTACCGCGCTAAAGTCCGCGCGCTGAGCCCGGAAGATTTGCTCAACACCGCGCGCCAGTATCTAGACTCCGCCAACATGCAAATTGTAGTCGTCGGCGACCGCACCCAAATCGAATCCCAGGCCCGCCTCTTCGGCGACCTGGAAATCTACGACGCCCAAGGCGCCCCCCTAAAATAATTTTAGAAGAACGGAACGTAGGAAAATTTAAAAATAGCGAAGGGTGCCCCACCCTCAGTTTTTTGGAGGGTGGGCCTTGTAACGGGGAATCAAGGCCAATTCAACCGGGCAGCTGTTAATCCAATTGCTAGATGCCGGCGCGCGAGGGGGCGATTCAGTTCGTTGAAGTCCACCTGGAGTCTCTATATTTCTGTGTTACTGCATAAGTTACTATTCTTAATTAGTATCTATGCATGTGGACTCGCATACTCGCTCTTCACCTGAGTCTTTTTTTGTTTTTGGTAGCCCTGTCTTCCGCCACCAAAAAGCCACCCACTCAACCCATCAACATCAACACCGCGGACTCAACCCAATTACAGTTAGTCCCCGGCATCGGTCCATCAACCGCTGAAAAAATCCTGCAAATGCGCAAATCCTACGGTGCCTTTAAAAGTGTCAATGACCTCATGGCCATTCGAGGCCTAGGCCCAAAACGCCTCGAAAAAATGAGGAAATATCTGACCGTGGGCAAGCCTGCATCCGCAGCCCCAAACACCGCGCAACCCGCCAGTTGCTCGGGATGCGCAAAACCGAAACCCCGCGTCCCAAC
>Ga0210409_10003170_pt1 | contig 18732 bp, 16 predicted proteins | sample IncBWH17MmetaG_FD_161649 | JGI IMG/M metagenome (GOLD analysis project Ga0210409, IMG submission 161649) | Forest soil microbial communities from Barre Woods Harvard Forest LTER site, Petersham, Massachusetts, United States - Inc-BW-H-17-M | ecosystem: Environmental > Terrestrial > Soil >... | reverse complement strand
CTTCGCCCGGTACACCGTGCGCAGCGCCGCGAAAATGATCGCCGGATCCACCGCCACCGCGCGGTTCAGCTCCGCGTCGTACCAGTAGTCGCCCGAGATCGAGTGGATGTTGCCGTCGAAGATCAGGCCCACCACCCGGCCGCGCGCATCGACCAGCGGACTACCGGAGTTGCCGCCGATGATGTCGTTGTTGCTCGAGAGATCGAAGCGCGTAGCGGGGTCGAGCTGACTCTTCACCGCGAGCCAGCTGTCGGGGATGCGGAAGGGATCCTCGCCGGTCGCGCGCTCGAACAGGCGCGACAGGTGCGTGAACGGCTCGACCGCGGCGCTGCCTTCCTGCCAGCCCTGCACGGTGCCGACGTTGAGGCGCAGCGTGAAGGTGGCATCCGGCGGCTCGCTCGTGCCGTACACCGCGAAGCGCGCCCGCGCGATCTTCTCCGCGGCGGCATCGACCGGCGCCTCCACCTGATCCTCGTAGCGCTTGCGCACGGCACGCGCCTCGGCGTCGACGGCGCGCGCCAGCTCGATCATCGGATCGTGGGAGGCGTCGACGGCCGCCTGCCCGCCGTCCCACAGCTGCACGCGCCGCGCGGGATCGGCGAGCTTCGAGCCGTCGATGAGCCGCGCGGCGAGCGTGTCGGGTGAATCCCTGGCGAGGAGCTGGCGGACGACCGGGGCGTCCGGTCCCAACCACTCGCGCATGCGCTCGAGAGAGTAGGAGAGCGTCAGCTTCTCGAGCTGCGGGTACACCGGCACGGGGGCCGTGAGGCGCTGCGCGACGCGCGGCAGCGCCGCGTCGCGATATTCGCGCAGCCGCTCGGTGTTGGGCCTGGCGCGCTCGGCGGCGCCGCGCACCAGCGTGCGCGCATAGCCGAACAGCCTGCTGTTGAAGCCCGCGCCGAGCTCGAGGTAGGTGTACGGGAGGTCGAGCTCGCGGTGGATCACCTCGGCCCCGGCGATGTCGGCCCAGGGATCGCCGGTCGCGGCGGCGAGCTGCGGGTCGGCCGCCACCTTGGCGCGCAGCGCCTGTTCCTGGGCGCGCTTGGAAGTGATCAGCCGCTCATCGAGCAGCGCGTCGAGCTGCCCGCGGCGTACCTTGATGAAGTTCTCCAGGGTGTTCAGCGGGTCTTCCGCGATACGGCTTGCCTCCGCCCCGGTCTTGCCGAACTGAATCAGCCGGCCGCGCAGCTCCGAGGTGCGCAGCAGCCAGCGCGGCAGGAAGGTGTCGCGGAGCTCGAGCAGCTGCGCGACGGTGAGCAGCCGGTCGGTGTTGCCCGGGTGTCCTGGCACGAATACCACTTCGCCGGCTTCGGGGCCTGCGGGCTTGAGCGAGAGGAAGCTGGGGGTGCTCGCCGGCTTGCCGTCGGCGCCGTAGGCGCGCAGCACCGACATGTCGAGGCACCAGCGCGGGAACTGGAAATTGTCGGGGTCGCCGCCGAAGGCGGCGATGGCGCGCTCCGGGGCGAACACCAGCCGTACGTCTTCGTAACGGTGGTATTTGTAGAGCCAGTATTGCCCGCCCTGGTAGAGAGTCACCGACTCGCACTTGAGCGGGCCGCCCGGCGCGCGCCGGCTCTCGTCCTCGCACGCCTGCTCGAGCTGCGTGAGCGTCCTCTTGCGCGTGTCGTTGGCCGCCTGGTCCCCGAGCCCGCCGATCGCCGCCGCGACCTTCGCCGTGACGTTCTCCACACCGACGAGCACGTCGGCGACCTGGGTGCCGCAGCGCAGCTCCTGCGCCCGCGTGCGCGCGAGAAAACCGTTCTTCAGGAGCGGTTGCTCGGCGGTGGAATGCTCATCCAGGCAGCCTTCAGAGCAGTGGTGGTTGGTGAGGATCAGTCCGTTGGGGGACACGAAGGAGGCGGTGCAATTCGACAGGCGGATGGTCGCGGTACGCACCCGGTCGAGCCAGGCCTGGTCGATGTCGGCGCCGTGCTGCTTCTTGACGAGAGCGCTCGGGAAGTCGTGCAAGGTCCACATCCCGGGGTCGGCGAGCGCCGGTGGCGCGGCGAGCAGCACGGGGAGGGCAAGCAGCACGAGCACGGCGGGCAGGAGAGTGCGGCGCATGGGGGTTCCTTTCTTATTCCGCTGAAGGTGAATTATGCGCGAAGCCCGGGCGCTTGCGTGCCACAGGCGCGCCGCCGCCGCCGCCGCTCGGCGCGCCGTGCGCTCCCCCCGTCGCGCGCACCCCGGCTCACCGCCGTGAGGACGGCTATTCCTCGCCCGAGAGGAGCAGGAGGTGCGTGCCCTCAGGGCTCGTGAGCAGCGCGTTCGCGTCGCGGGTGATGCCGCGCGGCAGACTCTGCTCCTCGACGCCGAGCGTGCGCAGCCTCTCGATGCGCTGGCGCATGTCGGCCGCGCGAAACACGACCATGGGCGCATCGAGCAGGCGCGGCCGGTGGAAGGCGAGGTCGACATGATCGCTGGTGAGCGGCAGATGCACGTAAGGCGCGTCCACCTCGCCGGTCGCGACGAAGCCGAGCGGCTCCCAGAAGGCCTGGGCTCGCTCGAAGTCGCCAGCGGGCAGCGACACCTCGGCGAAGTCGCCGCACAGTGACACCTCGCCCGCGCCGCGCTCGGCAGGCGAGAAAGTGCGCGCTTCGAGCACCCGCACCGACTCGCCGTGCGGGCCCTCGAAGCCGATCTCGTTGAAGACCTCCTCGCCGGTGCGGCACAGGGTCAGCTCGATGCCGAGCGCGGCGAACTCATCGAGACACGCGGCGATGCCGGGGCGCACGAAGGTGAGGATGGGAGAGGCGCCCTGGCGCTGATGCAGGCCCAGATACAGCCGCCCGTCGGTGAGCACGCCGTAGGGGTGGCCGAAGGTATCCGTGGTCGCGGTCTGCGAGAAGCCGAGGCGCTCGTAGAATTCCACCGAGGCACGGATGTCGCGGGTCGCGAGGCTGAGCTCGTGAAAGCGTCCCGGCGGCGGCAGCGGCGCGAGCGCCATCAGGCCGAAGCACCGCGCGCTGCGCTCGGCGCCCGCCCGTGCTCGAGGTGCGTCCAGCCCTGGCAGTGCTCGACGATGAGCTCGGTGAGGCACTGCGCGTGGCTCGCGCGCGCGTTGAGCGCCGGCACGTAGTCGAAGCGCTCGCCGCCCGCGCGCATGAAGAGCTCGCGGTTCTCGATGGCGATCTCCTCGAGCGTCTCGAGGCAATCGACCGCGAAGCCCGGGCACACCACCGCCACGCTGCGCGTCCCGCGCGCCGGCATGGCGCCGAGCACCTCGCGGGTGTAGGGCTTGAGCCAGCCGCTCGGACCGAAGCGCGACTGGAAGGCCACGCTCCACTCGCTGTCGCGCAGCAGCAGCTCATCCGCCAGGAGGCGCGCGGTCTTCTGGCACTTGCAGAAGTACGGATCGCCCTCGCGGAAGTAGCGCTCGGGAATCCCGTGGAAGGACATCAAGAGGTGCGCGCTGCGGCCTTCGCGGCTCCAGTGCTCGGCGACGCTCGCGCGCAGCGCCTCGATATAGCCGGGATGATCGTGGTACTCGGCGATGAAGCGCAGCTCGGGCAGCCAGCGCCAGCGGCGCAGCTCCTCGCTCACCTGGTCGTAGACGGCACCGGTGGTGGCGCCGCAATACTGCGGGAACAGCGGCACCACCAGGATGCGCTGCGCACCCGAGAAGCGCAGCCGGCCGAGAGCCTCGCGCACCGAGGGCGGACTGTAGAGCATGCCGAGCTCCACCGAGAGCGGCGCCAGCACGTGCTGCGCCAGAGTGGCGGTGAGCGCGGTGCGCAGCCGCTCGGAAAGGTCGCGCAGCGGTGAGCCCGCCTCGCTCCAGATCCGGCGGTACTTGCGCGCGATGCGCGCCGGGCGCAGCGGCAGCACCGCGCCGTAGAGGATCGGCAGCCACAGCGCGCGCGGCAGCTCGACCACGCGCGGATCGGCGAGGAAGCGCCTCAAGAAACGTCGCACCGCGGGCGCGGTCGGGGCTTCGGGAGTGCCGGAATTGACCAGCAGTACGCCGATGCGCTCGGCACTGGCGTGCTGGAAGTCCGGGGAGCTCAGGTAGCGCATCAGTAGGCGCTCGAGGCGGCCGTGCGCCGCTACGAGAGCCCCACGCACAGGTACTTGAGCTCGGTGTAGTCGAGTATCCCGTAGCGCGAACCCTCGCGGCCGATGCCGGACTCCTTGACGCCGCCGAAGGGCGCGACTTCCGTGGAGATGATGCCGGTGTTGAGGCCGACGATGCCGTACTCGAGCGCCTCCGCCACGCGCCACGAGCGCGACAGATCGCGCGTATAGAAGTAGGCCGCCAGCCCGAACTCGGTGTCGTTCGCCATACGCACCGCATCCGCCTCGGTCGCGAAGCGGAACAGCGGCGCCACCGGACCGAAGGTCTCCTCGCGCGCCACCTGCATGTCGGCGGTCACGTCGGTGAGCACGGTCGGCTGGAAGAAGGTGCCGCCGAGCGCATGGCGCTTGCCGCCGGTCACGACCCGGGCGCCCTTGGCCACCGCGTCCGCGATGTGCTCCTCAACCTTGGCGAGCGCTTTGCTATCGATCAGCGGGCCCTGGTCGGTGGGCCCCTCGAGGCCGTCGCCGACCCGCAGCTGCGCCACCGCGTGCGTGAGCTTGCGTGTGAACTCCTCGTACACCGGCGCGTGCACCAGCAGGCGGTTGGCACACACGCAGGTCTGGCCGGTGTTGCGATACTTGCTGGCGATCGCGCCGGCCACCGCGCCGTCGAGGTCCGCGTCGTCGAACACGATGAACGGCGCGTTGCCGCCGAGCTCGAGCGAGAGCTTCTTGACGGTGCCCGAGCACTGCGCCATCAACTTCTTGCCGATGGCGGTCGAGCCGGTGAAGCTCACCTTGCGCACGCTCGGGTTGGAAGTCATCTCCCCGCCGATGGCGCCGGCGTCTCCGGTGATGATGTTGAGGACACCGGTCGGCAGCCCGGCGCGCGCCGCCAGCGCCGCCAGCGCCAGCGCCGAGTAGGGCGTCTGACTCGCCGGCTTCACCACCACGGTACAGCCGGCGGCGAGCGCCGGCCCCACCTTGCGGGTGATCATCGCCGCCGGGAAATTCCACGGGGTGATCGCTGCCACCACGCCTACGGGCTGGCGCAGCACCAGCAGGCGCTTGTCGACCTGGTGACCGGGGATCAGGTCGCCATAGAGCCGCTTGCCTTCCTCGGCGAACCACTCGATGAATGAGGCCGCGTAGGCAATCTCGCCCTTGGACTCGGCGAGCGGCTTGCCCTGCTCGGCGGTCATGAGCGTGGCCAGATCGTCCTGGTTGGCCATGATGAGGTCGTACCAGCGGCGCAGGATCAGCGCGCGCTCGCGCGCCGTGTGCGCCGCCCACGCCGGGAAGGCCGCAGCGGCGGCCTCGATGGCGCGCCGCGCTTCCGCCGCGCCCATGTCGGGCACGGTGCCGATCGGCTCGCGCGTGGCGGGATTGTGTACCTGGCGGGTCGCACCCGAGGTGGCATCGACCCACTTGCCGCCGAGGAAGGCGCGGGTGCGCAGCAGATCGGGGTCTCGAAGCTTCATGCCTGGTTCCTGGCCGGCTCCACGCCGGCGATGTGGCGCGCGAAGAACTCGAGCGTGCGGGTGCGCGCCAGCGCCGCCGCTGAGCGCTCGTAGCTGTCGCGCTGCTCGCAGTTGAAACCGTGGCCGGCACCCTGGTAGACGTGCAGCGCGGCGGCCGGCTGCGCCGCGCGGATCCGCTCGACCTCGCTGAGAGGAATGCCGTGGTCCTCGCTCCCGTAGTGATACATCACCGGGCAGCGGGGCCGCCGCTCGAGGTAGTCGCCGACGCGGCCGTAGTACACCACCGCGGCCGCGAGCGGCAGCTCGCACGCGGCGAGGTAGGCGAGCGTTCCGCCCCAGCAGTAGCCGACGATGCCGGCGCGGCCCGAGTGCTTCACCACGGCGACCGCGGCCGCGACGTCCTTCAAGGCGGTCTCCGGGGCGATCTGCTTGCGGTAGCCGGCGCCCTCCTGCATGTCCGCCGGCGTGTAGGCGAGCTCGATGCCGCGGCGCACGCGGTCGAACAGGCTGGGTGCGATCGCGGTGTAGCCCGCCGCGGCAAAGCCGTCGGTCACGGAGCGGATGTGACCGTTGACGCCGAAGATCTCCTGGATCACCACCAGGGCGCCGCGCGGGCGGCCGGGAGCGGCGCTGAGCCACGCCTGAAACTCGTGACCGTCGCGGGCCATGATGGTGGTGAGCTCGCCCATGGGATCCGATGGCAACGCCTTCTGGACCATGGCATTCTAACCTGCCGCGCTCCGGGGAGGTGTCATGCTCGTCGGTCAAGCAGCCAGGCGCGTCGCCATCGTCGGTGGCGTGCGCATTCCATTCGCCCGCTCGTACACGGTCTACGCGACGACCGGCAACCAGGAGATGCTCACGGCCGCGTTCCGTGCGGTGGTCGAGCGCTTCAAGCTGCAGGGCGAGCGGCTCGGGGACGTGGCCGCGGGCGCCGTGATCAAGCACTCGAGAGACTACGACATGGTGCGCGAGTGCGTGCTGGGGGTGGGGCTCGATCCGCAGACGCCCGGGCTCGATCTGCAGCGCGCCTGCGGCACCAGCCTCGAGGCGGCGATCGCCATCGGCAACAAGATCGCCCTCGGTCAGATCGAGGCGGGCCTCGCGGGCGGCACCGATTCGATCAGCGACGCGCCGATCGTCTACCCGCGCTCCTATCAGCAGCTGCTGCTCGCGAGCTACCGCGGGCGCAGTGCCTGGCAGCGCCTGCAGCCCTTCTTCGGGCTGCGGCCGAAGCATTTCCGCCCGGTACTGCCGGCGGTGGTCGAGCCGCGCACCGGGCTCTCGATGGGACAGAGCTGCGAGCTGATGGCGAAGCGCTGGCAGATCACGCGCGCCGCGCAGGACCAGCTCGCCTACGACAGCCACGTGAAGGCGGCGGCCGCGTGGCGCGCGGGATTCTACGACGACCTGGTGGTGCCGTATCTGGGACTGAAGACCGACAACAACGTGCGTGCCGACACCAGCGTCGAGAAGCTCGGGAAGCTGCGGCCGAGCTTCGCTTCCGACGGCACGCTCACCGCCGGCAACAGCACCCCGCTCACCGACGGCGCGAGCGCCGTGCTGCTCGCGACGCCCGAGTGGGCCGCGAAGCGCAGTCTCCCGGTGCTCGCGTATCTCGCCTACGGCAAGGTGTGGGCGGTCGACTACGTGAGCGGCAAGGAGGGCCTGCTGATGGCGCCCGCCTACGCGGTGCCGGCCATGCTACGCGATGCCAACCTCAAGCTCCAGGATTTCGATTACTACGAGATTCACGAGGCGTTCGCCGCGCAGGTCCTGTGCACGCTCAAGGCGTGGGAGACGCCCGAGTACTGCCGCGACGTGCTGGGACTCCCGGCACCGCTCGGCAGCATCGATCGCGGCAAGCTCAACGTGAAAGGCGGCAGCGTCGCACTCGGCCACCCCTTCGCCGCGACCGGTTCGCGCATACTCGCGACGCTCGCCAAGCTCCTCGCCGGCAACTCGTCGGCGAAGCGCGGGCTCATGTCGGTGTGCACCGCCGGGGGGATGGGAGTCACCGCGATCGTCGAGCGCTGATCGACCGCGCGTAAGCCGGGGAGCCGCACAGCCATGAAAGCCAGGATCCCGTGCGCCGCGCTCGCTCTCGCGGCGCTGGCCGCCACGGCCGCCCATGCCGACTTCAACGCGGCGCTCGCCGATTACAAGGCCGGCCGTTACGAGACCGCGCGGCGCCAGTTCACCGCGATGGCCGAGCTCGGCGACTGCTCCTCGCAATTCAACCTCGGAGTCATGGTGCTGCAGGGCCAGGGCGGAGCGAAGGATGTCGGCGGCGGCGTCGGCTGGCTGCAGGCGGCGGCCGCCAACGGCTGCCAGGAGCTGGTGGGAGGCCGCGTCGCGGCGCTCAAGGGCGCGCTCAGTCCGCATGAGGAGCGCACGGCCGCGGACATCATGGCGCACTACGGCCACGAGGCGCTGCACGCACAGGGGATCGTCGACCCCGAGCTCGACTGCCGCGAGCGCGTAGCCGCGACGGTACTCCAGTCAACGGCGCCCGAATTTCCCCGCGAGCTCGCCGCCAACCACCGCAACGGGCTCGTGATCGGCGAGCTCACGATCGGCGTCGACGGCCGAGCGCGCGACCCGGAGATACTCTTCGCCGCACCCGATGCCGCCCTGGTCGCTGCGGCCATCGAGGCCTGGCTGCACTCGCGCTTCACGCCCGCTTCCCGCAATGGCAAGCCGGTCGAGTCGCGGCTCCAGGTGCGCCAGCCCTTCAATGTCGCAGGAGGCGAGTCGTGGTGGAGCAGCGGCGAGTACCGCGACGCGCGCGCGGCGGCGGATGCGGGCGATCCGGCCGCGGGATACCTGATGGGCCTGGCGGCGACGGCCGATCCCCAGCTCGGCATCGGGCCGGCCCGCGGCACCCAGCTCTTGATCGATGCGGCGCGCGACGGCAACTCCAAGGCGCAGTACTGGCTGGGCGCGCAGCTGCGGGCCGTGGCGGCCTGCCACCCGCAGACGGCCGGCGCGGCCTGGCTCAGGCACGCCGCCGCGGGCGGGGATGCTGCCGCGCAGCTCATCCTCGCCGCGGATCTCGTGAGTGCGAGTCCCACCGATGCGCAGGTCAGTGAGGCACGCGCGCTGCTCGAGCGCGCGGCGACCAACGACAGCTATTACGTGAGAAAGCACGTCGTGGCGCTGCTCGCCGCCTCGCCGATCGAAGCGCTGCGTGATCACGCGACGGCGCAGCAAGTGGCGTTCAAACTCGCCCTCGGCGATATCCAGTCCGACCCGCAGATGTTCGAGGCACTAGCCGCGGCGGCCGCCGCCGGCGGCGACTTTGCCGGCGCGGTCTCGCAGCAGCAGACTGCGATCCGCAAGGCACGCGAGCTCGCGTGGAATACGCACGCCATGGAGGAGCGGCTGGCGTCCTATAGGGGCGGCAGGGCCTGGCGGGGAGACTTGTTCGCGCCCTAACGCGGCGGCGCGCCGCGTGGACGGTCTTCAGACGAGCAGGAACTCGAGCAGCGCGCGCTGCTCGTCGCTCAAACGCTCGAGCGGCGTTACCAGCGCGCCGCGCAGGGCGTGACGGCACGGCCGCGACTCATCGTCGACGTATTCGGCCGCCACGGCCGTCAACAGCTGCTGCACGCGCCCGAGGTTGTCGCGAAACAACCCGAGTACCTGCGAGGCTGACACGTGCTGCGACGGGTCCTCGAGCCAGCAGTCGTAGTCCGTAGCGAGCGCGATGCTGCAGTAGCCGAGCTGCGCCTCGAGCGCGAGGAAGGCTTCCGGCACGTTGGTCATGCCGACGACGTCGGCGCCGGCGCCGCGCAGAAACAGGCTCTCGGCGCGCGTGCCGAGGCGCGGGCCTTCGACGCAAGCGTAGGTGCGGCCCTCGTGCACCGTGAGACGCTGGGAACGGGCGAGGCGCGCGATCAGTGCGGCGGTGCTCGCGCAGACCGGCTGAGCGCTCGAGACGTGCGCCACCACTCCGTGGCCGAAGAAGCTCGCGGCGCGCGTTCCCCTGGTGAAGTCGAGGTACTGGGACGGCAGCGTGAGGTCCCCGGGGCGGATGTCCTCGCGCAGGCTCCCGACCGCCGAAACCGCGATCACGGTGCGCACGCCGGCGCTCTTCAGCGCCCAGATGTTGGCACGGAAGTTGATCTCGCCGGGCAGCAGCTGATGCTGGAGGCCGTGGCGGGCGAGAAAAGCGACCTCGCGCCGGCCAAGGGTTCCACGCAGCAGCGGGCTCGAGGGCGCGCCGAAGGGCGTTGGCACTTCGCGCGCGCTCAAGTCTTCGAGGCCGCGCATGGCGTACAGGCCCGTTCCGCCGATGATGCCGATCATGGGGTCTGTCTCCCGCCGCAGCATTTGCGCCGACCGCCCGGCAGGCGGCAAGATGCCTCAAAGGACACGCAAACAACAACCGAGACTCACAATACCGGCATGAGCAGCAGCGCAGAACCCGGCGGGCCGCGGTACGCGGGCTTTCGCGAGTTCTATCCGTTCTATCTCAGCGAGCACACCAATCGCACCTCGCGCCGCCTGCACGTGAGCGGCACGCTGCTCGCGCTGGCGCTCGCCGCGGCGGCGCTCATCAGCGGGCGCCTGGCGCTGCTCGCGGCGGTGCCGCTGGCCGGCTACGCCTTTGCGTGGGTGGGACATTACTTCTTCGAGAAGAACACCCCGGCGACCTTCACTCACCCGCTCTACAGCCTGCGCGGGGACTTCACGATGATGTACGAGGTGCTGACGGGCCGCATCCGCTGGTAGCGGCTTGACGCACACGACCCATGAGCAGCGCGGCCATCGATCGCGTCTTCGAGCGACGCCTCGCCTCCCTCGTCAACAGCGGCGAGCCGCAGATCCTGCAGGGCGGGGCCAAGGGCGTGGAGAAGGAGTCGCTGCGCGTCACGCCGCGCGGGCGGCTCGCGCACACACCGCACCCGGCGGCGCTCGGCTCCGCGCTCACCAGCGAGCACATCACCACCGACTACTCCGAGTCGCTGATCGAGCTGGTGACGCCGGCGTTCACGCACAGCTGGGAGCTGCTGCAGTACCTGCTCGACCTGCACCAGTTCGTCTACCGCCACCTCGGGGATGAGCTGCTGTGGGCGACCAGCATGCCGTGCGCCATCGAGGGCGACGCCGACATCCCGCTCGCGCAGTACGGCAGCTCACACGTCGGCCACATGAAGACCGTGTACCGCAACGGTCTCGGCCTGCGTTACGGACGCATGATGCAGGCGATCTCGGGCGTGCACTTCAACTACTCGTTTCCGCTGCCGTTCTGGGAAGCGTACGCGGTGCTGAGCGGCGCGCGCGGCCACGGCGCGGATTTCATTTCCGGGCGTTATTTCGACCTGCTGCGCAATTACCGCCGCCACGGCTGGCTGGTGCTGTACCTGTTCGGCGTCTCGCCGGTGGTGTGCAAGTCGTTCCTCAAGGGGCGCGACCTGCAGCTCAAGGACTTCGGGCCCGGCACGGCCTACGAGCCCCACGCCACGAGCCTGCGCATGAGCGATGTCGGCTACCGCAACCGCAACCAGGCGGGGCTCACGGTGTCGGTGAACAGTCTGGATGAGTACGTGCGCGACCTGCAGCGGGCGATCAGCACGCCGCACCCGCCCTACGAGGCGCTCGGCGTCAAAGTGAACGGCGAGTGGCGCCAGCTGAACGCCAACATCCTGCAGATCGAGAACGAGTACTACAGCTTCATCCGACCCAAGCGCGTGGCGCGCTCCGGCGAGCGGCCCACCAAGGCCTTGAGGCGCGCGGGGGTCGAGTACGTCGAGGTGCGGGCGCTCGATGTCAGCGCTTTCGACCCGGTGGGAGTCAATCAGACCAAGCTGCGCTTCCTCGAGGCGTTCCTCGCCCTGTGTCTGCTCAAGGAGTCGCCGCCGATCGGGGTCGAGGAGCAGGCCGCGCTCGATGAGAACCACCTGACCGTGGCGCGCCGCGGCCGCGAGCCGGGGCTGATGCTCGCGCGTGACGGGCTCGGCGTCCCGATGCGCGACTGGGCGCGCGAGCTCCTCGACTCGATGTCGGGCCTGTGCGAGATCCTCGACCGCGGCGATGCAACCCGGCCCCATACCCAGGCACTCGCAGCCCAGGCCGCCAAGCTCGCCGACGTTGCGCTCACGCCCTCGGCGCGGCTCATGAGCGGGCTCACCGCGGGGGAGTCGTTCTTCGAGCTGGCGCTGCGCATGTCGGCGGCGCACAAGGCGTACTTCCTCGACCTCTATCCTCCGAACGAGGAGCGGCTCAAGGAGCTCGGGGAGGAGGCACGCGAGTCGCTCGCCGCCCAGCGCCGGGTCGAGGCGAGCGATCGGGGAACGTTCGACGAGTACCTCGCCCGGTACTTTGCCGACTGAGATCCCGCGTTCCCAAGGCCTTGCCACGAGCTCAGGCTTCAGCGCAGATCTCTAAGCGCAGATCTTTACATAATCAATGGCTTACTGGACTCGCTTTTGGCGATCGGACGGCTTAGACTCGCAAACCCCTGTCGCCATGGGGCGACAGGCGAAGGAATAACAAGAGGCTAAACCAAAGCCGATGACCCGAGACATTGCCGAGGGACTGCCCGTTGAGCGGCGCGCGGACACTGCCGCGGCCAACGAGGAGTTCACCGGGATCGTGAGCCGCCGAGACACGCTCGCGCGCGAGGGCGGATGGGATCCTTACGAGGTGTGGCTGACGCGCGTCAAAGAGCGCCGTCGCAAGCCTCGAGAGCCCAAAAACACCCGCGATCCGCGGCGCTGAAGGCGGCGCCGAACCACCCTATCCGCCCGCGGGTAGCGGGCCGCTGATGCACCGGTCAATCCCCCGCCGGCGGCATTGTTGCGCGTGCGGCCCGGCCGGGACACCCGCGCCACGTCCGATCCTCAGTGCAGCCATCCATGCATGGACCGAAAGGACTATTTGAAGCACATCCAACGTTAGAACTTCTCATAGTCTACTGTCGCTGCAGCGAGACGGCGGCTGACACGAAATAACTAATACTTTCAATCGCTTGCGAGGATGGGGGAGTTCGCGCAGATGATGCGAGAAGAATCGGAAGGACTACCCATTGAGTGGCGCCCAGACACGCCAGCCAGTGAGGATTTCACAGCGAGCATGACCCGTCGAGGCGCGCTCGCGCACCAAGGCGGGTGGGATCCCTACGAGGTGTGGCGGACGCGCGTTAAGACGCCGTCGGTCGAACATCACCAGGACGAGGAAAGATCGCGCGCGCGACTCCCAGCGCTGAAATAGCCGCTCCTGCGTTTTCTTTCACGCCCCGGGTTCGCCGCGGGGCGGCCCCATCCGGTCAATATCCCGGCCGAGGGATTGTTGCGCGCGCGACGCGGCCGTGAAACTGCGGTCCCCACGGGGCGCGGTACGTGCTGACTTGCGCCCTACCTCCAGACGCCCGATTCTCCTTTGTCCATGAATGCTCTCTCGGTCCGCGGACTCACCAAGACCTACAAGAACGGCGTCGAGGCCCTCAAGGGCATCGATCTCGACGTCGAGGAAGGAGATTTCTTCGCGCTGCTCGGCCCCAACGGCGCCGGCAAGACCACGCTCATCGGCATCATCACCTCGCTCGTCAACAAGACCGCGGGCGAGGCGCGCGTCTTCGGCCACGACATCGATCGCGAGCTCGAGGCGGCCAAGGCCTGCATCGGCATCGTGCCGCAGGAAATCAACTTCAACATGTTCGAGACGCCGTTCACCATCGTGGTGAACCAGGCGGGCTTCTACGGCATTCCGCGCCCGGTGGCACGCCAGCGCGCCGAGAAGTACCTGAAGCAGCTGCAGCTGTGGGACAAGCGCGGCGGCATCTCGCGTGGACTCTCCGGCGGCATGAAGCGCCGCCTGATGATCGCCCGCGCGCTGATAAACGAGCCGCGGCTGCTGATCCTCGATGAGCCGACCGCGGGGGTCGACATCGAGATCCGCCGCTCGATGTGGGACTTCCTGCGCGAGATCAACGCGCGCGGCACCACCATCATCCTCACGACCCACTATCTGGAGGAGGCCGAGACGCTCTGCCGCAACATCGCCATCATCAACGGCGGGCGCATCGTCGAGCGCGACCGCATGTCGAGTCTGCTGCGCCGGCTGCACGTCGAGACCTTCGTGCTGAACCTGCGCGATGCGCTGAGTGCCGCCCCGCGGCTCGAGGGCTATGTCACGACGCTCGTCGACGACCACACTCTCGAGGTCGAGGTCTCGAAGGACGAGAATCTCAACGACATCTTCGCGCGGCTCTCCTCGCTCGGCATCGAGGTGCTCAGCATGCGCAACAAGGTGAACCGCCTCGAGGAGATCTTCATGCGCCTGGTCGAGGGGCGCGGGGCGGACGACGCGGCCGCGCGGGCCGAGCTGGCCGCGGTGCGCGCCACGGCGGCGGTGATGCCGGCCTCGGCCGGAGCGCGCCGATGAGCAGCGTCGTGCTGCCCGCCGCGCGCGCGCCGATCAAACTCGGCGTGGTGCGCTGGATCGGCTTCAAGACCATCGTCATCCGCGAGTACGGGCGCATCATCCGCATCTGGGGTCAGACCATCGTGCCGTCGGTGGTGACCGCGACCCTGTATTTCGTGATTTTCGGCAGTCTCATCGGCCGGCGCGTGGGCTCGATGGGCGGCTTCGACTACCGCCAGTACATCGCGCCGGGACTCATCATGATGGCGGTCATCACCAACTCCTACGGCAACGTCGTGGCGTCGTTCTTCGGCGCGAAGTTCGGCAAGCATGTCGAAGAGATGCTGGTGTCGCCGCTGCCGAGCTGGGTGATCGTGGCCGGCTACGCCGCCGGCGGCCTGCTGCGCGGGCTGCTGGTCGGCGCTGCGGTGACCATCGTCTCGCTGCTGTTTACCCACCTGCACGTGCACCATCTGCTGGTGATCCTGGCGGCCGGGATCCTGACCTCGCTCATCTTTGCGCTCGCGGGCTTCCTCAACGCGCTGTTCGCCAAGAACTTCGATCAGGTGAACTGGATTCCGACCTTCGTGCTGACGCCGCTCACCTACTTCGGCGGCGTGTTCTATTCCATCTCGCTGCTGCCCGAGTGGGCGCGCCAGGTGTCGTACGTGAACCCGATCCTGCACATGGTCAACGCGTTCCGCTACGGCTTCCTCGGCACTTCCGACGTCAACCTCGGCATCGCCTTCGCGCTGATGGTGCTCGCGGCCGCGGCGCTGTTCGCGACCGCCGTGACGCTGCTCGACCGCGGCGCGGGAATCCGCGATTGACGGTTGCGGTGGCGCTGGTGACCGCGCGCGCCGCGCACGGTCTCGATGAGGACATGCCGCCGCTCACGGCGGCGCTTACCGGCGCGGGCGCCGGCGGGCACTGCGTCGACTGGGACGACCCGCAGGTCGACTGGTCGCGGTTCGACGTCGCCGTGTTGCGCTCGGCCTGGGACTATGCCGAGCGGCTGCCGGAATTCCTCGCCTGGGCCGAGCGGGCCGCGCGCGCGACGCGGCTGGTGAATCCGCTGCCGGTGGTGCGCTGGAACACCGATAAGCATTATCTCGGCAAGCTTGCGCACGCCGGCGCGCCGGTGGTTCCCACCTGGTACGTCGAGCCGGGAGATGACGCGCAGCGCACGCTCGGCGAGTTCCTCGCCGCGCAAGCTTGCCGTGAGCTGGTGGTGAAGCCGGCCGTGGGCGCGGGAGCGCGCGACGCGCGGCGGCATGGGCGCTTCGCGCGCGCGCAGATCCTGGCGCACATCGAGCCGCTGCTCGCCGCGGGGCGGAGCGTCATGCTGCAGCCCTATCTCGAGAGCGTCGACCGTGACGGCGAGACCGCCCTGATGTACGTGAACGGCCACTTCAGTCATGCGATCCGCAAGGGAGCGCTGCTGCCCGCGGGTGCGCAGGCCATCGCGGGGCTGTTCGCGCCCGAGGACATCGTGACGCGCACGCCGGGCGCGGACGAGCTCGACGCCGCCGAGCGCGTCCTGCGCGCGGCGCCATTCGAGACGCTTCTCTATGCGCGCGTCGATTTGCTGCGCGACACGACGGGTGCGCCGCGGCTCCTCGAGCTCGAGCTCACCGAGCCGTCGTTGTTCTTCTCCCACGCTCCGGGCGCGGCGGAACGCTTCACGGCGGCACTGCTCGGCGGGCTGCCCCGGCGTTGACGGCGCGCGACACCCTCAGGGCTCAAGCTGCGGCGCACCAATTATGTGAGGTGGAGCACACAAAAGAGCCTCTAAGGCATTGTCGCAACAAAAGTTTCATGTCTTCGTAACACCGCTGACGCCCTGCGGCGAGAACCTGTAGCGCGTATGAAAGCGCCCGGGCACAACACCCTCATGGCTCGCATCGACGCGGCGGAATATGGCCTGTGCCGTACGCTGAACCGCGGAGCGTCGTTCGCCCTCGCGCGGCATATGTTCCGCGTCGCGAGCCGCCTCGGCGACGGAGTCGTCTGGTATCTGCTGATCGTGCTGCTGCCGCTGCTTTACGGTGCGCCGGCACTCCGGCCCGCGATCGTGATGGCGCTCACCGGTGCGCTCGGGGTCGCGCTCTACACGCTCCTCAAGCGCGTGTTCGTGCGCGAGCGCCCCTTCATCACCCATGCCGCGATCGACCTGCGCGGCGCGCCGCTCGATCGCTACAGCTTTCCCTCCGGGCACACGTTGCACGCGGTGTCCTTCGCCTGGCAGGCCACCGCACACTTCCCCGAGCTCGGTTGGGTACTGGTGCCGCTCGCCGGCCTGATCGCCGCCTCGCGCGTGGTGCTGGGCCTGCACTACCCGTCCGATGTGCTCGCAGGGGCGGCGATCGGCGCCGCACTCGCGGAACTCGGCACGTCCCTGGCTTAGAATCCCCGGATGCGTCGCATCACGAGGGCGCCTGCGAAGCGCAGGGCGCCAAAGTCGCGCCTTTGGCGCCCGGCAACGAAATCGCCGCAGGCGATTTTTCCAGTGAATTAGCGCGTGCGCGTCCTTTTCATCTCGGACGTCTACTTTCCGCGCGTCAACGGCGTTTCCACTTCCATCCGCACCTTCCGCCAGGACCTGGCGGTCCATGGTGTGGAGACGCAGCTCGTCGCGCCGGACTATGACGGCGCGCCGCCGGAAGCGTCCGCGGAGCGGAGCGTGCTGCGCGTGCCGTCGGCGGGGGTGCCCCGCGACCCGGAGGACCGCCGCATGCGCTGGGGCGCGCTCACGCGGGTGCTCGATGAGCTCGTGCCGTCGGGCTTCGACCTGGTGCACATCCACACGCCGTTCATCGCACACTACGCCGGCGTGCGCTTCGCTCGCCGCGCCGGCATCCCCTGCGTCGCGACCTACCACACCTTTTTCGAGGAGTACCTGCATCACTACCTGCCGGTACTGCCGCGGCGCGTCGGGCGCTGGCTCGCCCGCAGCTTCACCCGCTCGCAGTGCGACGACGTGCGCGCGCTGATCGCCCCGTCCGAGCCGATGCGTGCCGTGCTGCTCGAATATGGAGTCACGACTCCGATTCACGTGCTGCCGACCGGGCTCCCGGCCGACCGCTTCCGTGCCGGGGATGCGCACGCGTTCCGCGCCCGCGCCGGGCTCCCGCGGGATGCGCGGCTCGTTACCTACATCGGGCGCGTGGCGCATGAGAAGAACATCGCCTTCCTGGTGCAGATGTTTCGCGAGGTGCGGACCGAAGTGCCGCAGGCTGTGCTGGTGATCGCCGGCGAGGGCCCGGCGCGCGCAGCGCTGCAAGCCCAAGTCGAGAGCCTCGGCCTGGCGAGCCACGTCCACTTCGCCGGCTACCTCGACCGCGACACGGCGCTGCTCGACTGCTACGCCGCCGCGGAGGTATTCGTGTTCGCCTCGCGCACCGAGACTCAGGGACTGGTGCTCCTCGAGGCGATGGCACAGGGGGCGCCGGTCGTCTCCACCGCGGAGCTCGGCACGCGCTCGATTCTCGTGCCGGGGAGCGGCGCGCTAGTGGTGCCTGAAGAGCAGCAGGCGTTCGCTGCAGCGGTGGTGCGGGTGCTCGGGAGTCCGCAGCTTCAGCAGGAGCTCTCGCAGCGCGGACGCACTTACGCGCGCAGCTGGTCTTCATTGGCCATGGCGCGGCGCCTCACCGAGCTGTACGAGGCGCTGCGCACCGCGCCGGGTGCGGCGCGCGTCCCCGCCTGAGTGCCTCATCGGGAAAGCAAGTGTTGACCGCGGCGTGCCCCTATCCCGTGACCGAGGAGTTCCGGCCGCCGCTCTGGCTGCGCAATGCCCATGTGCAGTCGATCCTCGCGACCACCTTCGTGCGCCGCGGCCGCATCGTGCGGGAGGCGGCGCCGCTCATCGGCGCACAGCGCGAGCTGCTGCTCGACTGCGGGGCGGGCGTGCGGCTGCAGTGCTTCGTCTCGAGACCGCAGCGGAGCACCGGGAAGCCCATCCTGGTGCTGCACGGCTGGGAGGGGAGCGTCGAGTCCAACTACGTGCTCTCGCTCGCGCAACAGCTGTTCGGGCGGGGCTTCGAGGTGGTGCGGCTCAACCTGCGCGACCACGGTGAGACCCATCACCTCAACCGCGAACTGTTTCACTCCTGCCGCCTGCCGGAGGTGATCGGCGCGGTACGCGCGCTGCAGGAGCATTTTCCGGGCCGGCCGCTCAGCGGTGTGGGCTTCTCGCTCGGCGGCAACTTCCTGCTGCGCGTGGCGGCGCGCGCCCGCGAGTCATCCCTCGACCTCGCCGGGATCATTGCCGTGTCGCCGGTGCTGGAGCCGACCGAGACCCTGGTCGCTCTCGAGACGGCCATGCCGGGATATCAGGGATATTTCGTGCGCAAGTGGCGGCGCTCGCTGCGCAAGAAACAAGCGGCCTGGCCCGACAGCTACGACTTTGCGGACGTGGGTGGGGGTTTGAGGGGGATGACGGCGGAGCTGGTGCGCCGCCACTCCGAGTTTGCGAGCCTCGAGGACTACCTGAACGGTTACTCGATCACGGGCGAGCGGCTGGCCTCACTCACGGTGCCCGCGCACATCCTCACGTCGCTCGATGATCCGATGATTCCGGCGGGGGGGCTCGCCCGCCTCGCGCGATCCGCCGCGCTCACTGTGACGGTCACGCGCTACGGTGGGCACTGCGGCTTCATCGACTCGCTCGCCGGCCCGACCTGGGCGGAGCGGTTTGCACTGGCGCAGCTCGCTGATTAATCGGCCGAAAAGGCCCGCGGTGCGTTCAAGCGGTCCGTGCAACACCATCTGTAACAGGAGGGGTGTGGCATGGGTCAACGGGGGATGCCGGAGGAGCTCAGGGCGCAGATCTGGCGGCGCTGGAAGCAAGGGGAGAGCCTGAGCG
>Ga0210409_10003168_pt1 | contig 18734 bp, 13 predicted proteins | sample IncBWH17MmetaG_FD_161649 | JGI IMG/M metagenome (GOLD analysis project Ga0210409, IMG submission 161649) | Forest soil microbial communities from Barre Woods Harvard Forest LTER site, Petersham, Massachusetts, United States - Inc-BW-H-17-M | ecosystem: Environmental > Terrestrial > Soil >... | reverse complement strand
GGCCTTCGGGACGTACACCATTCCGTTCTCTGCGAAGTGGGCCCTTAGCTGGGCATCCAACGGCTCGCAGGGAACCGCCGTGACGGCGTACGCCTACACCACCAGCTGGGCCTCCACGACGCTAACCGGTGCCACCGCAGGTTACACGAGCGGCGCCACGGTGGAGTTCAGTGTCCCACTCTCCGACTTCGGACCCCCGTCGACGCTCGACGTCTCGGGATCGATCGTCACGGGAGTAGGCACCGCAGGCGCGGCGACAACCAACACGTGGCCGTCTCTCGGCGGCGGCATGGGCCAGCGCGTCGCGGACACCCTCGCCTCCTGCGAAGCGCCAGCCGCCGAGGTGACGAACGCGGCAGGGCCATAAAGGGGTGCTCATCGGGATACTGCGTGATGTGCTAGCGCAAGAGCTCGCGCCGAGCTCCTGACGCTTCGAAAGCGAGGCGGCCTCTTCGTGAGGCCGCCTCGCGGCTTTTTGTGCGCTGCCAAGGCCGCGGGACGGCGAGCGACCCCTTGTTGGCGCCGCTCGCCGTCCCTGTCCCGCTTCAGGTCAAGCGTTGGGCTTGGCCGCCCCCGAGGCACCTTGAGTCGTCGTGGGGCTGGTGGCCGCCGGAGCAGGTGCCTCGGCGCCGCCCGTCACCTTTTTCTTTTGGACTTTCCCCATCGTGTGGCGCGCTTTGCGCGTCGCACGACTCTTGTCCGCCGCGCTGGCTTTCGTCGCTACCGGTCGTTTCCCGACCTTCCGCGGCGAGAGGCCAAAGTCTCCCAGGATGCTGGCCGCATCCTTGGCTTCGCCGAATTGCGCGAAGGCCGTGGCGCGCAGCGCGCGCAGAAAAGGAGCCAGCGCCTGGTGCGAGTTTCTTTCGACTTGCACCTTCTCGATCCACGCGGCGTGCGCCTGAGTGGCCGCATCGGTGGTGTCGATATCCTGCTGGATGCGCAGGACTAGCTGGGCGGTCGGAATCGACTGGCCGGCGAGGACCAGAGAACCGCTCGGAAAGTGCTTCTGCACGCCCGCAATGAGCGTGCGGAGGCGATCTTTCCTGGTGGGCTTGTTCTTGTCTTGAGTAGGCATGATGATGCTCCTCCTCCGCTTTCGTTGTGAGCGCCGATCTTGGCAACGCACCAGTGCGCCGCCTTCGTCGGCTTCACCCTTAACCGGCGCGAGGGGAGCCTTTTCGCGAAAGAAATCGGAGCGAGGATGTCGATTTTTTGGGACCTCGACCGGACAGACGGGACCATCCGGCGTGCGATCCGCTTCTGCGAGTGGCCGAATGCGGCCGGTTGACGGACATCGCGCGCTTCCGCCGGACAGTCGCCCTGGACCAACGGATGATCGCGTTCGGCGAACGGACAATGGGCTCCTTCGGCGCGGCAAGCCCCCTATACCCTCGGACAATCGCGCTGGGCCTGCCGACGAATGTGGCTGCTCCAAGGGAAGAACCCGCTTGTCCGAAGCAGGAAGGCGTCCGTCGGAATAGCGAACGCGTTCCCCGCGAGGCCTATCGCATTTGGAAGGCGGAAAGACGGCGCTGCTACTTGAGGATGATCGCTCGCGATCGCGAAAACCACTCACTCAAGGAGGACACATCTGTCCGCCGATGCTCATGCCCACAGCCAGGTCGCACTGGGCCTGGTTGCAGCTTGCCGCAATCGACATGCACCCGGAAACGAGAGCTGCGCCGGCGTCGATCATGGCGAGCATCGGGCAGCAGCGCTTGAGTCGAGCGCAACTCGCCGGGCATCCACCGTCCCCGCCCTTGCCGCCGCCGGACGATCCGCTAACGCCGCTGGATCCGCTGTTCGAGCCGCCCCGCGTCCCGCTGGAGCTCCCGCTGAACCCACTCGAGGAACCCGATCCGCCGAACGCACTATCCGAGTTGGAACCGCCGTCTGCGGATCCGACGAAATCACCGTCGCCGTTGATGCTGACGCCGCCGTCGTCGCCGGCGCTGTTCGGCGTACTGCTGCACGCCGCAAATGTTAGAAGGGCAGCACCGAATACCGCCCCGAGCCGAACGAGATCCGACATCGCGAACTCCTTACTTCGACGCGAAATATGGCCCGAACAGGCCCTCGTGTGCAACGTGACCGTACACCGCGCCCCCGCGTCATAACAGCGCGAATCCTGTTCTGAGGACTCAAAAATCGTGGCCTAGAGGCTCACACTTGCGTCAAGCAGGGCCACGAACGTCTGCGGCGCAAAGCTTTGCGCTTTTGCGATCATCTCCGCAATTCGGTCATTGGGCGAAAGTTGTGGTCGCACCGGCTCCGGGACAAGCTCTCGGCGGCTTTCCGGTTCCTGGTGATGTTCTGCGATTGGCGCCGCGTTGCGCACTCCGGTGACATCCGGATCGAAGTCCACGGCGGGGGCCGCGGGAAGGCGGCCCGATTCCGGCGGCGGGGTGTGCAGAGGCTGCCGCGGCTCCTCACCGCCAAAGGCCATCTCCGCGAGTCGCTCTTCAGGCTGGGATGCCACGGTACGGCGAGAGGAAATCGGCGCTTCTTCCTCCTCTTCCTCTTCCACGATCTCGACTTCGGTCACGTCGATTGGCGGGATCGAGTCGGACGCCGCAGCGACGAGCACTACGGTGGGCTCCTCCGCGGGCTCCGACTGCACGGCAACCAGACGCTCTTCGCTGTCGAGATCTTGCGACTTTCCTGCGGCTGCGGCGGGCAGCGACGGCATCCGGGGCCGCGTGGACGTGGGCTCCCCGACGGCTTTCGTTGCGACGGAGTCCGCGTCCGCACGGGAGACCGTGCGCGGCTGCCCTGCCCGCAAGCGGACTCGCTGAAGCAGTTGCTCGAGCCGACTAATCGCCTCCCCCTTGTTCACGCCGCCCCCCCTTGCAGCCGAACCACCGCCTCGCTCCATGCCACGCCGGACGCGAGCCATGCGCGAATGCGGTCGACCGCCTGTTCGTTGCCAACGAAGACGCGAGCGCACCGGTCATCGCGCGACAGTAGCGCGCAGCGGGCTCGTCGGCCCGACGCAACCTCGATGGCCGAGGCTACCATCGCGACGAGCAGCGTGCCCGCGAGCGGCGAGTCTTCGATGACGACGACCAACGCCCGCCCCCAGCGCTCGATACTGAGCGCTCCGACTCCCGCAATGGCGGCTTCTCCCGCGAGATGGGAGACGAAGGCCTCCACCGATGCGGTTTGCGGGTCCCGCAGGCTTGTAGCGGCGCGACGCCCGATCGCGGCGCCGAGCGCGCGACCGAGCGCCTCTACCGCCGGGGGTGGGATCGACCGGACCAGTTCGTCCAGCGCCGCGGTGGGAACAAGCAACACCCGGTCATCGTCTCTACGCGTGCGGACATTGCCGTGCGGCAAGTCGAATTGGACCGCGTGTGTCGGGTCGAACGAGGGTGCGGCCATTGCCCTTTTTTTAGCTTATACGAGCGCAGGAAAGATCGTGTCAAATGGCTCGCAGGCCGACAAAAATAGCCCTCTCCCTTTGCCTCGTTTGCCTCGTTTGCCTCCTTTGCCTCTCGGGAAGTGTGGCCCTCGCCTCGGGTGAGGACCGGGCCGGCAATGCGGAACCGCGGACCGATTCCCCCGGCGGCCCGAACATAACCTTCGCGTTGCCCCTTTCCGATTCAGAGTTGGCGACGGTCTGTTCCCAGCGCCACGGTGTATGTCTACGTGTGTCGCCCCATGTCGCCCCCTTGACCGCCCTCGCAACTCTGGCGTCGGTCGATCGCGCATGGGAGGCGCTGATCGGCGTTCTCGCCTTTCCGCCGCCGCAGACACATCTGGACGGATCCTGGGACGCATACCTCATCGATCCGAGCATTGGCGATCGTGATCCAAACTTGAGTGGGCCCGCCCTCTCGACCGAGCGAGACCCCCGCACCCATTTCGACTCGGCCACCAGCTTCGGCATCATCGACGCGAGAACCCCTGTCGGTTGCCAGCTCGACTGGGCCGTCGCGCGGGCTGTGGCGCGCGCCTCCCTTTGGCGCGCGGTCCCGGCAACCGATGAGGGATCCGCTCGGGCACAAGCCGAGGAGCTGGCGCGTCTCGCTGTGCCTTGCGCGGCAGCAGAAGCGAACGTAGAGGAGTTCCAATCGCACCCGGAGCGCACGCTCCTCGACCCGTCCTCGGTTGCTTTCGACCGCGGCGCATCGTTCTTTTTCGAGTGGCTCGACGCGACCTTCTCCCGGGAGCCGGGAGGACTCATTCGCGGACTTTGGGCGCTTGCGCCGACCCGCACGCCGCCAGGCGCCACGCGCTGGAGCACAGCGCCGACCGGTTTCGACGTGCTTCGCGTGTCGTTGAAGGGTGCGCTTGCGTCAGACTCGACCTTGGACGATATCTTCGTGCATTTTGCCGTCCGGCGAGCCCAATGGAATCCTCCCGCGCGCCTCGCTTGGCACATACCTTGGCCGCAGAGCGCGCGACGGCTGGCCTCGCCAGAACCGGTGTCGCCAACAGGCGCGAGCTACGTGCTCGTCGACCACGCGGGCGCAAGGGCCGGATCGAAGCTGCGAATGGAGGCGCAGTGGGAGGACTACGGGCGGCTGCGATGGGTGGTCATGAAGATCGACTCGGCCGGTCAGACGACGGCCGTGCTGCCTGTCACGTCACTCGTGCGGGGCACGCGCGCCTCCATGACAGTCGAATCGCTCGACGCGGTCGATCGCATCCTCATCGTAGGGATCAACGTCGGCAGTACCGAGCACCCATTCGACCCGGATCAAGCGGAGTGGGAGCCGCACGGGTGGCTACTCACACTGGCGGCGGAATAGCCTCTTGACCTGCCTCCCCTCGCGCGCCGACTCTTAGTATCTCCTCGTTGTCGTCCGCTCCCTTCTCCAATCTGGCGCGCGGACTCGCCCAGGTTGTCGTCCGCCGCGTGCTGTTCACGCTCGCTGCTCTCGCGGGGACGCTCATCGCATGGCAGGCCAGCGCTGACGCACCCCAGCCATCGTTCGATGCGCGCCTGCACGATCGGCCTGTCTTTTCATTGCGCGCCGATCGCTCCGGCCAAAGCGCGCGAGATCGCGCGCGAACAGCCACACGCGCGCTCGAAAGCGCCCTGGACGATCCAGAGCAGCCCCTGACCCGAGTCGAAGAGCCGTCGCCGGAAAGCGCGGTCATCTTCATCGGTAAGACGCCCGTGGTCACGCTGGGTGAGGACGACGCCGCAGCGGCTGGAGGCGACCTCACCCTGCACGTATATGCGGCCGGAGTTGCCTCAAAAATTGATGGCACGCTGCGCGCCGAACGCAGGCGGAGCGCAATCGCCACCAGGGTTCTTTCTTTCTCGCTTCTCGTGTCGTCGGCGCTGTTGACTTTGTTGCTGTTTCGTCGCGTCGGCGACCTATCGAATCGCGCCCGCATATGGGTCAGGACCAATCCCGATCGCATCCCGGCCTTGAAGCTCGGGAGAATCGAGGTGGTGCGGCCTGCCGCCGTCCGAGGCGCCCTTTCCATCGCGCTCGGGCTGGCGCATCGCATCGCGCAATTCGCCATTTGTTACTCGTGGCTCATCTTCGCCCTGTCGCGATTCGAGGCCACCCGCGACTACACGGATCGCCTTGCCAGTTTCGTTCTCACACCCCTGTCGGCCCTCATCGGCCGCGCCGGCGCGGCACTACCGCTTTTCGTCGTCGCCGCCGTCGCCGCTGTCGCTCTCGGCGTAGCGGTGCGCTTCATCGAACTGTTCTTCGTCGGTGTCGCACGCGGCGAGACGCATCTCACTTGGCTTCCGCGCGAACTTGCCGGTGCGACGAGTGTACTTGTGCGCGCAGGGATGGTCCTGGTCTCAATCGTGCTCGCGGCGCCACTAATCACTGGAACTGACGATGGGGCTCTGTCGCGCGCGGGGGTGGTCGCATTGGTCGCACTCGGTCTGGCGTGCACGCCGCTGTTGGCGTGCGCGGCGGCCGGAGTGCCCATGGTCTTTGGCAGAAGGGTCAAACCCGGAGACTTTGTCGAGGCGGGCGGGCGAGCTGGCGTCGTTCGCGACGTGACACTGCTCGAACTCGTGCTTGAGGACGCTGTGGGTTGCGAAGTGCGAGTTCCGCAGCTCCTCGGACTGTGGCATCCGACGCGGGTACTGGGCGGCGCGCCGCTGGCAGTGGTCGATGTTGCGGTCGACCCGCAGGAACAACCATCGAAAGTGCAGGAAGCGCTCGTTGGTGCCACGACCGCGACGTGCGACCGCGCCCGGGTCGACCTCGTATCGCTGGACGCGGACGCCGCACGCTGGCGTGTGTCCGGAGTCGCGAAGCGGGACAAGGGAGCGAACGCGCTCGCCGCGGCTGTGGCGCAGGCCATCGCTGATCGCGGGATCGCACTCGGGCGCGGGTCGAAATGACCGCGGTCAATCCTGTCGTCGTACTCATGGGGCTGCTCGTGCTGTCGTACCTCGGCAGCTTCCTCGTGGCCGGCCGCACTTCGAGCGGAGCCGGTCTCCCATCGGGTGTGGAATACGTGGCGCTCGGGTTCGTGCTTGGACCGCGAGTGCTCGACGTCGTGGGCAGCGATATGCTCGCGGCGTTCGAACCGGTCGTGCAGGTGGCCATCGGCTGGCTTGCATTCGCAGTCGGGCTCGACTTCGGTTACGCAGCAGAGCGGCGTGTGCGACCGGGCAGTATGGCGCTCGGCACCCTCAGCGCTCTTTTGACAGGCGCCGCCGTCTCAGCCGCGACGTGGTACGCCGCCAACTATTGGCACGTGGGCGCGACGGCCGTCGACCGCCTGCTGCTTGCAGGTGGAATCGGGGCCGCGTGTTCGGAAACCGCGCGGCTCGCAGTCCGCTGGGTCGTCGAGAGGCAAGGTGCGCGAGGCCCACTTGCCGATCGCCTGAACGAACTCGCGCATTCGGACCATCTGCTCCCTCTGCTCACCATCGCTGTTCTATTTGCCCTTGAGCCGACGCGCAACGTCGCTGTCCGATTGCCCCTCCGCGACTGGCCTGCCATCACCATCGGCCTCGGCCTGCTGCTCGGGGCCGGAGCGGCCCTGCTGCTGCGCAGCGAGCTTCGGCTCGAGGACGCGTGGGGATTGCTCTTCGGCGTGTCGCTCATCGGCATCGGCGCTTCTGCTCGGCTCGCACTGTCGACACTGACAACGAGCTTTTTTGCGGGCCTGGCCTTATCCGTGCTCTCGCGCCACCGACGCGAGCTGCGCGAGATGGTGGCGCCCACCGAACGCCCGGTGCTTCTGCCCGCGCTGCTCCTCGCGGGAGCCCGCCTTGATTTCCGGGCGACTCCGGGGCTTCCGTGGATCGTCGCTGCCGCCATTGCTGCGCGCATCGTCGCCAAGGTCGTCATCGGCTGGCTCCTCGCGTTGTCTTCGCGTCCGGCGCGTAAGGGTGGCGTGCTCGTGGGCCTTTCGCTGCTCTCCTCGGGATCGCTCGCAATGAGCATCGGCCTCACATTCGCGCTGCGCTTTCCGGGCGTCGTTGGCGACACCGTCCTGGTCGCCGCCGTCCTGTCCGCCACCGTGGGCGAATTCATCGGGCCGGTCCGCTTGCGGCGTACTCTGGAACTGGCAGGCGAAGTCGAGACCTCGCCTCGCGGGATTCAACCGCAGACTGGCAGCTTGCGAGGCGCCGCGTGACCGGCGTGGCAGCGGCGCACAGAGACCTCTCAACGCGCGCGATTCACGGCGTCCTTCTGGGCGCGTTCGGCGGACTACTCTTTTTCATCACACGTCGCGTCCCCGAGGTTCACGGTGGGATGTGGATCATTGCTGGCTTCGGCTTCCTGCTTTTGGCGGGAACGCTGATGAGCGAGCTGGTCGCCCCGATCGGACTACCGCACCTGACGGGGTATCTTATCGCGGGCATCCTTTCCGGTCCCCATGTCTTGAAGCTCGTCGACGAGCCGACGGTCAAGAGTCTTTCGCCGGTCAACATGCTGGCGCTCTCGCTCATTGCACTGGCCGGCGGCGCGGAATTGGATCTTGTTTCCGTTCGAAAGGGCGCCCGCACGCTTGTCGCGGCGACCGTGGTGCAGACGACGCTCGTTCTCGTGGTCATGAGCGGCGCATTCATCGCCACGCGCCCCCTCATCGAGTTCGCGAGGATGCTGTCGCCGGGGGCGTTCGCGGGGGTCGCTCTCCTTTGGGGCGCGCTCGCGGTCACCCGAAGTCCGTCCGCGACGCTGGGGATCCTATCCCAGACGCGCGCCCACGGGCCTCTTGCCACCTCCACGCTTGCGTTCGTCATGACGTCCGACCTGGTCGTCGTCGTGCTCCTCGCGGCTGTGCTCGGCTCCGTCCGACCGCTGATCGATCCGGGCGCAAGCCTGTCGATGAGCTCGTTCGTGACACTGGGACACGAGCTCTTTGGAAGCATTGCTTTGGGCACGACCCTGGGCATCGTCCTTGTCGCGTACTTGCGCCTCGTCAACAAACAAATGCTCGTGGTCCTGCTCGTCCTCGGGTTCGGCCTGACCACCGTGCTCGAATACCTTCAATTCGACTCGCTTCTGACCTTCATGGTGGCGGGCCTCATCGTACGCAATATGTCCAACCAGGGCGCCAAGTTCGTGCAGTACATCGAGCAAACAGGAGCGGTCGTCTATGTGGTCTTTTTTGCGATCGCCGGCGCCGATCTGGATGTACCCCTACTGCGAACCCTTTGGCCGGTCGCGCTGATACTCGCGGGCGCGCGGGCTCTCGTCACGTGGGCGGCGTCGCAAGCGGCGGCCCATCTGGCGAACGACCCGCCCATCTTGCGCCGATGGAGCTGGTCGGGACTGGTGTCGCAGGCAGGCTTGACGCTCGGCTTATCGGGGCTGGTGGCTCGCGAGTTCCCAATCATCGGCACGCCGTTTCGGTCACTCGCGATCGCGACCATCGCCGTTAACGAGATGATCGGGCCGGTCTTGTTCAAGCTGGCTTTGGACAGGACCGGCGAGACCTCGCGCGTAAGCCCCCCGAGCTTTCCCTCAATGCGGCCTCCCCCCATAGACTGATGTTCGGGCAGCTTGAAACGCTCCCTCACGTCATTTCGTTCATCGGTCGCAAGATAACGTTTACGACTCGAGTACGCGGACGCGGTAGGACCGCAAGCAATACGGCTTCCGCGACGTCCTCGGGGGTCGAGAATCCATCGAGGTTCGGGCTCCCCGCGCTCCGGCCGTCACCGAGGGCAAAGTGGGTCTGCACACCGCCAGGGCAGACCAGCGATACTTTGATGTTCTTTTGGTAGAACTCACGGTCGAGCGACTCGGCCAGAGCGACCTGAGCAAACTTGGACATGCAGTAGATGCCTTCGGTCGGATAGCCGTGTAGTCCGGCAACGCTCGACAGCATGACGATGTTTCCTTCGCCCTGGCGTAGCATGTGCGGAAGCACCTCCTTCGCGAAAAGCCACGATGACTTCGCGTTGGTCGCCATGATCCGGTCGTAGTCCGCTTCGCTCCAGTCCAGAAAGGGTCGGTATCCGCCGATCCCTGCGTTGTTGACCAGAATGTCGACGCGTCCGCACATGTCGACGGCCTGCTTTACGCAAGCGCGAACTTCGGAAGAATTGGTCACGTCGCAGACCAGACTTTTGGCTCGGCCGCCCTCGGACTCGACGGTCTTGACGAGATCGTCGAGGTCTCTCTTGGTTCGCGCAACACCGACGACGATGGAGCCCTCGCGCGCGAGGGCAAGCGCGCTGGCTCGGCCGATGCCGCGGCTGGCGCCGGTGATGAGCGAGACTTTGTTCGACAGGCGCATGGTTTGGCCTCCTGGGAGATGAAGACTAGCGTCATGTGCCGCTCCGATGCGATGCTCGACTACTACGACGGAGAGGCGATCGACTAGAGCAAGCGAGAATCGCACCACCGAGCACTGCGAACTCGCCCAGGCCGTTGCCGTCGTTGGAGCTCGAGACTGCGCATCCCCCGCGCGCGCTCGGCGCGTAGGCGGCGTTCCATACGTCTGTTGCAATTGGCACAGATTTCGGCTCCACAATGTCGACTCCGTCGAACGTCACCCCGACGGTCAGCTTCCGCCCGCCAAGGCCGGCCGGTAACTGCAGGCTCGCGACCCATACCCCGGGACCAGCGCGCCGCACCGGCGGCGCCCCTTGTGGCGAACCATCGACCAGCGCATACACCGCCAGTCGGTCGTCGGTGAATCCATCGGCGGGGACTGCGGACCCAGCACCTTGCCGGGCCGCTCTGAGCTCGAGGATCGCCTCGATCGGCGTCGAGCCATCGGCCAGATACAGATCGGAGCCGAGCGTCAGCCAGCTCTCGGATCGCACGGGAAGCGCTACCCGGGGGTTGTGTAGTCGATCTACGGCAGACAGCGCGCCGACCACATCAAGCTCCGCAACCCCCGCTTGGTCGTTGAAGGGGGCGGCGCTGCGCAGGCGGTGCGCTCCGCCTTGCAACGCGGCCACGATTTCGTCTTGCGTGAGCGTCGGGTCGTACTGCAATAGCAGCGCCACAGCGCCTGCGACGATGGGTGCGGAAAACGATGTCCCTTTGGATACGCCATGTGTGGCGTCGACCTGCTGACAATTCGGACCGCCCCCGTCGGCCGTTGCAACCGATTCGCAGGTGAAGATGCTCGTCGGCGTGGGAGGAATCGCATCCTGCGAGAGTGCCCCCACGATCGCGGCACCCGGCGCCATGATCTCGGGCTTCAAGACGCCCGTGAGTGTCGGGCCCGCGCTGGAAAACCAGCACGGCTCGCCGTCAATGGGGTCGCGCCCCTCTCCCCCCATGGATGGCTCACCACCGGCGGGATCGAGGACGGGTACGTGCAACGCGAATTTGCCTCCGCTCACGCTCAGCCACGACGCCTTGCTGATCGTACAACCGACGCCGATGATGGCGGGGTGGGTGGCAGGCAGATTGATTGTTCCCTCTCTTACACCGTCGAGGAAGGCGGCGATTCCAGGATTTCCGTTGTCATCGGTACTCTGCAAATAGAGATCCGCGGTGCCGGACCCCGACAGGCTCACCCAGTAGATCCCGGCCGGCCACGCCCCCTGCCAAATGATGACCGCGCCGTGGGATTCCGCCGGCACCTGTCCGCCGCTTGCTTGGCTGCCGTTGTAAATCGCCGCGCCGTAGTCGCTCGTGGTGCGTCCGCCAGTGTCGTTGTTTCCGACCGGGGAGATCCACGTGCCGTCCGGAGCGTCCAAGCCCACGCGGAGATCCGCTCCGGAGTGCATTGAGACCCATATGTTGACGCTGCCGTTCTGACTTGCGCCCGGAGACAACAGAGGCACGCGCGCTTGCTCGCCCCGATTGACGTGAATCGTCTGGTGGATTGGCGATTCGACGACGGAACCGCTGTTCCCCGCGGCGGCGACGAACGATCGACCGGGTCTCGACGAGCCGACCTGGCTGGCGAGAGCCTGCTCCCAAGCGAGTGTGCCGTCATGAGGGCCAAAGTCACTACCGAGGGAAAGGTTGACGACCACGGGCTCATGCAAGGCGTCGGCGCGATCGAACAGGAAGGCCACGCCACGCAGCAGTTCGTCATTGCCCATCTCGACGCCGTTCGAATCTGTTATGCGCGCTATGAGCAGTCCCGCCTGCGGCGCGACGCCGGGATATCGCGAGTCTTGGGCGGCCGCGCAGGCGGCGACCAGAGTCCCATGACCGACGTCGTCCTTGGGCAGGGGCTCCGTCGACGCGCCTTTCGTAGTGAGTAGCGCGTCGATGTCTGCCTTCGCCCAAACGGCTCCCACGGCGTGGCCAGCTACGTCGGTGGAGTCGTACAGCTGCTCAAGGTCCGGATGTTTCCCGACGGGAGGCCTGGACAGGTCGAGCAGCCACTGCACCCGCGTCCCGCCGGTCGCGTCCCGGAAGTTCGGGTGTGTGAGATCGATGCCGGTATCCGCAATCCCTATGAGCACATTCTTTCCATCGAAACCAGAAGCATTGGCGACTGTCGACCGAACCAGACTGGTCGCGTTGTCCAACAGGAGATGAAGCGGCGGAGATACCTCGACGCGCAGGTCCGGATGCGCGTCGGCAAACGAGACGATGCTCGAGGCCGTGCCCCAAACTCGGGCGAAGCCGGGGGCAACCTCCGGAAGACCGAGATCCGCCGCGTGGACGCCGTGCGGCAAGCGCACGAGTCCGCCCATTCCTGGAGCCCCCGGCGGGGCAAACGCGGCCTTGGCGCGCGGGCCGAGAAGCCGAACCAGCGCAGCTCCGTCCACTGGTTGAGCGCTCGCCGGCGTCACCTGCGTGACCACAGCGGTCACCGTTGCAAGGAGGCCGGGGAGCCGGTGCGCAGACATAAGGCAAGAAGGATACGATCCTTTACCGGAATGCAAACGCCGCGACGACGATGACGGCGGTGGCGACGAAGAGGATCACGGGCAACAGCCATGTGCGATGCCCGATCGCTGCCGTCTCCTCGCGAGCAAGGTATGGCGACTTCTGATCGGGTGTGCTCGCGGCCGAGGTCACGACGCCTTTTTCGTCCGAAGACCGCGACGGGGCTACCGCCAACGCGTCCAGCGTCTTTCGGTCGAAAAACTGCGGTGCGTCGTCCTCCAAGTCCTCCAAAAGCGGCACCGGATGCGCGTCCTGAGATTGCGTTGCTTCTGGCGGGCGCGCGAACCCAGCAGGTTGCAACTGCAAGTCGGCCAAGCGCTTGGCGAGTATGGCGCAGGTCTGAATGCGCTTGCTCAGATCGTGCTCTACTGCGCCATGCACGATGCCGGCAAGCTCCTCGGAAACCCATGGCGAGTAGTCGCGCAATGGGTCGGGCGGCCGGGAGACCAGGTGGATGATGAACTGCTCGTAGGTGGGTAGCTCCGGATATGCGGGGCGTCCGGCCAGCATCTCGTAGAGCACGAGCCCGAGCGCCCATACATCCGAGCGTTCATCGACGGCGTAGCCTTGGGCCTGCTCGGGCGACATGTACTGCGGTGTCCCGACCACCATGCCGTCACGCGTCAACTTCAGTCGAGATGCCGGTCCCGCGCGAGTGCTGTCTATGACCTTCGAGATGCCGAAGTCCAGAATTTTGACGACCGGCTCGTCGTCCTCCCGCGCGCACAGAAAGATGTTTGCCGGCTTGAGATCGCGGTGCACTACGCCCGCCTCGTGAGCCTTGGCCAGTCCGCGCGCGACTTGCAGCGCGATGCGCGTCGCACGCTCAGGCGCGAGGCGCTTCTCTCGCGCCAACAACTGCGCCAGATCCTCGCCCGCAAGGTACTCCATGACCAAGTAAAGCCCCAGTGCGTCGTCGCTGCCGACGTCGAACACCTGCACGATGTGGTGACTCTCGACGAGGCTGGCCGCACGCGCCTCACGTCGAAAACGCGTGGCGATCTCGTTCATCCCCGTGAGCGAGGCCTCGATCAGCTTGATCGCGACCCGCTTGCCGATTTCAAGGTGTTCCGCTTCACAAACGACGCCCATCGAACCGCGACCGATGACGCGCCTGATGCGGTACTTGCTCGCGACCGTGGCACCAACGATTCGCTCAGAGTCCGCCATCAGACGACTAGACGGGAGCAACCGAGTGTTTTTTCGCCGGCCGTGCCGTCCGCTTGGTAGTGCAGCGCTCGAGACGCGAGCGAATCTCTTCGCGAAGCCGATCGCCTGGGACGACGGCGTCGACGACCAGTTCCGCCGCCAGCTTCATGACATCGATGTCATCGCGATACTTGCTGCGCAGCTTGGCGATGAGTGCGTCGCGCTCCGGGCCAACCGGAACCTCTTGGATCTTGTTGTAATAAACCGCGTTGATCGCCGCTTGTGGACCCATCACGGCGATCGACGCCGTCGGAAGAGCGACGCAGGCATCCGGCTCGAAAGCCGGTCCGCACATCGCATACAGGCCGGCGCCGTATGCCTTTCGGATGATGACGCTTATCTTGGGGACCGTCGCCTCGCTTACTGCGGCAATCATCTTTGCGCCTGCCCGAATGATTCCCTGTCTTTCCACCTTGGTGCCGATCATGAAGCCGGGTACGTCAGCCAAGTAAAGCAGCGGTACATTGAACGCGTCGCACAGCCAAATAAACCGCGCTCCCTTATCCGCGCTGTCGACGAACAAAACACCTCCCAGCCACTTCGGCTGGTTGGCCACGATGCCCACGGGATGCCCGTCGATCCGCGCAAATCCGGTGAGGAGCTCGCGCGCGAAGAGCGCTTTGATCTCGAGCCAGGATCCTTCGTCGATGATCTCTTCGATGACCGCCATCATGTCGAAAGCCTTGTTTTCGTCCGCCGGAACGATGTCTTCGATTCGCTTTCCGCGGGACTTGGGCGGGCGCGGGGGCCGGCGGGTCGGGGCCTCTTCGAAGGACTGGGGCATAAAGCCTAGAAAATCTTTGCAGAAAGCGAGAGCGTCGTCTTCGGTACTGCACAGAACGTCGCCGCATCCGCTCACGCTCGCATGCATGCGAGCCCCTCCCATCTCGTCGAGCGTCACTTTCTCACCGATGACCATCTCGGCCATGCGCGGCGAACCTAGGTACATGCTCGCGTTGCCCTCGACCATGGCGACGACGTCGCAGAACGCGGGGATGTACGCACCCCCGGCTGCGCTTGGACCGAAGAGCAAACATATCTGTGGCACTTGGCCGCTCAACTGCACTTGGTTGTAAAAGATGCGCCCTGCGCCACGGCGACCAGGAAACATCTCTACTTGGTCGGTGATGCGCGCTCCGGCGCTGTCGACCAGGTACAGAATAGGTATCCGCAGCCGGGAGGCAGTTTCCTGAATCCGTAAGATCTTCTCCACGGTACGGCGCCCCCATGAGCCGGCCTTGACGGTCGAGTCATTGGCCATGATTGCAACGGCGCGCCCATCGATCGTCGCAGTTCCGGTAATGACCCCGTCAGCCGGCAGCTCGATATCGAGATTGTTCGCCAATGCTGCGTCTTCGACGAAGCTCTCCTTGTCGATCAGGCGCGCGATCCGTTCTCGCGCGAAGAGCTTTCCGTGTTTTGCGTTCTTCTCGTGATAGCGCGCTGCCCCCCCCGCTTCGACTCGGGCCAGCGTCTCCTTGAGCTTTCGATCGAGCGACATGGCGATCGCCAACGCCTTAGCACAGGCTCCGCCCCGGACCGGAAATGAAGGTCTTCACTACGGGTTCGGCCTCCGTCACCGCCGTATGAAAGTCGGTGTACGTGCGGCTCGCGCCTTCTGGAAGGTCTCGGGGCCGTATCTCGCGGCTTGTACTTCCCCTGCGATCGCGAAGTCGCTTGCACTTCGCGGTGAGCTCCGGCGCTTTCGTTGGCAAAAACCACCGCTCCATCTCCGCCAGGCTCTTCTCGTACTCATCCGTTTTTCCTGCTGCCCAGGCGATATGACCGCGACACTCCTGCAGTAGGCCCAGGGCGAGAGGGTGGTCATACTCCTCGTAGCGATCGAGCAGGTTGTTGATTCTTTGGAGCGCATCGTCGACCCGGCCGAGCGCGGCGTCCGCGATGGCCAGCTCGAGATCGAGCAAAAGAAACAGCATCACGTAGTCCCGGTCCGCGTCCGTGACCTGCGAAAGAGCGAGCTCGCAAGTCTTCTTTGCTTCCTGATGCTCACCCAGAAAGTTCTGCGTCAGTGCAACATACCCTTGAACCCCGGCCCAACCGATATAGCTGCGCGGCGCGTCCGCCAGGTATTCTTCTCGAGCCGCCACGAATGCTGGACCGTGAGCGTCCTCGCGGCGACTGATCGACAGTGCCATGTTCGCGAAGCGAGCGTACCGTTTCATCGAGGGCACCGTCTGGCTCAAGAGCTCAAGTCGATGCGCCAGACGCGTGGAGCCAACGATATCGAACAGTTGCGGGTAAATCACCAGAAGAGCCGCAGCCTCCCACGTTTCAACCTGCCAAACGGACCCGAGGTGCGCGGCCTGCAGTTCAACGCGCTCCCGATGCACCGTGGCCCTCGTGAATTCGCCGCGAACTGCGTGGTAGAGCCAACGCAATTGGCTGGCAATCATCGCGTAGAGCTTCAGTCCCATCTTGTCGAGAGCATCTGCGCTATCGAGCGCCGCCCGGCCGTCGACGCGATAGATCGCGATCGAGCCGCGCGCGAAGTGCGCGCCTGCGATGTACAGTTTTCGCGCATCTGGCGGGAGCGCTCGATAGAAACGAGGATTCTCGAACCGCGCGAGGAGCGTGCTGAACGTCTCGTATGCAACGGCTTCGTTCTCGCGCGCAATTTCCTTTAGCCCGCGGCAAAATTGATACACGCCGGCGGGAGTCGTCCGCGCTGGCAACGCCGAAAATGGCTTGAGAAGGTCCGCGATACGCTCGATACGCTCGGCGTCGAGCGACAATGCAGCGACGCCTGCCAAGGTGCTGACGACGCTGAACAAATGCACGAAAATGGTGCCGAATGAGTACTTACGTTCTCCGCGAGGCGCGATGTAAAAGCGGATGCTCGCGAAGAGGATGCCCAGCGTCAGCGCGATCCAGCCGCCGCAGAACCGACGCAGGTGGCGCGCCGTACCGAGCCCGGAGAGTTCCTCGAGCACGTACAGGGCTTCATCGCCATAACGCTCCCCCCAAACGCGATCTTCGTAGTATCCCGCCTGCGCAAGCGCCGCGAGCACAGGGAGGCAGTGGCCCAGCGGCCTTCGATATTTGCCGTAGACCTTCAGCGCTGCCTCGAGCGGCTGCCCGATGCGGTGCAAGTTCGCGAGCAGCTCGCGAGGAGTCACAGCGTCGTACGTCACGCCTGCGATGAGGTCGGCGCCACGAAGTTCGTCGCCCCCTTGAATCAAGTGCCAGCCGGCCTCCACGCAAAGGCTGGGGCTGCCTTCGCCCGCAAGTTTGGCAAAGGCCTCGCCTAGTCTTCGGTGGTTTTGCTCGAGACGCACCTCGTTCATTCCGGCGAGCAATGCCTCCTGGAGGGCAACGCTGCTGAACCGATAGCCGTCGCGATCGGGATAAAGAACATCTCGTTGTGCGAGTTCGTCGAGTAGCGACAGCACTCCACGCTCCTCGCTATGACTCGAAAGGAGCCCACAGAGTTCGAATGTCGGTTGCTGACGTTGCAGGCTCAGGCACTCCGCAAGGATTCGTGCGGACTCACTGAGGAGCGCAACTCGGGCCGAGAGCGCGTCGCTCAGCGCCGCCGAGAGCTCCGCATCCGGCTCCTCGTCCGGAAGCGTCCAGACGCCTGCAGTGTAGTGAATGATGTCTTTGGCAAGGAGTTGACGCGAAAGCTCGAGCGCGTGCAGCGGGCTTCCCGCCGTCCTCTGATACAACCAATCGGCAAAACGCTCGACATTCGGAGCGTCGCCGAAGATCGACCGAGTAAGCTCGAACACTTCGGCCGAGGTCAGCCCCGTCAGCTCGGTGCGCGTCGAATGGTCCCGCAGCGTGGCCAGACCCATGGCGGATGCTCGCTCTCGGCTAGTACAGTGAGTCGTCATTACGACCAACCGGTGTTGCCTTGCGGCCAGCGCGAGAGCCGCCAGCAAGCCCAGTCCTGCGCCATCAGCGAACTCCACATTGTCGACCTGAATGACCAACGGCTTGTCGTCGCTGATTTCGGCGAACCAGTCTTCCAGCGATGGGGTTCCCTGGGAGGGATCGCCGCTCATGCGGTCCCCCGCCGGGCCGACGGGAGGCGGGCCGACACGCGACTCGAGTTGGGGCACCAACGCAAGTAGCGCCGAACGAAACCTCGGTACGCGGTGGAGCGCAATTTCCGGCAAGACGTCGATGACGCGCAGGGCCAGAGCACGCGCAATCGCCTGGGGCTCGCGATACATGCTCGCGTCCACACGAAGGACCGCGGCGCCGGAGAGCTGGGCGTACACACCTATCTCCTCGAGGGCTCGACTCCGACCCATTCCCGCAACCGCTTCGATACAGACGGCGCCCCCGCGCCCCCGGACTGCCTCCTCGGTCAAAGCACGAAGCATCTGCATCTCTCGCGGCCGCCCGATGAAGCGAGGGTTCGACAGAAAGCTCAGCGCCAACCTCTTTGTTTCGGTTGTGTCCTCGACGGGAAGGTCTCCAATCACGGTGAGACGCGCGATGACCTCGGCCGCGCTGGCCGGCCGCGCAAGCGGATCGGCGCTCAGAAGGGCCAACACGAGCGCGTCGAGCTCGCGAGGGACTTCTGGCAAGAAAGACGATGGTGGGACCGGCGGCGATCGCCATAGAACCGGAAGGTCGGAGAGATTTCGCGCCGGGTACGCGTGTCGTCCCGTCAAGATCCAATAAGCAAGAGCGCCAAGCGAATAGAGATCGGTACGCTGATCCAACGGCGCTCGGCCGAATGCTTCGGGCGGGACGACGGGCGGTGTCCCGACAACGAGGTCCGCATGCCCGAACGTTGCCAGTGCTCCAAAGTCGAGCACTTTGCAATGACCATCTCGTGTCATCCGCACGTTGCCAGGACTCAAATCGCGATGGATGAGACGGCGCGCATGGAGTAGCGCCAGGGACGTTGCGACATCGCGAAGGCAAAGACACGCTGTTCGGTAAGAGAGGGGCGATGCCTTGCGCATGTCCTGTCCGTCGAGGAGCTCCATTGTGTAATAGGGGCCGAGGTCATCGACGCCGTAATCGAAGACGCGAATGATCCGCGGATGGTCGAGCGTTGCCAGCACGTGGTACTCGCGTTCGAACGCCTCAAGCGCGAATCGTTCTCTTGCCGAGTCCAGGCGAACGCGCTTGAGTGCGCGCTCTTCACCGCTCACCCGGTCCAGCACGCGAAATACGGCACCCATCCCACCGGACGCCAGCCGCTCCTTGACGATGTATCGGGCGGACGGCGAGCCAGCGCGAGCATCCGCCGCGGCCAAGTCCGGCGGATATCTCGGTATGAAACCCTGG
>Ga0210409_10003167_pt1 | contig 18735 bp, 19 predicted proteins | sample IncBWH17MmetaG_FD_161649 | JGI IMG/M metagenome (GOLD analysis project Ga0210409, IMG submission 161649) | Forest soil microbial communities from Barre Woods Harvard Forest LTER site, Petersham, Massachusetts, United States - Inc-BW-H-17-M | ecosystem: Environmental > Terrestrial > Soil >... | reverse complement strand
TTTATTTCGGTTCTCCTGTGCGCCGGTTAAACCGGCGAGGTGTAGTGAATGCAAAAGTCATACGGTAAAGAGCTAGCGACCCATACCGACCCCGAGTCATGCGGAGTTACCTGCAAGGGTGACGTCGAAGCGTTGATAGGGGATGGGGCGGGCCGGGTATTCAGCCGCGTAAGAAACTCACTTCGGGATGCCGACGCTGTAGGAGAAAGCGGAAGGCTCCACCCGGTGCACCGATATCGCAAGGTGCGCCGAGATCCCGCGCGGTCACAGACCCCGCGCACGTGCCAAAACACCTCGCATGGGAACCGGGAGATCCCGCGTTCACCCCAGACGGAGTATGGATGGGGACGCATCGGGAAGTCCAAGGACACACGCCGATGATGAACGAACACGGGAAGTCGGACAGATCCGTAATACCTGCGAAGTCCCCGAACAAGGCCGGGCAACCGGCGGCGGAGGGGATGGAGGGAAGGGAACTGACCAAAGGGAACCTGCCCCAGCAAAACGCGTCCCGGACACTGAGCCGGTCGGACGCGCCCAGTGCGCTGGAGCGGGTACGTCAAGCAGCAAGTAAGGATAAGGAGATGCGGTTCACGGCGCTTCTCCACCACATCTACAACCTGGAAACGCTGCGTATGGCCTACTTCAGTTTGAAGAAGGAAGCTGCACCCGGTGTGGATGGAGAGACGTGGCGGCACTACGGCGAGACCCTCGAGGACAATCTCCAGGACCTCTCCCATAGACTGAAGCGAGGAGCGTACCGAGCGAAGCCGGTGCGTAGGGTGTATATCGACAAGAGCGACGGGCGGAAAAGACCGCTCGGAGTTCCGGTGCTGGAAGACAAAATCGCCCAGCGCGCGACCGTCGAGGTGTTGAACGCCATCTACGAAACGGATTTCCTCGGTTTTTCGTACGGATTCCGACTGGGGCGAAGCCAGCATAACGCGCTGGACGCGCTCTACACCGGACTGCTGACGAGGAAAGTGAACTGGGTGCTGGATGTGGACATTCGCGGCTTTTTCGATGCGTTGTCGCACGAATGGCTGGTGCAGTTCGTCGAGCACCGGATTGCGGATCGACGCGTGGTACGGCTCATCCAGAAATGGTTGAATGCCGGCGTGTTGGAGGAGGGGAAACGAACACGGACGGAGGAAGGGACGCCCCAGGGCGGCAGTGCATCGCCGCTGCTGGCTAACGTTTATCTCCATTATGTGTTCGACCTGTGGGCCCAAGCGTGGCGTCAGAAACAAGCCTGCGGTGACGTGATCATCGTGAGATTTGCTGACGATATCGTAGTGGGCTTCGAGGCGAAGGCGGATGCCGTACGGTTCTGGGTGGAACTGATCGAGAGAATGCGAAAGTTCAGCCTGGAACTGCATCCCGAGAAAACGCGACTGCTGGAGTTCGGACCGTTCGCGGCCGAAAACCGGAGGAAGCGCGGAGACGGGAAACCGGAGACGTTCAACTTTCTCGGCTTTACGCACATCTGCGGGAAGAAGAGGAGCAATGGACGGTTCACGGTGTTGCGACAGACGATTCGCAATCGGTTGCAAGCGAAGTTGGGCGAGGTCAAGACCGAGCTCCAACGGCGCATGCATGACCCCATCCCGGAAGTCGGCCGGTGGTTGCGCTCGGTCGTGGGTGGCCACATCCGTTACTACGGCGTGCCTACCAACCGCGCGGCGTTGTACACGTTTCGGTTCCAAGTAGGTCGGCTCTGGCATCGCACCCTGTCGCGGCGCAGCCAGCACGCCCACGTGCTGTGGGCCCGAATGCGGCGCCTGATCGACCGCTGGTTGCCTCCCGCCCGTCCTTGTCATCCTTATCCCCTGCGCCGCATGGGCGTTATTACCTGAGGTAAGAGCCGGATGCGGGAGACCCGCCTGTCCGGATCCGTGGAGGGGGTTATGGGTAACCATGATTCCTACTCCGACTTTCCGACGAGAGCCTATGCCCCGCTCATCAAGAAATTGCGACTGAAGGAACCACGTGGGAACGGACGCCCTCGTCCGTTCCGCGGCCCGGGTTTGTCCCGCAGCCTCGCGCAGCCTCTTCGACGCGCAGCCCCTCCGACCCGCCGCCAACCCGATCGTTGTAATCTAGCGACGTGACTGAACCATCCGCCGCCATCCGATCTTTTTTCCTCGACGGTCCCGCTGGACAACTCGAAGCCCTGCTCCACCCTGGCTCTGCTGCCGCGACGCATGCCGCCCTGGTCTGCCACCCGCATCCGGTGTATGGGGGAACCCTGCACAACAAAGTCGTCTTCCACGCGATGAAAGCGCTGAACAGCTTCGGCTTCCCGGTCCTGCGCTTCAACTTCCGCGGCGCCGGCCTTAGCCAGGGCGACCACGCACACGGAACCGGCGAAGTCGACGACGTCCGCAGCGCGCTTGACTGGCTCGACCACGACTTCCATCTACCGCTGATCTTCGCAGGATTTTCTTTTGGCGCAGCCGTGGGCCTGCGCGCCGCTTGTCCCGATCCGCGCGTCAAAGCGGTGATCGCTCTGGGCACGCCGATCTCTCCGGTCGACGACCGTTCTTACGATTATTCGTTCCTCGACACCTGCACCAAACCGAAGCTGTTCGTCAGCGGCTCGCGCGACCAGTTCGCGTCAAAAGCAAAACTAGAGGCTCTGGTCGCACCTCTTCCGGAACCCAAGAAGCTCGTGATCATCGACGCGGCCGATCATTTTTTTGAAGGACGCCTGCGCGAGATGCGGGAAGCGATTGAAAGATGGGTGAGGGAAACGTTGCATTTGCCGTAGATGGCGTCAAACCAAATTTGCACGATTCGTGCCGCCGTTGGACGAGTCTCGCGGGATTATCAAGGCACGAAATTCGCCATGTCGGCGGAGTGGTCGTCCCCGCGTTCCCCATGGGACTTTCCGATCAGGCATGCCGTAAATGGATAGCGCGGCTGTATCAGGGCACGCCTTCAGGCGTGCCGTAAAGTTCAGCCAGAAAGGCTGGCTTTAGCCGCTGCGGAGGCGGATCCAACTCTCCCCGCCCGCACGCGGACGAATAGGCGTACGCCTCCGCGGTCGGGGCCAAGCCGGCCGCCACCGGGTTATTGCGGACGTACTCGCGCTGGTTCTCGAATGTCTCCGCGTCCAGTACCCGGATCTCGGAAAAACCCTTCTGCCACACAGGGGCCTTGAAGCCCAGCTCTTTCCCGGCGCGAAACGCGAATCCACCCTTCACGAGCTGGATGGCGCGCTCGATGGTCCACTCCGCGCCGACGGTGATGAGGATATGGAAGTGATCGGGCATCACCACAAATTCATGCAGCCGATATTTTTCCGCCGCACGATAGGCGCGAAGTGTCCGGATGAACAACTCCGCAGCGTTTTTGGATTGCAACAGACTCCTTCCCCCCCCAGGTGCAAGCGGTAACGAAGAAGGTGCGCTCGCCAGCCGCCACGCATTCCGGACTCGGACGACGATGCGGAATGGACATGGAGTTTTTGTAGACGGCAAGCACCGAGAGATGCGGTGATGATGGTCACTGAGAGTTGGTCGCCTTCGCTGCAGAACCCCCAGACCGCGGCTGAAGCCGCTCTACTTAGAAAATCCATTACGGCACGCCTGCAGGCGTGCCCTGATACGAACATCGAACTGTGCACCTGATACGAACATCTACCCCTGCCCTGATACGAAGATCGACTCGTGCCCTGATACGAAGTACAAATTTGCCCGATGCGCCACATCGAGTCATGCCTGATACGCGATCGACTTTTCCGCGGCCACAAATCATCCACAGTGACTCGATGGAAAATGATCGATTTGCCCTCCTGAGCGCAGTGGAGTGCAGCCGAACGACGTCGAAGGACCTCTTGTTTTACCTGTGCCGAACCGGCCCTGCGAGGCATCTCCCCGATTTCGTGAACAACCTCGCGCCGAACCATGTTCGCTTTTGTTACCCTCACAAAGCATGCCCGCCGACCCCAACCGTCCCATTCGCGACGCCGCCCGCGCCATCTTCGACCACGCTCTTCGCGAAGCTTCGATTTCCAAGGCTTTCGCCCGCCACGTGAACTGCGAGCGCGGCATTCTGCGCATCTGCGATGATCTCTATGACCTCAATGCCTACTCGCGCGTCTTCGTGGTTTCGATCGGCAAAGCCGGACACACTCTGGTCGAAGCCCTCGAAGCGCAGGTTGGGAGCCGTCTCGAAGGCATCGTCGCCACCTCCGTCGATCCGGGATCGCAGGTGCATGGTTTTCGCTACTTCAAGGGCGGCCATCCCACTCCCAATGCCGACTCCGTGCGTGCCGCCGAAGCCATCCTGAAATCGCTGAATGCGCAGACTGCATCGTCGCTTGTAATCTTCATGCTGAGCGGCGGTGGCTCGTCGATTGCCGAGAAGCCCATTGACGACGAGATCTCCCTCGCCGATCTCATCGCCACCTACCGTGCTTTGGTCCTCTCCGGCGCTCCGATCGCCGAGATCAATACCATCCGGAAGCATCTCTCTGCCGTGAAGGGTGGACGTCTCGCGCAGGCGGCGTATCCGGCGCACCAGGTTTCGTTACTGATTTCCGACGTGCCCGACACGATGCTCGACGCGCTCGCTTCTGGTCCGACCATGCCCGACTCAACCACCGTCGCCGACTGCTACGCGCTGCTCGAGAAATACAAACTCTATGACCAGTTTCCTAACTCTGTGCGCGAACTCTTCCAACGGCATGCTCTCGAGGAAACGCCCAAGTCCGACGACCCCGCTTTCGTGCGTGCGCGCTGGTGGCCCGTGCTTTCCAACAAGACCGCTGTCGAGCAAGCCGCGGCGGCTGCGACCAGCCAAGGTTTCGCGGTCGAAGTCGACAACAGTTGTGACGACTGGGATTACGCTCGCGCTGCCGACTATCTTCTGGGGCGTTTGCGCGAGCTGCGCAAAAACGTTTCACGCGTCGGTTTGATCTCAGGCGGCGAAATAACCGTGAAAGTGACGGACGGTGGCATCGGCGGCCGCAACCAGCAATTCGGTCTGTATTGTGCTGAGAAGATCGCCGGCGAAAATATCACCGTGCTGAGCGCGGGCACCGATGGCATCGACGGCAGCAGTCCGTCCGCGGGCGCAGTGGTCGATGGAAGCACCGTCGAAAGAGCCAAGGCCGCCGGGTTCGATCCCGCGACGGCCTTGGCTGGTTTCAACGCTCATCCATTGTTCGATGCGCTCGGGGACACGATCATGACCGGCCCCACCGGAAACAATGTCCGCGACCTGCGCATCCTGCTCGCGTATTAATGCTTAAAATTCACCACCGAGTCACAGAGACAAGAGAGAAACTCTTTTTGCCAAATCGCAAAACGCGAGTCTCAGGCTCCGGCCTAGCCTCACGAAAGTAGCGCTGGCATCTTGCCGGCGGATAACGAAGCTTCTGCGTGCTCGCTCGATCGTGGTGAACGAGTTCTGTGGTTACGCCGTCTTCTTCTGCGGCATCTGCTTCACTGCCTCATCCATCGCCCGTTTCATTTCTTCCGGCGACAGGTCTTTGACATGCGTTGCCATCGACCACTTGAATCCATACGGATCCATGACGATGCCATAGCGGTCGCCCCAGAACTGATCCATCAACGGCATCTTTACGGTTGCGCCCGCTCCGGTCGCCTGCTTGAACAGGTTGTCAACGTTGTTTGTGTAAACATGGAGAGTGATGCCGCCGGCTTCGCCGCGTGGCGCCGGTGAACCACCCATCTCCGGGAATTCGTCGTTCACCATGATGATCGAGTCTCCGACCTTCATGGTCGCGTGCATTACTCTGCCATCCGGCATGGTGGCAACGTTTAAGACTTGCGCACCCAGAGCCTTCTTGTAGAACTCAAGCGCGCCCTTCGCGTCTCGCACGGTGAGGTGGGCGGTAATGCTGTGATAGCCGTCAGGAATCGGTTTTACGTTGCTGGGCATAGCACCTCCAAGAGTTTGGAAAGATAAAATTTGAGGTAGGGAACTGACGCGGAGCAAGTTTACTCCCCGCGGGAAGGAGCAGTCCAACGGAAAGGAGCCCTAGAGTAATTCCCGCAGAGTCAACGATCGGAGTCTGTTTTGTTTGTGGAAAGGAAGCGGCAGAGAATGGAGCGGCTCCTAGAAGAACTTCGTCACGCCTTCTTCCAGCACTACCACCCTATCTTCGATGCCCGCATGTTTCGCTTCTTTTTCAAGAAGCTGCAACGGTTCATCCACGGGTTCATGCGACAGCCGGAAGCTGCCGTAGTGCATGGGTACCATCCAGCGGGAGTGCAGGTCGAGAAATGCGCGGGTCGCATCTTCCGGATTCGTGTGCACGGTGCGGAAAGTCTCAGGATTGTAAGCGCCAATCGGCAACAATGCGACTTCGGGTGAAAGACGCTCGCCAATCTCTTTGAAGCCGTTGAAGTACGCGGTGTCGCCCGCGTGATAAACCGAGTGTTTCTCCGATTGCAACACGTAGCCGCCGTATCCGCGATGCGAATCCTTCAGGATGCGTGCGCCCCAGTGTCGCGAAGGAACATGCGTGACGGTAAGCCCCATGTGACGATAGTGATTCCACCAATCGAGCTCGATGATTTCTTCGAATCCGAGATCTGAGACCAGGTCGAACACATGATGCGGAACCACGATGGTGGGAGCGCGTCCGTTGGTGCGGCGCGTATGGCTCACGATCGCACGCAGCGATGGACGATGCAGGTGATCGAAGTGCGCGTGCGTGACCAGAACCAGATCGATGGGCGGCAGATCCATCACCCGAACGCCCGGCTTACGTACCCGCTTCAGAAGAAAGAGCCATCTCGCGAAATTAGGATCGATCGTGACATTCTGCCCGCCCATCTGCACAAAAAACGCGGCATGCCCGATAAACGTAACGCCCAGTTCGTCGTTACTGACCAGTCTTGGTTTATGAGTGCTGCCGGCGCGGGGAGTTACCGCGGAGTGACGGACCAGCCGTCCGAATTGTGTAGCCCGTTTGCGCAGTGCTGGGTTGCGAAGAGTTGCCTTAATCATTAATCCCTGTACAGTTTGATGATGCGGAATTCGCCCCCGGTTCCGCTTTTTCAATCAATTTTGCCCGCAATCGAGCAGCACGGTTCATTTTGGCGCGCGCCCGTTGCTGTAATGAAAGAAACAGTAACTCGTATTTTACGGCAAAGTCAGCGTAGATTGCTTGACCATCATTACGATCGTCATATTTAATCCAGATACTTATACATCGCCGGGGCGGGAGTTTTCCGTTTCCGGCTTTCTCACCCGTGGCAGCGCCGCCCGGGTCTCAGCCGACCACAACTCAACTTGGAGATTACCGCCATGCGTGTTGCATTCTTAGGTTTAGGGATTATGGGACGTCCAATGGCCGCGAATCTGGTGAAGGCGGGGCACGAAGTCGCGGTATGGAATCGCACTCTGGGAAAACAGGTAGAGGGCGCGCGAGTTGGCGAAAGTCCTGCCGATGCTGCCAATGGTGCCGAGGTCGTATGGATGTGCGTGTCCGATACCAAAGCAGTGGAGACGGTTTTGTTTGGACCGCAAGGAGTTGAGTCCACGATTGGTTCCGGTGCCGTGGTGGTTGACTCATCCACAATCTCTCCAAGCGCCGAGCGGCAATTTGCGGATCGCTTGCGAGAAAAAGGTGTTGATTACGTGGATGCACCTGTTACGGGCTCGAAAGTCGCGGCGGAAGCGGGCTCGCTGATTTTCATGGTGGGCGGCGATGAAGCTGTGCTCGCGAAAATCGATCCGCTGTTCAAAGCGATGGGCAAGCAAGTATTTCGAATGGGCGAAACCAGCAAAGGTCAGGCCGCCAAGCTAGTGATGAATCTGCAGATCGCGCTGATCTACGAGGGTTTCGCCGAGGCCCTCACCCTGGCCGCGAAATTGGGCGTCAACATCGAAGCACTGTTGCCGTTGATTCAGGCCTCGATGGTGAAATCAGGCGTGGTGGAATACAAGGCGCCGTTCGTCCTGAAGCGTGACTTCACGCCGAATTTTCCGTTACGTCTGATGCTGAAGGACATCCGCCTGGCGCGTGACGCGGCGAGAGAAGCACGCGTGAAGTTGCCAGGATTGGAAACAGTCGAGGAAGTCTACGAGATGGCCGCCGAGGACGGGCACGAGGATTTGGACTACGCGGCGACGCTGACGCTGCTCGAAAAATGGGCGGGTGTTGAGGTGAAAGGAGCCGCCTGACGAAATACCGTTCGAGCGCGCGAGATTTTGCTCCGGCGAGCGCATTGTCTCTGTGTTAGCCAAAGGCTATCCGATCCCGCCAGGATCGTTTATAAACGCGTTTGCCAATCGAGGCACTCTAATGTGGTCGTCTTGGGGCTTAAAATCGCGCCGACGGGCTTCGTAGCGCTCAGAACGGATATTCTAGGAAGCGTCTGCCTGCTCTCTGGCGAGCTCTGCGTGCCCCCGTAGTATTTTTTAACTATATCTTGTAGATATAGTTGCGCTACGCCTCCCTACGGCTCGTCCGATAGAATGCGCTGCCCGAGGCGCCGCTGTTTCTGCCGGAAAGGCTTAGAGAAAATGGGAATTGTTCTTCAACTGTTGGTGGGTGCGGTCATTGGTGTCCTGGTGGGCATCACCGGGACAGGCGGAGCTTTCGTCATTCCCGCGCTGATGTATCTGTTTGGCATGGACCAGTTGCGTGCCCAAGGCACAGCGTTGATGATTTCGTCGGTTCCCATCTGGATCATCGCGTTCATCCCCTACGCGCGTGCACAGCAGTTTGATCTCAAGCTCGGCATACTGATTGCGCTGGGGATCTGCCTAGGGAGTTATTTTGGCGCGGGCTGGGCGCAACATTTACCCTTGCCGGTTTTACGAAGAGTGCTGGGGAGCGTGCTGATTCTGATCGGCGCGCGTTTCCTGGTGCAGGGCTGACGTCCAGATCTCTCGAGCAAGCTCTTCGCAAGGAGGGCTTTCATCACGCAAAGTTTGTGACGTTCTCAACGGGTCCGCGTCTAACGCGACGGCCCACAGTTCGCCGGTCGCGAACTCACCTCACATTCAATGCTCAAGAATCCGATGAAACATTACAAGTTGGTTGTTTTGTTTCTCCTCTGCCTGCCGTTGTCTGGCCTGCCGTTACTTGGTGAAGACGTGTCCATGTTTCGTGGCGATGCGCAACACAGCGGGGAGTACCACGCCGTCGGTGTTCCGCAACTCCACGGCCTGAAATGGAAGTTTCATACGCACGGCCAGGTCATCTCGTCGCCGACGATTGCCGGCAACACTCTCTATGTAGGCAGCAGCGATCACTTGTTGTATGCGCTTGATCGCGATGCCGGCACGGTGAAGTGGAAGTTCAAGACCGACGGCCGGGTCGCGTCGAGCGTGGCGGTCGGAAATGGGGTGGCGTATTTCGGCAGCTACGACGGCAACTTCTATGCAGTCAATACAGCCGACGGCAAGTTGAAATGGAAATTTCAGACGGGCGGAGAGCGGCGTTTCGCGGCTAAGCATCTGCACGGCGTCCTTCCAGTTGCAGAAACGATGCCCGATCCCTTCGACGTGTACTTGTCTTCGCCGGTGGTCGTCGGTGGCAGCGTGTATTTCGGGAGCGGCGACGGCAACATTTATGCGCTGGACGCCGCGACCGGGACGCAGAAATGGAAGTTCGCCACCGGCGACGTAGTGCATGCCTCTCCCGCCGTTGCGGAGGGAACCGTCTTTGTCGGGAGCTGGGATAGCAACTTCTACGCGCTCGATGCTGCGAGCGGGAAGGAAAAGTGGCGCTTCAAAACGGGTGAGGATCATGACATCCACAATCAGGAAGGTTTGCAGGCGTCTCCGATTGTGAGCGAAGGCGTGGTCTACGTGGGATGCCGCGACTCGAACTTCTATGCAATCGATGCCACGTCCGGCCAGAAGAAATGGGCCTTCAACAACAAGGGATCGTGGGTGGTGGGATCGGCCGCGGCGCAAAACGGGAAGATTTATGCAGCGACTTCGGACTCCGGGCTTTTGTATGCGTTCGAAGCAAAATCAGGAACCCCCGTCCAATTGATGAGTTCAAAAAAGTGGCCCATGTTCGCTTCCCCGGCAATTGCGGGAAGCATGCTGTATATCGGATCGAACGAGGGCAAATTGTTCGCGATTGATCTTGGCAGTCAAAAGCAGGCCTGGGTATTTTCCACCGAAGGCTCGCAAAAGAACGGCGCGGCCTATACGAAGGCCGACGGAACGCCGAACTACGAAGCGGCGTTTGCGGGCGACTTCTATGACGACATGGTGTATGGCGTGCAATCGATGATGTCGGTGGGTGCGATTCTGTCGTCGCCGGTAGTAGTGGAGAATGTTGTTTATTTCGGAAGCACCGACGGCAATGTGTACGCGGTGAACTAGCGTTTAGAAACATCTATGAGCCCTGGTGGCGGGATATTGTATCGATGTGACCAGCGCCTAAAGGCGCTTCTGATAACAGGCACGTTGACGGCACGCCTAAAGGCGTGCCCTGATACGAACCCACGCTGGCACTGTTGAAGGTGTGTGCCTGATGCGAACCCACGGATCGCAATAGCACTTGGCGGGGGGGCCCGTTACTGCGGTAATGCCCTGAGTAGTTCCTATTACACAAGTATTACAGAGGTCTATCCCGTTCCCCTGATACCTTACCCGCAGAACATTCCACTCGGGGAACATTTCAAATGGAACTGGAAGCGATCGGGCGCAATCACGCCGGCGACGACCAAATCAACTGGGTTACAGCGATTTTCATGTTCTTATTTCATGCGGGGGCCGTGGCGGCGCTCTTTTTCTTCACCTGGAAAGCATTTTTTGTCGCGTGCTTTCTGTGGTGGGTGTCGGGTTCGCTCGGCATCGGGATGAGCTATCACCGCCTGCTCACCCATCGCGGCTACAAGACGCCCAAGTGGATGGAATATTTCCTCACCGTTTGCGCGACTCTCGCGCTTGAGGGCGGGCCGATTTTCTGGGTGGCCACGCACCGCATTCATCACCAGTACTCGGATCAGGAAGGCGATCCGCACTCGCCGATCGATGGCACCTGGTGGGCGCACATGGGGTGGATCCTCATGGGCAAGTCGATGCACCACGACACGACCACACTGGCGCGCTACGTCCCCGATCTCGCCAAAGACAAGTTCCATGTTTGGCTCACGAAATATCACTACGTACCGATGATCGTGCTCGGTATGATCCTGCTCGCCATCGGCGGATTGCCGTTCCTGTTCTGGGGGATTTTCATGCGCACGGTGATCGGACTGCACGCGACCTGGGCGGTGAACTCGATTACTCACATCTGGGGATCGCGGCGTTTCACCACGCGGGATCTCTCGACCAACAACTTGCTGGTGGCGATCTTCACGTTCGGCGAAGGCTGGCACAACAATCATCACGCGCACCCGACTTCGGCACGGCACGGGTTGACCTGGTACGAGGTTGACTTGAACTGGTACGGGATCTGGATGTTGAAAGCGCTTGGTCTGGCGTGGGATATCCGGAAGGTTACCCTGACCGAAATCAAGCAGGGATTAGTCGCGGCCCCGAACGGGCAGTTGGCTTCGCAGTTTACGGATTAGGGTTGCAGACATTTTGGGGGCAGGATGCCCCCGGGACAGCCGGCAGGATGCCGGCGCTACAGAATTGAAGGGCGGCCTCCTCGGAGGCCGCTTTTTTGTTGGAGAGCTCCGTGCTTCGAGCTGCGAGCTTTGAGTTACTCCAGGCAGCCACCCGTCAGAACTCAAGATCCCCGCACAAGAATGCGCGCCAGACGTCACGTCCGACGCTGCGGCGGTTTCTTCGAAGGGCTTCTTCTGGGGGACGCGGTAAAATCGGGTCGTTGGGCAATAGTCCTCAGAGCCGAAGGTTGATCGTAGCTGGTCGAAGACGGGACCCAAGACCTGAGACCTAACCCCTGATCCCATGCGCATTACCTCTCGCCGCAAGACGATTGCCTTCTTCGTCACGCTGGGCGTGTGCCTGGTGGGGCTGGCGGTCGCGCTCAATGTCGGCTGGATCATCCTGAACTGGCGCGAAGGCGTCATGCTGTTCCTGGGCGTGATCTTTTTCGCTGTGCTCATCGCGGGCATGATCGTGAACACCAGTTTCCTGGTGCGGGAGATTCGCAGGAATGAGCAGCACGATAGCTTCATCAACGCTGTCACGCACGAACTGAAGACGCCGATCGCGTCGATCCGCCTCTATCTCGAGACGCTGCAAAGCCGCGCTGTGGACGAAGCGCGCCGGCAGGAGTTCTATCGACTCATGTTGAGCGACACGGATCGGCTGCTGGGGACCGTCGAGCAGGTCTTGAAGGCGGGACAGGTTGCTCAGAAGGTCGCGAAGCACCAAAGAGCCGAGGTGGAATTCACCGGCCTCGTGCAGGAATGCATGGACTTGGTACGTTTGCGGCACCATCTGCAACCTGAAGCGTTGCGCTACGAAACGGCCAACAGTAACGGCGCAGGATCGGTTGTGCGGGGAAATGCGGAGGAGTTGCGTACGGCCGTGTCGAACCTGCTCGATAACGCTATCAAGTATTCGGGGAAGAAAGTCGATGTGGCGGTGCGGGTGAACACCGACGAGAAGCATGTCGTGTTGCAGGTGCGGGATAGCGGCGTGGGGATTCCGCAGGACGAGTTGAAGCGCATCTTCAAGCGCTTTTATCGAGTATCGAGCCGATCGCTGGCTCAGGTGAAGGGGACGGGCCTTGGGTTGTTCATCGTGCGCGCGATTGCACGCAAGCACGGCGGCAAGGTTTTTGCCGAAAGCGCGGGCGAAGGGCAGGGAACGACGGTAACGATGGAACTGCCCCGGAGCGTGGCGTAGAAGTGATTCGCGCGATGGGGGCTGAGGCGCCGATCTCGAGAACGTACGGCGGCAACACTGAAGGCATTGCGGCAGAAGCGAATTCGCGGCTCCCTCAGCGCCTAAAGGCGCATTGAGAGGAGGCGTTTACGGCACGCCTGAAGGCGTGCCCTGATACAAGAGCTGGGTTGTGAGAGGGTACGCCTGTCGGCGTGCCCTGATACGAAAGCTGGGTTGGGAGAGGGCACACGAAATGGAGCTTCGATGAGCCGGGTGCTGGTGGTCGAAGACGAGTCGCATCTGGCGAATGGGCTTTCCTTCAACCTGGTGGCCGAAGGACATTCGGTGGAGGTAGTGGGCGACGGCGAGTCGGCGCTGGACCGATTGCTTGCGAAGAAAGAGAACTTCGACGCGGTAGTGCTCGACGTCATGTTGCCGGGAAAGGACGGGTTCGAGGTCGCGTCGAAACTGCGCGCGGCGAAGAACTACGTGCCGGTGTTAATGCTGACGGCGCGCGGACGCCCGGAAGATGTGCTGAAGGGATTTGCTTCCGGCGCGGACGATTACTTACCGAAGCCCTTTGAGTTGGCGATCCTGATCGCCCGGTTGCGCGGACTGTTGCGGCGTAGCGAGTGGCTGCACGCGGGCAGGAATGCTGGGTCGATCCCTGGGGCCGAGGCGAATGCGCCGGGCGCGACGCAAGAGGGGGGAGAAGTTTTTTCGTTTCGCGGGAGGCGGATTGACTTCACCACCAACGAACTGAGCACCAGCGGCGGGAAGATCCAACTCACGTTGATGGAAGCAGACCTGCTGCGGCACCTGATTCGCAGCAATGGGCGGGTGGTCTCGCGCAAGTCGCTTCTCGAGGAGGTCTGGGGGTTGAAGGAAGACACCGACACGAGGGCCATTGATAACTTCGTGGTGCGGCTGCGGAGATATATCGAAGACGATCCGGCGAAACCCCGGCACCTGCTGACAGTGAGGGGAATCGGATACCGGTTCTTGGCGGAGCCGGAGAGCTAGGAAATCGCAGTTGCGGTCGGCACCGCAAGCGCGACAAGCACAACGGAAGTCGCTAAATTTCTGAAGCCATCCAGAGTTGGAGAGCGCGATCGACGCTACAACATTGCAAGTCGTTCTGATCGTTTTCATCGCGACCCTGATCCGGTCGGTGTTTGGTTTTGGCGAGGCGCTGATCGCCATTCCTCTACTTGCCTTCTGTCTCCCTGTAAAAATCGCCGCTCCGCTGGGGGTGCTGGTATCGATCATGGTCGCCGGCGTAGTAGTCATTCAAGATCGGCAGCAGATCCATCTACGCAGTGCCGTTTGGCTGGTGCTTGCGACGCTCCCGGGCATTCCGCTCGGTGTGTGGTTGCTGACGAGCAGTCATCAAGCCTTGGTCAAAGGCGCACTGGCTCTGGTCATCATGGCATTCTCAGGCTACTCGCTGATTGGGCGCACTCCTGAACTGCGCCACGACAGTCGTGGATGGCTTTTTGCCTGCGGATTGTGCGCTGGAGTGCTCGGGGGAGCTTTCGGAATGAACGGGCCGCCTCTGGTCGTTTACGGAACGATGCGCCGCTGGACAGCGCAGCAGTTTCGCGCAACCTTGCAGGCCTACTTCTTGCCCGCCAGCATTCTTGGGATGACTGGATATCTCGTGAGCGGACTGTGGGTGCGGGCGGTGACACATTATTTTCTATTTTCATTACCACTTGCGATTCCGGCGGTATTCCTTGGTCGAGCGATCAACCATCGCCTGACGGGAGAGAGATTCTTGAAGTACGTTTACGTCGGGCTGGCGTGTGTCGGAGTTCTATTACTGATCCAGGCCATCGGTGGGCAGAGCTGAACCACCGATAGCCTTGGAGATTCGCAATCTGAAAGACCGGTCGAAACGTTCGCCAGAGCTTGTTTAACGGGTTGCTGTCTGCAACTGTGAGCGTGCCGGCCGCACGCGCCGAAGTTCCTGCCATTGAACAGCGATGTCGCCCGCGAGTACCGAGAATGCCACGCAGCACCAGACGATCGTCTCATCGGCTCCGGGGATGTTCTCCCAGCCCGTTACGCCACCGATGACCCGCACCTCAAGGAAGATCAGGGCGACGGCGAAGCTGCGGATCATCCACTGACGATGCTGCTGGACTTTTCCCGCGCGGATGAAGGCAAAGGCGATGCCGGTGGTTGTCATCCACAGTACAGCGTCGGCTGCGGCGGCCATACTGAACGAGCGAGAGCCTCCGGAGCGTTCCTCGAAGAACTGAATGTAGAAGCCCAGCGGACCCGCGACAAAGACGCCACCAACATAGATTCGACCAACGACGCGGTGCAACTTGGTGAAGCGTTGACGAAGACGATCGGAGAACTGCATGGGGCCGAGCAGAAGGGCGCAGGCTCCGGCAATCCCGTGGGGCAGCAGCCACCATTTGAAGGGCTGGTAGTGATGCCAGACTGGATCGTCAGCGTGGATGAGGAAAGTCTCGTTGTGGTGAAGGACGTAGGCCACCATCAGGCCCACGAAGGCGAACAACAGGTATTTCGAGCGCAGCAGGGTGCTGCGCTGTAACGGCGCGGTGGCAGTTGCCATTGTTTAGTTTTCCAAGGGGGGAAGAGGATGCTTGCGACGTGCGCCGATAATATACAACGAAAAGAATCACCGAGTGGCGAATTTCCGGTTGGCATTCGGGGAACGGGTGGCTGTGTTCAAAAAACTATCTTTGACTTGGCACGGTACAGGCGAAAGCCCGAATACTTATAAACCTGTTGGACGATCTGACCCTTAAAGTCCGTGGTGATTTTTGCTTCCTGCGGCAGCCAGAGCAGGTCCGCCGTCTCCGGCAGACGGACGTCGGCGAATAAGACTTCGCGCGTGAGCGTTCGCAGGTATATGTCCGGGCGAGGGGCGAGCAGATCAGTGCGCAGGCGAACGATACGGAAATCGGATTCATCCACCCACGCAATTCCCTGGTGGAGCACCGGAACAGACTGCCCCTGCAGCTTCACTTCGCCAGGAAATCTCACCTGGTCGGGGATCTGTGCGAAGGCCACTACGATCGTGGCGTGTCCATCCATGCGCTGGCGGCCGAGCGCGCGAAACCGCGACTCGTGGAGGTTACCGGGATGAAACATTACCCAGGTGTTGGCGGAGCCTTCTGCGAGTGGAGTTGCGCCGGTCTTCGCCTTGTCGGTACGAAACTCCTCGAGCACAGCAACTCCATTCGTGTCGTGACGCAGGACCAGGTATTCGAACTTCTGATGGAAGGTGGGACCTCGCGGCTCGACCTTGGTGACCACGCTTTCGTGAGAGATCACGTTTGGCATTCGCTGAAGGAGGTCAAGGCTCTTGGCGCCGATCTTTTTAAGAAGCTCGGCGAGCGGTAGCTGGTCTGGGGTGGGGTCGAGTCCCTGTAACTCCGGAATCGCAGCGGTCATTTGCGCGGGAGGCTCGTCGAGATATGGTTTCGCGTTCGCCCACACCGAACGGTCGAAGGACTGAGGCGTCATTTGCTCAATCGTCTTTGTCGTGGGGGAGTCGCTTGTAAGGAGCGGATATTGCAGTTGGACGAGCGCGTTGAATTCGGGCTTCTTCTCGAGCTTGTTTGTATGCAGGAATTGCCAGACGGCAGCGTTCACGTCGGCGGCGATTGCGTTGTCCTTTTCATTGAATCCCGGGGCCTCATGCAGGTCGACGGCAAAGCCGCGCGCATAGAATGCGTCCCGGGTGGCCCTCACTTGCTCGACGGGAAGGAAAGGGTCGTCCGCAGCCGCCCAGATTGAAATTGGAATTTTGCGCTTCGCTGTCCCGATGAGCCTGAAATTACTTGCCAGCAAAGTTCCCGAATGAATGGCGGTCGCGGCAAAATACTCCGATTCCACGATCGCGAGATAAAACGCATATGTGCCACCCGTCGAACTCCCGAACAGGTAGAGCCGCTGGTCGTCGACGGCGTGATTGGACTTTACGGCGTCTACGAGTGCGTGGAGGAAATCCGGGCTGTCTTCCCGATAGTCCCACTCGGCGGGATTGATGGAGTCCGGGGCCACCAGAATGATTCCCTCCTTTTGCGCGAGTTCCTGCCAAGTGTCGATGAGGGAGATGCTGTCCTGGCCGGAACCGTGGAGCAGTAGCAGCAACGGCGCGGACGCGGTAAGCCCGCTTGGCACGAAAACGGAGTACGAACGGTTCTCACCGCCGAAGGCGATGGTTTCTTTTTTAGGTTTGGCGTCGTTTTGGGCGGCGCCGAGCGTGAGCAGCGCGAGCACGCAAGTCCATGCCAGCAGGCAGTGGCGCAGGGGTTTTTGTCGGACTAGATGGTATTGCCGTTCCATTTTTGGCGACGATTCTCCTTGGGCGGGAAGGAACCGCTGGTCCATGGTCACAATACCTTGGGGGAGAAGCAATGTTTGTCTACCAGAGTTGGATCTAGAGTTGCTTCGCGGATGCACCGGCGGCGAGTTCGCGCAAGACCGTCAGAAATCCGGACGCGGCTTCGGGGTCGGCCAAGGTTTCCAGATCCACGGTGGCAGAGAAGTTCGGCGAGTCGGGGCGGAAGCGGACTTTCAGGAAGTTGTGCTCGCGGGAAGCCATGAGGGCGTTGACGACCGGTGTGAGCTCCTGTGTCCATTTCGCGCGGGTGGTGAGGACGACGGGGCCGGGCCGGGAGATCTCCCAGGTACGCGAGTCGTCGGCAGTTTTGGCCTGGCTGTGGCCGCACCAGCGGTGATTCATGACTTCCAGCCGGAATGCCGGCGGGCAATCGAGATCGGCTTCGAAGGTGAGGGTCTCTTTCTGTTTACGCCAGCGGCTCACCAGCCACTGCATGGGCAGTGGGCGTGGCAGCAGATGCAGGGTGAGTTGAGCGTTTTCGAACCAGCGAGACGGGAATTGGAAACGGGCGTGAAGGCGGGAACTTCCGGTCCAGCGGGTTTCGACGACCTTGCCGCGACCCCGGCAGGCAATCTGTACCCAACGAAGGGCAGCCGCGCCCTTGCGGCGGTTATAGCGCGCGAAGGCGAAATACCAGATGCCCAGGGAGAAGGCGGCACCCAACGCGTCGATCAATAACAGGCGCCCCACAGAGACCTCATTTACTGGAATGGTACGTCCGGAGGTGGATTAAGTTCAAGAGGCTTGACGTGGTAATTTTTTTGCAAGGGCCGCGGTGCTATTCGCGGGCGTCCAGGGGTGTATGTTTTTCGACAGGGAGCGTCGAGGATTCTTCGATTTGGCTTTGGTTCCAGCCGAAAAGTCGGGCTTGGACCTCGATAACGGGCCACTATCCCAAGAATGGATGAGGCAAGAGTTCAAAATCCGGGAGTTTCGACGCGGAGACTTCAATACGCTCTGGGAAATCGATCAGAAATGCTTTCCCAGCGGGATTTCCTATTCACAAATGGAACTGCTGACCTACATGCGACGGCTGCGAGCGTTCACGCTGGTAGGGGAAGTCCGCAGCGCAAATGGAACGGTTCAAGAACCGGAGACCGCCGGCTTTATTGTGGCAGAGGCTGGGCGACGTCAAAGGGGGCACATTATCACGATTGATGTTGTGGAGGAGGCGCGGCGGAGTGGCTTGGGGTCAAAGCTGCTGACCGCAGCCGAGGAGCGTTTGCGGGAGGCGGGATGCGAGGCGGTGTTCTTGGAGACGGCGGTCGATAACCTGGCGGCGCTGGCATTTTATAAACGGCATGGATATTTCCTGGTAAAGACCCTGCCTCGTTATTACTCGAATGGGGTGGATGCCTTCATGCTGAAGAAGGATTTGGCGCCCGTTGAGTCGACTGGCTAGCGATTTCTGCGCCCTCTAGTAATTTTTGGCAGCGGCTGAAGCCGTTCGAACTTGCGATTCTACGGCATCGCGAAAGCGCTGCCCTGATACGCAACCAAGACGTTTTGTTGGGTAAAGCGACGCCCCGATTACGAAACCAAGGCGCTTTTGTTGGGCCTTGGGCGATGCTCTGATATGAAGCCAGGCGGTTCCCTGA
>Ga0210409_10003166_pt1 | contig 18735 bp, 14 predicted proteins | sample IncBWH17MmetaG_FD_161649 | JGI IMG/M metagenome (GOLD analysis project Ga0210409, IMG submission 161649) | Forest soil microbial communities from Barre Woods Harvard Forest LTER site, Petersham, Massachusetts, United States - Inc-BW-H-17-M | ecosystem: Environmental > Terrestrial > Soil >... | reverse complement strand
TGAGATCCTGGGTGATAGTCAGATAGCTGCGACCGAGCTCTTTTAAAGTGCGTACTCCGTGCTCTCCGTGGTACACCGGGTTGAGCCCGAATCGGTTTGCGCGAAGCCACAAACTCCGATGATCGATACAAGCAGAACGACAATTGTCATCACCACGAAAGAGCCGTTTCGAACATTTCCCATCCCAATCTCCTGATACGCATGTCGAGACGTCCGCGCTCGTTACGCCGAAGCGCACCTTGTTGGTTGCGACAATGTATCAGAGCTGCCAAGAAGCAATGGACATCTGAACGGCTCACCTAGGGACAACCATCCTCGGTTGCCCAGAGAACTGGGGCTCCCCCTCAATCTCACCTAAAGCAAAAGCCGCCAGCTTTTCGCTGACGGCTGATGGCTGAGAGCTGATCGCTCGCTAATTCTCGTACAACAACACGCCTTCTGTCTCCTTCGAGTCCACGGGACGGTAGTACAGCTTGTCTCCGTCCAGGAAGACCTCGATAAACGCTGGCCTGGTCGTGATCGTCCCCTGAATCAACGCTTCCGACAGCGGATCCTCGATGTACTTCTGCAACGCGCGCCGCAGTGGGCGTGCGCCGTAACTGCGGTCGGTGAGCGTCTGGTTCAGGATCCACTTCTTGGCTTCGTCCGTCACCGTCACCGTGATCGAACGCTGCGCCAGGTTCTGGTTCAGTTGGCTGACCATCAGTTCGAGGATCTGGATCAGGTCCGTCTCGCCCAGAGCGTTGAACAAGATGATCTCGTCCAGGCGGTTCAGGAACTCCGGATTGAAGGTGCGCTTGACCTCGTTCCTCACAAGGTCTTCCACCTTCTCCGACACCATATCTTCCTTCGACGATTGGAAGCCCAACCCCTCGCGTCTCTGCAAGTGGCGCGCGCCGATATTCGACGTCATGATGATGATCGTGTTCTTGAAGTCAACCGTATTGCCGAGTCCATCGGTCAACTGGCCGTCTTCGAAGACCTGCAACAGGATGTTGAACACGTCCGGATGTGCCTTCTCGATTTCATCCAGCAGCACCACCGAATAGGGTGCTCGCTTCACGCGCTCGGTCAACTGTCCGCCCTCTTCGTAGCCCACGTATCCCGGGGGCGAGCCGATCAGTTTCGAAACCGAATGCTTCTCCATGAACTCCGACATATCGAAGCGCACCAGCGACTTCTCGCTGCCGAACATGAACTGTGCCAGCGTACGCGCCACTTCGGTTTTGCCGACGCCCGTCGGTCCCAGGAACAGGAACGATCCGATCGGCCGGTTCGGGCTCTTCAGGCCGGCGCGGCTGCGGCGGATGGCTCGCGCCAGCGCCACAATCGACTTGTCCTGCGAGATGATCCGCTTGTGCAGTTCTTCTTCAATGCGCAGCAGTTTCTGCGACTCTTCTTCCTTGATGGACATGATCGGGACGCCCGTCCAGCGGGAAACCACGTCCTCGATGTCCTCTTTGCCGACCACGCCGGTGGAAGATTCGTCGAGATGATATTTTTCGCGAAGAGCGCGCAGGTTCTCGCGCTCTTTGCGTTCCTCGTCCGAATAAAAGCGCGCCTTCTCGAACTCGTGGTTCGCGATGGCGTTCTCCATGCGGTGAACGATGAACTTGATTCGCTTCTGGACCTCGGTGATCTCCTCCGGCAGCGAGGTCTGGCGCAGCTTCACGCGCGCGCCCGCCTCGTCAATCAGGTCGATCGCCTTGTCTGGCAGGAAACGGTCCGGGATGTACCGGTTCGAATGCGATACGGCGAAGTTGATCGCATCGTCGGTATACGTGACCGCGTGAAACTTCTCGTAGCGGTCCTTAATCCCAAACAAAATCTTCGTGGCGTTGACCTCATCAGGCGGCGGCACCTTTACTGCCTGGAAGCGTCGCTCGAGCGAACGGTCTTTCTCAATGGACTTGCGGTACTCGCCGGGGGTGGTTGCGCCGATGCACTGAATCTCGCCGCGTGACAACGCGGGCTTCAGGATGTTGGCCGCATCCAGCGATCCTTCCGCTGATCCAGCGCCCACCAGCGTGTGCAACTCATCAATGAAGATGATGGCGTTTTGCGACTCCATCAGCTCTTTCATGATGGTTTTCAGCCGCTCTTCAAACTGTCCACGATATTTGGTTCCCGCGACGATCAGCGAAAGGTCGAGCGCCAGGATGCGTTTGTCCGCCAGGAACGACGGAACCTCGCCGTCGGCGATTCGCTGTGCCAGGCCTTCGACGATCGCCGTCTTTCCAACACCCGGCTCTCCGATCAGCACAGGATTATTCTTCGTGCGGCGGCACAGAATCTGGATCACGCGATCGACTTCGCCTTCACGGCCGACCAGCGGATCCAGTTGGCTATCCATCGCCGCCTGGGTCAGATCCCGCGAAAACTCCGCCAGCAGGGAAGACTCGCGCTGCCGTTGTGGCTGCGCCTTCTCCTGGCTGCTCCGGGCCAGCTCCTCCCGGATCGTCGGCAACCGCAGACCCCGCTCATGGAGGATCTCCGCTGCAAAGCATTTTTCTTCGCGCAGCAAACCTAAGAGCAGATGCTCGGTCCCGATATGCTTGTGCGACAGCCGTTCTGCTTCCTCCGCCGCATACGCCAGCACTCGCTTGCACTCGTTGCTCAACGGCAAATCAACCGACGTCGAAACCTTCTCCCGGATCGTGGTATGACCTTCAATCTGCTTGCGGATCGATTCAACCGAGGCATGAGAGCGCAGGAAGCGGTTGGTCAGGGCTTTGTCTTCGCGCAGAAGTCCCAGCAGCAAGTGCTCCGTCTCAATATAAGGAGACCCGAACTGGCTGGCTTCATAGCGCGCGAAAAAGATGACGCGCCTTGCTTTCTCCGTATAACGTTCGAACATATAGCCCCTTCCCCCCGAGTTCCCTCAGGTTCCACTTCCGCGAAACCCGAACAGAACTCCTGGCCCTAGACACATTATGCAATCAAGAGGCTGCGAAACCAAACCCCCTGAAACGATTTTCTACAGCCGGTATAGCAAATGGCACTCCAGTGCCATGGTGTTTCCATCCGATCCCTGACCCAGACCTCCGCTTCCACCGGCCCTCTCCTTCGAATTGTGCCCCCACGTTGTGCCCCCACGCTCTCCTACGTTTCATGATGCTGGAAGACTCTCGGGCACGACCTCCTCGATTCGCCCGTGATGCAATCGCAGCACGCGCTGACACCGGCGCGCAAAACCGAGGTTGTGGGTTGCAATCAGGGAGGTCAGTTGGTAGTCGCGATGAAGCCGTGCAATCAATTCAAACACCGCTTCAGCCGTGCGCCCATCCAGATCGCCCGTGGGCTCATCGGCCAGCAAAAGCTTCGGCTGGGTGATCAGTGCGCGCGCCAGAGCTACCCGCTGCTGTTCTCCGCCCGAGAGCTCTCCCGAGCGATGGTGGCCGCGTTGCTCCAGTCCAACTTCGCGCAACCAGTGCGTTGCATCCGCTTCGACCGCCGGCCAGCTCTTGCCGCGTAGCAGCAGCGGCATGGCTGCATTTTCCAGAGCCGTGAACTCGGGCAGCAGGTAGTGAAACTGCCAGACAAACCCGATTTCGCGGTTGCGAAAATCGGCAGCATCCTCGTCGGCAAGCGAATTCAATCGCAAGTTGGCGAAGTATACGTCACCGGCAGAAGCGCGTTCAAGAGCGCCCATGATGTGCAACAAGGTGCTCTTGCCGGCTCCCGACTCGCCGACGATCGCAAGCATCTCTCCCTTCTCCACTTCGAAGGACAAGTTCTCAAAGAGCACCAGATCCGTTTCGCCTGAGCGAAAAACCTTCTTCAGTTCTGCGACCCGCAACAACGGGTCCTTTGCCATTAGATGCAACCGGCTCCTCCTCCGATACAGCGGAGCAGTTGCAACCCGGTGCTCGCGGACAAAATCGCGGCACACCTTAGATGCGAACGGGTTGCCCTAATGCCCATTAAATCATGGAGGGCGCCCGTCGAGGACCTGCCTGCGCGGCAAGTCCTTATTTCGCAGACTCTATACCTGTTTGCAACCATTGCAATGTGACGTTGGTCACGCCGCGCGCCTTCGCCGGCGGCTGCACCATATATTGGATCTCTTGGGTGAACTTCAGGAAACTGGTAGTGCTTCCAGACACTATTCGTAGCGCAAGGCTTCCGCAGGAAGGATACGCGCCGCCGACCACGACGGATACATGGTCGCGATAAACGAAACGCCGATCGCCACCAACGCCACGAGAACTCCATCCATCAATCGTGGCGCGAACGGCACATAATCGATCGAATATACTTCCGGCGCCAGCGAGATCAGGTGGTAGCGAGCGCCTGCCCACGAAAGAGCAAACCCCAGGACTAGCCCGATCGCTGTCCCGATCATCCCAATCAGCAACCCCTGGGTGATGAACAGTCGGCGAATTTGCGATTTCCGGGTCCCCATCGATCGCAGTACGGCGATGTCCTTAGTCTTTTCCATTACCATCATGGTGAGGGAAATCAGAATATTCAAAGCGGCCACAAACACAATTAGCCCGATCGTGATGAAGGTGACCAGTCGTTCCAGGCGCAGCGCGCGGAACAGCGCCCGGTTCTGTTCCGTCCAACTCGTCGCCATGAAGCCCTGGCCTGCTGCCTGTTCGAGTTCTTTTGCGACGCTGTCCGCCTTGTAAATGTCATCCACTTTGAACTGGATCACCGAAATCAAATCGCCCAGGCCGAATAATCTTTGCGCGTCTGCGAGCCGAGCGAACGCCCAACTGGTGTCGTAATCGTAGAAACCCGAATTGAAAATTCCGACCACCCGAAACCGGTTGTATTTCGGCACCATGCCGAACGGGGTCAATTCCCCCTGTGGACTCGTGACCAGCACCACCGATCCGACCGTCGCCCCGAGTTCGTCCACCATATCCTTGCCCAACACAATGGGCGGCATCGCCGCTACCCGCTCTCTCACGGCTCCCAGCGAATCCGGCGACTGCTCCGAAGATTCTTGTGCAGCGCGGGAATCTTGTGTGGCGCGGACACTCTTGTCCGCGGATTTTTGGTCTGGTGTGGCACGGGCGCCCTCGCCCGCGGCCTTTCCCTCGGCGGCGGTTGAGTTGGTCGCCTCGCCCTCCCCAGCCCCTGTCTCCAACGCCCCCGCGGACCCAATCCGCACGGTGCTCAGCAGATCGCTCACCTTTCGCTCGTACGCCGGAATCATGCCCTTGAGCACGGCGCCCCGTGCTCGTGGCCCTCGTGAGATCAACACCTGCTCATAGATCGCCGGCGCCGCCGCGACTACGTGGGGTTGTTTGCTCAGTCGATCGAGCAGCCCGGGCCAGTCCTTGATGCCGTCGCTCTGCACCCTCAGCAAGCTCACATGCGACGACGCTCCCAACAGGCGCTGCTGCAGGTCCTGCCGAAACCCGTTGTTGATCGCCAGCGCGACGATCAGCGACGCCACTCCGGCCGCGACTCCAAGAATTGAAATGCCGGTAATCACCCCAATAAACGCCTGCCGGCGTTTGGCCTTCAAATATCGTGTCGCGACGAAAAGTTCAAAGCGCATGATGGATTAGTCGCCAGCACTCGGCGATCAGTTACATGGGAATTATAGAGGGCCGGGTTCTCAGAGCTTTGGAATTAGGGCGGGAACCGAATCTCGATACCTCCGATATTCCTCTCCAAAGCGACTTTCCAACTCCCCGTCTTCCTTGCGAATCATGACTGCACCCGTGACCATCGCAAACGCCGTCAATCCGTAGCACACCGCAAGTCCCGTCGCTACGCTCCACGCCAGCATTTCGCACAGATGCGCCAGGTAAATCGGATGCCGCACGCGTCCCCGTATCCCCGTCGTTACCAGGCGCTGCTCCGCGTCTCGCGCCTGCAGTTCCGACAAGCCATAGAGTTGCTGCTTGCTGAAGTTCACCCCTGCCTTGCGGTAGAGCCAGAATCCGATCGCAAACAAGGCAATTGCTGGAAGCCACATCCACGGCGTGCCGTACAACCTGACGTGCCGCCACGGCAGGGTAATCAGTCCAATCGCACCCCATGCTCCCATCCACCCGGGGACGATCACCCGATAGGGCAGTGTGCGCTGGGAACGCCAATAGTCCACACGCGAGTGAATCACCAGCCAGAACCCGGGAATCGTGGAATAAACGACGCACGCCAGCCACCCGATCGTGTGAATCCAACCTGGCACTCAGACATTCTAGCTTTCCGCCGAAATTCAGAGTGTTTGCGGCTCACAGTCCGCATCGGAAAAGCACTGAAAGATAAAAAAGCTAGGAACTCGAAGCTAAAGGCTGATAACCGAGAACTGAGAACCAGGTTCTTATGGCAAATTAGAAGCACATGGGGGAATCGCAACTCTTACCCACGCAGACGCCGGCGCTCGCTTATCCCGACTTCACGCTCTACCAGGTTGCGCGCTTCTTCATCGTGGCCGCCCTCGAGATGCAATCGGTCGCTGTGGGCTGGCAGGTCTACGAAATCACGCACCGCCCGCTTGATTTGGGTCTCGTCGGTCTCGCCCAATTTCTTCCGGGGTTTCTGCTCTTCCTCGTCGCCGGGCACGCCGCCGACCGCCACAATCGCACGCGGTTGTTGAATATCTGTTATGCCGGCTTCATCGTCTGCTCAGGGCTTCTGCTGGCACTCACGCTGCGCCATTCGCACTCGGTATACGCGATCTACGCCGTGCTCCTGCTCCTCGGTGTTGTCCGCTGCTTCAACTGGCCGGCCAGCCGCGCGCTGCTGCCGCAACTGGTGCCCGCGGAGTATTTCTCGAAAGCCGTGGCGTGGAACGCCAGTCTATTTCAGGCTGCCACCATCCTCGGACCATCCATCGGTGGCATTCTCTACGCGCTCGTTGGCGGACCCGCGATCGTGTACGGCACGGCCACCGTCGCCAGCTTCATCGCTCTGATCGCGACGCTCCGCATCCGCACGAAATCGCAACCCCGGCCCGCCGAAGAAATGTCTTTCCATACGGTGATGGCGGGCTTTCGCTACGTCTGGCGCGAGAAAGTCGTTCTCGGCTCGATCTCACTCGACATGTTTGCCGTACTTCTCGGCGGTGCGGTCGCGCTTCTACCGGTCTACGCCAGCGAGATTCTCAGGACCGGTCCCTGGGGCTTGGGATTGCTGCGTAGTGCGCCCGGAGTCGGGGCTGCCATGATGGCGCTCTTCCTCGCGCAGCGCCCCATTCGCGGACACGCCGGCTGGATCATGCTGATCTGCGTCGCCGGATTCGGTGTCTTCACCATTGTCTTCGGCGTCTCTCGCAGTTTGCCGATATCGCTGCTCGCATTGTTCATGGTTGGTGCCACGGACATGGTGAGCGTCATCATCCGCGCCACGCTGGTGCAGATCGCCACACCCGACGAAATGCGCGGCCGTGTCAACGCTGTCGACATGCTCTTTATCGGAGCGTCCAACGAATTAGGGGAATTCGAGTCCGGTCTGACCGCGCACTGGTTCGGAACCGAACGCGCCGTTGTCCTGGGAGGAATCGGCACGCTGATCGTGATCGGGCTCTGGGCCTGGCTCTTCCCCGCACTTCGTAACGCCGACAAACTTCACACGGGAGAGGAGACCCGGACCTGAGATCCGACACCGAAGGCCGGGGTCCTGACACCTGATCCCTGACACCTGTTCTTTCCTACTTCCCGCGCACCACCATCTTCGCCGCGCTCATGTTGTCGAAGCGGTCGTACACCCGCACCACGACCACATGCTCCGCCTGTCCTGGTGCGGATTCTTTTCTCTTCGCTTTGCGAGCGACGCTCGTCTCGCCGGACTCGTCCGGAACCGTAATTCGGAAATCGTAGTTCTCTGTTTTCGAATCCGAGATCTGATCGGCCGGCTCAACGTACTGCCAATCGTTTGCGTCGATGGAAAACTCGGCTCGCTTGATCACCGAGAAGCCATCCACCGCGCGAAAACTGACATGCACCTTGTCGCCTTCCGCCGTCGCGCTCAGATTTTCGATCCGCGGCGCTGTCGTATCTACCTCAACCCGTGAGCTTTCCTTCTCGGCCGTCAGGCCCTCTCCCGGAGAATGGGAGGGCGCATCCGAAGCGACTACTTTGAACGTGTAACCGCCATCCGGCAGCAAGCTCGCATCAAACGAGTAGAACTTGTCCGTCAGGTTGTCTTTCAAAAGTAGCCACCGGTTCTCCCCATCGCCGCGGTAGTACAAGGCGTAAACCAGTTGGTCGTCGTTGTCGTCGTGAGCCACCCACTTCACCCCGACCGAATCCCGGTCTCGCGTCGTTGGCACCGGCGCTTCGAAATGCGGCTGGGGCTGAACTCCCCCCGTCATTGCGGCGCCCATGTCCACTGCTCCGCCCATCGGCTTCGGCATGGGTTGATAGCGATAACCCACCTGCACGCCCACATCATCGATATCTGGGGGAACGTTTTTGGAAAGATAGTTCATGGTTACGCCATCCAGTCGCGGCGCAGGGCTTCCCGAATGCAGAACCGCTTTCCACTGGACAAAACGCGCGGCCGGAATGCCCGTCTGTCCCGTTTTCGCATCGGCCTTTTTCCACGGACTCCAGTTGCGATCCGGGTTATCCACGTTTCCGCTGCGCGCAAACAGTTCGACGTTCCCCGTGCTGCGTGATTCCGCCCGTCCCCAGCGCGAGAACACTTTTGCGTCAAACACGTCGCTCTCGTAGGTTCCTTCCGATTGCAGTTCGGGGCCGAGCACGAAAACCTTTCCAAGATTGCTGCCTGCGGCATAGAGACCGCCGCCCGGTGCTCTCGCAAAGGCCGTCACTTGCGACGCCCCGGCTTTGAGCAGATCCGTGAAGTCGTCGTCGGCCTTCATCGCGTAGATGTGTCCGCGGTTCCCGGTCCCGGCCAACAACCGTCCCTGGGGATCGAAAGCCAGCGCGTACACAATGTCTTCGCGCGAGGTCCAGAGTCTTGTCGGCGATCCATCAGGTGCAATCTGGTAGATCTCGGAGCCACCCGTCGCCCCGGCTCCAGGAGCGGGGAAATTCATCATGGGTGAAGCAGAGGGTTGCGTCGGCGTGATTACGACGCCAGGTTGCAAACTCACGCCCGCCGTGGGGCTACCAACGCCGGGTGTGGGTTGTCCGAAGCCAGGTGCCAGACCGGAACCGGCACGTTTCTCGCCGACGCCCGCGGCGTATATGTTTCCGGCTTCATCCAGCGCGAGTGCGGTGATTTCTTTCTTGGGCGCGCTGTACAAAACGAACGCTTCCCCCGACGGCGCAATGCGATACACCAGGCCGCTCCCATCGGATCCGGCGATCAGATTTCCCTTCGGATCGACGGCCAGCACGCGAATGTGGGCTTCGTCGCTCTTGAAGAAAACAGAGTGATCGCCCTTCGGCGTTACGCGAAAAATCTCGCCACGATCTCCCGTTGCAACGAAAACGTCGCCCGAGTTATCGACCGCGAGGTCCCAGATGTACTTCGTCTGCGGATCGAAATACACCGACGAACTCCAGCTTGGATCGACTTGCCCCTTCGACTTGTCCGCAGAGCTTGCTTTTGCCGAATCCGCCTTCCCACCCTTGTGCTCGATCTTGTAGACCTTGCCATCGGGTGCAGTGCCCGCATAGACCGCGCCGCTCTTATCGACAATCAGCGCCTGTACCTGCAACTCCGTCGGTTCGAAGATCGTCGTGGCTTGTCCATCGGGCGTGATGCGATAGACCTTGGCCGGCGAACCCGATGCCGCGTAGGTATTTCCTGCATCGTCCGACGCGATGGACCAGATGTATGTCGAAGGGGCGGTGTAGAGCGTCTTGAAGGCCGGCGCCAGTTCAAGACCGCCCTGGCTTCGGATCGCAACCCCGGACGCGGTCCCCTTTGTCAGTTCTTCGAACTTCGATTGATCCCAGGTACGGGTACCTTCAGCAAAGGCGGCGACGGCGAAAAATAAAGTCAGCAGGCAAGCGGCAAACTTCCGCAGTTCAATCAGCAAGTCTGTACCTCGTCGTGTAAGTCGTAGCGGAAACTCAGGTTAACACGGGCCCGCAGCATCATGGCAGGAAGCGTGGCGTGACCTCCTACTCAGTTGGCCCTGTTCATTCGACAACGTTCATTTCGATGAATCCGGAAACCTGGCCAGGACTTCGGCCGCAAGGCGTTCGAACGGAAACAAACCGTCTTTCTCGACCCTATATATCCAGAATAGCAGGTTGTGATGGCTGAATGAGACACCTTTGTCGAGCAGATACATCTCGCGGTTTTCGTTGAGCTTAGAAGGAATTTGAAGGACAAGGGGGCTTGACAGGAGGTCAAGCCCCGCAATGTTTACTTAATCGTTATGGTCAGCACTTGCGCTCCAGCGACCGCGAAGTCCAGCGGAGGCGTAGCCGCCTCATTTACCTGCGATTCTCCCAATACGACCATCTCCTGCGTGCCGCGCATGCCTTCCATCACGTTCATCACGGAGAGTGGCAGAGCCGGCATAACCTTGTCGGCCACCATCGCTTCCGGATCCGCCTCAAGCAGAGAGACATAGACGCGGTTGTTGGAGTGTTCTTTGTTGAGAATCGCGATGGTCGACGCCAGGTCGAGCTTGCGGGCCATCATCGGCATCCCGCGACGCATGCGGTCGAGCGTGTCGCCATCGCTCACCAGGATGCGCAGCGGTCCCTTGGCTGCCGAAGTCGGAATCTTGATCGGTATCTGCCGAACCACCCGCTCTCCACGATACGGAGCGAGCACTGTTTCCACCGTGATTTCATCTCCGGGACGAGCTTCGGTCAGATCCGTTCGCGCGCTCTCCAGGCGTGCCCAGCGCCGCTCTTTTACCAGATCGAAATCCAGCTTCACGCCTTTCACCGAAGGAACGTCGAAAGGATTGTCGTAGATTCTTCCGAATCGCTCGCCCAAGGCCAACGCTGCAAGAAACGCTGCGGGCTGTCCGGTGTCGGTCGGTGCGAATACGTTTTGCAGGCTGACTTCGGGGTAACCCTTCACGCTGATGGCGCCCTTCAAGCGATAGGTCGTTTCCTCGCCGTAGTCATTCACTCCGTGCAACGCGTTGAAAACCGTCGCCATCATCGCGACCGGGCTGAGGCGCGCATTGTTCAGCACCTCGTAATGAATTTCCTTGGTCGCGGTGCCGTTATGAATGCTCAACGTCACCGGAATCATGTCGGGCTGCTTGTTGAGCAAACCCATGATGCCGGTATGGCGGTCTTGCACAAACGAACCCACGGGCTCGGTCGTGTTGACGATCTTGAAGGCGTTCAGCGGCGACGGAAGCGTGGCGAGCACATCCGCTTTGTTCATCGGCAGATCGACGCTGCCGAACTGCAACAAGGGGTGGCCACACGCCAGTAATTTTTGCGGATCGAGGTAGGTGATAGTGCAAGTAGCCGCGATATCCATATCGCCGCGCACCAGAATTGCGCTAATCGCGGATCCGGGCTCAAGCGGTTCCGGTTGCTTTTGATCGCTCACCGAACCTACGCCCATCACAGGAACCACTCCTGCGGAAGCAAACTGCGGCGCAAACATCTTCACGGCTTCTTCGCTGAAGCCGTTGAATACCAGCGGCGCTTCGATTGGTTTCAGATAATTCGCGTAGCTCTGCACTTCCGGCGACTGAGACAACCCAGGTCCCGATGTCTTGGTGGTTGCCTTCGACGGGGCAGAGTTCGCGGCATCGGTGATGCCGCCGGGACTCTTGTCGAATGCATTGATCTCGAGCATGTCGGCGATCGGAGTCACGCCGGCAATGGGTTCCTTGGAAAATTCGCCAATCCGGAAGGCCAGTGCGCCCGCGAGCTTGCCGTCGAAATAGACCGGGCTGCCGCTCATGCCGGCAACCACGCCGGTGTACTCGACTTTGGTGCCGTGCATGCGCACGAGGATGATGTCGCCCTTGGGGCCGTTCATGTTTTTCAGGACGCCCAGAACCTCCACCTCCATCGGTTCGGGCTTCGTGCCCTGAAACACCGTGTAAGCTACGCCGCGCATGCCGGTATGGATCGCACTCACCGGAATGGTTTGGGTCGTCTTGGGCGCTTCCGCAGCCGGCGTTTGGGCCGCGAGGAAGGTTGACAAGAAAGTGAAGGCGGCAAAAGCGAGAAGAGCTTTACGCATGTAGTTAGCCCCGAGAGCCTGGCAACTGCGGCTCGAATACACCACTTCCATTTAGAACTCCTAACGATGGCAAGTCGTTGCCGGGAGGAGAGAAACCTTTAGGACCAAGCAAAACATCCCAATCGTGAAGCTTTGCGTCTATACTACCATCAAGCAAGTTACAGATGAATGTTTACTTTTGTAATCGCGTGCATCTGCGCGGTGGATACCATGCTTAGACCTTCCGTCCCTAAATTATTGTCATTGCTGCTTTTCGGAGCGCTTGCGACCGGCTTCCCTCGGGCGATCGCACAAGACCAATCGTCGCAGCCGCCCTCTCAACAGAATCCCAATAAGCAGGACGCTCCGCCAGATGCCGGAGGTCCCGGCAGCGACGTCGGTCCCTACGCGATTCCGAAAAAGAAGGACGAACCGCCTCCGCCCGCTCCCGAAAAGCCCAAGAAGATCGAGGGAATGCCCGATTACTCGATCAAGGTGGACGTGCCGCTGGTGAATCTTGACGTTCTGGTTACGACCAAAGATGGGCAGTTCATCCCTGGCCTCCACAAAGAGAACTTCAAGATTTCCGAAGACGGGGTGACGCAGACGATTTCGAATTTCAACCAGGCGACTGCCCCGATCACTGCCGTTCTGCTGGTGGAGTTTGCCTCGACCAACTATTTCTTCGTGCGCGATGCGGTCAACGCTTCCTACATATTTGCGCAGACTCTGAAAAAAGACGATTGGGTTGCGGTGATCTCTTACGACATGAAGCCGGAGATTCTCACCGACTTCACCCAGGACAAGGGCCAGGTGATGGGCGCGATCTCGCAGATGCGTATTCCCGGCTTCTCTGAAACGAACCTGTTCGATGCGCTCTACGACACCCTGGATCGCCTGGAAGGCATCGAGGGACGGAAGTACATCATTCTGGTCACCACCGGCGTTGACACATTCAGCAAGATCAATCTTGACCAGATGATGAAGAAGATCAAGTCGACAAAGGACATCACCATCTATCCCATCAGCGTGGGATGGGCTTTGCGCAATTACTGCGAGGTGCATTCCTGCGGCTACACACACGGCATGGGAATTCCGGTTGGTCAGATGGATTACTTGCAGGCGGATAACGAAATGAATACCTTCGCCCGAATGACCGGCGGGCGCGCCTATTTCCCACGATTTCAAGCGGAGTTCGGCGAAATCTTTAACAGCATTGGGCAAGACATTCGCAACGAATACGCCATTGCCTACCATCCGACCAACCCCAAGCTGGACGGCAGCTACCGCAAGCTGAAAGTGGAACTGGTTTCTCCCGAAGGCGGACAACTCAAAGTCCGCGACCAGAAGGGCAAAGACGTGAAGCCGGTGGTCTACGCGCGTGACGGGTACACGGCGAAGCATCAGGTGGAGTAAAAAGAGCACCGAGTTGCGAGTACCGAGTGATTATCGTCGGAGCGCTGCTCGGGTCTCAATACTGACTGATGTTTCAGTGCGCGTGAAAAAAGTGATCTAGCACAAAGAGCACGCCCACTCCTAAGAACACAATTAAAGCCATGCGCACGCCGGGTTCTTTGTTGACCTCGGGAATCAAATCCGAGGCCGCGACGTAGATCGTCACGCCGGCAGCGAGGGGAAGGCCTTCGTTTACTTGATGGCGGAAAAGAGCCATCGTGAGCACTCCTCCTAGTGTGGCAGCTCCCAGAAGGACCGAAGCAAACCAGGCCGATCGTCGGCTCTTGCCGCTCGCCAGCATGACCGAAGCAACCGTGAAACCTTCTGGAATTTTGTGCAGGAAAACAGCAAGAAAGATGACCCAGCCGAGCCAGGTCGAGACCAGAAATCCTGCCGCGATCGCGATGCCATCGAAAAAAGTGTGAATGATCAAGCCGACCAGCACAGAAAAGCCCTTGTGGGGATGAAGGAACTCTTCCTCGTGGGTTTCCTCGCCGAAGTGAAAATGCGGCGTCACGGTGTGCTCGAAGAAGTGAATGATCAGGTAGCCGAGCAGGATTAGAAATGCCGCGTAGCGGCCGCCGAGCTCGAGACTCGTGGGGACAACTTCCACCAGCGCGGTCGCGAGCATGAATCCCGCGCCCAAGGCCACGAAGTATCGCAGGTAGCGCCGCTCCCAGTTTCTCTGGACGATGATCGCACCGCCAAACACATTTGCGGCCGCGGCGGTCAAGCCCAGCAGAATACTAGTAAGTATCGGGCTCATGATTTGTTATTTCCGAGTAGCGCCAGATCCATCTCCTTTTGCCCACCGACAACTTCGTTATAGCTCGCCATGCGATCCCCCGTAAATTTTCGCAACTACCGGTGACTCGCGACTCGTTACTCGCGACTCGGTACTCATCCGGAGTGTCGGATATGCATGACATCCCCGTCCTGCACGATGTAATCCTTGCCTTCCAGGCGGAGTTGTCCTTTGACGCGAGCGTTGGCTTCGGAGCCCGCTTCGAGTAGCTGATCCCAGCGGATAGTTTCGGCGCGGATGAAGTGCTTCTCTAAATCGGAGTGGATAGCTCCGGCGGCTTCTACCGCGCGGGTGTGGACGGGAATGGTCCAGGCGCGGCATTCGTCTTCTCCAGCAGTGAGGAAGGAGATGAGGCCGAGCAGATGATAAGTCTGGCGAATGAGGCGAACCAGGCCGCTCTCGGTAAGGCCGTAGCTGGAAAGGAACTCGGCGGCGTCTTCATCGCTCATTTCGGCGAGTTCGGCTTCGACTTTGGCGCAGACAGCGGTCGCCCCCGCGTTGGGGCGCGAGGCGACTTCAGACAAGTTGTATTTCCCGACTGCGGCCTCGAGGGCTTTGCCGAGCTCCTGCGTTTCGCTGATATTGAGGACGTAGAGCATGGGTTTTTCACTGAGGAACATGAAGCCGCGAATGCGCTTTTTGTCCTCAGGCGTCATCTCCATTTCACGCAGAGGCTTTTCGGTTTCGAGATGCGCTTTGGCCTTAACCAGAAGTTCGTTTTCTTTTTCGAGTTCCGGCGAACGCATTTTCTTCAGATCCTTAACCAGACGCTCGAGGCGTTTTTCGATTTGGCCGAGATCGCTCACCATCAGGTCGAATTCGACGTTCTTGATGTCGCGCAGCGGATCGATCGGGCCCACGTGCGGGATGGAGTCGTCTTCAAACGCGCGCAGGACATGCACGAGAGCGTCGACCTGGCGCAGGTGGCCGATGTAGGCGGTTTCCTTCAACGCATCCTGGCCGATGGCGCCGACGTCGACGTACTCGATGGTGGCGTGAGTGAGCTTTTGGGGCGTATACAAGGCGGCGAGGCGGTCGAGGCGATCGTCGGGAACCTTGGCGACGCCGATGTGCGCTTCACGCGGATTGGCGAGGGCGTGGGCCGAGAGCGCCGCTTTCGTGAGCATGCGGAACAGGGATGTCTTGCCGACTTGCGGCAGTCCAATAATGCCGGATTTCATGAGGGCAGCTTTCAGCCGTCGGCGTGACGCGGATGGCGCACAGACGAGGGCGGAGCGGTATGAACAACATCTCAGGATAAACGAAGAATCCGACGAGGACCAAGTACGGCTCGCCCCCGTTTCACGTGGTGGAGACGGGGCGAAGCCTCCTGCACCGTAGTTCTGATTCTTCAGGAAAATTGGCGCGCCGTAAGGTAGACGGCCACCAGTCCTAACACGAGTACCCCGACTTCCAAGCGAACCGACCACTGGTGCAGCGATTCGAATTGCAGCCGACCGGGATCGGTCGCTGCCACCCTGTCGATGTCGCCGAATTGCGCGCGGAGGGTGGCCATCTTCGGGGAGATTCCGAATTGCGAGATGACGGTGAGCAGCAGCATTCCACAGAGCAGGAGGTGTCGCGCCGAAAGCGGCTGGGCCGATCCCGTCGTGAGGCTATTGACCAGCATGGAGCAGCCCAGGAAAACCACACCCGAAAACAAGCCCATCCAGTGAAGAATACTGAGCGTGTGGCCGACGAGCGTGCCGGCCATGTGGCGGCTGGGCGCGACGGAAAAAGCAGAGGGGGCTTCGACGAACGACAGAAAAATAATTCCGCCCACCCAAACGACGAGAGAAAGCAGCATGAGGAAGCGAAGGAAGGTCATTAGAGACAGTTCTCGGTTCTCAAGTGTCAGTTCTCAGTTGGTGTGGTGAACATCAGCCGTCGAGAACCGCGTCAAGGGTATTGATTGTAGAAACTGTTTGCAAGCCGGTGCACAGGTCCGCCTATTCGCGACGGAGAACGAAAAAGCAGCTCCTTCGCTCCGCTCAGGATGACAAACTATGGAGGGGACGATGGATGGGTAAGGAGTGGGAACTGGCAATTGAGAACTGAGAGCTGATGTGTGCTACACCGGTACCGGCACGGTCTCTGCGATTTCGCGCATGACTTGCTCGGCCTGGTCGGTTTTCTTCAGAGATGAGGAGTAGGCTCCGCTGACCACGACGCGATGCGCGAAGACGGGAACGACCAAGGGCTTGAAGTCTTCCGGCGTGCAATAAGAGCGGCCTTCGAGGAAAGCCATCGCCTGGGCTGCGCGGTAGAGCATCTGCGAGCCGCGCGGTGAAACGCCCAACGAGAGGAATTCCGTGTCCCGCGTTTTGCGCACGATCGAGAGAGCGTAGGTAACGAGCGAATCGTCAACACGAACCTTCGTCACGGCGTCCTGCATTTCGAGAACGTCGGCCCCGGTGACGACGGGATGCAGCGTGTCGAGCTTGGCGGCGCCCGCGGCGGAGCGCAGGATTTCGCGCTCGGCGTCGCCGTCGGGGTATCCCATGTGCACGCGCATCAGGAAGCGGTCGAGTTGCGACTCGGGCAGCGGATAGGTGCCGTGATGCTCAACGGGATTTTGTGTGGCGATGACCAGGAATGGCTGCGGCAGCGGGTACGAATGGACGTCGACCGTGACCTGGCCGTCGTTCATGGCCTCAAGCAACGCGGACTGGGTCTTGGGCGTGGTGCGGTTGATCTCGTCCGCCAGCAGGATGTTGGTAAAGACCGGACCGCGCTTGAATTCAAATTGCTGCTCGACGGCGGAGTAAATCGAGATGCCGAGCACGTCGGAAGGCAGCATGTCGCTGGTGAACTGAACGCGCTGAAAGCTGCAGTCGAGGGCGCGAGCGAGAGCCTGTCCGAGGGTGGTTTTCCCGACGCCGGGGACGCCTTCGATCAACAGGTGGCCGCGCGCGAAGATCGAGACCAGGGCGAGACGGATGACATCGTCTTTGCCCCGAATGACCTTGCGCAGGGCTGCTTCGAGTTGGACCGCACGGTTGGTGGCCGCAATGGCGGTGTCAGGAGACATGCAAACAGCGATTCTACTATGTAGCCCGTGGGGAGGGCTGTTACCAACGTCACAGAAAACAAGCCGTCAGCATTCAACTGTCAGCTTTCAGCGTTCTGTTGTTTAAAGAACGCAAAGGGAGGAGGAGCTTGCAGCAAAAGAGCTACTTCTTTCAGGAACTGGCGAGGCGGGACGCCCTCACGACAGCCGGCGAGACGCCGGCGCTACAGTCGTCAAGGGAGGCAACGTGGAGAGATGCCGGCGCTACCGTCGGTCGTTTAGCTTGCCTGCAGGAAATCGGCGGAGCGTCCGGTGAGGCGTTCGATCCGCTTCGCAACAGGCGGGTGAGTCGAAAACAAGTTGCCGACATTCACTCCGAGCAACGGCTGCACGATGAACAGATGCGCCGTCGACGGATTCGCCGCCATCGGAATGCGTTTCGAGTAAGCGTCGAGTTTGGCGAGCGCGCTGGCCAGAGCGTAGGGATTGCCGGTCAGATGCGCACCCGACTCGTCGGCCTGGTATTCGCGTGAGCGCGACACGGCCATCTGGATCAGCAACGCAGCCAAGGGAGCGAGAATCATCATGACGAGGGCACCGAGGCCACCGCCGCGGCGGTCGTCGCGACTACCACCCCCGAAGAACATCGCGAAGCGCGCGAGATACGTGATCGCACCGGCAAGGGTCGCGGCGATCGAGCTGATCAAGATGTCACGGTTGTTGACGTGGCCGAGCTCATGCGCGAGCACGCCTTCGAGTTCTTCGTCGCTAAGTAGATTCACAATGCCCTGTGTCACAGCGACGGAGGCGTGTTGCGGATTGCGTCCGGTGGCGAAAGCATTCGGTGAGTCGGTCGGGATGACATAGATCTTCGGCATCGGCAGCCCGGCTTTCTGGGTGAGCCGTTCGACGACCTGGTAAACGCGTGGCAATTGTTCGCGCGTCACGGGCTGCGCGCTGTAGCTGGCCAGAGCAATCTTGTCGGAGAAGAAGTAGGCGCCGAAGTTCATCACACCCGCGATGATAAGGGCGGTGAGCATCCCGCGCTGTCCGCCGAAGTAGCCGCCAATGAACATGAGCAGCAGCGTCATGCCCACGAGCAGGAACGCGGTCTTGAATGTGTTTCCCATACAGAAATTCCTTTAGCGACCACCTCATTGGATGTTGCAGGACGACCGGGGATGCTTGGGTGGAAAAGAGTCCTCTAACCGCTCCGCTATCAATGGGATGGCAGGCACGTGAGCGTCGCCAGGAGAGAGGAATGTGAGTGGTGGCGACTAAGATCTTTCCTGATACCGAAATCGACTTTCACCATGAAGCGCCAAGGAGTCGCGAGAAAAAACTTTACCGCAGAGATCGCAGAAGGGCTGCGAAAAAACGCAGAGAAAAGGGATTCCCGTCGATTTCGCTCAGGACCGAGCGCGCAACTCCC